>JABAOE010011453.1_pt2 | contig 18423 bp, 15 predicted proteins | sample 7062141 | NCBI WGS metagenome assembly JABAOE01 (sample SAMN14538627, study PRJNA623070) | marine sediment metagenome | biome: marine biome [ENVO:00000428]; feature: marine pelagic biome [ENVO:01000023]; material: deep marine sediment [ENVO:00002113] | place: India: Gulf of Khambhat ... | reverse complement strand
CGACGAGGCGCACATGTCGATCGACAAGGCCGCGATCGTTACAGGGATCGGTCGTCACGGCGTGCGACGGATCGGCGTGGATGAAGACTACCGCATGCGCGCCGACGAGCTGGCCGCGGCGATCGCGGAGGACCGCGCCGCAGGCTGGATCCCGGTGTGTGTCGTCGCCGTGCTCGGCACCACCTCGTCGACCGGCGTCGACCCCGTGGGTGAGATCGCGACGGTCTGCGAGCGGGAAAACATCTGGTTGCACGTCGATGCGGCGTACGCCGGGGCGGCCGCGGTGCTCGAGGAAAAGCGCGCGCTGTTCGACGGCTGGGAACGCGCCGACTCGATCGTCTTCAACCCGCACAAATGGTTCTTCACGCCGTTCGACGCATCGATCCTGTTCTTCCGCGATCCCGACGCTTTTCGCGACGCGTTCAGCCTCGTCCCGGAGTACATCAGGACGGGCGTCGGCGACGAAGTGCGGAACTACAACGAGTACGGGATCCAGCTCGGCCGCAGGTTCCGCGCGTTGAAGATGTGGATCCAGATCCGCTGGTTCGGCGTCCGGGGTATCCAGGCCCGTATCCGCGAACACTGCGACTGGGCGCAGGAGTTCGCCGGCTGGATCGACGCGGCCGATGATTGGGAGCGGCTTGCGCCCGTACCTTTTTCCACGGTGTGCTACCGCTACCGTTGCGCGGGGCTCGACGACGAGGAGGCGTTGGAGCGACGCAACGCCGAGATCCTCGAACGGATCAACGCGTCGGGCCGGTACTACCTCTCGCACACCAAGTTGCAGGGGCGCTACACGTTGCGGCTGGCCCTCGGGAACCTGCGCGCGACCCGGGACCACGTGCGTGGGATCTGGGACGCGCTCCAGGAGGCGGCCGCGGCCACGGCTTGATCCGTCAGAACACCAGCTTGTAGATCAGACCGGCCGACCGGCCCGGTAGCGGGACCTCGTCCTTGAGCCGCGAAGTGTGCGGGCGAATCTCCTCGTCCGTCACGTTCTCCAGCCGCACGATGAAATCGTGGACCACGGCTCCGCGCACGAACCGATAGCCGGCGTTGGCGTTGAGCGTGGTGTACCCGTCCGTCGGCGTCTCCGACGGTGCGTTGCGCGTCTGGTCGTCATACCAGCGCAGTCGCGCGCCGCCGTGCCAGTGAGGCCCGTTGAACACCAGGCCCACCCCCAGGCTCAGCGCCGGGATGCGCGGAACGGGATCGCCGCTATCCAGCTTCGCCCGGACGTGGTCGCCGACGATCTCGAGGTCCAGGTCCAGCGCCTCGGTATGCTTCAGCTCGACGAGGCCGCTCAGCTCGACACCCGAGAACTCGGCGCCGTCCTGGGTGAACGCGAACACCGGCAGGCCCGCGGGGTCCATCGGCGGCTCGGTCGTCCCGGTATCGAACTCGTAGATGTAGTCGTCGTAGTCGTAGTGGAACAGGTTGATCTCCCCGGACACCCGGCCGCTGCGTTTGCGCAGGCTCAGGTCGAGCCCCAGGGCGGTCTCTTCGCTCAGCGACGGATTGCCGACCTCGAACGACAGCGTCGCGACGTGCTCGCCGCAGGAGTAGAGCTCCTCGGTGCTCGGGGCGCGCGATGCGCTCGACACCGACGCTCCGAGGGCCAGGCCGCTCGTCCCGATCCAGGCGAGGCCCGCGGAGCCGGAGAGCGTGTCGAAATCGCGGTCGAGCGGATCCGCGCACAACGGATCCGCGGCCACCATGACCGGCGTCGACAGTTCGTTGCGCTCGGATCGCAGGCCGAACTCGAAACGGACGGGTCCGTCGGGATCGAACTCCTCGACGACGAAGACGGCGACCTGCTCGGTTTCGTTCGCCGGCAGGAACGCCTCAGCGCCGATCGCATCGACATCGCGGCGCTGCACCTGGGCGCCGAAGACCCCTTTCCAACGCGAACGACCGTGGGTCAACTCGATGCGTGCCTCGTCGGCGTCGGTGTCGAACACCGTCCCGACGTCGGTGCCTTCGAGCTCGACGTGCCTGTAGTCCGTCGTTCCGATGGAGAAGCGCAATCCGGCCAACGCCCCCGAGCGGAAGTCGAACCCGCCACGAAGGTCGTAGCGTTGCTGCTCCAGGTCGATGCGCACGTCTTCCCCGGGAATGCCGTAGTTGCTGTTGTAAGCCTTGGTCGCGACCCCCAGGAACCCCGACTCGCCGACCCATGAAAGACCCAGCGAACCTCCGTCCGACTCGACGGAGCTGTTCGTCAACGTGCCGGAGTCGCTCAGCGGATCGCCCCGCACCGAAAACCCCGGGATGTCGTAATCCGAGCCGTCCCGGCGGAACGCATCGGCGTACCAGGCGAAGCTCCCGCCGCCGCCGTTCAGCGCCACCGCGCCGGACCTCTCGTCGGAGGCCGAATCGAACCCCAGCTGCAGCGTGCCGCCGATGGGCTTCGATGCGCGGTACTCGGGGATACGTCCGTCGAGCACGTTGACCACGCCGCCCACGGCCTCGCCGCCGTACAACAACGTCGCGGGGCCGCGCAGGATCTCGATCTGCTCGGCTCCCAGAGGCTCGATCGCCACCGCATGATCGGGGCTGGTCGTCGAGGCGTCGCCGACCCCCAATCCGCTTTCGAGCACGCGGACGCGTCCCCCGGACTGGCCGCGCACGATCGGCCGCGCCGACCCCGCGCCGAAGAACGACGAGCGGATGCCGGCTTCCTGCGCCAGCGTCTCCCCGAGGCTGGGCTGGATCGTCTCCGCCAGATCGTTCTTGTCCAGCACGTTGACCGGCTGGATGACCTCGGCGCTACCGCGACCCGAGCGCGTCGCCGTGACCACGACGCGTTCGCGGTGACGCGACTGCCCCAGCACGAGCGCCGTCTCGACGGACGGGCCACCCAGCGTCACCTCGGACACCGTACTGCCGAAGCGCGGGCTGAGCGCCTGAACGTGATAATCGCCGAACGGGACCCCCGCGAACTCGAAACGCCCTTCGGCGTCCACGTAGAGGCTCCGGTTGAGCTCGACGATCACGACGCGAACGTCCAGCGCTGGATCGCCCGCCGAGGTCGTGACCCGGCCGTGGATCGTGCCCTCGTCCGCGGCGGACGAGGGGAGTGTCAACAGGAAGATGAAGACCGGAAAAAAAATGGAACACTTGCGATACGCCACAACGTCACCCGAAAAAGAAAGACCGCCCAATGGGGCAAGAACCCGCGCCGGCTAGGCGCAGGGAAACACGGTGGGTTCAGCGCGTGGCCGGTGGGGCGCGTGAGCCGGCACAACATGCCGGGCCGTCGAGGACGATCGTCGTGTCGGAATCGGTGAGGAACGAGCGCTCGGGGCAACCGTGCACGGACACCGCGTCGTCGGCGGTCATCGCGGTGCACAGCGTCAGGGCGCAATCCGGACAGGCCGACGGCCATTCGGTGTCCAGCGCGTGGTCGTGGTGCCCGGCGAAAGCGAAGGTCGTCGAAACGACCAGCGTCGTGATCACCGCGATCCAGACGTTTTTCGCAGGACGAATCATCGCAGCCCTTTTACCTGAAAAGCCGGGATTCCTCAACCGGCCGACCATGGGTCTTATTTCCTGCGCATCGCCCGGCTCAGTTTCTCCCGCATCTTCGGCGGAAGATCGACGAGGTCGTTGAACGAGCCGGCGCGCCGGATCCACTCGCCGCCGTCGAGCGTGACGACCTCGCCGCGGATCCAGTCCGCCGCGTCCGAGAGGAGAAACGCGGCCAGCTCCGCCAGCTCGGTCGGTCGGCCCAACCGCCCGGCGGGGATCTTCGCCTCCACGCTCTTCAACATCTCGTCGGAGGGCATCAGCCTCGAGAACGCGCCCTCGGTCGGGATCGGTCCCGGGGCGATCGCATTCAAACGGATGTCGTGTCGCGCCCACTCCGTGGTCAACGATCGCGTCATGGCAAGGACGCCGGCCTTGGCGGCCGACGACGGCATCACGTAGGCGGAGCCCGTCCACGCGTAGGGCGTGACGATGTTCAGTACCGCGCCGCGCCGCTTCTCCGCGATCCAGGCGCGGCCCGCGGTACGCGTGCAGTGGAACGTCCCCTTCAGCACGATGTCCACGACGGCCGAGAAGGCGTTGTCCGAGAGGTCCTCGGCCGGGCAGAGAAAGTTACCCGCGGCGTTGTTGACCAGCGCATCGAGCGGACCGAGGGCGTCGCTCAGGTTCGCGTGCGCCTCGTCGACCTCAGCAGACCGACGCACGTCACACGGCGCGAACGCGGCGCTTCCTCCGCTCGACTCGATCTCCGAGCAAACCTGTTCCAGCGGATCGGGGCGACGCCCCGACACGCCGACGCGGGCGCCGAGCGACGCGAAGCGCAGCGCCATCGCCTTGCCCAGGCCGGTTCCGCCGCCGGTGATCCAGATCGTCTTGCCGCCCAGCGCTCCGGGCGCCAGGCATTCCGTGCCGTCCATTCGACCTCCCATCCGTTCAGGCCGTATCTTACCCGAGGACACGTTGCGCCCACCCGCGCCGGGCGTCAGACTGGGCCCTCCGGAGGAACGCATGGGAGTGCAGGACAGCAAGCCGATCGCCCTGGTGGCCATGGGAGGGCACGCGTTCATCCAGTCGGGTGAGGCGGGCACGATCGAGCACCACGAAGCCAACGCGCGAAGCATCGCCAGGGTGCTCATGACGCTGGTGGAGCGGGACTACCGGCTCGTCATCACGCACGGCAACGGGCCGCAGATCGGTCATTTGCTGCTGCAGCACGAGATGTCGAAGGCCGAGTCGCCGGAGATGCCGCTCGACGTTCTTGTCGCGATGACCGAGGGTAGCCTCGGCTACATCCTCCAGCAGGCGTTGCTCAACGAGCTGCGGGCTCGCGAGATCCGTCGATTCGTCGTCACGGTCGTCACGCAGGTGTTGGTGGACGAGAACGACCCCGCCTTCCGTTCGCCGACCAAACCGATCGGTCCGTTCTTGACGCGGGAAGATGCCGAGGGCCGGCGCGACCGACTCGGCTGGGCCATTCGCGAGGATGCGGGCGGCCGCGGCTGGCGGCGGCTCGTGGCGTCCCCGAAACCGACGCGTGTGATCCAGGCGGACATGATCCGCGAGGCGGCGCAGGCCGGGCATATCGTCGTGGCCGGCGGCGGCGGCGGCGTACCGATCAAGACCGGCAAGGACGATGCCTATCAGGGTGTCGAGGCCGTCGTCGACAAGGACCTGACGTCGGCCGTTCTGGCGGCGAGCGTCGGGGCCGAGCTGCTGATCATGTTGACCTCGGTGCCCAACGTCTACACGAACTTCGGTGAACCCGACCAGGCTGCGCTCGGCGCGGTCACGCTGGCGGAGATCGAGCAGCTGCACGCGGACGCCCCGTTCCCACCGGGGAGCATGGGGCCCAAGATCGACGCCGTGATCGATTTCCTCCACAAAGGCGGTCGTCGCGCGCTCATCACCGACGCCGAAACGTTGCCGCTGGCCATCCAGGGCGGCGGCGGCACGCATTTCGTCGGTAAGCTATAACTCGATCGTTCATGAGAATACCGACCAGTCAGCACTCCCACGGACTCGATTGAAGATCGAAGGCAATCTCCGCGGGTTGTCGCCCGCCCAGAAACATCAGATCGAGCGACTGTCTCGCCGTCGGGTGCCACCACGACAGATCGTGAGCCACGAGCTGGCTCGCGAGATCACCGCGCTGAGCCGGCAGTTCAACCGGCGGATCGGACTGCTCGTCGATCGCTCGGGACGGATCGAGGCGGTCTCCATCGGGGACGCGCACGCGCTGGGCGTTCCGCGCAAGCCGAGTGCGCCGTCGGGACGCATGCGGTTCTGCACCCTGCGGTTCATCGCCACGAGGTTCGCCGACGAAGATCTGCCCTCCGAGGAGCTCGCGCCCCTGGCGCTCCACCGGCTCGACGCGCTGGCGGTGGTCTCCGTCGGCAGCGACGGGCTGCCCGGCTCCGTCCGTGTGGCGCACCTGCTGCCGGCGCCGGAGCGCAAGCAGGAGCCGCGTCGCGAGACCCCGGCGCCGACCCCGCGCGGCGCCGTTCGGGCACGCGGGCTCGGACGAACCCGTCGCGAGCGCGACATCGAGGACATCGCCGAGGACGGCGAACGGTACCGTCTTTTCCCGCCGCGGCCCAGCGGGCAGCTCGAGGACGACTTCCTCGAGCTGATCCGCGCTCTCGAACAGGAGTTCGACCGTTACTTCGCCCGCACGAAGGTCGCCGACAAGGTCGGTCGCGCGATTCTCGTCGGTGTGACCACCGGCTCCCGTGCCGAGGCCGAGGCGTCGATGGACGAGCTGGCCGAGCTGGCGGCCAGCAGCGATCTCGAGGTCGTCGAGCGCATCGTTCAACGCCGCCAGCGGTTCGACCCGCGCACCCTGGTCGGCTCGGGCAAGCTGCGCGATCTGATCATCCACGCGTTGAGGCTGCAGGCCGATTTCGTCGTCGTCGATCAGAACCTCAGCCCGGCCCAGGCTCGCACCATCGCCGAGGCGACCGACATCAAGGTGATCGATCGCTCCCAGCTGATCCTCGACATCTTCGCCCGCCGCGCACGGACGCATGAGGGCAAGATCCAGGTGGAACTGGCTCAACTGAAGTACCTCTTGCCGCGGCTCATGACACGCGGAGACAACGGGCTGTCGAGACTGGAGGGCGGCGTCGGCGGCCGCGGGCCGGGCGAGCAGAAACTGGAGATCGATCGTCGGCGCGTGCGCGACCGGATACGCGCGCTCGAACGGCAGCTCGTCGCCGAGCGCCGCCGCCGGGAGCAGCGCCGCTCCAGGCGACGCGAACGGGACGTTCCCGTCGTCTCGCTGGTCGGCTACACCAACGCGGGCAAGAGCACGTTGCTCAACCTGCTGACCCGCAGCGAGGTCTTCGTCGAGCACCGGATGTTCGCCACGCTCGACCCGACCTCGCGGCGCCTGCGCCTGCCGCGCGAGCGCGAGGTCGTGATCAACGACACGGTCGGCTTCATCCGCGATCTGCCGCCCGATCTGATGGCCGCGTTCCGCGCCACGCTCGAGGAGATCGAGGACTCCGATCTGGTCGTCCACGTGGTCGACGTCTCGCATCCGGACTTCGAGGCGCATATCCGCGCCGTTCATCGGATCCTCGCGGAGTTGGGGTACGAGGAGATCCCGCGCTTGCTCGTGATCAACAAGATCGATCGCGTCGCCCCCGAGCGGCTCCCGTCGCGAATCGAGGGCGCGGACGTGGTACCGATCTCGGCGCTGCATGGACGGGGGATCGAGAACCTGCTGCATCGCATCGATGACCGGTTGCCCGCGCGACGCGGTTTTCCTTCCATCTACCCGTTGGACCAGCCGAACGCCACAAGCTAGACTTTCTTCGATTGGACCACCTATTTTGAGTTGACACGTGGGTCCAATGGCATTAATATGGTTTGATTGGACTAGTCCAATGGGGTCCAAATGACGATCGGCGCCCTCCAAATCGACACCCAGTCGGCCGAGCCCGTTTACCGGCAGATCGCCCTCGAGATCCGCCGCTCGGTCCTCGACGGTCGGCTGGAACCGGGCTCACGGCTTCCGGCGACGCGGGATCTCGCACGGCAGCTCGGGGTCAATCGAAACACCGTCGTCGCGGCCTATGACGCCCTCGCGACCGAAGGCTGGATCGCCAGCCACACCGGGCGCGGGACGTTCGTCGTCGAGCGCACCGCCATCGACACCGATGAACCCACCGACACGGCGAGCGACGAGACCTTGCGTGCCGGGTTTTCCCGGACGGTGGAGTGCGCCGCGGTCGGCGGGCTGCAATCGATCTACCGCCTGGCCATCTCCGACGAGGGGATCTCGTTCGTCGGCTCCTACCCGGCCGGCGATCACATGCCGGTCGAGTCGTTCGCGGCCTCGCTCCAGGCGGTCCTCGAGGAAGACGGCGCCAAGATCCTCGGCTACGGGCCGACCGCGGGCGACTACGGCCTGCGCGAGACGATCGCCGAGACGATGCGCGCGGCGGGTTCCGACACGACCCCCGAAAACACCCTCGTGACGAGCGGGGCGCAGCAAGCGATCGAGCTGGTTTTTCGGACATTCGTCGAGCGTGGCGACGCGGTGGTCATCGAGGAACCGACCTACACCGGGGCGCTGAGCGTGTTGAACTCGCTCGGCGCACGGATCGTCGGGGTCCCCGTCGACGAGCAGGGGATCCGGCCGGACCTGCTCGAGGTGGCCCTCGAGCGGCATCACCCGAAGTTCCTCTACGTCCAGCCGACCTTCCACAACCCGACGGCCGCTGAGATGAGCCCGGCCCGTCGCCGCGAGGTCGTGGAGATCTGCCGCCGTCATCGCTGCCTCATCGTCGAGGACGACTGGGCCGGCGACCTGCGTCTCGAAGGGGAGCGGCTTCCCACGCTGCACGCGCTTGCCGGCAGCGCCGATGTCATCTATCTCAGCACCTTTTCCAAGAAACTGATGCCCGGGCTGCGCGTCGGCTGGCTTGTCGCCTCGACGACAGCGATGGAGCGGCTTGTCGAATTGAAGCGGTTGCAGGATTGCGGAACCAGCCCGCTGATCCAGGCGGCGCTGGACCATTTCCTGCGCGCCGGCGGGCTCGACGAGCATTTGAAGAAGACGCTGCCGTCCTACCGCGTCCGCCGCGACACGATGTTCGAGGCGCTGCGCAACCACTTCCCGAAGGAGGCCGTTTTCTCGCGGCCTACCGGCGGCTTGTTCATTTGGGTTACCCTACCGGCCAGCTTCGATGGCAACGCGCTGTTCGCCGCCGCACGTCGGCGCGGCGTGTTGTACTCTCGGGGCGATCTGTTCCACGGCGACGGGTCGGGAAACAACTGTTTGCGTCTGACTTATTCGGCAGCGGATCCGACCGAGATCCAGGACGGCGTTTCGGTTCTCGGGAGCTTGATCCAGGAGCGCTGGCCCGACGGACCGCACGAGGGGTCCCCGGGGACGGCGGAGTCGATGCCGATTTTCTGACGTGGTCCGAACCGGAGGACGCGGAGGATCGAGATGGAAGAGAGAAAAGACATCGCCAAAGGCACCCTGCGGCTCAAGACCGGCCTGGCCGAGATGCTCAAGGGCGGCGTCATCATGGACGTCACCAACGCCGAGCAGGCCAAGATCGCCGAGGACGCGGGCGCCGCCGCGGTCATGGCGCTCGAACGCGTGCCCTCGGATATCCGGCGGGACGGCGGCGTCGCGCGGATGACCGATCCGGAGACGATCCAGCGGATCAAGGATGCGGTTTCGATCCCGGTGATGGCCAAGTGTCGCATCGGTCATTTTGCCGAGGCGCAGATCCTGGAAACGCTGGGCGTCGACTACATCGACGAGAGCGAGGTGCTGACGCCCGCCGACGAGGCGTACCACATCGACAAGCACGCCTTCAAGGTCCCGTTCGTCTGCGGCTGCCGCGATCTCGGCGAGGCGCTGCGGCGCATCGGCGAGGGTGCCGCGATGCTGCGCACGAAGGGTGAGGCCGGCACCGGCAACATCGTCGAGGCCGTTCGACACATGCGCAGCGTGCAGACCGGGATCCGGCGGCTCACGACGCTGGGCGATGAAGAGCTGATGAGCGAGGCGAAGGAACTCGGCGCACCCTACGACCTGATCTGTCTCGTCGCGCGCGAGGGCAAGCTCCCGGTTCCCAACTTCGCGGCCGGCGGCATCGCCACCCCGGCGGACGCCTCGCTGATGATGCAGCTGGGGGCCGAGGCCGTGTTCGTCGGCTCCGGCATCTTCAAGAGCGAGAAACCCGAGCGCATGGCGCGCGCGATCGTGCGCGCCGCGACGCACTACGAGGATTTCGAGACCCTCGCCGAGATCTCCCGCGGCTTGGGAAGCGCCATGCCGGGCATCGAGACGAGCCAGCTCGACGAATCCGAACTCCTGCAGACTCGGGGTTGGTAGTGGTGCGAATCGGTGTACTGGCCCTGCAGGGCGGCTTCGAGGCCCACGCCCGCGTTTACGCCGCACTCGGCGTGAACGTCGTCGAGGTGCGTCGCGTCGTTCAGCTCCGAGACATCGATGGCCTCGTGCTTCCCGGTGGCGAGAGCACGACACTGCTCAAGCTGATGGAAGACGAGCCTTGGTTCGAAGCGTTGAGTGACTTCCATGCCGACGGTAAGGCGTTGTTCGCGACCTGCGCCGGCGCGATCCTGCTCGCGCGAGAGGTGCTCGATTCGGGGCAGCGCGCACTCGGCCTGCTCGACGCGTCGATCCGGCGTAACGCGTTCGGCCGGCAGATCGACTCGTTCGAGGCCGACTTGGCGCTCGACGGGGAGCGCGAACCGCTGCGTGCGGTCTTCATCCGTGCACCGCGTTTCACGGCAACCGGGCCCGACGTCGAGGTGCTGGCGCGGCTGGACGACGAGCCCGTGCTGGTGCTCCAGGACAACATCCTGGCCGCCACCTTCCACCCCGAATTGACCGCTGACCCACGGATACACTGCCGCTTCCTCGATCTTGCGGCGGGGCTTGAACGGCCCGTAGCGGAACGGGCCACCGGCGTTGCCGCCGGCTAACTGGAGGATATCGATGCTGATCTACATGGACGGTAAGCTCGTACCCGACGAAGAGGCCAAGGTTTCCGTTTTCGACCACGGACTGCTCTACGGCGACGGGATCTTCGAGGGGATCCGTGTTTACGAGGGCAACGTCTTTCGTCTCCGCGCCCACATCGAGAGGCTGTACGAGTCGGCCAAGACGATCGGGCTCGAGATCCCGATGAGCCTGGAGGAGGTCGAAGCCGCGACCGTCGAGACCGTGGAGGCCAACGGGATGGCCAACGCGTACATCCGTCTCGTGGTCACGCGCGGACGTGGGGACCTCGGGATCGACCCGACGAGCTGTCCCACGCCGACGCTGTTCATCATCTGTTCGACGATCCAGCTCTACCCCGAAGAGTTCTACGAGACCGGGATCCCGCTGATCACCGCGAGCACCCGACGGATTCCGATGGAGTGCCTCGACCCGCGCATCAAGTCGCTCAACTACCTCAACAACATCCTGGCCAAGATCGAGGCCAAGAAGGCCGGCGTCCCCGAAGCCGTGATGCTCAACCTCTCCGGCCGTGTCGCCGAATGCACGGCGGACAACATCTTCATCTGGAGGAACGGCAAGCTGAAGACGCCGCGTCTCACCGAGGGCGCGCTTCCCGGCGTGACGCGTTGGGCGACGCTGGAGCTGGCCCACGAGAGCGGCCTGCGCGTCAAGGAGACGGTGCTCGGCCTCCACGACCTGTACAACGCGGAAGAGTGTTTCCTCACGGGAACCGGGGCCGAGATCGTGCCGGTCGTGACCATCGACGGTCGTCAGATCGGTGACGGAAAGCCGGGGCCGACGACCCTCGATCTGCTGGCGCGTTTCCGCAAGCTACGCGTCAGCGACGGTTACAAGGTCAACCTGGACCCGGCCGCCGCACGCTAGCGTCAACCGCCGCTCAGCGCGGCGGCGGCATCCACGCCGTTGCGGAAGATCGTCAGCCCCGCGCCCTCGGCCGGCAAGTCGCCGTTCGCCTGCATCCGTTCCCAGCGCGGGTGGTGGAACGGATAGAGGTAGGCGTCCGGGTGCGGCATCAACCCGAACAACCGTCCGCTCGGGTCACACACCCCGGCGACGCCGCGCGGTGAGCCGTTCGGGTTGTCCGGCCAGGTCTCGGTCGGGGCTCCCGTTTCGTCGACGTAGCGCGCGGCGACCTGGCCGCAGCGCTCCAGGGTTTCCAGCAGCTCGTCGCTCTCGGCCAGGAACTTGCCCTCCCCGTGCCGGGCCGGCAGCTCGAGCTGCGTCAGTCCCCGCGTCCACACGCACGGCGACGCATCGTCGAACGCCAACCGGACCCACGCGTCGCGGTAGCCCAGCCGGTTGTTGGGCGCCAGCGCGGCCCGGGGCGTGCGGTAGTCACCGTCCAGACCCGGGAGCAACCCCAGCCGGACCATCGTCTGAAAGCCGTTGCAGATGCCGAGCGCCAGCCCGCCGCCCTCGATGAACTCCAGCAGCTGGTCGTAGAGCCGGTAGCGGATCTTGTTGGCGAAGACGAAACCCGCGCCCAGATGATCCCCGAAGGCAAAGCCGCCGATGAACGCGAGTACGTGATAGTCGGACAGACGCGCGGCGTCCTTGCCGTCGAGCAGATCCAACAGGTGCACCTGCTCGGGGCGCGCCCCGACCAGGCGGAAGGCCTCCGCCGTCTCGACCTCGCAGTTGAGACCGAGGCCGGTGAGGATCAAAACGCGAACGCGCCGGCGGCCTGCCGCCTTCTCCTCGGCGGGAAGCTCCGCGAACGTCTTCAGGGCATCAACCATCGGCCAGAGTCTCCTTGAAGCCGCGGCTCAACGCCGCCGCGTCCCAGCGATAGGTCCGTCTCGCGATCCTCAGCTTCAACCGTGGTTCGTCGTCGACCGAGCCGATCCGAAGCAACGGCAGGCCGCCGAAGCAGGCCTCGAAGCGCTCCCGGTCTCGCTCGAGTACCGTGACCAGGAAGCGGCCGTTCGATTCCGCGAACAGGAACCGTTCGGGGCTCAGCTCGGCGCGGCGGCAAGCGTCGTCGAGATCGAGGTCGAGCCCCAGGCCGGAGGCCATCACGCAACGTGCGAACAGCGCGGCCCAGCCGCCCAGCGAAGGTGTTGCGGCGGAACGCAACAGCCCTTCGTCACTTGCGCGCTCGAACGCGCGGTACAAGGTCAAGAACCGCTCGGGGTCGACCGTCGGCGGGCGATTCCCCACGTAGGGCCGTGGCTCGTTGGGAGCCGCCGAGCGGCCGTCGCAATCGCCGAGGTAGCGATAGAACTCGCTGCCGCCCAGCTCGTCGGTGGTTTTCCCGACCAGGTAAACGAGATCGCCGCTCGCTTTCGGCTCCAGCGTCCGGCTCTTGCGGACGTCGTCGATCTGGCCGATCGCCGAGACCAGCAGCGTCGGCGGCACGCTGATCTTGACGCCGCCCATGCGTCGAGTCGTTCTTCATCGAGTCCTTGCCGGAGATCAGCGGCGTGCCGTAGGCGACGACGGCGTCGTACAGCCCGCGGCACGCCCGCACGAGCTGGGCCATCTTGTACTCGCCGTCCGGTGTCTCTTCGGAGCGCACCGGGTCCGGCCAGCAGAAATTATCCAGCATCGCGATGCGGTCGAGACGCGCTCCCGCGCAGAGTTGCTTCCGCAGGGCTTCGTCGACGACCGACATCGCCATCGCACGCGTGTCGAGATCCGAAAGGAACGGGTTGATTCCCTCGGACAGCACGAATCCGCGCATCGATCCGTGGCGCGCGAGCGACACCGTGGCGTCGGCGGGGACGTCCTGGCGCACCCCGACGAACGGCTTGATCACCGTCAGCCCCTTGACCTCGTGGTCGTAGTGGCGCGCCTTGTCTTCGCCGGAGCAGAGGTTGAGCCGTCCGAGCATCGCGGGGAGCGTGGCCTCGAGGTCGATCGCACGATCCCGCGGCTCATCGAACCGCGGCGGCTCCCAGGTCGCCCGCAACTCGAGGTCGGGATCGCCTTCGTGCAGGAACTCCATCGACAGCAACGCGACCGTGCGCCCGTCGTGAAGCACCTCGAAGTAACCGTCATCGGTGAATTCCCCTAGATCCGTCGCTTCGACCTCGCGGCGTCGCGCAAGCTCGAGCAACCCGTCCACCTGTTCCGGCGGAACCGCGAGGGTCATGCGTTCCTGTGCCTCGGAAACGAGGATCTCCCACGGCGCGAGACCCTGGTACTTGAGAGGCGCGTGGGTCAGGTCCAGGCGAGCGCCGCCCGACCCCTCGGCCATCTCGCCGACCGAGGAGGACAGGCCCCCCGCGCCGTTGTCGGTGATCGCCGCGTACAGCCCCGCCTCGCGGGCCTCGAGCAGGAAGTCGAACATCCGCTTCTGCGTGATCGGGTCGCCGATCTGCACCGCCTGCACCGGCGCCGACTCGTCGAGCGCCGCCGAGGAGAACGTCGCGCCGTGGATGCCGTCGGCGCCGATGCGGCCGCCGACCATGACGATGCGGTCGCCCGGACGGGCGCGTTTCTGCTCCCCGGGTTGCCCGGCCACGGTAACCGGCAGCGCGCCGACCGTGCCGCAGAAGACCAGCGGCTTGCCCAGGTAGCGCGCGTCGAACAGCTCCCAGCCGCGCCCGTAGGGGATGCCGCTCTGATTGCCCCCGTCGATGACTCCCTGGTGAACCCCGTCGCGGATGCGCCGCGGGTGCAACAAGCCCTCGGGCAAATCGCCGTCGTGAAACGGGGAGGCGAAGCAGTAGCCCCAGACGTTGACCAGCAGGTCCGAGCCGAGCCCCGTGCCGAACGGATCGCGGTTGACGCCGACGATGCCGGTGATCGCGCCGCCGTAGGGGTCGAGCGCGGAGGGGGAGTTGTGCGTCTCGACCTTGTAGACCAGGTGCATGTCGTCGTCGAAGGCCACGACGCCGGCGTTGTCGTGGAAGACCGAGACCAGCCACGATTCTCCATGGGTTTCCCGGTACCGTCGGTCGATCGCCTCCGTCGCGCCGCGAATGCAGGACTTGAACAGGGACCCGATGGTCTCGTCGGGCCGGTCGGGCTCGCGATAGGTCATCGTCGCGTTGAAGATCTTGTGCTTGCAGTGCTCGCTCCAGGTCTGGGCCAGGCACTCGAGCTCGACGTCCGTGGGTCGCGAGTCCAATCCGGCGTCCGCGCGGCGCGCATCGCCGGCCGCGGTGTCGAAGTGGTCGCGGATCGCACGCATCTCACGCAGGGTGAGCGCGAGCAGCCCCTCGCGACTGATGCGTTCCAACTCGGCGTCGTCGCCGGAGAGGTCGATGTGCTCGACGGGAGGCACGCTGCCGCCCTCGACGCGCGGCACCGTGAGGTCGGGTTCGGAGGCGAGCCACTCGCGCCACGGGGCGATGTCGATCGTCTGGATCACCGGGTTGGCGAGCAGGTCTTCGGCGACACGCCGCGCCGCTTCCGTGCTCACCCCGCGGAGCAGGTAGAGCCGCGAGCAATAGACCGCAGCATCGTCGCCCAGTCTCCGTCCCAAGGTGTCTTCCACGGCGACCTTGGCGCTCTTGCCTACCGGATCGGTCACGCCCGGCTTGTAGCCCACGCCGACGATCACGTCGTAGTCGGTCTCGTCGACGTCCTCGGTCAGCCGCTCGAGCGCCCCGATCTGCTGAACGTGATCGACGAACTCATCCAGCACACGCCGCTTTTCTTCCGTCTCCAGATCCGCCTCGATGCGGTACACCTCGCGGGTGCGGACACGCTCGACCTCGACGCCGAGAAACGATCGGATCGTGTGCTCTGCCTCTTCGCCCCGGGGATCGCGGAGGCCCGGTCGGATGGCGATTTCCAGTCGTGTGATCAAGCTTGTCCCTCCCGCGTCCCCACGGTAGGCGGCCCTCATTGATAAATCAAAGCGATTATGTATATTACACATATAGAATAAATTGATAGGTGGCGGATGATCGAATCGGGGAGCCGGCAAATCTCTGAAATCCGGGCGGGCGTAGGCGACCTGCGTGCGTTCGTGGCGGTGGCTCGGCTGGGCGCGGTAGCGCGGGCTGCCGACGCCCTGGGGCGCACGCAACCGAGCGTCAGCGCCCGCCTGGCGGCCCTGGAATCGGCCTGGAACACCCGTCTGTTCCGCCGCGTGGCCCGCGGCATGGTCCTGACGCCCGAGGGCACGCGGCTGCTGCCGTTCGCCGAGACCATCCTGCGCGATCTGGAGAAGCTCGAGCACGAAGCCGGGCTCCCGGCCGGGCCGTCGGCCGAGCTGCGTCTCGGGGCCGGCGATGCGCTCGGGCGCCGGTTGTTGCCCCGCGCCCTGGTCCGGCTGCTCGGCGAGATGCCCGGGATCGACGTGCGGCTGCGCGAGGGGACCGGAGCGCGCTTGCTGGAGGCTCTGCGCGACGGCGAGATCGACCTGGCGCTGCTCGTCAGGCCCGTGGAGACGGGCATCCCGACCGGTGTCACGGTCGAACCCTTGTTCGATTCGCCGGTGCAGGTCATGGCACCGCCCGGACTGCTGGAAGACGACGACTCGCCGGTCGCCCTGGAACGGCTGGCCGAGCAGCCGATCGTGACGCTGCAACCGGGTTCGTCGTTCCGCGCAAACCTCGAGTCCGTCTTTGCCCGTGCAGGGCATGTGCTGAAGCCGGCGGTCGAGGTGGGCAACCTGTCGCTCGTCCGCCGCTTCGCGATCACCGGACTGGGTGTGGCACCGGTTCCGGCCGTGGCGTTTTCCCCACGCCCGCGTCCGGCGCGTTACCGGTTGCTGGACAGCGAGCTGCCCGACGTTCGCTACGCCTACGCCGTGCGCAGTGGGGCCCCCTTGCCCGCCCCGGCGCAACGTCTGCTGGAGCGGATCCGGGACAAGCGAGGCGCATGAAAAAGGCCCGCCATCGAGGCGGGCCTTCGGGTCTCGGCATCTTGTCGCGGGTCAGCCGGCTGTCAGCGACCCGCCGTCCCAGTTCAGCGTGCCGTCGGGCACCGTCACACAGGCCGGCGTCGGTCCTCCCCCGGGCGGCGGGCAGGTCGTGACCTCGCGTGTGATCGAGGAATCGAACGTGAACGCGTTGCCGCCGGTCGGGTTCGTGGCGCGGAACGTCAAGCTAAGGAGCTCCTGATCGTCTGCCGGTGGGGTGAAGCCCTGCGTGTACAGCGAGCTGTTCTGGAACGTGGCGACGACGAGTACCGTCCCTGCATCCGTCGGATCGACATCGGCATCGATGGTGACGACCGCCGAGGTCGGGTGGTTGTTGAGGAACGAGTTGCTGGCGTCGAAACTCAGGAACTCGGCCGAGGCAGAGTCGAACGTGATGCGGAACGCCGCCCCGAAGAAATCGGTGATGTCGGTGATGTTGATGACGACCTGGAAGGTGTCACCCGTCGCCGCCCCGGCTCCCATCGTGACCGAGTTCGCGACGGGGGCCGTGTTGTCCGCCGTGAACGCCGCGGTGATCAGGCCGCCGCCCCCTCCGGCGGGCACGTTTCCGCCACCGCTGCCGCAGGCCGTCAGTGCGGCACTCGCCAGCAGAATCGAGGAACAGAGCAAGAGGTTGGGTCGTTTCATGGATTCCTCTTTCGCGCCGGTCATGGCAGGCAGACCATCGCGAAGTTGGCCGCCATCAAGGCCAGGTCGACGCCGCTGATGATGCCGTCCCTGTCGAGGTCGACGGTCGGGTCCCAGCGGGCGTTCACGGGATCGGATGCGAAGGCCACCGACAGCCGCAGTAGATCGACGCCATCGACGTAGCCGTCACCCGTCGCGTCGGCCAGCGTGCGCATCGCCTCCGAGGTGCCACCGGTGTGACCGAGGTTGACGACGCCGGCGCCTCCGGGAGGACCGTTCGGCGGCGGCTCATCCGCCGCATCGATCACTGTGTCTCCAGCATCGATCGTGTCCGAGCATTGGCCCGGGACGAACGACGAGTCCAGCAACGGGTCGGTGAATATCGTACCCGCGCCGGCCGGTATCCAGGACGACTCCAGGTCGCCACCTGCGTTCATGAACAGCGCGTTGTGGTCCGTCATAAGCGTGTAGACCCCGGTCCCGCAAATCGTCGTATCGCAGCTGCCCTGGTTGGTCACCGGCGCAAAACCCGCATTCAGCAGGATCCCGGCCGCCGGAGGTTCCAAGCCACCGATGCCGAAACCCGTGTTGTCGTAGATGATCGAATGGTCGAACTCGAAGTTCACCTCGCCGCTGTCGTTTCCGGTGTCCCTTTCCGTGTACGCCTCGACCTCGATCCCGCCGCTCCCCGTATCCGATACGTTCTGCGCGACGGTGTTGAACTTCAGCAACACCTGGCTCTTGGAAGGCCCGATCGAGCTCGCGCCGAGCCCCTCGGCGTAGGCGTAGATCCCACCGCCGACCGCGGTCGTCCCCGTTCCGCCGCCGCCCACGTCGGTCGCGGTGTTGCCGGCAATCAGGTTGTTCCCCGCGGTCAGCGTAGCCAGCGCCGGTCCGCGGGTCATCGGATCGTCCGCGGGGTCGGAGTCGGCGATGGCGATGGCCGCGACCCCGCCGCCGGCCAGCGTGGAGGTGTTGGCGAGGATGTTGTTGCCCAGGATGTTGAGCTCCATGATGGCGTTGCTGCGTTGCGACCAGATGTTCGCGCTGATCCCGCCCCCGATGCCGGGGTAGAACGACTGCGCCACACCCTGAGCCTCGTTGTTCACGATCAGGTTGCCCTCGGCGTTGAGGCGCGCGGGTCCCGCGGTTCCCTGAAGATCCAGCCCGAACACGAAAAGGTCCATCGCACCGCCCGAGCCCTCGGCGATGTTCGATTGGATGTCGTTGGCCGTCACGTTGATCGTGTGATCGCCGACGGTATCGATATCGATCCAGGCGGACAGCCCGCCGCCGTCGCCCGTGGACAGGTTCGACGTGACCGTGTTGTTGACGAAGTCGATCAACGACGTCCCGTTGCCGTAGGTGCCCATCCAGATACCGCCGCCATAGCCCAGTGCGGGGAACAGCGTCGTGTTGTTCGAGATCAAGTTCTGGCTGATCGTCACCTGGGACG
>JABAOE010009306.1_pt4 | contig 18429 bp, 20 predicted proteins | sample 7062141 | NCBI WGS metagenome assembly JABAOE01 (sample SAMN14538627, study PRJNA623070) | marine sediment metagenome | biome: marine biome [ENVO:00000428]; feature: marine pelagic biome [ENVO:01000023]; material: deep marine sediment [ENVO:00002113] | place: India: Gulf of Khambhat ... | reverse complement strand
CCAGCTCTGGCCGCCGACTTCCTCGTCGTAATGCGCATCGCCATCCGTGCAGATATCGAGCCCCGCGACCTCTTGATCTCGGAGATGAACGGCGACGGCATCGACGTACTGCTCCCGGTAACGCGAGTTCATCATGCGCCGCAGGAAGGTTTCAGAGCCCAAGTTCTCGGTGAACCAGCTCGGCCGGGGCAAAGACCCGATTATTGTTGTTGGCATGACTAGGTCTTTGGTTGCCTGCAGCATGATTAAGATCTCCTGGCCGGTTAATTCGAGGTACGCGAGCGTACTATCGGTAAGAGAGGCGGGCAAGCGGTCATCGAACTGGATCAGAATGCGGGTTCTTCGATATGGTTCTAGTCGACGGACGGAACGCTAGCAAGCGACGGGACACGGGAACGAGCATCATGCGTGGACGCCTGAAATTTCTCGCGGAGAACAGCGAGCCTCCATATTTCGCGCCGTCCGTCGGTGGATCGGATGCCCAGTCTACGCTGGTCGGCGATTTCGAAGTGCGCGATGTCGAGATTCTCGATGCCCGAGCGCTCGACGAGGACTTCAGCCTCGATGTCCACGGATTCGAGCTGCGCACGCTGTCGGAGGCAGGGGATCTCTACAATCAAGACGACATCGAGCAGCGGCACGAGCCGCAGTGCCGTGAGCTCGTTACCGTGGCGACAGGTGCTTCGCGTGTGCACATCTTCGATCACACCTGGCGCTCCGATGCTGCGACTACGCGCGGAGCGCATCGGAGTCGCGAGCCGTCATCTTTTGTTCACAACGACTACACGCCGTGGTCGGCGCCCAAGCGGGTCATCGATATCCTCGGCGAAGAAGGCGAGCAGTTGACGCACGACGACTTTCTGATCGTCAACGTCTGGCGGCCGATCACGACGGTTCATTCATCGCCCGTGGCGCTCTGTGATGCGCGTTCGATCTCGAGTGACTCGCTCGTCCCGGCTGAGCGCCGCGGCAAGGGTCGCATCGGTGAGGTCTACGTCGTTCGCTATGACCCCGATCAGCGCTGGCTGTACTTTCCGGAGTTGGCACCGGATGAGGTGCTGCTGATCAAGACGTTCGACACCCGCGAGGACGGGCGTGCGCGTTGGTGTGTTCATACCGCGGTCGAAGAAACGGTCGAGACCGAAAAGCCCCCGCGCGAATCTGTCGAGACGCGCCTGTTCGCATTCCTTTAGCGGTGAGAATATCGATAACGAGCTTTGGAGTGAGCGCATGATCGACTTGAAGATGGAAAATCCGGCAAACGTTGCGGCACCGTTGGGTCCTTATAGCCACGTTGCACGTCTCAAGGGCCATCAAGAGCTATTGTTCATTGCGGGTCAGCTGCCGGTCGATACGGATGGCGACCTCGTCGGCGAGGGCGACTTCGACCAGCAGTGCGCGCAAGTCTACGCGAACATCGGATCGATCCTTCGCGGGCTCGGTGCAGACTTTTCCAACGTCGTGCAGTTCACGACCTACATCACCGATGACGATTACATTCCGCTCATTCGCGGTTGGCGACGGCGTGAGTTTCCGAAGTTCTTCGCCAACGGTGCGTTCCCCCCAAACACCTTGCTCGTCGTCGACGCGCTGGCCGACAGCGCATTCATGATCGAAGTGGCGGCGATAGCCGCGATCTAGGACGGTGCGGTTTGCCCGACTATGACCGCTATTCCCTCATCTCGCCGCGTTCTGACGGTTTCGTTCCTGGTGAACCTCCTCGACGTGGTCAGTAACCTCGTGGTCGCACTGTTAACCGGCAGCGCTGTCGTTTTCGCGGCAATGGCCCAGGGGTTGGCTGACAGTACGGGATCGGCGCTACTGGTTATCGGCGAACGTCGCGCTGATCGTCCCGGCGATACTGAGCATCCTCTGGGTTACGGGCGAGAAGCATTCTTCTGGGGTTTATTGTCTGCGGTCGCCATGCTCGTGATAGGTGCGGGTCTCTCGGCCTGGCGTGGATACCAGCAATTGAGTAATCCGAGTCCGATCGAGACACCTATACTGGCGATCGGCGTGGTAGCTCTCGCTGTCGTCACGAATAGCTATGCGGTGAATCTGAGTGTACGCAAGCTCGTAGCTGAGAACGATGGTATTCGCAACGCGTTTCGCAGTATGGATCAGCCGCTGATCAAGAGCGCCTTGCTACGTGATTCCATCGGTACATTTACGAGCATTGTCGGCATCGCAGCGCTGATCCTCTTCTGGACTTTCGACCTAGTCGTCTTCGACGCGCTCGGTGCGCTCGCTGCCGCCGTGATGATGGTGGCCGCGTCGCTGATGCTCATGGCACAAGCCCGTGCTCTAATCGCGGGCCGAGCGTTGCCGGATACGACACGTTTACGAGTGCGCGCCGCCGTGCTTGACACACCTGGTGTCGTAGCGGTCAACCGCCTGGCCGCCGTGTACTCGGGAACGTCTGAAGTGTTGCTGGATGCCGACCTCGACCTGTCGGATGATCTCGACACAGCTCAAATCGAAGATCTACTGGACCTTGTCGAGGCTCGGGTGCGCGCCGTGGTACCTCAGCTCGAACGCGTGAGGGTCATTTTGAACTCGCCCGGAGAATCCGGCAAAACGGCGATGATCGAGAGGGGAAGGAATAGAGACGTCGATCGGACCCCGGAGGCGCGGCCGAGAGTGCGAAGCTCACAGTAGTCTCTCCAGAATCGGATAATATTGCTGCGGCGAAAACCCGCTGCTTCCTGATCTCAGGTTGTTGGTTCTCTTGTCGATACGAGCAGCGAGTGATTAATGATGGGTGACATATCTGGGCATGACTAGGCAGCGCGTTAGGGGAAAGCCGATTGAAGTCGGGGGGCAAGAGATTGCACCCGGCAAGCACGTTATCGTCGATCTGCCAGTCGCGGGGCTCTATACGCATACGCAGCTAACCATGCCTGTTCATGTCGTCAACGGACGCTATGCGGGGTCGACGTTATTTTTGACCGCGGCGGTCCATGGAGATGAGCTCAATGGCGTTGAGATCATTAAACGTGTTCTGAAACTATCGGCTCTGAAGCGCTTGCACGGCTGTGTGCTCGCTGTGCCGGTCGTGAATGTCTTCGGCTTCGTCAATCGTTCGCGATATCTGCCGGATCGCCGCGATCTGAACCGATCGTTCCCTGGGCGGGAGAGCGGCTCGATCGCAGCGCGACTCGCTAACCTTCTGGCCACGGAGATTGTTGCAAAATCAAACTACGGTATCGATTTGCACACAGGCGCGGTCGACCGGAGCAACCTGCCGCAAATCAGAGCGAACTTGTCCGATCCGGAGGTCCTTCGATTGGCCCAGGTGTTCGGGACGCCCGTCATCGTCAATGCGAACATCAGAGACGGCTCACTGCGCGAGTTCGCTGCCGGAAAGGGGATTCCGATGCTGTTGTACGAGGCCGGAGAGGCCTTGAGATTCGATGAGGTATCGATACGCGCGGGCGTTCGCGGCGTTAGCCGCGTCATGCGTGAGCTCGGCATGCTGGCGAAACGTAAGACCACTCGGGCCCGGATCGATCCTGTGCAGTCCGGCAGGACGACCTGGGTACGGGCGCCCGGCAGCGGTATCGTGCGGACTGCGTGTCGTTTAGGACAGCGAGTAAAGTCGGGTCAGGTGCTCGCTACCGTCAGCGATCCTTTCGGGGAAGTCGAGATAGAAGTACCGGCGACGGCCTCAGGCATCCTTATCGGACGCAGTATGTCGCCGCTGGCACACGAAGGCGATGCGCTATTCCACCTCGCTCGTTTCGAAGATGTGGGCGACGCGGCGCAAACCGTCGACGAGTTTCATGAGGCTCATGGCGTGGATGAGAGTTGGGGCTAAAACGCCGTGTCCGACGACAGTGAGCGTCTTGTGTTGGGATGGCGAGAATGGGTGGCCTTGCCGGAGCTCGGATTGCGTCGAATCAAAGCAAAGGTCGATACTGGGGCGAGAACCTCGGCGTTACATGCGTTCAGCGTTGACGCATTCGTTAAGGATGGGAACCAGTGGGTACGATTCAAAATGCATCCGAAGCAATACCGAACTGACCTCGAAGTGACGTGTGAGTCGAAGATTAAAGACCAGCGGGTCGTGACAGATTCGGGCGGGCATCGGGAAGTCCGGTATGTGATAGAGACACCCGTACGAATTTTGGAGAATGAATGGCCGATCGAGATCACACTCACGGCTCGTGACGATATGCGGTTTCGGATGCTGCTCGGAAGAACGGCGCTCACAGCGCGAGCTGTCGTCGATCCGTCGCGATCGTATCTAACGAAACGAAAGAAGCGCTCAAAGAGCTCTGGCAGGCAAAAATGAAAATCGGAATACTTTCGCGCAGCAGACGTCTGTATTCGACGTCCAAATTGGTGGAGGCTTGCGAGAAGCGCGGGCACGCAGTGCAAGTGATCAATCCCGTGCGCTGCTACATGAATATCGCGAGCTTCAAGCCGAGCATCCACTACAACGGCAATCCGCTGACTGGGTTCGATGCCATAATCCCGAGGATAGGCGCATCTATCACGTTCTACGGAACGGCGGTCGTGCGCCAATTCGAGATGATGGGGGTCTTCTCGCTGAACGAGTCCGTCGCGATCTCGCGCTCCAGAGATAAGCTGCGTTCTTTGCAGCTTCTCGCCAGAAGAGGCATCGGGCTGCCCGTAACGGGTTTCGCCAGTTCGCCTGGAGACACCGCTGATCTGCTTGATCTCGTCGGCGGTGCGCCGGTGGTCGTCAAGCTTCTCGAAGGGACTCAGGGCAAAGGCATCGTGCTGGCAGAAACGCGCAAGGCTGCGGAAAGCGTGGTCGAGGCGTTTCGAAATTTGGATGCCAATTTCCTAGTGCAAGAGTTCATCAAAGAAGCCGGCGGTGCAGATATCCGCTGTTTCGTGATCGGTGAGAAGGTCGTCGCATCGATGAAACGGCAGGCGCAAGAGGGCGAATTCCGGTCGAACCTGCACCGCGGTGGCAGCGCGCAAGTGATAAAGATAACGCCGGAGGAGCGCTCGACGGCTGCTAGAGCCGCCCGAATCATGGGCTTGAACGTTGCCGGCGTCGATATCCTGCGCTCGAATCACGGGCCCGTCGTCATGGAAGTGAACTCGTCGCCGGGCCTGGAAGGCATCGAGCAGGCGACGGGCAAGGATGTTGCCGGCATGATCATCGAGTACATCGAGAAGAACGCCAAACCGGGACGCACGCGCACGCGCGGGAAGGGCTGATTACGCAGGCTCGGCGGTATCACCGGAGTCGATCCATCGGTCCATGAGCTTGCTGGCCGTAAGGTCTCCCGCCACGTTGATCGCCGTGCGGCTCATGTCGAGGATACGATCGACCCCCATCAAGATTGCCACACCCTCGGGTGGAATTCCGACCGTGCTCAGCACCATTGCCAGTATGACTATCCCGACACCCGGTGTTGCGGGTGAACCGATAGAAGCCCCAACAGCCATGGCCACGATCAACGCCATGCTGCCCATACTGATGTCGACTCCGTAGACCTGGGCGAGAAAGACGGTTGCTACGCCCTGGTAAAGGGCCGTGCCGTTCATGTTGATCGTCGCGCCGAGCGGGACGACGAACTGCGCAATTGAGGGACGCACACGGAGCTTCTCTTCGGCGGTTTTGATCGATAGCGGCATGACCGCGGCTGAGCTGGAAGTCGAGAACGCCAGCAGAAGCAACTCTCGCGTAGATTTCAGAAACGACAGCGGTCGCTCCCCAGTCAGTGTCCAAAGGAGCACGAGATACATGGTCAGGAGAAGTGCCAAACCGATGAGCACGGTGACCACATACATGGCCATTCCGAGCAGGGCTTCAAAACCGATCTGGCTAGTCAGCCGCGCCATCAACCCGAAAACAGCTAATGGTGCTAAGAGCATGGCCCAACGCACGACGGTCATGCAGACCTGTTGCAGTGACGTCAGAAGGTCGAGCAGGGGTTTGGACTGTGTCGGCGTCAAGGAAACGAGCGCAACGCCGACGATAACCGCGAAGATTACGACCTGAAGCATCTCGCCTTCGACCATCGAGCCGAGCGGATTTCCGGGCAACAGCTGAATGACCGTCTGGGGTAGGTCGGCGAGACTCGGGGGTGTAAGCGGTGTTGGCGCCTCGGTCGAGGTGGTTTCCGTGACGAGATCGCTCGATAGGCCGAGGCCCGGTTTCAGCATGCCCGCAATCCACAGCCCGAGCGTTACCGCGAAGGCGGTTGTAACGACAAAGAAGAGCACGACGACTGTCCCGAGTCTGCGTAGCTGCTCGATATTCTCCGTCGAGGCTAGTCCGAGGATGATGGAAGCGAACACCAACGGGATCACGATCATCTGCACCGACGCGAGAAACAGCATCCCCGGAAGAGCGAGCCAGCCGCCGATGAGAGCGCCCGTTTCGATGTCGATGAGGCCGGCCTCGGGGCCCAGCAGAAAGCCGATCACGAGGCCGAGAAACAGTCCGATCAGAACCTTTAGCCATAGGCGGGTCGAGACCAGGGCCGAGAGCTGGTCCGCCAGGTGCTTGAGCGATCGTGGATGAATCGCGTCCAGATATCGAAACGGTTGCACGGTTACCTCTCGATTTCTACACCGTGTACGGACAGGTTATTCTGCGCTGAAATCGAGCCACAATCGTGGTTTGCCACATCAAGGTCAGCCTAGACGATGGGTCTGACGAGTACGAGATGATCGAGCACGCGTTCGAGATGGAGTGGGAATTACATGTCTGAGCATCTACGCCTATGGCTCACGATTGCGATCGTAGCGTTACTCGCTCTTTTCACGTTTCAAAATCTCGTGACCGTTGAGGTAACGTTCCTTTTCTGGGCGGTCCAGCTACCCAGGGCGATACTTGTTTTCGTCGTATTCGCATGCGGCGCGCTGCTCGGCTGGATTCTGAATAGTGCGCGGCGTCATCGCCGACGGCCCCACTAGCCAGCATCTATCTGATTTTTAATAAATTTATTTTGTTGACAGGCCGTAAAAAAGGCCTATATTTCCAGCGCCTATATTCTGTGTGGTCGAGAGCCTAGGCGATTGGCAGAAGAGCAGGCGCCGACCATGCCGGGCGGCATGGCCGTAGTGATCTAGTGGCTGTTTTCGCGTATCCACGATGTGGAGCGCGCGTCGTCAGGAGATAGTCATGAGTAAACGAAGACATTCACCAGCAGATGACTTTGACGAGAGCGACCTGTTCAGCGATCACGAGTTGGACTTAGAAGGCTTTATCGATTCTATGGAAGCGCACGGCGAGCACGGTTCGCGGAAACGTCGCAGAGTTAAGCCTGCCTGGCAACGCGTCGACGATTGGCGTGACGAAAAGTGGCTTCGGGATCAGCTCAAAGACTGGGAAGACTGGGACGAGCAACCGGACGGGTGATCGAAGACTCGGAGTAAAATCCCGTGGCGCGAGCAACAGTTCGGGTAGTGCGATCAGCGCGTCCACCCGACCGAAACCTCAACCTGAACGTGCGCGGCTTATCGCAGTCGGTAACGCTCGCGATCAATGAACGATGCGCGCTGCTACAGGCTGAAGGCAAAGTCGTTCACAAGCTGGGACTCGGACAGTCGCCGTTCCCAGTTCCGCAATCGGTAACAGACGCGCTTAAGTCGCATGCGCACAAGAAGGATTATTTGGCGGTAAAGGGGCTCCGCGAGCTGCGAGCCGCTGTGGCCGCATTTCACCAGCGCTGCGAAGGCGTGAGCTACGACGAAGCCGATGTCATGGTCGGGCCGGGCTCCAAAGAGCTCATGTTCGTTCTTCAGCTGGTCTACTACGGTGATCTTGTGATTCCCACCCCGAGCTGGGTCTCCTACGCGCCCCAAGCGCGGATTATCGGCCGGCAGATCCGGCTTGTGCCAACCGACGCAGCGAATGCGTGGAGACTGATGCCGCAGGAGTTGGATCGACTCTGCCGCGAGGATCCAGACCGTCCACGTATCGTGATCCTGAACTATCCCTCCAATCCGACGGGGGGTGGCTACAACACGGACGAGCTCAAGGAGCTCGCACGAGTCGCTCGAAAGTATCGAGTCGTGTTGTTGTCCGATGAGATCTATGGCCCGCTCCACCATCGCGGCCAGCACGTCTCGATTGCTCGCTTTTATCCGGAGGGAACCATCATCAGCGGTGGGCTCAGTAAATGGTGCGGTGCTGGCGGTTGGCGCCTGGGTACGTTTACGTTTCCGCGCACGTTGCGCTGGCTACAGGACTCCATGGCAGTCGTCGCGAGCGAGACATACACGTCTACGAGTACGCCGATCCAGTACGCAGCCGTGCGGGCCTTCGAGGGCGGTGTCGATATCGAGGATTATCTTTTCAATACGCGCAGAATCCTACGCGCGCTAGGGCGCTACCTTTGGAAGGAGCTAACTGATATTGGCATCACTTGCGCACGTCCATCTGGCGCGTTCTATCTGTTTCCCGATTTCGAGTGCTTTCGTGATTCTCTTGCAGCGCGAGGGATCCGGACCAGCTCCGAGCTCTGTGAACGGTTACTAGAGGAAGCCGGTGTCGCAACGCTCCCGGGCGAGGAGTTCGGAAGGCCTCCAGACGAGCTCACGGCGCGGCTTGCCTACGTCAACTTCGACGGCACAAAGGCGCTAGCGGGAGTAGAGCGCCTGCCGAAATCCGAGGCCCTCGGTGTGACCGATCTCGAGCGGTACTGCGGCGATACGGTGGCAGCCGTAGCAGCGGTTCGATCTTGGCTGGTATCTGGCGCGCAGCGCCACAAGATTCAAAACAGCTCGTAACTTGACATCACGCGACCGACGTTTCGGCTGTGGGCCGCACCTTTGCGGGATAGACGAACCTTCGAGGCTAAGGAACTGTCCAACGGTGACATGGGCGGTCGCGTATGTGACCATATACGGGTTACCGGTGTGCCGGCTCGCCTATCGCAGCGTGTCGGCGCACCGAAGATTCGAGTAACATGAAGATTCTGCGCGCAAGCCTCTGAAATTTATGGATAAAGGAGGGGCATCCCATGGCCTTCACACTGACCATCAACGGCGCTGACCACGAGGTCGATGTCGAGCCCGAAACCCCGCTGCTCTGGGTCCTGCGCGACACCGTTGGACTGACCGGGACGAAGTTCGGTTGCGGCATCGCCCAGTGCGGGGCGTGCACGGTGCACCTCGACGGTCAGCCCGTGCGTTCCTGCAGCACGCCGGCGGCGGCCGCTGTCGGCCGTGAGGTCACGACGATCGAAGGCCTCTCACCCGATTCCAGCCATCCACTGCAACGCGCGTGGGTCGAGCACACCGTTCCGCAGTGCGGCTACTGCCAGTCGGGACAGATCATGTCGGCTGCGGCGCTGCTCTCACGCAACCCGAACCCGAGCGACAGCGAGATCGACGCGGCAATGGCCGGCAACATCTGTCGTTGTGGCACGTACTCTCGAATTCGCGCAGCCATTCATCGCGCTGCCGAGATAGCAGAATCTTAAGGGAGCGCGACATGATCGATGTAAATACGAAGCTGACGCGCCGAACGCTCATCCGCTCGATGTCCGCCGCAGGCGGCATGATTCTCGGCTTTCAGGTGCCCGGGGCTGTTGCAGCCGTAATCGCGCCGAAGCCTTGGACGACGCCGACGAACGGTGCCGAGATCAACGCATGGCTCGCAATCGATGCCGACGGCACGGTAACGATACGTGTTCCTCATACCGAGCAAGGGCAGGGCGGGTTGACCTCCGTCGCGATGCTGATCGCCGAAGAGCTCGACGTGCCGTGGGACAGCATTCGGACGGTCTTCGCCGACATGAATCGGCACGTCAATAACGGCGAGGAGTACATCGTCACGACGACGCATGGCTCCCAGCTCGTTCGGCTGCAGCATCCGCACCTCATGCAGGCCGGTGCGTCTGCGCGTGAGCGGCTCAAAGAGGCTGCCGCACGCGCGTGGGGACTCGACCGTGATCAGATTACTGCGCACCAGGGCGTCTTGAGCGCAGGTAGCCGCAGTGCACCGTATGCGGAGTTCGCGGCCGTGGCCGGTTCGATCACGCTGGCCGAGGAGCCGGCGATCAAGACGAACCCCAATGATTGGTGGCTGCTCGGCACGCCGACGCCGCGCATCGAGGTGCCGCTCAAGGTCAACGGCAGCGCTCAGTTCGCGATCGACACGCAAGTCGAGGGGCTCGTCTATGCGGCCGTCAAGAGTTGTCCCGTACCTTGGGGACGCCTCGTCAGCTACGACTTCGATCAAGTCAGGGATCGGCCCGGCGTTATCGCGGCCGTCGAGCTCAAGGCCGTGCCCGGCAAGACGGCCTACTCGGACCTGCAGAACGGTGTCGCTGTCGTTGCCGATACCTGGTATCGCGCCAAGACGGCGCTCGACCTCATGCCGATTGAGTGGGATTACGGTCCTGACGCGGAGGTCAGCAACGAGACGCAGGCCGAGACTGCGCGAGAACTCTGGGAAGAGACCGGAGACGTCAGCAACGAGGTCGGTGCTGATGCAATCGGCATGATCGAGGCATCGGACCGGGTCGTCACGAGCGAGTATCACCGGCCTTATGAGACGCACGTGCGCATGGAGCCGATCAACGCGACGGTCGCCATCTACGAGGATCGTGTAGACGTCTGGTCGCCGACACAGAATCAGGCGACGCCGATCATGCTCGTTGCCGATCAGCTCGGCCGCGACACGCGTGACATCCATGTCAACACGGTCTTCCTCGGCGGTGCGTTCGGTGGTAATGGTGGCGGTAANNGCGCGACATTCACGTCAACACGGTGTTTCTCGGCGGCGCGTTCGGCGGAAACGGTGGCGGCAATACGGCCGTGACGCGTCAGGCTGCCGAGATTGCCCGCCAGGTCGGGCGACCCGTCAAGGTGATCTGGACGCGCGAGGAGGACATCGCGCACGACAAACAGCGACCGCCGGTTCATACACGGCTCTCAGCGTCGATAGGAGACAATGGATTACCCGACGCGTTCTTCTCGCGAGCTGTCTGGTTCACGCAGAACGCTGCCGAGCGCATTGGGCCTGCGACTGCCGACTACTCCATTGGAACGATGCCCTACCTCGTGCCGAACCGTCGTCACGAGCGCCACAACGTTGCCGCGCATATTCCGACGGCGACGCATCGCGGTCCCGGCGCGAATCAGAACGGCTTCATCATCGAGCAGTTCGTTGACGAGCTCGCACTCGCAGGCGATTGGGATCCGCTCGAGTGGCGGATCGAGATGACGAAGGGCCTGGAGCCATGGCAGCGTGTGCTGCTGAAGCTCAAAGAGGTTGCCGGGTTCACGACGGACCTGCCTCGCGGGCAGGGCATGGGCATCGCTGTCGTCGAGGACCATGCGGCGTACTGCGGTGCTTGTGCCACGGTGTCGGTCAGCCGGCGCGGTGAGGTACGGGTCGAGAAGGTCGTGCTCGTGCACAACTCCGGCTACATCGTCAATCCGAGCGGTGCAACCGATCAGCTCGAGGGCTCGGTTTGCTACGAGCTGTCGCACGCGCTGTATGGTGGTCTCAACATTCAGGAAGGCCGTGTCGTCAACACGAACTACGACAGCTACAACCTCATGCGCATGCCACAGGCGCCTGAGGTCGAGGTGCACTTCGCACTGTCGCAGGACGGCTGGTGGGGCGGTTGCGGCGAGCCCGGTGGCCCGCCGACGCCACCCGCGGTCGCAAACGCGATCTACTTTGCCACGGGTAAGCGCGTCCGTTCGACGCCGATGATGAGGCACGATCTGAGCTGGTCGTAGCCTCTCCTCGGGGTGAGTTGATCAACTGCGGCGGTTACCGGCTGGAGTCGCCGCGCTAAATGCTGCCCAACTATTTTCTCGACGTCGTCATCATGCTTGCCGCAGCGGTGGCGGCGGTCACACTGTTCCGCGTCATCGGCGTTGGCACGCTTCCGGCGTTCTTGATCGCCGGTATCGCAGTCGGACCGTCCGGGTTCGCGTTAATCGATAGCGTCACCGAGATCACTCAGCTGTCGGAGCTCGGTGTNNGTCATCGGTATCGAAGTGAAGCCGTCGCGACTCTGGTCGATGAGGCGCCAGGTATTCGGCCTCGGCACGCTCCAGGTCGTGGTAACCGGGGCGCTGATCACTGCTATAGCTTATTTGCTGCTGGATGTCGCATTCCCCGCTGCCGTTGTGATTGGTCCGGCGCTGGCCTTGTCCTCGACGGCTTTCGTGCTTCAGCTCCTATCCGAGCGGCGGTCGCTGCACTCCGAGCACGGTCATGCATCGCTAGCGGTGCTGCTGCTCCAGGACCTCGCAGTCGTGCCGCTGCTCGCACTCGTGCCGTTGCTCACGCTGCAGCAGCTCCCGATTGGCGCGGATATCGTAATCGCCTTGGTCGAGGCCATCGCCATCCTATCGGCCGTCGTCATCGGCGGTCGATATCTGCTTCAACCGATCCTGCATCGCACGGCACAGACTCGCAGCAAGGAAATCTTCACGGCGGTCACCGTACTGCTCGTGCTAGGTAGCGCAATCTTGACTGAGCACCTCGGGCTTTCGATGGCGATGGGTGCGTTCATCGCCGGTTTGCTCGTCGCCGATTCGCCGTTTCGTCATGAAGTCATTGCAGAAATAGACCCGTTTCGGGGGTTGTTGCTGGGTCTGTTCTTCATGTCGATGGGGATGTCGCTCGATTTCAGCGAGTTTGTCGCCCAGCCGATTCTGACGTTTGGTCTACTTGGCGCTCTCATCGTCATCAAGATCATGGCGTTGTGGCCGCTCGCAGTGGCATTCGGCCTCGGCGCAAGAACGGGAGCTGCCGTAGCCGTCTTGCTCGCACAAAGCGGCGAGTTCGGCCTCATCCTGTTCGCCTACGCATTTCAGGCTGAGCTACTCGACAGCGGCCTGTACCAGCAACTGCTACTCGTCGTTGTGCTCAGCATGCTCGTGACGCCGCTCCTTGCATATCTGGCACAGCAGCTCGCAGCTTCTGATAAGCAACCGACGGCCAGCCACGATGAAGCGCCGGACGACAAGCCTCCCGTGGTTCTCGCCGGATTCGGCCGCGTCGGGCGGCGCATCGGCGAGATCTTGACTTCCGCAGGCATCCGCTACGTCGCAATCGATCACGATTCAGCGTTGGTACTGCGGGAACGCGCCAAAGGTCATCCCGTCTTTTTCGGCGACGGCCGAAAGCTCGACGTGCTTCGCTCGGTCGGTGCGGCTGATGCGAATCTCGTGATCGTTACGATCAATGACTTCGAGGCGACGGAAGCCATCGTGGAAGCGCTAAGCAGGGCGCATCCTGGTGTCACGATCTTGGCCCGAGGGCACGATGCAGAGCAATGCCGAGAACTACAAAAACTGGGCGCCGGGCGAGTGGTGTCGGAGAATTTAGAGGCAAGTCTCGATCTGGCTCGTGAAGCACTGTTTTATGAGCTCGACGATGTTGATCAGACCGAGTTGTTGCTGCGTCACTTTCGCGAGCGCTACTACGCCGATGTTGAGGATTTGCTCAACGATACGCCGTCATGAGAAACGAGTCTCGGTGACTAATGTGACTGGGTCCGAAGGCGTATTCACAGAGTAAGAACGGTTTCCCGCATCCGACGCCTTGTTGCGTTATCCGGCAGCCTACCGAAGGCGGATTCGATGTTCTCCATCATGTGTCCGGGGTTCGTCGTCTCGGTGAGCACACAGTTGACGCCCGGGTGAGCAAGGATGTACTTCAACGAAAACTGTGCCCAGCTCGCGCAGTCGAACTCGGCCGCCCATGGCGGTAGCTCGTGGCCACTGACGAGTCCGAAGTAATCGCCGTTCATGAAGGGACCGTTTGCGATGACGGCTACGCCGAGATCCTGTGCCAACGGTAGGATTCGGTCTTCGGCGAGCGTTTCGACCACTGAGAAGTTGACCTGTAAGAAATCGACCGTTTCGTTGCTGATAAAAGATTCTAGGACCCCATAGTCCTCGTAATTGGATACGGTGACGCCGATGTAGCGCGTCTCACCAGATTCTTTCCACTCGCGCAGGTTGGGCCAATGCGCGTTGAGACCGCGCAAGCTCATGACCTGCAATACGTCTAACGTTTGGCGACCGAACAATCGCTGGGCTTGACGCACCTGCCGAATGCCGACTTCCTCGTCCATCGTGTTGATCTTCATTGTGATGAACAGCTCATCGCGTAGATCCGGGGACTGCAGGATTTCGCCGAAGCGTCGCTCGTTCTCTTCGGGGTAAGGCGTCGTATCGACGACCCGACCGCCGTAGCCAACCAACATTCTCAATACGGCTGCGAGGGATTCAGTGCCCTCCTCGGGGATCAGGCGAACGGCCTTCGATGATCCAAAGCCGACGATCGGGAGCATCTCACCGGTCGCTGGAATCGCACGTGTCGGCAAGCGCTCTTGGCCAAAGCCGCTGATCGGTCGTGTCGCAAGCACACCGAGGGCAGCGAGCCGACCCAAGAACTCTCGTCGTGTGACACTCATTGCGCTCATCTTTTACTCCTGCTGTGTTGGAGGCACGCTTGATTAAGGGTGGTCAGTCGAGGGGTGTATCAACCACGTTCTCGCGAAAGAATGCCACAGAATCCGGCGAGTACATCCGCCAACCGTTATTGGCTATTTTAATGGGGTTATCGATATTTCTTAGAGCAAATCCTTCTCAAGCGCAAGTCGATCTGGAAATTTCTTGAACTTTCTTCTCTAAGACAACAGCCTCGGCCGAAAGCAGACATCTGGACTGAGNNTATTGTTGTCAAATCTGCTTCGGCGAAAAATGCCGACGATCAAACATCGTTCACTGATTAGTGCGCGCCGACAAAGAGGGCCATGATACATCGTGATCTAGTTTCGATACGCGCTCAATGGCATCTGGTGGTGCCGGCGTAGCATCCGCTCGGCCTTCTATGGCCCCACTGTTCAATCCCGCCTTGCGTTCGACCGGGGCGGATAGTGACCGTGGCCGATTGGCTATGAGTTTAAATTTTGGCGGTCGCCTTCTTGACCGGGACCGGTTCATAAGCGGCGTTCGCCATTATCAGAAGAATAATGCCGATGTTACGTTCAAGGCGGCCCTCGATGAGTTCAACGCAATGGCTGAGGGTTCGGTACTTACTGCAGAGTCATTCGATAGCTTGACGTCTGCGTGTAACGAACTATTTGACGATATCAGTGGCTTATCCAATCGGTCTCTTCGTTTCGGGGGCGCCCTTAGCGCGACGCTCGCCAGGCCCGGGCCAACGGGCATTGCTGGATTCGAACGTAACCCACTTTATTGGCCGAAGTGGCTTGGTTGCCATATCGCTCTATCAGGTCACGCGCAAGCGAAAGTACCGGGACTGGATTCAGCGTAGAGGCGGCGATCTCAAGAAGGCTCTTATTCTAGGTGAAAATGGTGCCTATACGTTTAACTGCTACCTGGACGGTTCCTCCTGCTCAAGTGGGCTGATTATCGACACGAGCCATGCGGGCGATACAGTCAATTTTATTGTCGAGGCATACAAAATCGGTTTGGTTTTCAATGAAGTTGATATCGAGCGACTAGTAGCGAGCGTGAAGAACAACTTGTGGAACCAGTCATTATCTGATCCAAGATTCAACGATCGTGTCGACGGAAGCGGACAGTTCGGAAACATGGGTGCGAATCAAGGCGGCTGGGTAAAACTCGCCGCATACGATGCCGAGCTGAGGGCTCTATATAGAGAATGGATTTTACCGCTCGGGCCGGTTCCTTCCTCCGACAGTTTTTCATCGAGTCGAGCAATTCGGGTCCACATTCTTGGTAACCTAGCTAATGCTTATGTACGGTAGATCCGCGCAATCAGAGGGCGTTGTAGTTTGCCGAAGCCCTCGGCTTATGCGAGTAGATTTGACGGGCGGTGTGGAATGCGACGGAGTTTCTTGGTGCTGGTGTCAATTTGCGTGGCGAGCACGTCAACGGAATCGAGCCANNTGGCCGCAAATGAGCATAGCAGCGGCTTAGAAATCGGTCGTTCAGATCGTGGGCTTGTCGCTGTAGAAGTTGCCGTTGGGTACAACCGACTTTTGGCTTGCCTTCGGTGGGAGAATAATCGAATCTCTAAGCTGACAGCGTCTGCTTTTACCGAAAGCGGACGGGGCCACTCCTAAACAGTAATCGCGCGAGAAAAGCTGACGCTGATAGGCAGTGAGAATTCGTCAAGCAGGCACAGATGAATAGATTTTTCGAAAATGTTCTCGTGGTTGCTACCGCGGCCCTCCTGGCAGCACTGTTATCTGCCTCTGCTTTAGCGCATCACTCGTTTGCGGGTCAGTTCGACGCGAACCAGCCGGTCTCGTTCGAGGGTATCGTGACCCGTGTCGAGTGGCAGAATCCGCACGTATGGTTCTACGTCGACGCCGAGGATCAAGACGGAAACGTCGTTCACTGGGAAGCAGAAACAACGAATCCGAATACCTTGCTGAGGCGCGGATGGCGGCACGACGATCTCAAGGCCGGCGATCGAGTTTCGGTGGAGGGGTTTCGTGCCATATGCTGCGAGAACGTAATGAACGCAACGAATGTGACCTTGCCCGATGGACGAAAGGTGTTTTCTCGCGATGCACGATGAGTTCATGAGGCGCTTGACTACAGTCGCGTTCCTATTCGCGACGAGTGCACAGGCACAAGCGCCGACACAGCTCAGTCCACCGCCGTCTCCCGACCCGGCGCCAGTTGAGGGAATGCCCAACTTCAGCGGCGTCTGGGATGTGGAGTACATCCCCGATGTAGAAGCGAGAATCGGTGGGCCGCCGCCCTTCACCGAGGCGGGGCGAGTTGCCTGGGACGCACGCGTGCTGGGCGAAGATCCGACGGGCTACTGCCAACCGAGCGGGTTTTCGAGAGTGCTCCACACGCCGTTCCCGATTCAGATCATACAGACGCCCGGGCAGGTAACATTTCTCTTCGAGTACCTACATGCGTACCACCGCGTTTTTACCGACGGGCGAGAGCATCCGAGTCCGGTTGACCTATCGTGGTGGGGGCATTCTGTCGGACGCTACGATCGCAACAAGCTCATCGTCGACACTGTCGGCATGAACGACAGAACTTGGCTCTATACGTCCGGTGTCGAGCACAGCGATCAACTGCATCTCACGCAAGTGTTTGAATTGACAGAGCGCGACACGATCCAGTACACAGTTACGTATGACGACCCGGTATTCTTTACTGAGCCCTGGAGCGTAACTTCGGAATTTCGACGGTCAGAGTTTGATCTGCTCGAGAATATTTGCACGGAAAACAATCGTGATGTTAATCACTTCATTACCAGCGACGACTAGTCCGCGACAATAGACGTGCGCAGTGCCCGTTAAGGTGAAAAATATGACAGAGAAATCGTTAGTTCCCGCGATGGTCTTTCTTTCGCTGACCCTAGCCGCTACCTCATTGTCCGCCCACCACAGGTGGCCAGTAGATCGTTCCGAGCTCGTGACAGTAAACGGTACCGTGGTCGAATTCGTATGGGGGAATCCTCACCCGATGATCACGCTCGAGGTTCGGAACGATGACGGCGTAACCGAGGAATGGCGTATCGGTGGGCCCGCGCTAAATCGAATGGAAGCGAACGGTTGGACCAGCTCGACCGTCACTCCTGGTGATGTGATCACGGGCGTCGGCTACCAGTTTAGGGATGGCCAGAAGATCGTCAGGCTAGAGAGGGTGATATTCGCCGATGGCAGGGAAATGCGCGTCTACGGCAATTAGACATGAGAAAAAATGTTGTTCGTCGTTAACATCGTGTTCTTTCTCTATCAACGACGGTCAGCAAATGCTGATTCCTGATCACGACAAGCACCGCGCGTTCTTTGTGCAGTCGGCTGACCGTCAAACGAGACGTTGAATAGGGTCGTAACGGTTCGGGAATAAGATGATGAAAGTAGTGACATTCATTGCGACTCTAGGAGGCGTTCTCGGCCACGCGATCGTGAGTGCGCAGGAGCTGAGCCCCGCAAGTTCCCAGGTAGGTTTTTCCGGCATCTACGCCGTAGGTGTCTACAGAGGTGTGCCGACCTCGATCGATGAGCCGGACGTCTATCCGTTTACCGAGGAAGGGCGGCGCGCCCACAACGCTTACGACCAGGCCACGCAGGACCCGAGGCAGCTGGATGACTGCGTCGGGGACCCTGTGCCGGAGCTGCTTTGGTCAGCCAATCCCATGGAGATCGTGCAGGAGGATGAAACGATTCTGATGCGTNNCACCCGCATCGGCGCAGCAGACACACACCCGGCTCGGGCATTCCATCGGGCATTGGGAAGGCGACGTGCTCGTCATCGAGACGACGCATATGGAAAGCGGCGTAATCTTCGGTAGTGACGGTTACCCGATCAGCCCGGACGCAAAGCTCACGGAACGCTACTGGCGGGAACCCGGAGAGCGCGACTTGCAGGTCGAGATTCTCGTCGAGGATCCGGTTCACTATACCGAGACCGTCAGGCTCGGACGCGAGTGGGTTTGGTCGCCGAACGAGCAGATCTATCCATGGGAATGCTTCAGTCTGGGGCCTCGGGACG
>JABAOE010002575.1_pt5 | contig 18434 bp, 19 predicted proteins | sample 7062141 | NCBI WGS metagenome assembly JABAOE01 (sample SAMN14538627, study PRJNA623070) | marine sediment metagenome | biome: marine biome [ENVO:00000428]; feature: marine pelagic biome [ENVO:01000023]; material: deep marine sediment [ENVO:00002113] | place: India: Gulf of Khambhat ... | reverse complement strand
GGCCACGGCGGTGTTGAGAAAGGCGCACTCGCCCTCCGAGAAACGTCCGTCCTCCAGCGTGAAGGCCGGCCGGGAGGCGTCGATGTCGAAGTGCGCGACGGAGCCTTCGTCCGTAAGAAAGGGAATCTTGCGCTTATCGGCGGCCGTGGCGATCACGGCGGCGCCGAACGCTGCCCGGTCAGTAGCTGATTGCATGCGACATCCCACTCCAAATAATTGAAAAAGCTTTATTTTTTTCCTGCGCCTGCGCCGCAACAACCGGCGGCACGGCACTCATGATTAAGTATGACCCTTCGTCGGGAGATTTCAACCGCTCGCACGATTTCCGCCGAACAGTGCCGCCGCAACGTTGGCATTACGACGATGGGGTGAAGGCGCGGCGCGGCCTCGGTCGCACGGGCGACTGCCCGGGCGGCGGAGGCCTGACCGCCGGAAGCGGGGAAATGCGATCTTGCGGCGGCCCGCCGCGGGCCGCTTTCAGCGGCGGCGTCTGCGCTTGCCGCCGGTGCGCGGTTCCTCGTAACGCACGCGCAGGTGCTTGCCGCCGAACGTCTTGCCGTCGAGCCCGGCGATGGCGGCCCGCGCCTCGTGACCCTCCATCTCGATGAAGCCGAAGCCCCGGCACTTGCGCGTGAAGATATCGGTGGCGAGTTGTATCGAGCGCACCGTGCCGAACTCGGAGAACAAGTCGCGCACCGTCTGCTCCGTGGCATCGGAGGGCAGATTGCCCACGTACATCTTTTTCAACCACTCACCCTCGAATGAGCCCAGAGATCGATCGCCGCTCGTACGACGGCGGAAAAGCCCCGCCACGGCATGCGGGGCCGCACATTGGTGAATACTCGGATCTGGGTCAGCCTTCGACCGTAACTTGAGCGGCCTGCGGACCTTTCGGACCCACCTCGACCTCGAAGTTCACGGTCTGACCCTCGGTCAGACTTCGGTAACCGCTGCCCACGATCGCGGAGAAGTGCACGAAAACATCCTTACCGCCGTCGGCGGGCGTGATGAAGCCGTAACCTTTCGACTCGTTGAACCACTTCACGGTACCAGTCGCCATGCAAATCACCTCTCGGTCGGTCCAAAACCAGAACTGTTCAATTGCAAATCATGCGAGGCGATTCACAGGAGAAACCGAACGGAACTTCTGAAATGGCCTTACTTCATGTGCAATCGCGCACAAGTCTAACCGACCGGATCGGGAAATGCGACCGTCCCGCGGCCGCCGGGGCTGAGGCGGCTAAGCCGCGAGCGCCCGGCGCAGCGCCTCGATCTGATGCTCGACGTTCGCAGGCAGACTTCCCGTTACCTCCAGGTTCCTGTCCTCGAAGACGTCCACGTCCGGATGGGCGTGAGACCAGCCCTCGATGACGCGATCACGGTGACGAAGCAATGCCACGATCTGCGGATAGAACAGCTTCAGCATGGCCGTGATCCAGCGGTTCGTCGGCCACGAGGGATAGGCGTGGTCGATCTCGAAGCGCTCGGCGAGCCGGATCACGTCCCCACCCGCATACCACGTATCTCCCGTGACCCAGCGGTTCACCGCGAACAACCCGAGCGGGTAGCCCTGAGGATCCATCGAGATCGCCACCAGGTGCGCCAACGCGTCTTCGCCGCGAGGCCACTCGGTCTCGCCGTCGTAGGCAACCGGCTCGATGTCCGCGGGCATGCCGCCGCTGCGGACAAAGGTATGGAAGTGACCGTGCTCGTACGGACTGTCGGGATGCGCGTGATAGTAATATTGAGCATGGCTGTCGGGGTCGAAGACGTCGCCGTCCGGATAGTGGTTCATCTCGTAGAACGTGCCCTGACCCCGCAGCACCTCACCGACGACATTCAGTCCGCCCTTGCGCAATACGCGGTAGCATTCCAGGATCTCCTCCCCGGCCGTCAGCATGGCCTCGAGCTGCTGCCGGGCAAGCGTAGCCAGCGCAGGCACGAACGACTCCACTCCGCGGTTTCGATCAGACATCTTGATCCCCCGGCTCGTCGGCGCAGAGGCGGCGAAGGCCGACGCGACTTTCCCGTCTCTCCGCCCGCGGCCCGACGGCGCACCGAAACCCTCATTGCGCATCGGGATTCAGTTTGTCTTCGCAGCGCACGGGTTGCAAGGATTGCAGGGGTTACTGGCCGCACACGGATTGCACGGGTTAGCCGTCGCCGCGCAGGGATTGCACGGGTTGGCTTTGGCCGCGCAGGGATTGCAGGGGTTGCAGGGGTTCTGCGCGGCGGCGACCACAGTCGCATTCAGTGCCACTGTCGAAATACCCGCAATGAGGACGGTACGTACGGCTCTGGCGATGGGTCTGGGACTCGGATTCATACACGTTGCTCCTCAATCGTTGCTTGTTGACGGTCGAGCCGGCTTTAATCGCGGCTCCCCGGAAACCCTTTGATTGCCTCGAAGCCTGCGAGTTCACCGCCACCGCAAAACACTCCGCCCCCGCGGCATGCGGCGACGGCGCGACGCCGCCCCGGCATGAGGCGTGGACGCCTTATTTCCGCCGTTGACCCCCGGCGCATGCCGGCCTTAGCATCAACCGGCCACGCGGTCGTTGCGCGCGCCCTCGCCCACCGAGGCAGCCGTGCGTCGTCGAGCCGGTGCGGCGCTGCTCCCCGGGCACATCAGATCCGGCGCCGCCGCGCAGCGCCGGGGCCGGAGCACGACATGCATGTCCGGCCGGGAAACGAACCCTCGGCTTCGTTTTCGTCACGCAGAGCGGGGTAATGCGCAAAGGCGGGGACAGTGCGTCATGAAGATTGCCGCGTTCAAGACTTGCGTCGTCGAGAACCCGCCGCCGCACTTCGGCGGACCGTACTGGGTGTTTCTCAAGCTGACCACCGACGCCGGCGTGGTCGGCTGGGGTGAGGCGTACAGCGTGCCCTTTCACCCCGACGTCGTCGCACACATGATCGCAGACGTGTGCGAACGCCATGTCCTCGGCGCCGACCCGTTCAAGATCGAGCGACTCTGGCGCATCGTGTACTCCAGCGGCTACGCGCAGCGCTCCGATCTCTCTCTCATGGGGGTGCTCAGCGCCGTCGAGATGGCCTGCTGGGATATCGTCGGCAAGGAGCTGGGAAAGCCCGTGTACGAGCTTCTCGGCGGCCGGGTTCACGAGCGCCTGCGCTCGTACACCTATCTGTATCCCGAGGAATCCGATACGAGTGACGTCTACAGCGACCCGGAGCTCGCCGCACAGAGGGCGGTGCAATACGCAGACCGTGGCTTCACCGCAGTGAAATTCGACCCCGTAGGACCCTACTCCGCCTTCGATCCCAGGCAGCTGTCGCTCGAGGCGCTGGAGCGCGCGGAGCAGTTCGGCAAGGCTCTGCGCGAGGCGGTCGGTAGCCGTTGCGAGCTGCTGTTCGGCACGCACGGACAAATGACCGCGGCGAGCGCGATACGCCTGGCGCGACGGCTCGAACCCTTCGATCCGCTGTGGCTGGAAGAGCCGGTGCCGCCGGACAATGTCGAGGCGATGGCACAAGTGGCGCGCTCGACCCGCATCCCCATCGCCACCGGGGAACGGCTGGCGACCAAGTATGAGTTCGGACGGGTGCTTGCCGTGCAGGCGGCCTCGATCCTGCAGATGGCCCTGGGCAGGGTCGGCGGCCTCCTCGAGGCCAAGAAGATCGCCGGCATGGCAGAGGCGCACTACGCGCAGATCGCGCCGCATCTGTACTGCGGGCCCATCGAAGGCGCAGCGAGCATTCAGCTCGACGCCTGCAGCCCCAACTTCCTCATCCAGGAGGGCATCCTGGACTGGGGCGGCTTTCACGCCGAAATTCTGCGCAAGCCCCTGCGGTGGGAGGACGGCTATGTCATCCCCCCGACCGAGCCCGGCCTGGGGGTCGAGATCGACGAAGAAGTGGCCGCCCGCCACCCCTATCGCGGCAAACGCCTGCACCTGGAGATGCTGAACCGGCCGCTGTGAGCCCGCTGCGTTGGGCGGGCGCGTGTGCTAGCGGTCGCTCACGTGACCTCGAACCACGTCTTCATGCCGGCCGCCTGGTGCTCGAGCATGTGGCAGTGAAGCAGCCACTTGCCCGGGTTGTCGGCAACGAAGGCGAGGCCGACGGACTCGCCGGCCTGCAACAGCTCAGTGTCCCGCCAGGGGGTGGTAGCCGCCTGCGCGACGCCGTCCCGGGTCACCACCCTGAAGTGATGGCCGTGAAGGTGCATCGCGTGGGGCCAGCGATTGCGATTGTGGACGTCGATGACCACCGTACGACCGCGTCTCGTCGACACCAGCGGCTCGTCCGTCATGCCGACGCTCCCATTGAACGCCCACACCGCGCCGCGCTGCGCGAGCTCGCGCAGGGACAACTGCTGACCGTCCAGCATGGCGCTTGCCATGCCGCCCATCGCGCCGCCTTCCATCACCAGCACGGCGCGTTCGGCCGCGTCGAGCTCGAGCCCTGTCGCAAGGGGATTGGCCGCAAGGCCGACGAAGGGCTCGAAAACCACCGCCCCCGTCTCCTCCCGAGCCACCTCGAATTGCGCGACGGGCAGCATGTCGCTGCGCGTCACCGCCGCCACCGGCAGCACGGCCCCCGCGTCCTGTGTCACGTCGATCAGAAGATCGACGCGCTGCGCCGGCGCGATCTGCAGGTGCCCCTCGAGCCGCTGCGGCGCCACGGGCTGACCGTCGAGCGCAATCACCCGTGGCGCGAGATCGGCGAAATCGAGGGTAAAAACACGCGCGTTGGCGGTGTTGACGACGCGCAGTCGCAGACGTTGTCCCCGCCGCACCTCGAACCGCTCAAACGGTCTGCCGTTGATCGTTACCCACTGACCGAGCCGTCCGCCGTGGGCCCAGTCGTGCAGTGAGCCGAAGCTCGCTTCGTGGATCTGCGCCTCGTCGTCGAGGCGCCAGTCGTCGATCACGAACGTGAGATCCCGGTCCACCGCCACCGGCTCGGCCTCGTCGACGATCAGCAAGCCGTAAAGGCCCCGCGCGACCTGCTCCCAGGACCGTGAGTGCGCGTGGTACCAGAAAGTGCCGGCGTCCGGGAGCCGAAAGCGGTAGTCGAAGGATTCGTCCGGCGCGACGGCATCCTGCGTCAGACCCGCCACACCGTCCATGGCATTGTCGATGCGCACACCGTGCCAGTGCACGGACGTCTCGGTCGTCAGGCGGTTGACCAGCCGCGCGTGCACCCATTCGTTCTGCCTCACCCGCAGAGTCGGCCCGGGCACCCTGCCGTCGTAGCCCCAGATGCGGGTGACCGACTCGGCGCCGTCGGCGAGCTGGGCGACGCCCGGCTGGGCCGTGAGCACCCGAGTGGGGTCACTGGAGGCCTGGGCCGCGCCGATCCACGGCAGCAGCCCGAGGTGCACCCCGCCTTTCAGGAACTGTCTTCGGTCCATCCGCCCTCCTGCGCGGCGTCTCCTGCGGAGCAACTCAACTCACCTCAATATGGGGTACGCCGCTCGCGCAGGCAAGCCGCGTGGCGACACGCCCCGCAGCGGCTGGCCGCGCCGAACTCAGATACTCAGCCCCGCGAGCTGCTTCTGCGGATAGCGCGCCCCGGCAGCGACCCCGGGGACGAAGACCGCCTCGAGGCGCTCGCATTCGGCGCCGGAGAGCGCGACCTCGAGCGCGGCCACGTTCTCTTCGAGATAACGGGGCTGTTTCGTCCCGGGTATGGGAACGATGTCGTCGCCCTGCGCCAGAATCCAGGCCAGCGCCACCTGTGCCGGGCTGACGCGGCGCGCACGCGCAATCTCCTCGAGCGGCCCCAGCAGGGGGGCATTGCGCGCCAGGTTGTCGGGTTGGAACCGCGGATGGTCGTGGCGCCGGTCGCCGGTTACCAGGTCTCCGGCCGTGCGAATGCCACCGCCGAGAAAGCCTCGCCCGAGCGGGCTGTAGGCAACGAAACCGATCTCAAGATCGCGGCATAGCGGCAGAATTTCGGACTCCACGTCGCGACTCCACAGGGAGTATTCGGTTTGCAGCGCCGCGATGGGATGGATGGCATGGGCGCGGCGGATCGTATCCGCGCCCGCCTCGGACAGCCCCAGGAAACGCACCTTGCCGGCCTCCACCAGGCGCGCCATGGCGCCCACCGTTTCCTCGATGGGCACCGCGGGGTCGACGCGGTGCTGGTAGTAGAGGTCGATGACGTCGACACCCAATCGCGTCAGGCTCGCATCGCAGGCCGCGGCGACGTACTCGGGTCGTCCGTCCACCGTGCGCCCGTCGGGGGCATTGCGGCGATTGCCGAACTTGGTGGCCAACATCACCTCGGAGCGCCGCTGCGCGATCGCGGCGCCCACCAGTTCTTCGTTGGCCCCCTGTCCGTAGGCATCGGCCGTGTCGAGAAAGTTGACCCCCGCATCGAGCGCCTGCCGGATGGTGTCCTTGGACTGCGCATCGTCTCGCACACCGTAGGCGATGGACATGCCCATGCAGCCGAGGCCGATGGCCGAGACCCGCAGACCTTGATTGCCGAGTTGTCGCGCTTTCATTTCTGACACCCAACCGTCGGATTGCCCCGCGGCGACCCTGCGCGTGCCGCCGGGCCCGGGGCCCGGGCGATAATGTACCACTTCCCGCACCGCGCGCCGGGCGCGGCGACCGTCTTGCCGCGCCCGGGTATCTGCGCCATGATCGGGCGCCGCGCGCCGGGAGATTCCGCCATGGGCTGCTGTCACTACTTCGAGGTCACCGACGAGGGCGCCGCGAGCTTCACTGTCGAGATGCCGCGGGTCACATACGGCCGCGGCACCCTGCGGGAGACCGGCCCGCGGGCCCACGGTCGCGGCATCCGGCGCGCGGCACTGTTCACCGATCCGTTCCTGGCCGATTCCGCCAGCGTCGCCACGGCGCGCGCGTCGCTCAAGACGGCCGGCGTCGATCACGCCGTCTTCTCCGAGGTGTGCATCGAGCCCACCGACCGCTCGGTCTCCGCCGCGGCGGCGTTCCTCGCCGACGGCGGCTTCGACGGCGTCGTCTCGGTGGGCGGCGGCTCGGTCATGGACACGGCCAAGGGCGCCATGGTGTACGCGCGTTACCCGGCGAGCTTTCGCACCTATTTCGCCGCCCCCGCCGGCGACGGCGTGGCGATACCGGGCCCGGTGCTGCCGCACCTGGCGTGCCCGACCACCGTCGGCACCGGCGCCGAGATGACCGGCCTCGCGGTCATCCGCCTGCTGGAGCTCAACACCAAGTTCGTCCTGGCGAGCCGCCATATTCTGCCCGTCGAGGCGATCATCGACCCCGCCTGCGGCGACAGCCTGCCCGCGGCCGTCGTCGCATCGAGTGGCTTCGATCTGCTGAGCCATGCCCTCGAGACCTACACCGCCCGCGCCTACACGCGCTGGCCGGCCGTGGCGGCGCCGGACGCACGCCCCATGATCCAGGGCGCCAACCCCTGGAGCGACCTCGGCGCCCGCGAGGCTCTGAAGCTCGTCGGTCGCTACCTCGAGCGAGGCGTGGCGGACGCGCGCGACTACGAGGCACGCGACGCCCTGAGCTGGGCCGCCTCATTGGCCGGCATGGCCTTCGGCAATTGCGGCACGCACCTGCCGCACGCCTTTTCCTACGCCGTCACCCACCTGGTGCGCCAGTATCGCGCACCGCACTATCCGGGCGGCGACGGCCCGTTCGTACCCCACGGCATGAGCGTCATCGTCAACGCGCCGGCCGCCATCCGCTTCACCGCCTGCGCCGCGCCGGAGCGACACCTACAGGCCGCAGCGTGCCTCGGCGCCGACGTGCGTGATGCCGCCCCCGACGACGCCGGCGAGGTGGTGGCCGAACGCATCGTTGCGCTCATGCGCGCAACCGGCATGCCCAACGGACTCGGCGGCGTCGGCTTCGACGCCGCGGACGCCGCCGCGCTCGCGGCCTCGGCCCTGCGCNNCGACGCCGACGCCGCCGCCGGCATCTTCGCAGCGGCGATGCGTTACTGGTAAACGGGCCGCTTCCCCCGAATGCCACGCCGCGGCGCCGGCGTTCTAGGCCGTCGCCGCGTGCTCGTCGATCACCTGGAGAAAGCGTTGCCCGAGGTCGGCGAGCTTCTTCTCGCCGACGCCGTGCACCTGCAGCAGCGCGGCATCGCTGCGCGGCCGCTCGCGAGCCATCGCCCGCAGGCTCGCGTCGCTGAAGATGACGTAGGGCGGCACGCCGCGCTCGCGCGCAATGCGGGTGCGCAGGGCGCGCAGCTTGTCGAACAGCGCCGCGTCCACGCCTTCCCAGGACTGCTTCTCGACTGTCGTCTTCTTCACCCGGCGCGAGCGCTGGGGCAAGAGCATGACACGCCGCTCGGCATGCAGCACCCGCCATGAGGCCTCGTTCAGCTTGAGCACCGGGTAGTCATCCGAAGTGCGACTGAGCAAGTCCTGATCGATCAGCTGGAACACCGTGCCCGTGACCTGACTCTTGGAGAGATTGCGCAGCAGGCCGTAAGTGGAGAGGGCGTCGTGCCTTAGTTGCCGGATGCGCTCGGTGCCGGCGCCGCGGAGCACGTCGACGACGTGAGCGACGCCGAACCGCTCGCCCACCCTGGCGACGCACGAGAGCACTTTCTGTGCCAGCTCGGTGCCGTCCTCGAGCACGTCGTGCTCTCCGAGACAGGTATCGCAGGCGCCGCAACTCTGCGCCGGATAGTCCTGGCCGAAGTGCTCCGAGAGCATTCTGTGCCGGCAGGTCCCCGGCGCAGCGAAACGCCGCATCTGCTCGAGCAAATCCATGCCGGCGGCGACGGCCTCGGGCGACGCGTCCGCCTGCGCCGCGGAACGCTGCAGCAGCGACTGCCAGCGCATCACGTCCGCCGGCGAATACAGCAACACGCACTCCGCCTCCAGACCGTCGCGCCCGGCACGGCCCGTCTCTTGCTGGTAATGCTCCAAGGATTTCGGGCAACCCGCGTGGACGACGCAGCGCACGTCACTGCGGTCGATGCCCATGCCGAAGGCGACCGTGGCGACGACGATTTGCAGATTCTCGCTGGCGAAGGCGTCCTGGGTGCGCCGGCGCGCCTCCGCCTCCATGCCGCCGTGGTAATGATCGGCATCGACGCCGACGGTGCGCAAATAGGCGGCCAACTCTTCCGTCTCGCGCCGGGTGATGCAGTACACGATCACGGCTTCGTCGCGATGGCGCTCGATCACCTCACGTGTCTGTCGGTGTACGTCGCCGCGCGGCACGATGCGGTAGACCAGATTGGGTCGGTCGAAGCGTCCCACCAGCACCTGCGGATCCTGCAAACGCAGCTGCTCGATGATGTCCCGACGCACGCGCTCGGTCGCCGTGGCGGTGTAGGCGTGCAGGCTCGTGCCGGGAAAACGCGTCTTCAGACGCGCCAGCTGTCGGTACTCGGGGCGGAAGTCGTGTCCCCAGTGGCTGATGCAGTGGGCCTCGTCGACGGCAAAGGCGCGCACGCCCAGTCGCGCCAGTCGGTCGAGGAATTCCCCGCCCGCCAGGCGCTCCGGCGAGACCAGTGCCAGACGACACTCACCGGAGGCGAGCAGGCGCTCGGCGTCCCCGCGCTCCTGCGACGTCATGGCGCTGTGCAGCGCGGTCGCCGGATAGCCGCACGCGCGCAGCGAATCCAGCTGGTCCTTCATCAGCGAGATCAGCGGGGAGACGACGATGTCGAGGCCCTCGGCGAGCAACGGCGGCACCTGGTAGCAAAGCGACTTGCCCCCGCCTGTGGGCAACACGACGAGGGAGTCCCGCCGCTCGAGGCCCGCCTGGATGGCCTCTTCCTGCAGCGGACGTAGCCGCTCGAAGCCCCACGTGCGCCGGACGACCCGCCGCAACCGGCTGTTCAGGTCGGTGCCGGCGTCCGCGGACGGATCCGACGCGCCCGGCGAGGGAAGCTCAGGGCCGCCGGGCACGGAAGACGGCGCCGGCGACGGATTGCGCGCTCACGTGCCGATGCCGAACAACGACGTAATGCGCCGGGCGTTCGACAACCGCTCCATGTCGGCTTCGCTCGGTCGGCTCTTGCAGCGGCTGGCGGCATCGAGCACCTTCGGCAGCAGCACCATGTCGCCGACGCTGACGAGGAAGATGTCGTCCCGGGCGAGGACCCAGTGCACGGCCCGATCGATGTCGTCCTGCTCCTCCAGAGGCTCGTACCAGGTGTCGCGCCGCGGCGCTGTCGTCGCCCAGGGTCCGCGCGCAATCGACTTGATGGTTTGCACCGCCGCGTTGCGCTGCTTGCACAGCTCCACCACCTCCTCGAAATCCCCCAGATAGCGCTCGTTCTGTGCCATGACGAAGTTGTAAGGCATCAGCACCGAGTCGAAATCGAAGCGCTCGAGGCTGCGCTTGTGCATGGCGGCGATCGTCCAACCGTGGCCGGTGACGCCGATGAAGCGCACCAGCCCCTCGTCGCGTGCCTCGAGAAGCGCCTGCAGCGCGCCGCCGTCGCCGAAGACCACGTCCCACTCGCGGGGATGGTACAGCGCGTGCAGCTGGATCAGGTCGACGCTGTCGACCTGCAAACGGTCGAGGGAGCGGTGCAGCTGCTCGCGTGCCCCGGCATGGGTGCGCTCGTCGGTTTTGGTGGCGAGAAAGAAATCAGCCCGATGCTCGCGCATCCAGGGGCCGATCCGCAGCTCGGCGTCGCCGTAGCGCGGTGCGGCGTCGATGTGATTGACGCCGTACTCGAGCAGCACCTCGAGGGTGCGGTCGGCCTGCTCCTGAGTCGCCGCCTTCAGACCCGCCGCGCCGAAAATGACGGCAGTGCTGAGGTGGCCCGTGCGTCCGAACGGTCTCGTCTCGATCATCTCCTCTCCCATGCTCATCGCTTCGGCCCTTCCGCCCCACGGCGTCGCGGGGCGGCCCAGGCCCCTGCCGCCCCGGCGACGACGCCGCCCCGGCGGGCATTGATTATCGCCGCCGGCGCCTCCATTAACTGATCAGAGTCAAGGTGACACTTCCGCAACGGAAGACCGTGTATGGCGAAATCACAGACCAGTGTCTCGTTATCGGAAATCGTAATCAAGGCACAGAGGGTGGGCGTGAACATGCGCCCCATCGGCCAGACGGGCGCAGTGTTCTATCTCGCGGGCGGGGGCTCTTTTCACGCCGACAACCTGGAGCAGGCGGAAGCTTTCGTCGAGGGTGTGCGCGCCGGCCGCACGCTGGCCGGCGAGGGCGAGCGCGAGGTCCAGGCGTAAAGCCGCCGCCCGGCGGGGGCGCTGCGGATTACCGTGCCTGTTGCCCGGCGGGGGCCTGCCCGGCGTCGCCGCAGTCCTGCTCGCACAGGCGCACGTCGAACTCCGTGCCCCGCACCCCCAGCGTCGCCACCGGCGTGTTCACCCGGTAAGCATCCGGATTCTGCTTGGCAATCGCACCGGTCAGCGCCCGCAAGCCCCCCTTGACCAGCTTCAGCGCCGCACCGTCGTTGTCACCCCCGTAGGCATACTCGTCAATCACCAGCACCGTCCCCGGTCGCACCGTCACCTTGCCGCCGTCGCTGAACCGAATCACCGTGTAGCTCTTCTCCGGCGTCCTGATGGTGTCGCCCTCGAACACCTCCCCGCCCTTCTTCAGCTCACGCACCGCCCCGCCCGACGCCTCCACCTCCACCGCGCCCTTCGTCAGCAGCGCCTCGCCCGCCGCCTCCGCCGCCCACAACGCCGGCGACAGCAGGAGCGGGAACGCGAGCAGGCCGAGTCGAGAAAACCACCGCCGGCGGCGGGTCTTCCGCCCGTGTCCGCCCCGCCGCAGTTTGCCCTCAGTTTCGTGCATCATTCGCCTCCAGTTGCGATCATGGTGCACCGCAGACCACCGGCACGTCTGTGAGTTTTCTCACGCCGTGCCGGCCCGTCCCCGGACGCGTCGAGCCCGGCGCGACGTCGAGCCAGGCGTGCAACGCCAGGACCATGCCGGCGAGCGCGTCCCACCCAGAGCAGTGGCCGACGCTCGCGACGCCGTCCAGCGCCGTCGCGAGACCCTTGCCGTCGCCTTCGAGCAGCGCCTGCAGCGCGTCGTGGAGGGGGGCGGCGGCCAGACCCTGCGTCGCCGCCGCGAGATGCGCCGTCGCAATCGGTGTCGTTGCCGTGTCGCAGACACGGCGCACGCGGGCCGCGAGGCGTGCCGCCGCCGTGCGTTGCCCGAGGGCGTCCAGGGCCACCATCACGCCGCCGAGCAGATCGTCGCCGGAAGGGGTCAGTCCCGGGCCGAGACCGATGAGGCCGTCGACGGCCCGCCCCAGATCGCACGCCGACCCGCTCTCGCCGGCGGCCGCCCGCAGCCAGCGGCCCAGCGCCGCCGCCGGGGCCGCCGCCCGGCGCCGCACCGGGGTCGCGGCGCCCAGCCGCGCCGCCGTCAACACCAGGCCGCCAAGGCCGTCTTCGGGAACGCGTCCGGCGGCGAGGCGACGCAGACGAACCAGGCCGCGGAAAAGGCTCGGCGCAGACCAGGGGCGCGGCGCCGGCGGCCGCCAGGGCCGGGCGTGGGCGAGGTCGAAAGCGAGTGACGGCGCCACCCGCAGGGTGCCTGCGGCGCAACGGGTCGAAGCGCCGACACGCACCCCGAGACGGCGCCACGACGTGCCCGCCGGCGCGGCGCAGACGGCGTTGAGGGGGCCGTCGCCGAGCGTCGCGTCGCCGATGCAGACGAAGGCGCCCGCCACGCTCACGTAGAAGCTGCGCTCGAACAGCGCGACGACGCGACCGGCTTCGTTGCGCGCGAGCGCGCGCTGCGCGACGGCGCCCACGGAGCGCACAACGAGGCGAGCACCGGCGCCGGGTTCAGGCATCGTCGTGGACGATAAGCGTCCCGGTCGCGCCCCGCAGCGCCGCCATGGCGTGCTCGAGATGGCCGATGACGACCCGCTTGCCGCCGCGCTCGAGGAAGCGAATGGCTGCGTCGATCTTCGGTCCCATGCTCCCCGAGTGGAAGTGACCCTCGTCGCGCAAAGCGCGCACCTCACTGAGGCTCACGCGCTCAAGATTGCGCTGCGCGGGCGTGGCGAAGTCGACCGCCACATGTGTCACCGCCGTCAGCAGCATGAGCACGTCAATGCCGAGTACGTTGGCCATATGCGCGGACGTCAGGTCCTTGTCGATGACCGCGGCCACGCCGTGGCGCACGCCTTTCGCACCGCGTATCACCGGTATGCCGCCGCCGCCGCCGGCGATGACCACCGTGCCGCGCTGCGCCAGCACCTGCACCAGAGAAATGTCGCAGATGTGCCGCGGGATCGGCGAAGGCACCACGTGGCGCCAGCCGCGCCCGGCATCCTCCTTCATGATCCAGCCCAGCTCTGCGGCCACCCGCTGCGCCTCGGCGGCGCCGAAGAAAGGGCCCACCGGCTTGCTGGGATTGGCGAACGCGGGATCGTCGGCATCGACCTCCACCTGCGTCAGCAGGCAGGCCACGTGCCGGTCGCTGTCCGCCTCGCGCAGCGCGTTCTCCAGCGCCTGCATGAGCAGATAGGCAATGCCACCCTGGCTGTGGGCGACGCAGATATCGAGCGGCATGGGTGCGATGCGGTCCCGCGTCAACGCCTGGCGCATCAGGATCTTGCCGACCACCGGGCCGTTGCCGTGGGTGATGATCAGCTCATTGTCCAGCAGCGCCAGCGGCAGCAGCGCGGCCGCCGTCCGCGCCGCGATGGTCTCCTGCTCCACCGAGGTGCCCTCGATGTCCTCCGGGTGAGTGGCATTGCCGCCCACGGCGATCACGAGGCGGCGCGGCAGGGTCTGCGGCGTGCTCACGCAGCGTGCCTCACACGGCCATCTTCGCGCAGGCGAGCGCGGTCGCCGCGGCGTCGGCATTGGAGGGCGCCAGCAGCACGCCGGCCCGGGCGAGGGCGTCCATCTGCCGTGTGCGATCCTGGGGATCGGCGTCGGTGCCGGTCACGGAAGCCACGACCAGCGGGGCACCGTCGCGCCGGTGCGCCAGCTGGCGCACGATGTGCGCCGCCGGATCGGGGTGCGCGCCGTAACCGAGCACCACGTCGAGCAGCACGACGCCGACGTCGGTATCACCGAGCGCCTCGGCAAGCAGCGCATCCCGCACCGCGGGGTCGATCATGGGGTGCGGTCTTCCGCGCGTGAACTCGTCGGCGCCGAGATCGACGAGGCAGTGCCCCGGGGCCCTTTCGCGCCACGGCCGAACGCCCGGAACGGGGACGTTGGAGGCGAGCCGCTCGCCCGCGTCGCGGAAGACGACCTGGGCCTCACTGCAGAGCGTGCCGCCGCAGAACAAGCCGCGCACCGTCGGCCGTCTCGCCGGCACGGCAGTGGCCGCGCTCGCCGCGGCGAGTCCGCCGCCGGCGGCGGGCGCGTCCGCGAGCGCCGAGCGTGCTGCCGCCTTGAGCGTGAGCGCCGGCGCGGCGTTGGCCGGTAACGCCGCGTCCCCCTGCCCGAGAAAACACACGGTGAAGCCCTTGGCGCTGGCGCCGACGCGCCGCAGCACCTCCCGTGCCACGGCGGGGGCCGGCGGCTTGGAGAGCAGCACGATGTGCCGCGTGTCGGGATCGGCGTCGAGCAGATCGAGGGCCATGAGCGTCGTCACCGCGCCCACCGGCTCCGAAAGATCGCGGCCGCCGACACCGATCGCCTGCGAGATGCCGCCGCCGTTGCGCGCGATCAGGCACGAGACCTCCTGGATACCGGTGCCGGAGGCGCCGATGATACCGACGTCGCCCCGAGGCACCGCGTTCGCGAACGCCAGCGGCACGCCGTTGATGATCGCCGTGCCGCAGTCCGGCCCCATGAGCAGCCGGCCGAGCCGGCGGGCCTCGGTCTTGAGCTCGACCTCGTCCTGCAGCGACACGTTGTCGCTGAAGATCATGACGTGCAGTCCGCGCCGCAGCGCCTTGCGCGCCTCGGCGGCGGCGAAGTCCCCCGGCACGGAAATGAGGGCGAGATTGGTCGCGGGCCGGGCCTTGACCGCGGCGCGGATGCTGCGCGGCCGCCACACCCGCTCGCGGGCAGCGGAGTCGGCCGGCTGCTCGAGCAGCCGCCCGGCCTCGGCCAGCACGGCGGCGCCGGCATCGGGCGCGGCCCGCACCGCGATGACCAGATCGCCGGGGCCGGCGTCGCGGCCCTCGTCGGCGAGCACGCCCGCCTCGTCGAGGATCTGCTTGTTCGCCGGCGTAGCCATCATAAGCGCCGCCTGCTCCACGCCCTCGAGGCCGGCGACAACGCGCGACAGTCGCATCAGTGCCACCGAGTCGAGGTAGAAACCGCGGCGCACCGCGTTCACGACCACCGCGCTCACGACACCCCCAGAGTCGCGGCGAAGGCGACCAGCGCCTGCTCGAAGCAGCCGAGCGGCGCGCGCACCACGCCGGCGCCGACCTGCCCCACGCCGGGGCGACGGTGGGCGATGCCGGTGTTGATGGTCGGCACGAGGCCGGTGTCGACGACGAGACGGATATCGATCCCGCTCGGGACGCCCATGTAGTCGAGCGCAGGGATCGTCCACTCGGGATTCTCCCCCACTGTGATCTCCTGCATGGCGCGCGTGAAGTCCGCGGCGCTCGACGCCGAGCCGGCGCCGACGAACCCGGCGACGGCCGGGGCGGCGGCCATGGCGAACCCGCCGAGGCCCACGGTCTCGACGATGGCGGAGTCGCCCATGTCGGGGTTGGCGTCGGCCTCGGTGAAGCCGGGGAAGTACAGCCCCTCCGGCATCTCGACGGGTGCGGTGAACCAGCTGTCGCCGGTGCCGCTGACGCGTATGCCGAAATCGGTGCCGTTGCGGCACATCGCCGTTACCACCGAGCAGGCCTCTATGTCCCGCGCGGGATCCATGATCGCCTTGCCCATGACCATAGCGACGTTGAGAAAGAACTGATCGTTTGCACCGATGAAGGCGAGCGTCTGCGCCAGCTGCCCGGCATCGGTCGCGGTTCGGGCCAGCGCCGGCGCCAGCTCGCGCAGCAGCAGCCCGGTGCAGGCGACGTTGCGCTGGTGCATCTCGTCTCCCATGCCGAGCCCCCTTGCCACCAGCGCGCGCAGCGCCACCCCGCCGAGATCCCGCAGCGCCGCGGCCATCGCCGGGCCCAGGCAGTCGCGCAGCCAGCCCAGCCGCCGCAGCACCTCGGCGTCGTTGCCGCCGAAGCGCATGACCTTGCCGAGGCCTTCGTTGAGGGTGCAGAAGGCACGGTTGCCGAAGGCGCGATTCTCCACCACCATCACCGGCATCGATGCCGTGGTGATGCCGGTCATGGGGCCGACGGCGGCGAAGTGGTGATTGGGATGCAGGGTGATGCCGCCCGCGGCGGCCAGGGCCTCGGCCCCGTCGAGCGTCGGCGCCCAGCCCTCGTAGACGATGGCCCCCGCGACGGCCCCCCGCATCGGCCCGCACATGCGTTCCCAGTCGATGGGCGGGCCGGCGTGCAACAGGACGCGCTCCTCGCGCAGCGCGTCGATCGCCTGCGCCGCCGGCACCACGTCGACCAGCACCGGATCCCCCGCCAGCATGCGCTCCAGGGCCGTGCGGTTCGCCTGCTCGATGCGTTCCATGACGCTGCGGGCCGCGGCTTCAGACGCCAAGCTTGGACAACAAGACGGCGAGCTTCGCGTCGCCCCCCGCCGGCGGCGACCAGTCAACGTCGACGACCTCCACGCCCTGAGCCCCGAGTTCGACGGCGAACGCGGACAGACCCACGTTCACCACGACCAGAGGCTGTGCGAAGAACAATTCCGTCTCGGAATGCGGCTCGTGCAAAACTGGCTGCCTCCGGCGAGCACGACCGGGAGATCGCGATGGGCGCTCGCCCGATATCAAATCCGCACTGGCGTCGCGCGGCGCGCGAGCAGTGCAAACCCGCAACGGGGATCAGCGCTCATTGTGCCGCCAAGGGTGGGCGCGGAACAACCGGGCCGCGGTCGGCGGCGGCACGGCACGCCGAGCAAGCGCCGCTTGATCCGACTGCGCGGCTGCATTAGCTTTGTCCCCGCCGCCCGGGTCCCGGCGCCGCCGCGACCCCCGCCGAACGCCATCATAAGGAGACGCGCACATGCACGTGGGTCTGTCCATCTTCGCCACCGAGTATGCGATGCCGATCGTCGAGCTGGCGCGAGAGGCCGAGGCGCGGGGCTTCGAATCGCTCTTCCTTCCCGAGCACACGCACATCCCGACGAGTCGCCGCAGCCCGTGGCCGGGAGGCGCGGAGCTGCCGCGGCAGTACTGGCACACGCTCGACCCGTTCGTCGCCCTGGCGGCCGCGGCCGCGGCGACGACGCGGCTGCGGCTGGGCACGGGCATCTGCCTGCTGACCGAGCGCGACCCCATCGTGACCGCGAAAGAGGTGGCAAGCCTGGACGTCGTTTCCGGCGGCCGCGTCGAGTTCGGCATCGGTGCGGGCTGGAACGCCGAGGAGATGGAGAATCACGGCACCGCGTTCGACACCCGCTTTCGTCTGATGCGCGACCGGGCGCTGGCGCTCAAGTGCATCTGGACCGAGGAGGAGCCCTCCTACCGGGGCGAGTTCGTCGCGTTCGACCCGATCTGGTCCTATCCCAAGCCGGTGCAGCGGCCACACCCGCCCATTCTGCTGGGCGGCGAGACCAAGTACACCCTGCGGCGCGTGACCGAATTCTGCGACGGCTGGTTCCCGCGCGCACGCGGCTTCGATCCCGTTGCCGGCCTGGCGCGGATGCGGGCCGTGGCCGAGTCCGCCGGCCGCGCCATGGACACGATCTCGGTGACGGTCTTCGGCACCCCGCCGCAGCGCCGGACACTGGAAGCCTATGCCGAGGCGGGCATCACGCGGGCCCTGCTGAGCCTGCCGTCGGAGGGGCGCGACACCGTGCTGCCGCTGCTCGATGAGTACGCGGCGTTTCTTGGCTGAGACGGGCGCGGGCGCTCAGTCCTTGCCGCGCAGGCGGCGCACCCTCTCGCGCCACATGCGCGCGTCGGCCTGGGCGGGCACCGCCTCGTAGGACAGCACCCGCTGCACGAGGTTGCCCTCGTAGCGCCGGCGCAGCAGCGTCGCCGTGTCGCCGTCGGCCTCCGACACCGCCACCTCGGCGAGGAGGTCGTCGTCGACCAACGCCGCCATCTCGTCGGTGCGGCCCTCGCGCATGAGCGCGCTCAGCCGCCGCCCCGTGTCGGCGCGGCCGTGATACTCGAGAAAGCTCCGGTAGCTGGGCGTGGAGGCGTAGAAGGCCACCTGCCGGCGCACGCTCGCCTCCGAACGCGCGCGCTCGGCCTCGTCGGCGCCGCTGATCACGAATGTGGCCGCGAGCAGCGCGACGTCGTCGACGCGCATACCGCGCTGGCGCGCGCCCGCGTCGAGGGCCGGTCGGATCACGTCACGCAGATAGGCCGGCGAGTGCATCGGGTGCACACTGAAGCCGTCCGCCGCCTCGCCCGCGGCCCGCGCCATGCGCGCGTTCACCCCGGCGAGGAAGACGGGGATGTCGGGATGGTCGATGGGGCCGGGGTTGAAGAAATCGTTGATCAGCTCGAAACGGTAGAAACGGCCCGCATAGTCGGGCTTCG
>JABAOE010002805.1_pt2 | contig 18439 bp, 14 predicted proteins | sample 7062141 | NCBI WGS metagenome assembly JABAOE01 (sample SAMN14538627, study PRJNA623070) | marine sediment metagenome | biome: marine biome [ENVO:00000428]; feature: marine pelagic biome [ENVO:01000023]; material: deep marine sediment [ENVO:00002113] | place: India: Gulf of Khambhat ... | reverse complement strand
GTAGGCAATGGATCCGACGATGCCGGCAACGGTGTTGATGGCGAGAAAAAATCCTGCCTCGACCAGCGTAAAGCCGCGCGTCTCCTGCAGGTAGAGTACGCCCCAGCTGTTGATGGCGTAGCGCGTGATGTACATCAGGCCGCTCGAAATCGCGATGACCCACATCGCCCTGATGCCGAAGACGACCTTTTGGGTTTGCCAGGTCGTCTTGCGCGGATCCAGCTGAGTCTCTTCGCCGAGCCAGTCATGCACGTCGGGCAGGCCGATCGTGGGTGGCGCGTCCTTGAGGAATGCATAGACCCAGATAGCGACCGCAATGCAGAGTATGCCCGGCGTGATGAAACCGTAACGCCATCCCCAGGCGGAGACGATTGCAGCGATGACATAGAAGGTGAGTCCTTCGCCGATCGAGTGCGAGGCGTTCCACAAGCCGTAGCGGCGGCCGCGTTCATGCAGGCCGAACCAGTTGGTGATCGAGATGACGGCCGAGGGCGCGGCCATCCCCTGGAACCATCCATTGAGTGCCCACAGCACGACGGCGACCCAGACAAAGGTCGTAAATCCCATCAACAGGTTGACGACCGCAGCGATAAATATGCTCAACGAGAAAAAAAGGCGTGGCCGGAAGTGATCGGAAAGAAATCCGTTGAAGAACTTGCCCAAAGCGTAGCTGTAAAAAAGTGCCGCGCCGATCGTGCCGAGCTCCTCGATCGTGTAGATGCCGTTGTCGATGACCGGTTTCTTGACGATCGAGAGACCCAGCCGGCAGGTATAAATGAAGCCGTAGCCGAGCGTTATCGCCAGCATCACGCGTATGCGGTGCCTGCGAAATTCTGCATCGATGTTGGTGGCGGTGGACTCTGCCAGGGCCATTATTCGTCCTTGCTGGGGGATGCACGAGATTGCCAGAACGCCGGCCCGCAGGCCAATTTGACAATAATCCTCAATTCGCCCGAGTTCGTGTCAACCGGGCCGCGTGCCACGCGTTGTACAGGCAGAAACCAGCTAAATGTTTGATTTCAAGGAGTAAGAACATGAACACACGGACCGTATGGGACGCGACAAAACTCGGTCTCCTGTTTGCCGGCATGGCGCTCATCGCCGATAGCGCGCTAGCGCAGGACGCCGACGCCATCGCTGATCGTATCGATGCGCGCGGCGACCGCATTGAAGGCCGTCTCGACCATCGCGGTGATCGCATTAACGAGCGCCTGGATCGTCGTGGCAAGCGCATCGATGAACACCTGGACCATCGTGGCGATCGCATCGATAAGCGCCTCGACAACAGGGGTGACCGCATTGACGCGCGACTCGACCGCGCTTCTGATCGTGCTGCGGAAGCAGGAAAAGACCCGCTGTCAGAGCGTCTCGATCGCAAGGGCGACCGCATCGACCGCCGGCTCGACCAGCGGGGCGACCGCGTCGACCGCCGGCTCGATAACCAAGGCGATCGCGTCGACCGCCGGCTCGACCAGCGTGGCGATCGGATCGATCGTCGTCTCGATCGGCACGGCCAGCGCATTGATCAACGTCACGACAGACGCGCTGATCGCATCAGGCGGCGTGGCTAGTGCATATGCGAGATTGCTGCCGCGGTTTGCCGAGGCCCCGCACGCCGGGGCCTCTTTACTGGCCTACTCGGATTCGGCTTTGAGTATGTCGTCCCAGCGGCGAGTCAGCTGATTGGCCTTGTATTCGGGTATCCTGAATTGCCAGCCTTCGACGCGGGCATTGATCTCGGCAACCGATGCGACGCCTTCTTCGGTTGCTGTAGCACGCAGCGCAATCCAGTTTTCATCATCCGATTTATCGGTCCGCACCGTCACGCGGGCACCGTCGAAAGTCTCGAAGGTCGTGGTCACCGCTTCCGCCGGCATATCCGTGGCCGCTCTCACATCGTCAAGCGTTAAGGAACTCAGCACACCCGTGATGCTGTTGGTTACGGTCGCATAACTCAGCTCCCGTCCTTGCGGAATATTTGTGACTTCAAAATCGCTCGCTTCCGCAGATTCCTTGACGATCCGGATTTCCTCGCCGTCGGGATGACTGATCGTTGCAGAGCGAATGTCGGCTGCCTTTATGTCGACGATGTTTCTGAGCAGCCATTCGCCGGCCGAGTCGGGAATATCCGGATATTGATCGATAAGCCAGCTCTGGGGATCGCCGGCGATCCTGGCGTACCGGAAACCAACCTGTGCGGTGTTACCGATGACGAGATCGTACTCACGGCTGGCGCCATGCAGTTCGATGCGCGTGCCTTTGCTACCTTCGATCTCGGGATCCCGCAGACCGAGCTGGTCATAGAGTTCGGGATTGGACGTCTTGCTCTCGACAATCTTCGCGTCTGCCAGCGCCAGCATTAGCGCCCTGAGCTTGCCGATATCGGCCGGATAATTTTCCCTGGAGGCAATTACCCAGCTGTCTTGCTGCTTGTTGATGACCGTCACGCCATCATCGCCGGATCGCGTCACGGTCAGGCTGTCGATGTCATTGATGTCCGATCTGAGATCGGCAAACAGGAGCCGCTCATTCGTGAATGAATCATTGTTATCCAGTTGCAGTGCAAACAGGATCAGGACGAGGGCAAGGCTGATTGCCGCCAGGATCTTGAGATTGCGCTTGCTCATGCGGCACTCGCCCGCGAGCGGCGCCATACCGCGATCAGTATGAAAGCCGTAAGCAAAACAGGCACGAGGCCGATATTGACGATCTTCAGCAAGGTCCCGAGATTTTCGATGTCCCTGTCCAGCCCGCGCTGCACCGCGCGCAATTCCTGCCGAATCGAAGCGCGTTGGTCAATGAATCGATCGATTTCCGCCTGTTGCTCCGGTGACAGCAGGATATTGCCGCTGTCCTCGCGTGATGACTGGAGTTGACGAAGTCGGCGCTCCGTTTCCGCAAGCTCGCTCTGCAAACGTTGTTCCGTCGCGCGGAATTGCGCTTCGGCATCGACGCGAAGCGCTTCGACGCGCGTAAACGGGCGCGTATAACTGGCACGACTCCGCACGCCGATGAGGTCCGAGCTGCCCGAGAGGTTTTCGAGAGCGTTGATAACAAAGGCGCCATTGCTCGCGAAAGCGCTCGCGAGCTGCTGGCCAAAAAAGTTCTGCACCTGCACCCACATGGAATCACTCAACATGTCGACATCGGCGACGACAATCAGGTTTGCAGCTTCGACCGATTCGGCGAGGTGCGTTTCGGCGCGTTCGTTCTCTGGCGTATCAGCGTCTTCTGAGGTGGCGGCCGCCTGCGGCGGCCCGTCCGGAAATGCGCTCGCCAATGTGCCGCCGATCCGCGCAGCGAGAACGTACTCGGTGCCGGTCGGCGCGAAGTCATTCTGCAGCGCTGACGGATCGGGCAGGAAGCTGAATTTCGTCGCCGGCATCGTTGACGAGAAGGCACTGGATCTCAGCAGCGGTTCCATCGAGGCAGCGCTGTCTTCGGCAAGCCGCAGATGTCCAGCCGTTGCCATGTTGATGGCACTCAGGTCCGCCGTGACGATATCGTCTTCATTCATGCGATCCATCGTGATTCCGAGGTACCCGAAGTGCCGGACCGGGCGGCGATTCATTCCCGAGCTGATCTGCAATGCAAGTTGTGCATCCGCCACGACTTCTTCAGCAGAAAAGTCCAGGCCCCAGGCGCTGAACAGCTCGGGCAGGTCCGAGCCCTGGCCCATTGGCGGCATCCCCTGCGGCATGCCCTCGACCGATGCCGGGTCTGCATCCGCTACCGGGTCGACGAAGATCAGCGCCTTGCCGCCGCGCAAGATGTACTGATCGATAGCGTACAAGGTCGCATTGGCAAGGTTTCTTGGCTGCACGATCCACAGCAGGCTCACCTCATCCGATAACTCCTCGAACGCCGCGCCGAGGTCCCGCACATCGAAAAGCTGTCGCGCCTGGTCATAAATTACCCAGGGATTACGCATCTGCTGGCTCTGCATATCGAATCCGCCGGATAGCTCCAGGTCGGTTACGAGGCCGATCACGGTTCGCGCCGGGTTTGCCAGCGTGCTGACCAGCTTGGCGATGTCATATTCCAGGAAGGCTTCCTTGTCTGGCTGAAAGAAGGAAATGATCTCGACATTGTCGAGACTGTCGGTGCCGGCAAGACCCATATAAATCGGATCCGGTGTCGCACCGAGTTGTATGCCTTGCAGGCCGAACTGGGCTGCCCGGTCCTCGTCCTCGGAAAATGGCAAGGGATCGATGACACGCAAGTTGATTTTTCCACCCGCAACGTCGTCCATTTCTTCGAGCAATTCGCGCACGCGATTGGCATAGCTGCGCAATGTCGGGATGCCTGCTGTTGCCTGGTCGGAAAAATAGAAATAAAGATTTATAGGTTCATCGATGTTGTTGAGAATTTGTTTCGTGCCATCGGAAAGCGTATACAAATTGCTTTCCGTCAGATCGATACGCCAGCCCCGAAACAGCTGGTTGGATACGATGACTGCGGCAACAAAAGCGAGCAGCAGTAGCGCGAGGCTCGTAATGCTTATCTGTTGTTGAGATTTCGTACTCATATCAGTCAGCCTGTTTCCACTGCAGGACTATGGTGTTTGCATACAGGAATGCACCGATCAGGAGTCCGAAATAGACGAGGTCACGAAAATCGATCACGCCGCGGGAAATGTTCGAGAAATGCGTCAGGAAACTGAGGCTCGCGATGCCGTCGATGAGTACCTGCGGCGCCCAGCCCGAGAACAGGTCGAGCACCAGCGGGAAGCCGGATAACAGGAAACCGAAGCACACCACGACAGAAAGCACGAACGCGATGACCTGGTTACGGGTAAGCGCCGAGAGACAGGCGCCGATCGCGAGGAAGCCGCCGGCCATGAGCAGGCTGCCGCAATATGCCGCGAAAATCACCCCATTGTCGGGATCACCCAGGTAATTGACTGTAAGCCAGACCGGGAATGTCAGTGCCAGGGCAATCGCCGTAAACGCCCATGCGGCGAGGTATTTGCCAAGTACCGCCTGCCACGGCGTAATCGGCAGTGTCATCAGCATCTCGATGCTTCCCGTCTTGCGTTCTTCCGCCCACAGGCGCATCGCGATCGCGGGGACAAGGAACAGGTACAACCAGGGGTGGAAATTGAAAAATGCCCGCAGGTCTGCCTGTCCCCTCTCATAGAATCCGCCGATATAAAACGTGAAGGTACCCATGAGGACCAGGAAGATGACGATGAATACATAGGCGACCGGAGTCGCGAAATAACTCTGCAACTCGCGGCGGAACAGTGCCTTGACGATATTCATGTTTCCGCTCCCTGGGTAATTCGCCGGAACACTTCGTCAAGGCGCCCGGATTCGAGCTGCATGGATTCGACACCCCAGCCCTTTTCAGCGACCAGGTCCGAAACATCCCGCCATGCAGCGGTGCTGCCATTCAGCGGAATAGCCGTGAGCGCCGAATGCAAGCGGTCCGATTCCGTCGTTTCGACCGACGACAACTGCTCGACGGCGGAGCGGGCCTCATCGAACTTGACACTTGCATCGAAAACGATGCGCACGGCGTTGTGGTAACGCGAGGTAATTGCCAGGTTGTGCGGCGTGTCATCCGCAAGAATCTTTCCCTCAGAGATGATGATTGCACGATTACACACGGCTTCGACTTCTTCGAGGATATGCGTCGAAATGACGATCAGTTTCTCGGACGACATCGAGCGTATCAGTCCACGTACTTCATGTTTCTGATTGGGGTCGAGTCCGTCCGTCGGTTCGTCGAGAATCAGCACGTCGGGGTCGTGCAGGATCGCCTGGGCAAGGCCGACGCGTCGTTTGAACCCTTTCGACAATGTCTCGATAGTCTGGTGTAACACCGGGCCGAGGTGCAGGGTTTCAATTACTGTGTCCAACCGTGTCTTCCTGGCCGTGCTGGAAAGCTCCCGGATGTCAGCAACGAAATTCAGGAAACTCGATGGCGTCATTTCGCCATAGCACGGCGCTCCTTCGGGCAGGTACCCGAGGCGCTTGCGCACCGCCAGGGTTTCGTCCTGCACGTCGTGGCCGCACACCGAGGCCTGTCCGGCGCTCGGCGCCACGAAGCCGGTCAGCATCTTCATCGTGGTCGATTTGCCGGCGCCATTGGGACCCAGGAAGCCCAGAACCTCGCCCGCCTCGCAGCTGAAACTCAGCTGATCGACGACCGTATGATGGCCATATCTCTTTGTCAGACTGTCAATTTTTATCATGACTTTTCAGAAACTTGCTGTATCCAGGGGGCCGGCGAGGCTGCACTTTTTACCAAAAATTTTTTTGCCCTTCAAGAACCCGGACAAGCATTACAAACGCGTCGATTTCCGCTACTGTGCATGTACTCAGGCATGCGAAATAACAAAAAAGAATAAGGAGTTGCCGCATGGCAAAACGTGGCTGGTCGATCGATTCCCTGGTGATCATTTTCTCGATCATCGTTATTGCTCAACTCATGAACTACGTGATTCCGCAGGGAGAATTCGAGCGGCAGGCGTACAGGGAAGGCGCAAGTGCCCAGATGGTCGTTGCCGGGTCCTTCGAGTATGCCGACGCGGAGCAGCGAGTCAGCCTGAGACCCTGGCACTTCCTGGTGGCGATTCCCAAAGGTTTCGCCGCGGCGCAAGACGTGATTTTTCTGATCTTCATTGCGGGTGGCGTCATCGCCATCATGCGCAAGAGCGGTGCGATTGACGCTGTTCTGCACAAGTCGGTGGACAAGCTCGGCGCCAGTCCCTGGATACTGATCGCCGGTTGCCTGGTTATGTTCGGCGTCGGGTCTTACACGATAGGCATGGGCGAGGAATACGTGCCGTTGATTCCGATCATCGTGACCATGAGCCTCGCCATGCGCATGGATGCAATCGTTGCAATGGGCATGGTCTGGGTGCCATACGGCATCGGCTGGGCATGCGCCGGATTCAATCCTTTCGGTCTGGTTATCGCGCAAAGCATCGCCAACGTGCCGCTGTTTTCCGGCTGGCTGTTTCGCGTGATCATGATGGTCGCGTTTCTCGCCATCGCCTTTCATCATCTGTATCGATACGCAATTCGCGTGCAGCAAGACCCGCAGTCGAGCCTCGTTGCACACATCGACTACAGCGACGGTTTTGAACCACCCGCAGATATAGCGCTCAGCCGTTCGCGTGTCCTGGTGTTACTTGTGTTTACGGCCGGCGTGGTGTTCTTTGTCTGGGGCGCCTCGACTTACCAGTGGTATATCGGTGAGCTCAATGCCGTGTTCCTCGGCATCGGTGTCCTTAGCGCGGCGGTAGCCGGCATATCCCCGAGCGATACGAGCAGGACCTTTATGAAAGGCGCTGCCGAGATGACGACTGCCGCGCTCATTGTCGGTTTTGCCCGATCCATCGAAGTAGTCTTATCCGATGGACAGATCATCGACACGATCATCAATGCCATCGCCAGCGTTCTGACCACGTTCGGCGCCGAGGCGGCTGCCATCGGCATGCTTGTCGTACAGACGATCTGCAATTTCTTTATTCCATCAGGAAGCGGCCAGGCGTTCGTCACGATGCCGATCATGTCGCCACTGGCGACCTTGACCGGCGTGCCGCAACAGACGGCGGTGCTCGCCTACCAGTTCGGCGACGGCTTCACGAACATGATCGTGCCGACGAGCGCGCTCGTCATGGGCGCGCTGGCGCTCGGCAAGATCCCCTATGGCGCCTGGGTGCGCTTCGTCGGCCCGCTGCTGCTAAAACTGTTCGCCCTGGCGGTCGTTTTCCTGGTCATCACCATTCACCTGGGCGACGCTTTGGGCTTCCATCCCCAATAGGCACGTCAACCCGGCCTGAGGGTGGCTCTGGCGGCTCACTGGATCTCGATTTCGATAACTTTGCCGACGCCGCGGTCGCGCGGGTCGGCCGCGGGTTTGAGTTCGCCCTGGTCGCGCCAGATGACCTGAACGTCGCCGAATTCCCAGCTGTGCGGTTCGACCCGGTAGCCGCGATCGCCGAGCGCCGAGATGGTTTCCTGTGGCAACGGCCGGGAGATGCTCATCGTGATCAGGTCAGGTGGCAGCAGCTGGTGATGGAAGCGCGTCGCGCCGACAGCCTCGAGCGGCGTCATATTGAAATCGAGAATATTGACGATGGTCTGAAAGACAGACGTAAAAATGGTCGACCCGCCTGGGGTACCGAGAACCATTTCGACATTACCGTTTTTGAGGAGAATCGTCGGCGACATCGATGACAGCGGCCGCTTGCCGGGCTGAATTTCATTCGCGGTACTGCCGACCACGCCGTAAATGTTCGGTACCCCTGGCTTGGCGCTGAAGTCATCCATCTCGTTATTCAGCAGGAAGCCTGCACCGGCGACTACGACACCGCTGCCATAAGACCAGTTGATCGTATATGTGTTCGATACCGCATTGCCCCACTGGTCAACGATTGAAAAGTGCGTGGTGTTGGGAGACTCCAGCCCGGGTGCCACGCCTTTCAACAGAGAAATACTTTGCGGATTCACCTCCTGCGCCCGTCGCGCAATGTAGTCTTCATCGAGAAGTGACTCCATCTTGTTGTCCACGAAATCCGGGTCGCCGAGGTATTCTGCGCGGTCCGCGAACACGCGCTTTTCCATTTCTGCAACGAGATGAATATATTGCGGCGAATTGTGTTCAACCCCTGCGAAATGATGCGCAAGATAATCCTTCATCTTCAGCAACTGCACGACGGCAAACCCGCCGGAGCTGGGAGGCGGCGCGGACAGGATCACGTAGTTACGCCATGCGACCCGTAGTGGTTCCCGCCACACCGCTTCGTATGTGGCGAGATCTTCCATCGTGATCAGGCCATCGCTTTCCGCCATCTGTTCGACGATCAGTCTTGCCGTTTCGCCGCGGTAAAAATCCTCAGGCCCCGATTCAGCGATACGACGCAAGGTCGCCGCGAGTTCCGCTTGCTTGAATAGTCGCTCTGCGCTGATGTCGCCGAAGTAGTCACTGAAATTGGTGCGACCGCGGAATTGCTCATAGTGATCGCGAACGTCATTGACGAGAGTCTCTGCCGGGTAGAATCCCTTTTCTGCCAGTTCTGCTGCGGGCAATACCACTTCGCTCCAGGAGAGATTGCCGAAGCGTTGATGCGCACGCCACATGCCTGCAACCGTACCGGGCACCGCGGCGGCCTGGGCGCCGATCAGCGTCGAGTCGGGAATGAACTCGCCCTTGTCGTCGAGAAACATGTCGCGGTGTGCGGCCAGCGCAGCTTTTTCCCGGTAATCCAGGAACGACGCTTCGCCATTCATGTGAGCGATCATGAAGCCGCCGCCGCCGATGTTGCCGGCGTCGATATAGGTCACGGCCAGTCCGAATGCTGTTGCAACCGCCGCGTCCACCGCGTTGCCGCCGCGTAACAGAATTGCTTCGGCGATCTCCGCAATATAGGGGTCACCGATTGCAAACGCCGCCTGCCGGGTAACGCTTTCGGAACTTGTTATTGCTGTGGGGTCATCGGCCGGCNNGCGATCGACCGAACGGTCCGCGGATACAACATGTTTCTTATTCGGCTGGTTGAATGGCCGCCGATTTTTTCACGAAATGCCTAGCGTTGCGAGCGATACCAGTCGACGCCATCCTCGTCCCGTTCGACCGCGATCCTACCCCGGTTGATGAGATAGTTGAGATGCGCGATTGACTCGCCCGTCGCCAGGATAAGTTTATGCTTGCTGACTTCGCTCTTGAATAGCGCCGGGAATACGTCGACGGCTCGCCTCGGTTCCTTGCAGGTCAGCTCGAGTTTGTCGAGACAGTTGACATGCTCTGCAATCAGCGCATCCAGCCGGTCATGTGCGCCGCGAAACGGTTTTCCGTGAGCCGGCAGCACCAGCACGTCGGCCGAGATTCGGTTTTTAAGCGTTTCGAGTGATTCGAGCCAGTCTGCCAGAGGATCTGCAAACGGTTCGGTCGGGTACACGCTGACGTTCGAAGAGATCGTGGGCAGGAGCTGATCGCCGGAGATCAGGACGTTGAGCTCGGTGCAGTAAAGACACGCGTGTTCCGGAGAATGGCCGCGCCCGACGATGATTTCCCATTCGTTATCGCCGATCTGCAGGCTGTCGCCGTCCTTAAGGCGCACGAAAGATTCCGGCAGGTGCGTCACGTACTTGCCGAACATGCCGAACATATTGTGGTAATGCTCCATCTGTTCGGGCTCGAACCCGGCAGCCATATAAAAGCGATCGCCTTCTTTCGGCGTCCTGCGTCCCGTGTCCGCGACGAGGACGCGGCAGAGCAGGTACTCCTCTCGCGGCATCCATAATGGCACATCGAAATGTTCGGTCAGCCAGCCGGCACAGCCAACGTGATCCGGGTGCAGGTGAGTAACGAAAACCCGTGAGACCGGCTGGCCCCGCATTGCGTTTGTGAACGTTTTCTGCCAGATCGTTCGAGTGTCTTCGACGTGGACGCCGGTATCGACGATCGCCCAGCCGCCATCGTCCTCAAGCAGCCACAAATTGATATGCCCGAGCGCAAACGGCAGCGGCATGCGCAGCCACACGATCCCCGGCGCCACTCTCATGGTCTCGCTTGCAGCGGGCCGCTCGGAAAACTCGTAGGCGACCTGGTCTCTCGGGTCTACGGCGAGCATGGCCGCATCATCGCACGTGCAGGCTGAAATTACCTGATTTCCCGATTAGTGACGCGTTCAGGCTGCCTTGCTCGTCACCTGTCTGTAGCCGGCGAGCTTCGTTTCAATTTGTTTACGCGCCTTTTCGGCCGCTTCTTCCTTGACCGGGCCGTAACCGCGAATCTCCAGGTATTCGTTGACGATTTCCGTTGCCAGCTCGATGTTGTGCAAAGACAGTTGTTCCAGCAGCACTTCGATATTCTTTTCGTATTCGCCAATCAATGCGCGTTCCAGGCGCCGTTCGCCGCTCAGGCCAAAAAGATCGAACGGCGTTCCGCGCAGCCTGCGTAGCCGGGCGAGTAGTCGGAATGCCGGAATCATCCAGGCGCCGAACTCGCGCTTGCGGGGACGGCCGCGCAGGTCGACCCTGTGGCTCAACATCGGTGGCGCGAGATGAAACCGAAGTTTCGCTTTGTTGCCGAACTCTTTTCTTACCTTTTCCAGAAATCCGGTCTGTGTATGCAGCCTCGCGACTTCGTATTCGTCTTTGCAGGCAAGCGTCTTGAAGTAACTGCGCGCGACAGCTTCTGTCAGTGAGAGTTTTGCGCCAGCATTTACGGCGGTTTCGGCCTCGCGCACCCGTTCGACCAGGCCTGAAAACCGCTCGGATAGCGCCTGGTCCTGATAATCCACGAGAAATTCGGCCCGGCGGCGAATGATCTCGTCCAGCGATTCGATGCCTTCGACGGTCTGCTGCGGGTCTGCGATTTGCTCCTGTACATATCGCGTATCCGCCGCGGCGATACGCCCCCAGCCGAACGCTTTCTTGTTTTCGTCGATCGCCACACCGTTCAATTCGATCGCCCGCAGCATTGCATCGAGGGACACGGGTATGAGCCCGCTTTGCCACGCATAACCCAGCATTAATACGTTCGAATAAATCGTATTGCCGAGCAGTGACTCCGCGAGATGATTCGCGGCGATCGTCGACAGGTTTTTCTTACCGATGATGTTTTGGATTGCCTCGACCCTCTCCGACGCTTTCAGGCTTGCATCGCGGAATTTGACGAAGTCGGCTGTCGACATTTCTGTCGTGTTCAATACCGCGCGTGTATGCCCTTTGCACAGGGTGCTCGAGGCTTTTGGTGATGAGCTGACGACGAGGTCGCAGCCGATAAGTGCATCCGCCTGTTGTTCGTCGATACGCACCTGGTTGAGTGCTCCCGGTTCGCGCGCGATACGAATGAAACTCAAGACCGGGCCAAACTTCTGGGCGAAGCCCATGAAATCCAGGACGCTGGCGCCCTTGCCTTCGAGGTGCGCCGCCATGGTAATCAATGCGCCGACGGTGACGACGCCGGTGCCGCCAACGCCGGTGACGAGCAGGTCATAGCTCGATTCGATCTGCGGCGCTTCGGGAAGCGGCAACGCGGCGAGTTTTTCCCCGGGGAATGCGCGGCTCGCCGCCGCGTCGCTCGTCTTGCGCTGACCGCCCTCGACGGTCACGAAGCTCGGGCAGAATCCGTTTACGCAGGAGAAGTCCTTGTTACAGCTGTTCTGGTCGATCTGCCGCTTGCGTCCGAACGGTGTTTCCTTAGGTATGACGGACAGGCAGTTCGATTCGACGGAGCAGTCGCCGCATCCTTCGCAAACGAGGTCATTGATGACAACAAACTTGTTCGGGTCTTCGAGCGTTCCCCGCTTCCGGCGCCGCCGCTTTTCCGTGGCGCAGGCTTGCGCATATATAAGAACGGTCACACCCGGGATCTCGCGCAATTCGCGCTGTATGGCATCGAGATCGCGGCGGTGCGCAAGCGTCGTGCCCGAAGGAAAGTCGGCGAGATTGAAATTCTCGGGCTCGTCCGAGACCACCGCGATTCTTTCGATGCCTTCCGCACGAACCGAATGCGCAATGCTTTGCACGGTAACAGGGCCATCCACGGGCTGGCCGCCAGTCATTGCCACCGCGTCGTTGAAGAGAATCTTGAACGTTATGTTGGTCTTTGCCGCGAATGCCTGGCGAATCGCCAGCGATCCTGAATGGTAGAAGGTACCGTCGCCGAGATTCTGGAAGATATGGCGGCCGCCGTTGTACAGGGAACGGGTGACCCAGTTGATGCCTTCGCCGCCCATCTGGATCAGGCCGTCGGTGTCGCGGTTCATCCAGTTCGCCATGAAATGACAGCCGATGCCGGCCAGCGCCTGCGACCCCTCGGGGACCCGGGTCGACGTGTTGTGGGGACACCCGGAGCAGAAATAAGGCGTCCTGGATGCGCCGCCGATCCGTATGACGGTGGATTCGGGCGAGGCGAGTCTTGCCGCTCTTTCGCCCAGCTTGAGGCCCGGCATCGCGGCATCCATCCGCTGGGCAACGATGCCCGCGAGCTGAATCGGCGATAACTCGCCGACCCAGGGAACGAGACGGTTGCCGAATTCGTCTTGCTTGCCGACCATGCGTTGTGGTTTGCGGCCCGGATAGTCGTAAAAATATTCCTTGAATTCGCTTTCGATCAGGCCGCGTTTTTCCTCGATCACGAGCACCTCGTGCTTGTCGTGCACGAAGTCGAGCGCGGCGTCGTGCGCGAGCGGCCACACCATGCCGACCTTGTAAACGTCGAGGCCGATGCGTCGCGCTTCCTTCTCGTCGATATCGAGCAGGCGCAGCGCTTCCATCAGGTCGAGATGGCCCTTGCCGGTCGTCACGATGCCGTAGCGCGCATTCGGCGTATTGAAGATCTTGCGGTCGATCGGGTTTGCCTCGGCGAAGGCGAGCGTCGCCGCTTTCTTGGCTTCGAGGCGTTCCTCGATCTGCGGTCCCGGGTAATCCGGCCAGCGAATTTGCAGGCCGTCCGGCGGGATCTCGAATTCGGGGGTCACGAATTCGGGGTAGGGCGGCAGTTCCACCGACATTGCCGACTCGACGGTTTCCGAAATTGCCTTGAATCCGACCCACATGCCGGAGTAGCGGGACAGCGCGATGCCGTAAAGCCCGAACTCGAGGTACTCGGCGACGTTTGCCGGGTTGAGGTTCGGCATTAGCCAGGTAAGAAAAGCGACGTCAGATTGATGGGACATCGACGAAGAAACGGCACCGTGGTCGTCTCCCGCGACCACGAGCACGCCACCATGCGGAGAACTGCCGTACGCGTTGCCGTGTTTCAGGCCGTCGCCGGCGCGATCGACGCCCGGTCCCTTGCCGTACCAGATGCCGAAGACGCCATCCACCTGCTTGTGCGGATCGGCTTCGACCTGTTGCGTACCGAGCATCGCCGTTGCGGCGAGTTCCTCGTTGACCGCCGGCAGGAACGTAATGTTGTTTTCCTTGAGGAATTTCTCGGCGCGCCACAGCTCGGTGTCGTAGGCAGCGAGCGGCGATCCGCGATAGCCGCTGATGAAGCCCGCGGTATTGAGGCCCGCCGCGCGATCCATTGTTCGCTGCATCAACGGGATCCGCACCAGTGCCTGGGTGCCGGTCAGGAAGACGCGTCCCGATTCCCGCCGGTAGCGATCGTCGAGTTCGTAATTGTCCAGCGGGTAGTGTGCTTCACGAAGCGCGGCGGCTCGAGCCATGGGGTCTCCCGGCGTCAAATGCAGTCCAGGGGCACATGATGGCAGAAAACGCCCGGATGTCGATTCCCAAATATCCCGTTTTCAGGCCATAAACTGCAAAATTATTACGATTTATGGTACAAAACGATAAAATATCGCAAATTATACAGAAAAGTGATACAGGCATGCTCAGCAGGAAGGACCGGGCAATACTCGTCGAGCTGCAGGCGGACAGCCGCCTGACGATGCAGCAGCTGGCGGACAAAGTCGGCATGTCCAGTTCGGCCTGCTGGCGACGCGTAAAAAGCCTCGAGGAATCCGGGGTCATCGAGCGTTACGCGGTGATCGTCAATCCGCTCAAAGCCGGTTTCTCACTGTCGTCGATGACGATGGTCTCGCTCGCCCGGCATGAAGAACGAAACGTCGAAAACTTCATTAAGGAGGTCAAGCGCCATCCCGAAGTCCTCGAATGTTTCGCAACCAGCGGGGAGGCCGATTTTCACCTGCGGGTCGTGGTGGAAGATATCGAGGGCTACAACAAGTTCCTCGACGACTTCATCTTTCGCATTCCCGGTGTATCCCAGGTTCGATCCAACATCGTGCTGAAAGAAATCAAAACAGATACGGCGCTGCCGTTAAAAGTATAGGGAATCGCGGCTAAAGCCGCTCCCACGGTGTAAATAGAAAGAATGTGGGAGCGGCTTTAGCCGCGAACCTTTTGCCACTCTTCGTCGGTCGCAACCATCGTCAGTACGTCGTAAGTCGCAACGATCTCATCATCCTGGTTCGTGACCTCGGTGTCCCAGCGTACTTCACCGTAACCCGCGCCCTCGCGCAGCGTCTTCTGTTTACAGGTGAGGCGGACTTTCAGGGTGTCCCCATAGTTCACCGGTTGTGCAAATCGCAGCTCGTCGAGTCCGTAATTTGCCAGCACCGGGCCGAAGTCCGGGTCGACGAACAGGCCCGCGGCGAAGGACACGATCAGGTACCCGTGTGCGACGCGGCCGTCGAAGAACGGGTTCTTGCGCGCCGCCTCTTCGTCGGTATGCGCGTAGAACCTGTCACCGGTGAATTCGGCAAAGTGATTGATGTCGTCCACCGTCACTTGCCGCGGTTCCGTGTGCAAGGTATCGCCGATGGCGAGTTGCTCAAACGTCTTTCTGAACGGGTGTACACCGGATGTAGCCTCGGCACCGCCACGGATCCAGCGATTGCCGATCGCGGCAAGCGTCTCCGGCGATCCCTGTAGCGCGGTTCTCTGCATGTAGTGCAGCGCGCCGCGAATGCCGCCCAGTTCCTCGCCACCACCGGCGCGGCCCGGACCGCCGTGGACGAGGTGCGGCAACGGGGAACCGTGCCCGGTCGATTCCGCGGCGCAATGACGATTGATGACCAGCATGCGCCCGTGCCAGGCGGCCGCGCCGAGCACCAGCTGCCGCGCGATATCGTTGTCGTTGGTGATGACGGAACCGGCCAGGCTGCCGTCGCCGAGTCGCGCCAGCTCGATTGCCTCGTCCAGGTTGTTGTAAGGAAGCACGGTGCTGACGGGCCCGAAAGCCTCGACCGAATGCACGGCGGTCGCGGAAAGAGGGCGTTCACAGTGCAGCAGCGTCGGCATAAAGAATGCCCCTCTGTCCGCATCGGCATCGACCAGGTCGAAGTCGCTGCGATTGCCGTAAACGACTTCTGCTTCGCCGGAGAGATCTGCCACCCGCGCGCGCACTTCCTCGCGTTGCCCGAGACTCGCGAGCGCGCCCATGTCGACCTCCTTCGAGGCAGGGTTGCCGATGCGAATCTCGCCGAGCGCCGTCGACAATGCCTTCACCAAGTCAGCCGCCAATTCCGCAGGCGCAATGATCCGGCGGATGGCCGTGCATTTCTGGCCGACTTTGCTGGTCATCTCGCGCGTCACTTCTTTAATAAAGAGGTCGAACTCCGGCGTGTCGGGCGTTGCATCGGGACCGAGAATAGAAGCGTTCAGTGAATCGGTCTCCGCCGTGAAGTGCACCGACTCGGCAACGATGCGCGGATGCTGCTGCAGCTTTTCCGCGGTCGATTTCGAACCCGTGAATGCGACGATGTCCTGGCAAGTCAGATGATCGAACAGGTCGCCGACGCCGCCGCAGATCAGTTGCAGCGATCCCTCGGGCAGGATCTGCGACTCGATCATGCGCCGGAACACCAGCTCGGTCAGGTAGGCGGTGCTCGATGCCGGTTTGACGATCGCCGGGACGCCGGCAAGGAGCGCGGGCGCGAGTTTCTCGAGCATCCCCCAGCAGGGAAAATTGAAGGCATTGATGTGCACCGCCGCGCCCAGTCGTGGTGTGTAGATATGCTGGCCGACAAAGGTGCCGTTCCGCGAGAGCATTTCCGGGGCGCCGTCGAGATAGACCTTGTCGTTGGGCATCTCGCGGCGCCCTTTGCTCGAATACACAAACAGCGTGGAGATGCCGCCGTCGATGTCTATCCAGGAGTCTGCTCTGGTGGCTCCCGTTTGCGTGGACAGGGCGTAAAATTCCTTCTTGTGCTCCATCAGGTACTTGGCGAGTTCCTTCAACATGAGGGCGCGCTCGTGAAAGGTGTACTTGCGAAGATTGCTGCCGCCGCTGCGCCTCGCGTAATCCAGCATCGCGCCGAAATCGAGACCCGAACTGGTGATGCTGGCCACCGGCTGGCCATCCACCGCGCTCGTGAGGACTTTGCCTTCGTCGGCGGCAGTGAACCAGCTGTTTTCTGCAAAATTCTGAAGATTCATCGTGTTAATCCCGAGCGGGCCGGAGAGGACCCCTAAGATACACAAAATCGGGAAATTTGTAATTTTTGGTGTCACAATGCCCCGGCATTGCGCATTTGATGTGAGGCAGGATGTCGATCCAGGCGGCAAGCAGGGCATTGCTCGACGAATTTCGTTCGCGGCCGACGATACGCGCGGGCTCCCTGATCATCACCGTTTTCGGCGACGCGGTTGCGCCGCGCGGCGGTACCGTGTGGATTGGCAGCCTGATCAAAGTGCTCGATGACTTCGGCGTCAGCGAAAGGCTGGTCAGGACCTCCGTTTTTCGCCTGACGCGCGACGCCTGGCTCGATGTCAACCAGGTCGGTCGCCGGAGTTACTACAGCCTCACCGCGGACGGCGCGCGGCGCTTCGAGCAGGCGACGCAAAGAATCTACGGTGAGCCGCGGCAGAGCTGGTCGGGTGACTGGTGCCTCGTTCTGCTCGCGGACCTCGCTGCGGAACAGAAAGACATCGTACGCCGGGAACTCGGCTGGCAGGGCTTTGCCGCGATTTCCACCAACGTACTCGCGCATCCGTCGCAACCGAAACCGGAAATCGAACGGACGCTCGAAGGCCTCGGTGTCGAACGCGACCTGGTCGTGATGCAGGGCCGGACCCTCGGCAAGAACCAGGATGAAGCGATGCGTACGCTGGTGCACAAGAGTTGGAACCTCGACGACATCGACCGGCACTACGCGGGCTTCATATCGCAGTTCCGCCCGGTGTGGCGGGCAGTCGAGAAAAGCGCCGGTTGTGACGGCCGAACGGCATTCCAGATTCGCACGCTGATGATTCACGAGTACCGGCGGATTCTGCTGCGTGATCCGCTGTTGCCCGCCGAAATGCTTCCCGCGGGCTGGCATGGTACGGCCGCGTACCAGCTTTGCCGGAACCTGTACCGGCTCGTCTATTCTCAAGCGGACGAATTCATGACGCAGGAATTCGAAACTGCCGACGGTCCTCTGCCACCGCCGGCACCGGATTTTTACCGACGATTTGGCGGACTCGAATAAGAGAAGGAAAGTAATGAACGAAATCGAACTTGCCAAAAAATGCGCGGCGACGATGTGGGAAAGAGATGCCGCCGCACGACTGCTCGGCATCGAGGTCGAGGTTCCGGGCCCCGGCCAGGCAGAAGCGACTTTCGAAGTTCGCTCCGACATGTTGAATGGTCAGGGCGTTTGCCATGGCGGCTACCTGTTTACGCTCGCCGATACCGCGTTCGCTTTTGCCTGTAATACCTACAACAAATTGACGGTCGTGTCGGGCGCGTCTATCGATTTCCTGCGCCCGGCGAAACTCGGCGACACGATCGTCGCGACGGCCACGGAATTCCACCGCGGCGGCAGGACCGGCTTTTACGACGTGGTGCTGCAGAACCAGCACGGACAGGATATTGCGGCGTTCCGCGGCCGCTCGCACAGCACCAACAAGGTCATGTTCGGGGATTTATGATACAAAATTCATTGAAAACTAGAAAAAAATGTGACATATTTATCGGCTGTCCGATTATCGGAGTGAACCGTGTATACGCAGGGGCTGGACCA
>JABAOE010004681.1_pt1 | contig 18445 bp, 18 predicted proteins | sample 7062141 | NCBI WGS metagenome assembly JABAOE01 (sample SAMN14538627, study PRJNA623070) | marine sediment metagenome | biome: marine biome [ENVO:00000428]; feature: marine pelagic biome [ENVO:01000023]; material: deep marine sediment [ENVO:00002113] | place: India: Gulf of Khambhat ... | reverse complement strand
AAGAAGAAGATTTATGCTGCTTGGATACGGTATTATGTTTGCCGCATCATTAAGCTATCTCTTTATATCCCATCTGTCCCCTGTGTTTTATTTGCTCAGGTTGATTCAAGGCGTCTCATTTGCATTTGCTTTCACCTCGGCCGGAACCTTTGTAGCTGACTATATTCCTCCAGAGAGAAGGGCTGAAGGGCTTGGCATATTCAGCGCCTTCACAATTGCATCATATGCGATAGGGCCATCACTCGGAGAGTTCATTATTGAAGCGTCGGGATTCTATTCGTTTTTTATCTTCGCATCGCTGTTTAGCTTGATAGCTTTTGTGCTTACTCTTTTTGTGAAGGACGGTGATTTTAAGCCATCATCCGATCCCCATCCAATGGGGTTCTTCCGTCTAATTGTGTCCAAGCGATACGCGCTCATTTTAAGCTCAAATTTAATACTNNATTGCAACTTTCCTTAGATCCAAGGGGCTTGCTGCTTTCTACTTCTTCCTGACATACACAATAGCTGTAACCGCGGTGAGAATATTCGGAGGGCGTATCTCGGACCGACTGGGCAGGAAAGTTATTGCCTCACCATGTCTTTTCGCCGTATCTATTTCTCTTGCGGCATTGTACTTAGTCGATACCCCGCTAAGCGCTATATTGATATCCCTTTTCTTTAGTATAGGTTATGGATTCCTCTACCCTACACTGAGCGCGCTTGTTATTGACAAAGCGGACTCGGATGAAAGGGGTAAAGCTATGGGAGCGTTCAACGCGTCTTACAGTATGGGTATTAACTTTCTCGCATTCCCGCTTGGGCTTGTGGCGAGGGATTTCGGATATGAGGTTATGTATTTAGTCACGGGTTGTCTGGTATTTCTGGGTTTTCTTCTGTTTACATTTTTTGAGCCTAGCCGGGAGTCTTGAAAATTATTTTAATATTAATTACTCTTGCGGAAAATGAAGATAAAACCGGGCGATCAAGTTTTAATAATTTCTCCTGACAACAAAACCTATCTGGTAACTGTTGCCGAGGGTAAGAGTATGGGCACGCACAAGGGGGAGCTCCCGATAGGTGATGCTATAGGGAAGTCCTATGGGGAGAGTATTTACTCCAATCTGGAGCATCCTTTTCTGCTCATGGAGCCGACGCTCGAAGACAAGATGATGAAGGTCAAAAGGCATACACAGATCATCTACCCAAAGGATGCTGCGCTGATTGTGTTGAAAACCGGTCTTCAATCGGGAATGAGGGTTATAGAGTGCGGGACGGGCTCCGGCTCGCTGACTATGGCGCTTGCAAACGCTGTAGCCCCAGGGGGTATGGTGTATACATATGATGCGAGAGAGAAGCATCTGGAGAATGCAAAAATTAATATAGAAAATGCAGGATACTCAGAAAACGTTGAATTTAAGCTGGGCTCAGCTCAGGACGGCTTTGATCAAGAAGAAGTAGATGCAGTTGTTTTAGATCTGCCGTCCCCGTGGGACGGAATAGCCTCGGCAGCTAAGGCTCTTAGGGGAGGGGGCCGGATTGCAAGCCTATCGCCTACTTATAATCAAGTTGAGAGGTGTGTAGAGAATTTAGAGGAGCACGGATTTGTATATATAGAAACTTTAGAGCTGCTCTTGAGGTATATTCAAGTAAGTGCCGGTAAGACCAGACCGGTAGACCGTATGGTGAGCCACACAGGGTTTCTTACTTTTGCTAGAAGAGTCCTATCAGCCGAAGAAAAATAAATTGAAAATTCATGAAAAGAAGCCATAGAAAGATCATTTATCTGCTCCTGATCATTGCCGTATTCGGGGCTTATTACTTTATTAAAGACATAGCCGGGGCTCCCGGGCAGGCGGAATATAGAGTCATAGATGTCATTGACGGTGATACTGTCGTAATCGATGACGCAAGGAATTCCCGCGTCAGATATTTAGGTATTGATAGTCCCGAGATAGCTCATCAAGACTCTCCCGGGGAGCCAATGGCCGAAGAAGCAAAGGACTTTAACTCAGACTTAGTTGACGGAGAGAAGGTTGTACTTGAGTTCGACAAAGAAAAATATGACGTATACGGAAGGATACTCGCTTATGTTTATGTAGATAATCATCTGATAAATGAGAAGCTACTTAGGGAGGGTATGGCAACTGTTCTTATTATTCCTCCTAATAATATGCATTCGGAGAGGATTTATGCAGCAACTTCAGAAGCAAAGAAAAAGAAAAAAGGAATCTGGGGAGACCTAAGTGTGTTAGACCCGCCGGACGGCAATGATAAATTTATTGTCGATTTAGATAAGGTCCCCAGGTATGAAGGGAAAAGGGTCTTAGTAAGAGGAAAAATCATTAATACTCGCAAAACTGAGAAAGTCTTGGTTCTGAATATGGAAGACAGTGTAGATGTAGTAGTCTTTCCCTCGGATTGGGGCAATTTTGACCATTTTGATATAGATCCCGTAGAGTTCTATCATGGTAAGGATGTGGAGGTTGTCGGAAGGGTAAGGATGCGCAACGGCAGGCCAGGCATAATAGTGAATCATCCAATGCTGCTAAGGAGCAGAAATTGAGCCTGAGTGATCTGTTAATCAACGGGGCTAAGGAGCTTGGGGTCGAGCTGTCGGCTGAGCAGGTCATGCTTTTTATGGACTACTTGGGCAATCTAAACAGATGGAATAAGCAGATAAACCTGACTGCCATTAAAGAAGAGAGGGGAATTATAATTAATCATTTCTTAGATTCGATATCCGTTGCTCCTGATATTGAAGACAATAAGAGCATGCTCGATATTGGCACAGGGGGAGGGTTCCCTGGCATTCCGCTTAAAATTGTCCGTCCGGGGCTTCGCCTCACTTTGCTTGACTCTAACAATAAAAAAATATCGTTCTTAAAGGACTCTATAAGGAAGCTAGCGCTCAATAATACAAATGCCGTTTGGGGTAGGGCAGAGGATGCCGAGAACGGGGTTCCCAGAAAGCATTATGATTATGTCGTTACCCGCGCAGTTGGATCTATCCACGATATTATCAGATTAAGCTCTCCCTATGTGTCAGATGACGGGTTTATAGTTCTGATGCGTGGTAAGAAGGGTAGCGAAGAATGGGCTCAAGAGTCAAATCTTGTAGAAGATAATTATTATCTAGTGGATTTTAGAGAGTTTGTGCTTCCAAATAGTGATTATCAACGTACCGTAATTGTTCTCAAGCCAAAAAGTAAGGAGTAATAATGCCTTTCTTGACCGCAAATAATTTGAATGTTAGTTTAAGTGCGCGCAACACAAAGAGGTGTATATGAAAACTTTAGGAATTATAGGTGGCAGCGGTCTTTACCATATGGAAGGGCTTACGGATATCGAGAGAGTTTCTGTAGAAACTCCCTGGGGCAGCCCCTCGGATGAACTTATCGTAGGAATATTGGGAGATACCAAGATGGTCTTTCTCCCGAGACACGGCAAGGGGCATCGGATCTCACCGTCAGAGATAAATTACAGAGCTAATATATACGCCATGAAAAAGCTTGGTGTTGAGCGTATTATCTCGGTAAGCGCAGTGGGAAGCATGAAAGAGCATATAGCTCCCGGACAGGTAGTAATACCGGATCAGTTCTATGACCATACAAAAACCAGGGTCTCTACTTTTTTCGGTGATGGCCTTGTAGCTCATATCTCAATGGCTGACCCTGTATGTAGCGTGCTTTCAGACGAACTATTCGATATATGCATAGCTCTCGGCGTAACAGTGCATAAGGGCGGGACTTATCTATGTATGGAGGGGCCTCAATTCTCATCCAGGGCTGAAAGCAATATTTACAGAAGCTGGGGTGTAGATGTGATCGGAATGACAAACGCTACAGAGGCTAAGCTCGCAAGAGAGGCAGAAATATGCTACGGGAGCCTATCAATGGCTACGGATTATGACTGTTGGCACGAAGCGCATGATGATGTTACCGTGGAAGAATTGATTGAGACTCTAAATAACAATGTTGATCTAGCAAAGACTATTATTGAAAAGGCTGTGCATGTGATTAGTGAGTCCAGAGAATGCGGCTGCTGTAATGCACTCGAAAATGCGATTATAACACCTGCTGAGGCTATTACCCAAGAGACTAAAGATCGTCTTGGAATATTAATTGAGAGGTATGTGAAATGAAATTACTTGTTGTAGGATCAATGGCGCTTGATTCGATTGAAACACCATTTGGGAAGGAAGATGACATTCTGGGGGGTTCTGCTTCTTATTTTTCTCTTGCAGCAAGCATGTTTACTGATGTAGGTATCGTAGCTGTAGTAGGAGAAGATTTTCCTGAGGTACACTTGGATCTGTTCCGCTCCAAGAATATTGATCTTGATGGTGTTATCAGAGAGGATGGAGAGACATTTAAGTGGGAGGGCAAGTATGGTTACGATCTAGGCGATCCGGATACTCTAGGGACTTACTTAAATGTGTTTGAAAACTTCAACCCTGTTATTCCTGAGGGCTATAGCAATGTGGACTATGTATTTCTTGCCAATATAGACCCGGAGCTGCAGCTCAGTGTGCTAAACCAAGTTAAAGACCCTAAGCTTGTTGCATGTGATACGATGAATTTTTGGATTGATAATAAGCCCAAGGAGCTTAAAGAGGTTCTAAAGCACGTTGATATCCTTCTTATTAACGATTCTGAGACCAGAGCGCTTGCGGGCGAGCCGAGGATAACTGCCGCAGCCAGGGCAGTGCTAGATATGGGACCGGAAATTCTCATAGTTAAAAGAGGCGAATATGGCGCGTTGATGTTCTCGGGTGACGATATATTCTGGGCACCCAGTTTTCCCCTAGAAGAGGTTATTGACCCGACAGGGGCGGGGGATACCTTTGCAGGCGGTTTTATGGGATACATAGCAGGCCATGAAATAGTTGATCCGGCAGGGTTTAAGACAGCCGTTGTAAACGGAAGCGTGGTTGCGTCTTTTACAGTAGAGAATTTCAGCGTTAAAAGACTTTCCTCTTTGACTCATGAAGAAATTGAAGTAAGGTTTGCCGAGTTCCTAAAACTCTCAAAAGTAGACTAACCCTTTATGTAGCCTTTGAGTGCTGCACGTATTTTAGTCTTAGATTGTATAGGATGTCCTTTAAGAGCTTTTCTTCATTCTCATCCAAGTTGCCTACTGTTTTGGCCTCAAGGATTTCCAGAATCTCAATCGTATGTTTAGCTGCCGGCAGGTTTACGCTTATTTCCTTAAGCTGAGGGTCGTGAATCTCTCCCATGTGGATTAGAGATGAAGCATTTAATGATAATATGAAAGTGGAGAAGTCCATTGTTAATCCGCCCGGGTCTTGAGGGGTTTGTTCATCGCTCATTTCATATCCTCCTTTTTATTTCATGTATCTGCTTAGTTCTTTTCTCGGATCATATGGATTAGCTTTTGCTAATTCTTCATAAATCTCTTTATCCTTGTCATCTATATTATCAGGCATAACTATCTTTACCTCAACGTACTGATCTCCTCTGTGCTTGGATTTGAGGTTTTGCACTCCTTTTCCCTTTAATCTTAGTTTGGTCCCGTTTTGTACTCCGGGGGGTATTGCGACCTTGGCTGTTCCGTCGATTGTAGGTACGTCAACCCTTTTTCCGAGAGCCGCTTCATATATTGTGATAGGCAGCTCTAGATAGATATCGTCCTGCCTGCGCCTAAATATAGAGTGCGGCTTTACTTTAATTTTCAGATATAGGTCCCCTTGATCACCTCTTGTACCAGATTCTCCTTTTCCCTGGACCCTTATTCTAGAACCTGTGGAAACCCCGGGAGGTATCTTAACAGAGAGCTTCTCGGTAGTTACGTCCCCAAGCTTCTCTCTGTTTATTGTAATGTCCCTGACGCCGCCTTTTATTGCCGTGTCGAAGTCTACCTCAATCTGATACTCAAGGTCTTTGCCTTTAACCGGCTGCTCCCTGGATCCATAGCCGAAAATATCACGGAATGCGTCCCCTGTGCCTCTGCTGCGGGCTCTTCTTGTCCTGGGTTCGCTTCCGAAGCCGAAAATGTCTTTAAAAATATCCTCAAAGCCGGGAAAGTCCTGAGCACTGTATGTATATTGGTAACTACCTCCGCCCGGATCTCCCGCTCTTCTCCAGGTGGTCTGCCCGCCTGGCCTAAATTCGGCGCTTCCGAACATATCATATGTTTTTCTCTTCTCGTCGTCAGACAGCACTTCGTGAGCTTCCTGAACTTCTTTGAATTTCTCCTCAGCGCTTTTGTCGTCCGGGTTGTGGTCAGGGTGGTACTTTCTCGCAAGGTTGCGGTAGGCTTTTTTGATCTCGTCTTTTGTGGCGTTTTTAGATACGCCTAGTATTTTGTAATAGTCTTTTACTGCTGCCATTTATTATGTTTGAGGGTTCTTATTTGCTCGTTTAACTGTACCCTGTAATTCTCCTACATTCTTATATTATCTACATATTATAAAATAGTCATTAGTGGATGAGGATCAATAAATACCGGTATGCATTGGCTGTGAATATTAAACTATGTCTATTTCTTCTCAACAGTATCCAGTATGCTCTCAGCTATCTGATTGAAAGCCTTTGCGGCATTGCTTTCCGGATGAGATTCGACTATAGGAACTCCAGAGTCTCCGCCTTTTCTGATCTCAGGGTCAATTGGTATCTCTCCGAGGAAGGGAACTCCAAACTGCTCGGCCATCTTCTTTCCACCGCCTCTGCCGAAGATGTCGATTGCCTCACCACCGGGCTGCTCGAGATAGCTCATATTCTCTACGATACCAAGTATTGGGACGTTTAGTTTCCTGAACATCTGGACTCCCCTTTTTACGTCGATCAGGGCAACGTCTTGAGGGGTTGTAACTATCAAACCACCGCTCAAAGGGGCGGTCTGAACCAGTGAGAGCTGCGCATCACCCGTTCCGGGTGGCAAGTCGATTACTAAATGGTCTGTGTCATCCCACACCACGTCTTCTATAAACTGTTTTATAGCTCCGTGCACCATCGGCCCACGCCAGATTACCGTCTCGTCCTCATTAACTAAAAATCCTATCGACATAAGCTTAAGGCCGTATTTGTTGAGTGGAATAATCTTATTGTCCTCGGTCGCTTTGGGTCTGTCTTTAATCCCAAGCATTGTAGGTGTGCTTGGCCCCCAAATGTCTGCGTCCATAAGACCTACTTTATCCCTCATTTTGGCCATGGCCACGGCTATGTTTACAGCCACGGTAGATTTGCCGACACCTCCTTTGCCGCTTGCAACGGCAATGTAGTACTTAATATCAGGGAGTTTTGCAGATTTCTCGGCTTTTTGCTGTCCTGGGCCGCCGGGCGCAGCTTTAGGCTGGCGTGCTGAAATCTGTATATCTACATCAGATACTCCGGGAGTCTCAAGTACTGCAGTCCTAACCGAGCTGCCTATTTCATCTCTCAATTTGTCATCGGGTTTTGGAAGAACCAGTGATACGTTTACTTTTGAGCCGTCTATCTGAACATCCTTAACCAGCCCGAAAGATACTATATCTCTTGTAAACCCTGGGTATTTAACACTTTGAAGCGCCTGTTTTATTCTATCCTCGCTGAGTGACATATTATATATTCTTGCTCCTTATTCTATTCCTAGTTTCTGCTTTGCCTCATCAGACATCATATCAGGGTTCCAGGGTGGATCCCACACAACTTCGATCAATACGTTCTTTGCTCCGGCTTCTCTAATCGCATCCTCTGCCTGCCCTGCAATCATGGCTCCCATGCCGCATCCGGGTGTAGTCAGCGTCATTTTCATATTCACATTATTTCCAGAGGAGATAGCTACGTCGTAGATAAGCCCCAGATCAACGATGCTAACAGGTATCTCGGGGTCATATACGTTCTTAAGCGCTGCGTATACAATTTCCTCAGTAAGCTCGACGTTGCTATCAACCTTCTCAGACTTATCAAACTTCTTAAAACTGACGCCTTTATCCTGAGAACCAGAAGGGGCATCAGGTTTAATTTGAATAATTTTCTTCATTCCCATGCTTAAAACCTCCCAATTTCTTGCTCTTTAATTTTGAGCGGTCTTTTTAAATACAGTCTACCATTCTTTACTAACATACGTTAGTAAACTGCCCCTGAATGAGCGGGCTCAATAGTATAGCTGGGCGCCGTATAAGATCAAATAGAAGCTACTGCATGGCAGATTCTGATTGACAGAACTTTATATCTTGAAACATCTAGTGTGTGTAGTATATTTACGCCCATAAATTTCAGCTTTAACTCGCGCTATAAAGGAAACAATCTAACAAATGGAATCGCTCCTCGGCGGCAATCTCTCACTGGTTATATTCTTCCCACTAATCGGGATTCCGATAATTGTTTTCCTATCCTATTTGTATGAGAACTCTGATGAAGCTGCAAAAATCGGCGCATTAGTAGTAACTCTCATCGAATTTTTAATATCTTTGCCTTTATTTATTAACTTTGAAGCCGGATCGGCGGCTATGCAGTTTGTTCAGCAAGTGCCCTGGATTGAGAGTTTGGGCATTGGGTACTTCGTAGGGCTTGACGGAATTAGTCTATTCCTCGTTCTGCTTACAACATTCATAATGCCGATTACATTGCTTGGCTCCTGGCACTCTATTCATAAGGGTATGCGGGAGTTTCTTATAATGATGCTGATTCTTGAAACGGCGTTGATAGGAACCTTTGTTGCCCTTGATATGATCCTTTTCTTTATCTTCTGGGAAGCCGTCTTAATACCGATGTATTTCATTATCGGCATTTGGGGTACGGAGAGGAGAATATATGCTGCGATAAAGTTTTTTATCTACACTGCGTTTGGAAGCGCATTGATGCTAATAGCGATTCTATATCTTTTCTTCCTTCATATAGATCAGTTTGGTGTTGCTTCAATGAATGTGCTTGATTTCTATAAGCTGAGTATACCTTTTGACGGAATTTTGAGTCCTCAGGGACTTGCGTTCCTCGCATTCTTTTTGGCTTTTGCAATTAAAGTTCCGATGTTCCCGCTTCACACATGGCTGCCGGATGCGCATGTCGAGGCCCCAACCGCGGGCAGTGTGATTCTTGCAGGAGTGTTACTTAAAATGGGAACTTACGGGTTTGTAAGATTCCTGATGCCATTCTTCCCTGATGCGTTTATGGCCTATCTGCCGATTCTAATAGCGATCGCGATTATCGGGGTTATTTACGGTGCTATGGTAGCTTTTGCTCAGAAGGACCTAAAGAAGCTGGTCGCTTATTCGAGCGTCAGCCATCTGGGGTTAGTTATGCTAGGTATATTCGTCTTGAATATCCAGGGAGTCCAGGGCGGAATTTATCAGATGATTAACCACGGGATTTCCACGGGCGCACTCTTTATATTCGTAGGAATGATATACGATAGACGGCATACAAAGAAGATTGCCGAGTTTGGCGGGATAGCTAAGGTGATGCCGATTTTTGCTGCGTTTTTCATGATCACGACACTTGCGTCAATCGGGCTTCCGCTCCTAAACGGTTTCGTTGGAGAGTTTCTAATCTTACTCGGTGCATTTGAGTTTAACTGGGTATACGCAGCTCTAGGCGCAACGGGTATTATTCTCGGCGCAATTTACATGTTGTGGGCATACCAGAGGGTGTTTTTCGGTCCGCTTAAGAACGCGGCCAATAGAGTGCTCAAGGATATAAATTTAAGAGAGATAATCGTAGTGCTTCCGCTAGTGATTATGATGTTTTTAATGGGTATTTACCCAAAACCTTTCCTGGATAAGATCGAGCCCTCAGTAGAGTCTCTGCTTAATAGTAAATTTAGCGAGATGGCACCAGAGTCTACGCCTGGGCACGATCAGGATCCTGATGATGGATTCCGTTTAATATTTCCTGAATAATTTCCTCCGGCTTAATCCCGTCAGCTTCAGCTCTGAAATTTAGTACAACCCTGTGCTTTAGGACAGAAGGAGCTATCACCTTTACATCCTCAACAGTGGGTGTGTATCTCCCGTTTAACACAGCCCTTGCCTTGCTGCCGAGGATAAGATATTGAGAGGCCCTTGGGCCCACTCCCCAGGCAAGCGCTTCTCTAACTTTATCGTTTGTATATTGATCATCGGGTCTTGTGGCTCTGGCTACTTTTACCGCGTATGCAGCCACGTGGTCTGAAACCGGAACTCTGTGCACAAGATCTTGGAACTCCAATATCTTTATAGAATCCAGAATCTTCCTAAGTTCAGGCTTGTAAGTTCCTGTAGTAGTTTTTACGATCTCAAGCTCTTCATCATAGGAAGGATATGCAACATCTATTTGAAACATAAATCTATCCAGCTCAGCCTCCGGAAGCGGATAGGTTCCCTCCTGCTCAATCGGGTTTTGAGTTGCAAAGACCAAAAACGGAGGTGCGATCAAGTATGTTTCTCCGCCGACGGTTACTTTTTTCTCCTGCATCGCCTGAAGCAGTGCTGCTTGGGTTTTGGGAGATGCCCTGTTTATCTCGTCTGCGAGCATGATATTGCAGAAAATTGGGCCATGTATAAACCTAAAGAACCGTTTATCTGATATCTCGTCTTTCTCCAGAACCTCAGAGCCGGTTATGTCTGAAGGCATCAAATCAGGTGTGAACTGAACACGGTTGAACTTGAGGCTGAGAACGTCTGACAATGTGCTTACCAGCAGTGTTTTAGCTAGACCCGGAACTCCGACAAACAGTGAATGACCTGCAGACATAAGTGATATCAGGAGAAGCTCAATGACATTTTCCTGCCCTACTATGACCTTTCCTATCTCCTGGATAACTTCGTCTTTTATCCTAGATAGCTCTAAGACTTTTTCTCTATCCTCTGCGTTATTCTGGTTGTTTTCCATTATCAGTTTCCTCACCTAGCAGTAATTTTAGAAATTTTTCTTCTCTCTGTTTTAGCTCCGGCTTCTCTAGCTTATCGTATAACACAATTAACGATGCATGTACTTCCGGATTGTAGGGATTAATATATGCAGCCGACATATACTCTTGCTCTGCCATAGTATAATTCCCCTCATCTAAATATATCCTCCCCAGTATCATATGTATATCGAGGTGGTTGGGGTAGAGATCAAGCACAGGATGTAGAATCTCTCTTGCCTTTTTGCTCTCTCCCATTGCGTTAAGCGTAGATGCGAGCCTGCTGGATATAATCGGGGAGTAGGGATCAAGCGAGAGCGCTTTTTCATACTCATAGCTTGCCGGATTTAATCTGCCTCTTTGTTTTAGCAGGTCTCCCAGTCTTGTGTAGTCTTTTGCCCTGTTATTATCTATATCAACTAGGTCTTCACTTCCGTCAGATGATTTGTTCTCAGTGTTTTTTATCCTGGCACCCTTAACTTTTACATCAGGGATTTTCTCCTCAAGACTCTTAGAGCGGAGGTCTGCTTCCCAGGATTCGTAAAATTGGGGAAATTCCATAGCTGTTACATGTTCAATGGCCAATTTGTAGTCGTCAGTTTCTCTTAAAGAATCAACCAGTTTAGTTAGAGCGCTTGGTCCCCAGTTGTCTACCAAGTAGTCGACCATTGTGCCTGACTGAGCAAACGCAAGCTGAGCCTGGCGCGCGCTATCAAGCATTGCAAGAGACGGGTGCATTTTTTCTATTGGAACAAGCTCATGTTTACTGAGCGCCTGAGATAGTATTGTTTCGTAAAAAGGGCTAATTACATTAATCTCTTTTTCTTTCCATCTTTTTTCTTCAAATTTTGCAATACCTTCGTGCAGCCAAACGGGTACAGTATTCTCGCTCTTTAGAAATAACAGATAGTGGACGTATTCGTGCGCGAGTGTGTCCGCCCATGTGTATCCCTTTGGTAGCAGTCTGGGAGAGAGGATCATTATTCTGTTGAATTTGCAAATTCCTACAACCCCTGTTTTCTCAACATTCTGGGCCGGCAGCGTTGATGCAAGGGTGAAGCTTTTCATGTCGGGATATATCTCTACGATAACGGGCTCCTCTGGGTATGTCTCCAGGTCCAGCCCGATCTCGTACCGGGATTTCTCGAGAATGTCCTTTGCATATTCTGCCAAAATTATGTCTTTTGGGTTTGAATAACGAATCAAGAAGTTCTCGGATCTAATTTCTTTGAAATCCGGCACTTCCTTTGATGCCGCAATAATAAAATTAATATAGTCGGCATCTTCAGGCTCTTTTAGGGATATGGCCTGCTCCGCAAATTCTCCGGAGCTCTGGTAATTACCCTTATAAAATTCGACCAGTGCTTTCAGATAAGTTGCGCGGTGCGTCTCTTCATCGGAGCTTGCGATATCGAGCGCTTGATTGACTGAGTCCGATGCGCGGCTGATTTGCCATATCTTGATATCGTGTTCCACTGTTTCCAGCAATCTGTCCGCTTCAGAAGAATATGCAGACAATGCTCCTGTAAAAGTACAAGCAGCTGATAATATGAATAAAGTCAAAGTTGATCCTAATTTCATTTAATAATCCTGTCGTAATACTTTTTGTTTAGCTCAATATAGCCCTCAGGTGAGCCTCCCTTCATAGCTTCGAGTATCCGTTGTTTATATTCTTTTCCTATTATAGATTCATCTACTTTAGGAATTTCAACGAATTGGGTGTTGATACCCTGAGAACCGCCGGGCCGCATCATTTGCTGACCCAGCATCATCGGAGCGGGCATACCTGTGCCCCTTGCGCTCATCTGCATCTGCTGCATCATCTGCTGTGCCTGCTCTTTTGCCTGCCTTAGGGCTTTTAAAGCCTCATCTTGATTTGAGATAGCTTTGGAGAGCTGCTCTGAGCGAATATCCTGTGATGCGCTACCCATGAAATTCTCTGCCAGCTCGAGATTCTCTTTGATTCCGGGAACAGCAAAAAATCCGCTCTCCGATTCTGATAACTCCATTGCTAAATCATCCGTTTCAGACTGTATTTCATCTTGCCTTCCGGCCATCTTATCAACCCTGTCTCCTTTTGCGGGTATCCCATTAATCCGCTCTAAATCATTCTTTATCTCTCTTGCCAGCCTATTAGCCCTGTCTATTTCATCCGGCACAGGTCCTAAGTTTCTAAAGTTGCTATTGCTGGCATCTCTAAGTCCCTTACTGCTTTCTTCTATGGTATTTGCTTGTTTGTGAGCTCGACCAAAGTCCATTGCCTTGAGCCAGTTGTCCAGCTGCTTGGCTTGCTCTAACATTTTGTCAGTTAAATATGCGCTTTGAGGGTTACCACCCGCGGGAGAGTTATCTAATATTTTTGCTCTTGCTTCCTGCAAAGTATTTTTGAGTTCTTGGACTTTTTTGCTTTCTCTTTCAATAAAGTCTCTAAGATTGTTCCCATCACTACTCAATAAAGATTGTTTGAATTCATCAGTGCTGTCTCTGAGCAATGATTCCTGTTTCTCTATCTCCTGTATCCGTGACATAAGTTCATTTAACTCGGACATTGCTTGCCCCATCATAGACGAGCCGAAGGACTGCATTCCGTTTTCAAGCGATGCTATCATATTCTGGAGGCCCTCGGTCATCCTATCCAGCATCTGGAGCGCTTCCTGGACCTTGCCCTCTTGAGCCAGCTTTGCGATTTCATCCAGCTGATCCTGCATGTTTGTTGCCTGAAAAGCGTCCTGGTTTAAAAAGCCTTCTTGTATCTCTCCGCTAAGCCCTGCCATCTTTTCAGCAAGCTCTGACATAAGCTCACTAATCTGATCCATTATTTGCTGAAGCTCCTCTGCCAACTCACCCTCAGCTCCTTGCTCCATTTGTTTTAAAAGCTGTGATAATTCATTGTATTTATTCAGCAAATCATTGCTTGAGTACAGTGAGTCCGTCAATTTGCTTCCCTTTATCATGGAATCCAAAAAGAGTATATCGTCTTCAAACTCGATAACCTCTCTATTCATAAGCCGCTTAAGCCTTCCAATGTCTAACTTTGCAAATGATTCTAAAAGATGCTTTCTCTCGTACAGAAGCTGGTCTATTCTAATTTCCATATTAGAAAGCGCGACAAAATTAGTAAAATCCGAGTATTCATCCTCCTCCATGCTGGCAAGTGTCTTTCGCAGAGTGACTTTAGCATTCTCTATCTTGTTTGTAAGCCTCTTTTGTTGCTTCAGAATTTGATCTGTATCAATTATCTTGGGTACAGTCTCATCAATACTGTTTGAGGCTGTATCTTTTTGGCCCAAATCGGCTATGTTGATTTCATCGGCCAGAATATCGATAAGCTCCTCCATTAGCTGCTCTGCCGCGTTAAGAGTCTCTTCATGTTTACTTCGAGAGTCCTTTAGTTTTATAGTTATCGGGTTTGATACGCCTACTTTGGGACCGGAAATGATGTCGTTGTCATATGCTTGAACTTTTAACTTCAGCGTGTCACCGTATCCAGGGTTTATTCCGCTAGGTCCCCATGTAATCTTGCCGCCGATTTTATCATTTTCACTAACATTTGTTTCTATCGGAGACTCAGACTGCTCCCTTTGGTTTTCCCAGTAAAGTGTGAGTTTAGAGAGCTGATAATCATCCTCCGCCTCGTAGAAAATATCTATTTTTTCCTCTGATCCAAGCTCGACGGTATCACCGGATGGACTGCTTATCTTAACAACGGGCACTTTATCTTCTTCTAAAACAATTTTAAAACTCTCAGAGGCAATATCTTTGGAACTCTCTTCTACCTTGAAGCTGCCGCCTGCGAGCACTGTGAATTCGCCCCGGATCTTGCCGTCTCTTTCTGTCACAGGGACGGAAATGCCGTTTTCCACTACAAGAGAGCCCTTATTAAATGAATCTAGTGGCTCTGCTTGGAATTTTACTATTGTTCCCTTAAGTGCATCAATATCCCCTTTGGTTCCCTTAATGAATTTGGGCGGGCGTTTTGTGTACTCAGGATAAATCAGTGTTATTTCTATATCGGCAAGCTGTAGAACTGTGTTGGTTCTTGCCGGGCCTAGATTAAAGCTTAGCAGGTGGTTCCTAAAGCTTCCCGGTGTGAGTATCACGGCCGTTACGGCGAGAACAAACAAAGCAAGCGTAGCGGTAAAGTATTTACGAAGACTGTTTAGTGGATAAAGAGATGAGGGATTGATAGAGTCGAGTTTATTTGCGGTTTTATCTATATGAGCAGTAGCCAGTTCTTTTGAAGTGCCCAGCAACGAGGTGTTTTCTAGGTTCTCTTTGAGCTCAAGAGCGCTTAGAGTATCTTCACCAAGTCCCTTGGAAGTCTTCTCTAACTCCTTGAAAATGCTTGCTGACCGGGATCGCCTAACTATTGGTATAACGACCTCCCTTACTGCCGCAAATATCAAGAAGAGAAGAACAACTATCTTTAGGAATGCATAATATATTGGATTTGAATAGAGAAGCGATAAGGCCGATGCTGCGGCCAGGGTGATGAAAAATACTATAGCTATTAAGGATAAGCCCCTAAGAAGCAGGTAATTTGTCCTCTTTTTATTCAGGCCTCCTATAATATCGTCAAGTCTGCTTTGGGAGTCAGTAATTTTCATTCATATAAAATATTACCTCACNNTACAGTGTTCTAACTATGCTATCATATTCGAATTTGAAGGTAATATAAAAATATGGGATTTAAGAAATTACTTACCAAAAAGATGGAGTTCTCTGCCTCCCACAGGTACTGGAACCCTAAGTGGAGTGAAGAGAAGAACAAAGCTGTGTTCGGTAAATCCGCAGGCCCCTATGGCCATGGGCATAACTATAATCTAGAGGTGACTGTTGAAGGGGAGGTCGACCAGCAAACCGGAATGATAATTAATTTATATGAGCTCAAGTCCATAATGAGCGATGTGCTTGTTGATTTCGATCACAAACACTTAAACGATGACAACCCTCATTTTAAGGATCTTGTTCCTACAACGGAAAATATAGCGCGGGTTCTATGGGATTTGCTAGAGGAAAAACTTAAAGAAAACCCCAAGTGTACATTATATAGAGTAAGACTCTTTGAAACCCAAGATTTATATGTCGATTACTGGAGAAATTAAATTAAAGAACACGTAAGCCTTACAAAAACATACTGTTTCTCAGCAGGGCACAGACTTTACATCAAAAGTTTGTCCGATGAGGAGAATTTCAAGATTTATGATACATGCTCAAGCCCCAATGGTCATGGTCACGATTACTGCATCCAGGTGAAGGTGGCCGGAGAGATCGATCCTGAGACAGGGATGATAATTAGCATAGACAGCCTCGATGAAATCCTAAGCCCTGTAATTGATGAACTAGATCATAGGAGGCTCGACCTTGAAGTCCCGTTTTTTGAAGAAGATCAGCCGACAGGAGAGAATATTGCAAAATATATCTGGGATAGTATCAAACCCGCGCTTGGTGATAAGCTAATACACATTAAACTTAGTGAGACATCAAACAGCTATTTTGAATACTATGAGGAGGAAAATTATCCCTATGAGCTTTAAAAAAGCGATAAAGGAGATTTTAGAAAAGATTGGGGAGGATCCCAAGAGAGAAGGGCTCAGGGACACTCCTGACAGGATGGAGAGGATGTTTCATGAGATAACCTCGGGATACAAAATTGATCCTAAAGAGGTTATAAATGAGGCGGTATTTCATATCAAATATGATGAAATGGTTGTGGTAAAGGACATAGAGTTCTATAGCCTTTGCGAGCATCACATGCTCCCGTTTTTCGGGAAATGTAATATTGCTTATATACCTAATGGCAAAGTGGTGGGATTGAGTAAAATTCCCAGAATTGTCGAAGTATTTTCCCGCAGACTTCAGGTGCAGGAGCGAATGACCGTGCAAATAGCAGATTTTCTTAAAAAAGAGCTTGATCCCCAGGGTGTGGCTGTGGTTGTTGAAGCCCACCACTTGTGTATGGCCATGAGGGGTGTTAAGAAGTCGGATGCGAATATGCTTACAAGCTCAATGAGAGGGGTCTTTAAGAAAGATGAGAGAACCAGGGGTGAGTTCTTAAGTTTTATAGGCCGTGATTTAAAGTAATTTTCTATAGACAGATGATTTTTAATATGAGCAAGATATAATACATTCTATTAACTTGAGGATGTTCATTCGATAAATGCTTAGAACCGTAGTATTAGGAATCAGCCATAAGACAGCTCCTATAGAGATAAGGGAGCTCTTTTCATTTTCAAAAGTGAGTCTTGAATCAGCGGTGATGATGCTCAGCACCAAGCCTCACATTGAAGAATGTGTGATTATATCTACGTGTAACCGTGTAGAGATATACGCTGTTTCAGAAAATGTTGAATCCTGCATAGACACAATAAAGGAATTTCTATCTGAGTTTCATGAGGTCCCCGAGGAAAAGTTTTCACCTCATATTTACTATTCTATAGGCCACATGGCGGTTAGGCATCTGTTTTATGTCGCATCAAGTATTGATTCTATGGTTGTAGGTGAACCTCAGGTACTGGGGCAGGTTAAGGACTCATTCAAAATAGCCTCGGCACAGGGCACCACGGGAGTAATATTAAACCGTCTTTTCCACACTTCGTTTTTCGTGGCAAAACGAGTCAGAACCGAGACAGGAATCGGATCGCATGCTGTATCTATCAGCTACGTTGCAGTGGAGCTTGCAAAGAGAATCTTTGATGATCTCTCTACAAGGTCGGTAATGTTAATAGGAACAGGGGAGATGGCTGAAATTGCCGCCCAGAATCTAATAAGGGCAGGTATAAGTGATTTGCTAATTGCCAGCCGTAAGTTTGAGAATGCCGCCATGCTCTCAGAAAAATTAAGCGGTAAATCGATTGGCTTTGACGAAGTTTTTTATCACCTAAAGGACGTAGATATTGTAATTGCCGCAACGGGTTCTCAGGATTTTATTATAAAGCCCAATCATGCAAAAGAAGCGCTTAAGCTTAGAAGTAACGAGCCCATGTTTATGATAGACATAGCTGTGCCTAGAGACATCGACCCGAGGACCGGAGATATTTCTGATATTTATTTATTCGACATTGACGATTTGAAGAACGTGTCTGATGAAAATATCAAAACGCGTAAACAGAGCCTGGAAAAAGCTGAGGAGATTGTACTTCAAGTAGAGCGATCATTTGAGACATGGATCGGAGGGCTGAAGGCGGTTCCTGCAATAATCGATCTTAAAAACAGATTTGAACATATAAAGGAATCAGAGCTCGACAGGGCACTTGAAAAACTTGAAGGCATTTCTGATGAAGATAGGTATGTCATAGAACTACTAGCTTCAAGAATAGTCGGAAAAATACTCCACCACCCTCTTACAAATCTAAAAAAGGAGTCTTCATCATCGATGGGGGCTCTATATGTAGATTCCATAAAGAGGCTTTTTGAACTGGAAAAGGAACTCCAGCTCCTGGAAGAAGATGAAGATGAGCAAGTCTTTCAGGATAGGAACTAGAGGGAGCAAGCTTGCACTTTGGCAGGCCAATCACGTAGCTTCTCTCCTCGCAGATAAGTTCCCTGATGTACAAACCACAATAGAAATAATTAAAACCACAGGGGATGCGATATTAGACGCTCCGCTCTCAGAGATAGGCGGTAAGGGTGTATTTGT
>JABAOE010018869.1_pt1 | contig 18456 bp, 20 predicted proteins | sample 7062141 | NCBI WGS metagenome assembly JABAOE01 (sample SAMN14538627, study PRJNA623070) | marine sediment metagenome | biome: marine biome [ENVO:00000428]; feature: marine pelagic biome [ENVO:01000023]; material: deep marine sediment [ENVO:00002113] | place: India: Gulf of Khambhat ... | reverse complement strand
CTACACAACTATCCGCCGTACTATTTTTGCAACCTCCAGAAAAGGGTGGCCAGCTTATAATTTATCACAGATCCTGGAAAAAATCTGATGAACATTTTCGAAATATAGAATTTGGCTATTCAAGAAACGTTCTTCAAAATTGCAAAGAGCATGTTACCATAAAACCAAAGCAAGGGGAATTAGTGATTATAAATCCAAATTTTTTTCATGAAATTCTGCCAATCGAGGGCAAACTAAAAAGAATAACACTTGGATTATTTTTAGCATTTTCCAAAAATAGCGGGCCAATAGTAACTTGGTCTTAAATAATAAAAAATAAAAAACTAGTACATCGCTGCTGATGCCTTTCCTGTGATTTTAACAACGTCAGGATCCGAAGCTATAGTTTCTAAGTTTTTCATATTTACTAACCCTGACATGACTAACCCATCATTCCATCTACTTACTGCAATTTGTATTGGATATTTATCACGACTTTCATGTGATTTCTCATCAAGGTCTATTCCATCTTTATAATAGACATATAGATTCAAGTGTGGTTTGGATCTTGATGGATGGTCTTCCTTTAAGCTTGCCTCTAGGAGAAGTGTTCTAATAACGAGCTCTGTATCCACATTTGGTAATTTCTTAACTATTGCCTGACAAAATTCATCAAAATGTAACTCAATTGGAGACTTTTTTGTTCCCTGCTTATCTGGTTCAACTGTCATACTTTCACCTCCTTTTTTATATGAAGAATTTTTTTCATGAGTTATCGTAGTTTTTGTGCTATATAACAAAGGAGAAAAAATTTACTAGTGCTAACATTCATTCAAAGAATTTAGTTTTTCAATAAAAAATTGAATTTATCTAATAATCATAGATTCTTATAATTAAAAAATAAAAATAAAAATAAAAAAACTAGTACATTGCTGCTGAGACTTTACCTGTGATTTTTACTATATCTGGGTCTGATGCAATCATTTCTAGGTTTTTCATGTTTACAAGACCTGACATAATTACTCCATCGTGCCATCTGCTCACAGCTATCTGTATTGGATACTTGTCACGTCCTTCTTCTTGTTTTGAATGAAGATCTACTCCATCTTTATAATAGACATATAGATTCAAGTGTGGTTTTGATCTTGTTGGATGATCTTTTCGTAAGCTGGTCTCAGTAACTAATGTTTTTACAACAAGCTCTGGATCTACGTTTGGTAGTTTTTGGATTATCTGTTGGCAGAACTGATAGAAGTATGGTTCAATTGCCCCTGGATTTTTTGGTTGTTCTACTAATATTGACATTCTTTCACCCCCCTTGTGGTATTTAGTTTTTCCATGAAACACATTTGTTGTTATCATATATAACTAGGGGTAAAAATCTTAACTAGTGCCAAAAATTATTTTTTAAATTTCAAAAATTTTAAATCTATTTGCCACTAGGTAATAAAATTACCACTAGTTAAATAATATTAAAACAAAATCCCTACATGAAGATACAAATCGAGGTCATCAAAAGGCAACTAGTCGCATCATGCCCAAACTGTAGATCTAGAACACTCTATAGCCTTAGAAAGAGGCAAGATTGGGTGGGTTCAAGTACAGAAGAGGTACTCGCTTGCAATTCATGCATGTTAGTAATTCCAGTGGAAGATTTGAAAAAATTACTTCATTGTACCTAGCTGATTCACTCTATTGTAATTCTTCTAAAATTAGCACTAGGTGATTTTTTAGTTTTTATTCATATACCACAAGAAGAAGAGTGGTTATGGCTTTACAAATTAAGCATAAATGCAATAATTGTCAAAGTGAATATGTTGACTGGTCATGTGATTTCTGCTATTCTAGGCGAGTCTTAGAAATATTTGATTTGAAATGAGTCAACCTCCTATTAGTTTTATTGAAAAAGAATTTTTTCAGAAAAAAATTCCCATTCGTTTTTCATGTATGAGTAAATCTGGATGGCCTGTAATTCTATCACTTTGGTACATCTATAAAGATGGAAAAATTTACTGTGCAACACAAAAAGATGCTAAAATCATTAGACATCTGAGCAATAATCCTAAATGTGCATTTGAGATTGCCCCTGACTCCCCTCCCTACAAAGGTGTGAGGGGTCAAGGAAAAGTAACATTAAGAGATGATATTGCAAAAGAGACTCTGCTAGAATTGATTAACAAATACTTGGGTGATCAAAATTCTTCTCTAGCAAAATTTCTAATTAGCCAAAGCCAAAATGAAGTTTGTATAGAGATTAATCCAGTAAAAGTTTTCCAGTGGGATTATTCTAAAAGAATGTCTTCATAAATTAATCGAAATAATTTTTACATCATACTAATTTTATTTGTAAACATCATATCTTTTGAAAAATTAAATTGGCAAATTTTGTACCAAAAAACCCCATAATGATTGCAGGAATGATAACCATTGGATATGCAATTGGTAACAATTCAAAATATACATTTGCAGTAACACTGGCTGAAACTACTCTATCGAAGATTACTTCGTTATAGGTATGCGTGATAAGTGGAAAATATAAGAAAAAAAACGTTGACCCTAAAATTCCACCGGCTATACTTTCTGCCAAACGATTTTTCCATATAGCTAAAATTCCATCAGAGGCAACAAATGGGATTATTGTTAAGAAATAAAATGGCAATGTAAATTCCAGAGATGGATTGGGAACAATTGAATTTCCTGCATTTATCAAAAGTAGGAGCCCTCCAATAATGGATAAAATCCCAAATTTGTAATTTGCAAGTTTTGAGGATAGAATTAGTACTACTGAATTCAAAAACGGTAGGGAGATTGTTGCCAAAATTACTGCAAAGTAAATCTCTGGATTAAAATCAAAATAATTTGTCTGTGAAAATGGCAATGAGAATGAGTAAATATATCCTGACGATATCATCCACACTGGCAGAAGAGCTAATATCAACCAAAAATGATGATGCGTATATGATCCCTTTCTGTATTCTTCCCCAATTCTTAAAATTCCTACCATAGAGCCAATAGAACATAGAAACATTCCAGTGATCAGTAGCAAATGAGGAGGACTAAGCAATCCATCTAATCCAAAATTAGAATGCCATACAAAGTCTATTGGCCCTGAAGAAGTTAATATGAAAATTCCAATTATTCCTAGTCTAACTGAAAATTTGAATTTATTTTTATCAATTTGTGAATCTCTATGCCATAGAGTAAACATCACAACAGTCCCCACTAGTGCAATGGCTACACCAGAATACAAAAGAGAATGTGGTGGAGAAAAAAAAGTCTCTGGCTTGTTTAGCAAGTGATTGGTAATATCCCAACCTCCTCCAACCGTTACAAGTAAAATTCCAAAATTAATTAGAAGAAATGTCGCAAAGAAAATTTTTTTCAAAAAATTTTCTGAGAATTGTTTACTTTGACTCTCCATAAATAATTTATTCTGAATTTGTAATTAAGGCTTAACAAAAACAGTGTGCACGTTAACATACTCTCCTTGATAATCCAGAGTACCTCCATGTGGAAAATGAGAAAGATTTGATGAATGAGGAATGGCTATGCTTTTGGTCCTTATTTCAAAAATTCCTGAGCTTTGAGGAGTCACTGTGACTGACATATGAAAAATTTCTCCAGGAATTACATTTCGGCTTAATGCCTCAATAGAAGCATAATTAGCAGAAATTTGATTTCCGAATGTATATTCAGATCCAATAAAATCACCGGCTATGATATTTCTTGGGGATTGTGTAAAATCATATGACGATAGCCTGACAGAATCTTCTATCTGATCCAAATCGGGAAATCCTATTGATGTAATCAAAATATCTGCTTGCTGATTCTGGTTTTCAGTGATAGTATCAACTACAAAAGAATCACCGAGGTTTATTTCAGAATCAGAAACTTTCACATCAAGCTTAGGTCTTGGCTCTACTATCGGTTGTGATAAATATTCTACAGGTAGTATGAGTAAAACAAGAATAAAGTAAACTAAAATGATTCCACCAATAAGTCCTGGAATGATTTTTTTTATTTTCAACATACTGTTTTCACTTAATCAAAAGATGTACTTGGCTTATTACCAATTTTGTAAAATCTAGCATGCTGCTAATTATTTTAGCATAATTTATAGAAAAACATGCAATTAATCGGACTTAATTTTAGCACTAGATCACAAATTTACCTCTAGTTATATAGGATGAAGAAAAATTCACTTCATGATTCAAAAACAAATAACACAACCACCATCCCCAAAACGTATGTTCATTGGAATGGCATTAGTAATGGGCGGGATTGTAGTTATCGGTTTATCAATGTTCACAGGATTACTCTGAGCATATGATAATCTACAATCCTTTTTGTTTCTTTATACAACTATAACAATTAAGTTATGATGAAGGATATATGGTGGGATAAATGAAAAAATTCCAAAAATCTATTTTCCTCTTTAGAAGAGATCTTCGCCTTGATGATAACACTGGATTAATTGAAGCTAGTAATTTATCACAAATAGTAATTCCTTGTTTTATTTTGGATCCTTTACTAATTGATAAATCAAAAGAAAAGTTCAGTCCTTTTAGAATGAAATTCATTCATGATTGCCTTTTAGATCTGGATAATCAATTGAAATGCAAGAATTCGCATCTATACATTTTCTACGGAACCCCTGCAAAAGTCATTAAAAAACTACTTAACCAGACAAATGCTAATGCACTATTTCTAAATTCAGATTATACTCCATACAGCAGAACTCGAGACAAACAAATTCGTGATGTGTGCAATAATAAAGCTGATTTTGTATCTTTTCATGACCTACTTTTACACGATGTCGATTTAATAAAAACTCAAAAAGGCTCACCCTACAAAGTTTTTTCACAATTTTTCGCTAAAGCAAAAGAATTACAAATAAAAAAACCAAGAAAATTCTCATCCTCAAATCTATTTAATAATAAAATCAACTTTGAAGTTTCAAAAAACAATTTCGAGATGGTCTTTGACAATTGTCAAGATTCTATTTCAATTAAAGGTGGCAGAAAATTTTGTCTGAGAATTCTTGATGATTTAAAAAAATTTAGCGATTATGAGCGCAATAGGAACTTCCCTTCAACTATGGGAACATCGATGATGTCAGCGCATAATAGATTTGGAACATGCTCTATACGCGAGTTTTATCATAAAATCGTGCAAGAATTAGGCATAGAACACCCTCTTGTTGGACAAATTCACTGGAGAGATTTTTTCACATATATTATGTACCATTTTCCTGAAAGCTTTTCGAAAGAATTTCAAAATAAATACCAAAAATTTCCTTGGAACAAAAATAAGAAAACATTTTCCAAATGGTGTGAAGGAAAAACAGGATTTCCAATTGTCGATGCTGGAATGAGGGAGTTAAACCAAACTGGTTTTATGCACAATAGAGTCAGAATGATAGTTGCATCATTTCTTACAAAGGATCTACATATAGATTGGAGGTGGGGAGAAAAATTCTTTGCTTCAAGATTAGTTGATTATGATCCGAGTGTAAACATTGGCAACTGGCAATGGTCCGCATCTACAGGTTGTGATGCACAACCTTGGTTTAGAATATTCAATCCTTGGCTACAGCAAAAAAAATTCGACCCTGATTGTGTCTACATAAAAAAATGGATTCCTGAACTAAAACATGCATCTACTAAAGAAATTCATAACCACCATCAAGAGAATTCCAAATTACATTATACAAATCCAATTGTTGATCACAAAGAAGAATCATCTTTTTCAAAAGAAATCTTCAAAAAAATCTATTGAATAAATGACATCATTTTTATTTTAAGAAGACTAAATTTTCAATTAATGAAAGATGAAGGATGCCCTACATGCGGTTCAAAAAACATTGGAGCTTTAGAAGTTAGAAAAGGCTCATCTGAAAAACCTGAATGGAAGATGCAATGTTATAACTGCAAAAAATCCTGGACAAAATCACGATATTCATAGTTGATAATACTTTTTGGCACTAGAGCGATTTCAATTAATCATATTAATACTAAAAAACCAGTTTTTATGTATGGAACAAAAATTCTCCAGCTACATTGACAACGTATATGATAAATTCCCAGCTCTTACTAAAGTCCCAAACACTGATGAGCAAACTTTTCTCGGAATGTCACTTGATGAACTTGTTAAGAAAGGGTACATGAATTTTCATTCATCAAAGAAGCCTCTTGTAAGGTTAAGTATCTTGCTTGAAAAATATGCTAAAAAGCATAATGCGCCTCTTTTGGCCACATTTGAACATGAAACAAAATTCAAGTACGCTGAGGGTAGATACCTCGAACTTATGAAGAGCCTACCAAAAGTTTGGGTTGTGGGTGATTTCAATAACCCATTTTTGGCACAGGATTTCCCAGAAAATGCAAAAACAATTAGCTGTAATGGAACCAATTTGGTTACCGTTTGGGCCGTAATTACCAAAGGCCCTGCTGGTCCAATGGGATTAGTTGCTGAAGAGGTGAGTGGTAGAACTTTCAAAGGATTTTTCTCAGTAGCGCCAAAAATTGTCCAGGAGTCAATTGATCAAATTAACTACATCCTCAGAGAAGACATTGATGTCACAAAAAAATTTGAGGATTAGTTTTTATTTTTAAAAATAAGCACTATTTTACAAAGTACCTAAAATTTAAATATAATCAGAGCAATTTTTTGCTAATGGCCTCACAAGCGGGTGAAACATTGGGAAAAGCAAAAGCTGGAGCTGGTGCCGGATTAGTAGCTGGATTTGCATTATTTTCTTCGTTTTTGGCTATTGATGTACAACTAGATATTCCAAATGGAACTTTTTACAAAACAATCGGGTTGCCACTTGGAATTGAAGGATTTGGTGCAATTGCATTTGGATTTTTTGCACATATGGGGACTGCAGCATTAATAGGTGCAGCATACAGTGTAGCAGCTTCCAAATGGAGAACATTCCAAATCATTACTGCTCCAAAAGGTATGATTACTGGTGCAATGACTGGAGTTATCGTCTTTTCAGTTTTCTTCCTACCCGTAAACCATTTAGTAATGACGCCGATGGTGGAGTCAGAATTTAGTGTAATGGATGAATCCAGACTATCTGTTGCAGAGCTTGAAGCATTGTACCAATTGTTATTGGGCAGTGATTTAGTCTTATGGTATTCATTATTTCTTCATGTTCTATTTGGAGTAGTGATGGGCTTAATGCTATCATTTATTCTGCATGAAGATTACAAACGTGTGAAAAGAATTCAAGGATTCTGGTAGTACTCAAAACATCCGTATGCAAAACTACGGAAAACAATTTTTTCTAATTTTTTAGAATTTTTCATAAAATTATAAACATAGAATTAGGTAGCAGAATTACCACTAGAACAAAATCTTACCACTAGATTATATAATATGAAAGCACACATTACATATGCAAACAATAACTTTGCTTCGAAAAAAGGAAAACGAAAAAAAATTGTTCGTTGACTCAAGAATTTGCATCTGCATTTGCTGCGGAAGTACAAAGGTAGATATTTTCGAGTTTGGTGTTTCCTGTGAAAACTGTGGAACTAGTTTGTACTTTGGATTAGACACAAAACAGGCACAAAATTAGCCTTCATTTGCTAATCGTTTTGTGAGTTCCATCACACATGGGACGATTTTGGGATTCTTGACAACCGCAAATGTGAAGTGTTGTATCCTTTTCAAAGGTAATTGTTTTTGGCCCTACACCACTACCTCTATGATTTCCATCACATAGTGGGCCATTTAGTGATCTACCACACATGCAAAATGAAACAGTTTCACCCTCTTTAGCTTGAATCTCAAATGGTTTGCTTTGCCATCCTGCCATTGTAAGTTCTAATTAGTAATCGTATTTAGGTTTGAAAATTATTCAACAGAAATTCTGATTTTCTGACCATCAATGTCATCGTCTTTGTATTCTTTACAGGACTCTGTAAAATCAACTTGCTTTACTCTAACTAAAAATGCAAGATCTTGGGATTTTTCTTTGATCATCTCTAGTTGTTCATCGTCTAACTCCAAAATCGATGCAACATTTAGAACATCAGTTGGATTGTAACCTCTTTCTTTTCTTAGGGTCTGAAGACGTCGAGCCAAATCTTTTACAAGGCCTCGAGCCATCATCTCTTTGTTTCGTGTAGTTGAAATAAACACAACTAGTTCATCTCGTTTTGACAATGCATATCCTTCTTTTGCATCAAAATCCACAACGAAGTCAGATTTATCCAAAACTATCTTATTCCCATCAATTTCAAAAGTATACGAATCATTCTGAGCCAAACCAGATACAATCTCAGAAGGATCAGTTTCTGAAAATTTCTTTACAAGAGTACCCATATGCTGTTTTGCTTTTGGCCCAATCTGTTTTCTTTCAAGCTCAACTAGTGGAACAATTGGAAATCCCAATTTTTGAAATTCTAAGACCTGTTCTAATCCTGAATTATCTTCAACCTCTACAGTGGTCTGCTTTTCAACATTTAACTGAGATATCAAAAGCTCAGATAGGGATTCGAGTTTCTCTTTTTGGCCTTTTTTGACGCATATGATTGCCTCATTTAATGGCCACCTGCGCTTGAGCTTTCCCTTCATTCGGGCAGCTGCAGCAATAGAGACTACCTCTTTCATCAAGTCAAATGATTCTTCAATGGCTTCATCTTCTAGTTCCTCTTGAGCCTCAGGCCAACTATCTAGCAAGATGCTCTGCTTTTTTCCAAAAGTACTCAAATACAGATACTCACTAGTGTATGGACAAAGTGGATGAATCAGAACATCAAGCGTCTTGAGAATCTCAAATAGAACCGCATAAATTGCAAATCTTCTGTCTTTTTTAGATTCATCTTCAACCCAGAGCTCCCCTCTGGTAATTGGGATGTAAACCTGGCTTAACAAATTGATGATAAAATCTTCAATTGCTTTTGCTGATTCATGGAACCTACATCTGTCGTTGTATTCATTTGTCTTTTTGATTAGTTTCTGAAGCTTTGAAAGTAACCAAATATCTGGCGACTGTAAAAGATTCTTTTCACTTGCCCATTGAATGGTAATTGAGGTATCAAATTTATCATAATCACTATTTTGCTTGAAATACAAATGAAGGTGGTATAATGTACTCAGAACCTGATATGGTCTTGACATCAGCTCTTCAGTGCTAAAGTTTAGAGGCTCAATTGGGCTGGACTTCCACATAAAGTAGAATCGAACCAAATCAACTGGATATTTTGTTAGCAGCTCATTTGCATCAATTACATTTCCAAGACTCTTGCTCATCTTATTGCCATTTTTGTCTAAAACATGTCCTTGAAACAAAAATGCATTGTATGGCGAAACAGGAGCATTGTTTAAAATTACATTTTCAATTAAAAGAGTATATGCCCAACCTCTAGTCTGATCAATTCCTTCTGTAAAGAATGGTGCAGGAATTGATTTTGAATAAACATCATCTGATAATGAAGAGTATGGTGCAGAACCACTATTGTGCCAAGTATCTAAAACATAAGGCTCTCGCTTTGTATTGGTGCTGCCACATTTTGTACACTTGATTACAATATTGTCAATCCATGGTCTGTGCAGCTCAAAGTTCTCCCCGTCTGGAAGCTCAGCGGCAGAAGATGTAATCTCTTTTCTAGAGTAAAACCAGTCACGATTTCCACAGTCAGCACAATTCCATGCAGGAATAGGACATCCCCAGAATCTCTCACGTGAAATACACCAAGGATGTTTTTCTTTGATGATTCCTAAAAATCGATTCTTTGGCTGATCAAAAAAGTACTCTACTTTTTCTGCAGCTTCAATTGCCTTGTCTCCTAATCTATCAAGCTTGTAAAACCATCCTTTTCTTGCAAGCCATACAATTGGATGATGTGAACGCCAACATAGAGGGTAACTGTGTTTTATCTTTCCGATTCTAACTAGGGCATTTTTGTCTCTAAGATCATTTACAATTTTTTCATCCGCATCTCGAACAAAAAGTCCATTATACTTTCCTGCTTTATCAGTAAACTTTACCTCATCATTAATTGGGCTAAAGACTAGAACCTTTCTTTTGTTTGCAATGTTAATGTCTTCTTCACCGTTTGCAGGAGACAAGTGTACAATACCACTTCCAGCTGTAGCATCCACAAATTCCTCGGAAACTGCAACATGATAGTTTTCATTTTTAGCCAGTTCTGCTAAAGCAGGAATCTCATCATAGAGCGGGTGGATGTATTTTTTGCCTTCAAACTCTGCGCCATTAACCGTTTTTTTAATTGCATACTCTTCTACTTTGACTTCTTTGAGAAACTCTTCTAGTCTTGTCTTTCCAACAACCCAGGTTTCATTTTCAACTTTGATATAGTGATATTCTTCTTCTGGATTAAATCCAACCATAGCATCCGTAACTAAAGTAAATGGCATTGTGGTCCAGACAATCAAAAATGCATCTTCATCTTGTAATTTTACTTTGTAATACAGAGATGGGTCTTTTACTTCCTCATAACCCTGATTTACTTCTGCATGACTCAAAGAAGTCTGACAGCTTGGGCAATATGCAATAACCGTAAAATCATCTTCTAAAATTTTATTTTCATTTGCTTTTTTTAGAAATTGCCATTCTCTTTCAATGAATTCATCTTTGAATGTCCAGTATGCTTTGTCTTGATTAAACGACATACCAAGAAGCCTATCTGCTTCAACCCACTTGGAATTAAATTTTGAAACCAAGCTCTTGCATTCGGCTACAAGTTTCTCAATACCGACTGTTTTTACAATCTCAGTCTTTCCACCTGTTACCCCAAGTTCTTTTTCTGCCTGTAGTTCTACTGGTAGGCCTTGAGTATCCCACCCTGCATTGAATACAACCTTGTAGCCTCGCAGAGTCTTGTATCTGTACCAGAGATCTTTGATCACTCTGCCTCTGAGATGACCTGCATGAGGAGTTCCATTCATTGTTGGTGGACCTTCAATAAACATTATCTCTTGATTTTTCTCTGATGATTCAAAGATCATCTTTTGTAAATCTAAATCGGAAAGATGATTTCGAACTTGCTCTTCAATTTTCTTTGAATCAAAATCTTTTGAAAGCTCCATCTAAGGTTGTCAATTGCACCTGATATTTTAAAGCTAGATTTGCATTAGAACTATCTTGGATTATATTGCTCCACTAGGGAGAAAAATTATTGGTTAATGTTCTAGTTGTTGGCTCTGGTGGAAGAGAGCATGCTTTGGGATGGAAATTATCACAAAGTCAAAAAGTCGACAAAGTTTTTACAGCACCTGGAAATGGAGGAACTCCGAACAACATTCCAATATCTGTTGACAATATTGAAGAGCTTGCGGATTTTGCGTCAAAAAATGACTGCTTTACAGTAGTTGGACCAGAAGCACCATTAGCTCAAGGAATTGTCGATAAATTCAATGAAAAAAATTTAAAAATTTTTGGCCCATCAAAAAACGCAGCACAATTAGAATCAAGTAAAATTTGGGCAAAAAATTTCATGAAAAGAAACAACATTCCTACTGCAGCATTTGAGATATTTGACGATCCAACCAAAGCTAAACAATATGTTCAATCTGTAACTCATCCTGTAGTTGTAAAGGCAGATGGTTTAGCTGCTGGAAAGGGAGTCATTGTATGTAATAGTAAAGAAGAAGCTGAAGTTGCCATTGATACAATACTAGTCAAAAAAACATTTGGTAATGCAGGAAACAAAATCATAATAGAAGAAAGAATTGATGGAATTGAAGCATCTTACATTGCACTATCTGATGGAAACATTGCAGTTCCAATGGCGTCTAGTCAAGACCACAAGAGAATCTATGATGATGACAAGGGTCCTAACACTGGTGGAATGGGAGCTTACTCCCCAACTCCAATAGTAGATGAAGTATTAGCAAAAAAAATCCAAGAAAATGTAATTAACAAAACAATAGACTCGATGAAAAACGAAGGAATCTCATTCAAGGGATTTCTTTATGCTGGAATAATGATCAAAGATGGAGAACCATATGTCTTAGAATACAATGTAAGGATGGGTGATCCTGAATGTCAGCCAATTACAATGCGAATGGATTTTGATCTTTTTGATTATCTTAATGGTGCAGTTGATGGAACTCTCTCTTCATTGTCTCCTCCTGCATGGAAGACTCAAAGTGCCGTATGCATAGTATTGGCATCCCAAGGATATCCTGAATCATATCCAAAAAATGAANNTGAAGGATCTTTTGTTTTTCATGCAGGAACAAAAAAAGAAAACAATACAATTGTCACAAATGGGGGACGCGTTTTAGGAGTTACAGCTTTGGGAAATTCTTTAGACTCTGCAATATCTAATGCTTATGCTGCTACTGAAAAAATTTCTTGGCCACACAAGTACTGCCGAAAAGATATTGGAAAAAAAGGTCTTGCCTACTGAGCTTTGAATGCTCTATCTTCAGTAACTATCCAATCAATTTTAACATCATTTTGATCAGAGGGAACTGATTTTACAATTTGTTTTTCATATGTTAATGCAATTGAAACTACATCTACTTTTGACAAAAATCTGTCATAGTATCCATGGCCATAACCTAAACGACTACCATCAGGAGAAATTCCAACTGTTGGAACGATAGCAACATCAATCTTTTCTGCTTTTTCACAATTGTCTTTTGGCTCCATGATGTCAAAATTACCCTTCTCTAAACTATTCATGTCCTTTATCTTTCTAAACTCTAAATCTTCACCAATTACTTTGGGTAACAAAACCTCTTTTCCAAGACTGAGTATCTTTAGCATAAGATCCTGAGTTAGAACTTCACTTCCAATTGGATAGTAAAATGCAATGGATTGAGCATTTTTGTACTCGTCAATTTTTTCAAGATTAGTTTGAATCTGTCTACTTGCTATCTTGATTAAATCAAATGATGTCGAATCTCTCTTTTCAAGAAGTGTTTTTCGAAGAGATGATTTTTCAGAATTAGATTCCAAGTCCTTTACTTAATGATGCTGCAGTTACTGTATTTTTTAGTAGCATTGCTACTGTCATTGGCCCAACTCCACCAGGTACAGGTGTAGCAAACGAGGCTTTTTCAATAATTTTATCATAATCTGCGTCTCCTGCTAGCTTTCCATCATGTCTTGTAATTGCAACATCAATTACTATTGCACCATCTTTAATCATATCTGGAGTTAGTGTGAACTTTGTTCTATTACCTACAGCAGTAATTATAATATCTGCTCTCTGACAGTGTTCTTTAAGATTCTTAGTTCTAGAGTGACATGTAATTACAGTTGCATTTTTTTCTAAAAGTAAATGATACAATGGCTTTCCAATCAAATTACTACGATTAATCATAACAACATCTTTTCCTTCTAAATCGATATTATGATAATCAAACATCTCCATGATTCCCGATGGTGTACAGGCAACAAGTGCTGCCTTTTTCATTGCAAGCAAACCTGCGTTATGTGGTGTCAATCCATCTACATCTTTTATGGGAGAAATTCTTGCAGTTGTTGCAAACTCGTCTAATTGTTCAGGTAATGGTAACTGTACTAAAATTCCATGAACTGTAGAATCATTATTGAGCGAATCCAGTAATTCATTCATTTCTTTTTGCGACAAGCTAGATTGCAACTTGTGATCTTTTGTCTTAATGCCTACCTCTTCGCAAGCTTTGTGCTTGTTTCTGACATAAGTTGCAGAAGCTGGATTATCGCCAACCAGTATTGTAGCTAAACAAGGCTCTACTCCTTGTGATTTTAGTTCTTCAACTGCTTTTTTTACTCTCTCTTTTACAGACTTGGCAATTTCTTTACCGTCAATTTTAGTTCCTGTCAATATTGCTGATGTTTGATTGTTGGTATTTAATTCTTGGAATATTTTCCAAAACAAAATCAATCTTTAAAGGCAAAATAATTCCCAAAAAAGTATGAAACTAGATTTTGATACTACCCAGTACATTGAGAATCTTCGAAAAGACAAAAACAACTATTTTCACACCTTCATTGATAGAGAAACTCTTGCTGCAGGAGTCCTAGTACTACAACCCGGTGAAGAAGATACTCAAACTCCTCATGACTTTGATGAAATGTACTTTATTCTCAAAGGAGACGGTTTTCTAAAAATCAACAAAAAAGACTATCCAGTTTCAGCGGGCAAAGCATTCTTTGTTCAAAAAGATACTGAGCATTATTTTTTTGGAAACAAAAAAGAGTTGGTAGTGTTTTACTTTTTTGGCGGACCTGACACTTAGGAAATTACAGTTTTTCTTCCCTTAATCTTGACTTTTCCAAGAGCAAAAAGCCTAACTGCCTCAGGATATGACTTGTGTTCCTCTTTTAGGATTCTTTTTGATAATGTTTCTTCTGTGTCGTTATTTTTTACTTTAACAACTGATTGTAAAATTACCGGACCTGTATCAACCCCATCATCAACAAAATGAACCGTGCATCCTGAATACTTTGCACCATACTCTACTGCTTGTTTTTGTGCATCTAGTCCAGCAAAGGAAGGTAGCAATGCAGGATGAATATTCAAAATTCTGTACTTAAATTTTTTTACAAACTGTGGGCTGATAATTCTCATAAAACCTGCCAAGCAAACAAGTCCATTAGAAGGTGTCACCCCATGTTTTTTTAACACTGCTACAATTTGCTTATCATAATCCCATCTACTTCCTTTGAAGTCTTTACTTTCAATAACTTCTGTTTTAACACCAAGCTTTTGAGCAATTTTTAATCCTCTTGCATCTGGTTTATTGGATATTACAACTGCAGGATTTATTGGAATCTTTTTCTTCTTAATTGCCTTTAGAATAGATTCCATGTTGCTACCTCTGCCCGAAATTAAAATACCAAGATTCAGCAATTGATCAACAATAGATCAATCCTGCAATTTATATCAAATCTTAACTTCTTGATTCTAGTTTGAAAAGAAAAGTTCGTATGACTACAAACGGTATTTTATGTCAGGTAAATGGCACTCAAGTATATCTGGATCCGAAGCGTGCCGTTAGCAATAGTATCAACTTTGTATCTCATGCCCATGCTGATCACCTTCCCTCAAAAAATGGTGGAACCATCCTCTCTTCGTATGAAACAAGTGAGATAGCAAACCTTAGAGGATTTAGAATGGAAAACCATGTCTTTGAACATGATGAATATACTCTTGTAGATAGTGGTCATATCTTAGGTGCAAAAGGAATTCTAATTGATGATGTTTTTTACACGGGCGATATTAGCACAAGAACCAGAGGCTTTCTAGAGGCTGCAAAAATTCCTCAATGCAAAACACTGATCACAGAATGCACCTTTGGATTACCAGAATTTGTTTTTCCTAAAACAGAAGAAATTGAATCTCAAGTTAACCAAATAATTTCAGAGCATTACTCTAGGGGCATTCCAGTAATTTTGATGGGCTATCAACTTGGTAAAGCCCAAACCATATCTCAACTATTTGGTCACTGGGAGCCTCTGTATTATCATGACTCTGTCAAAAAAATGAATGACTTGCACAGAAAATTAGGAGTAAACCTCAAAGAATCGATTGGTCATTCAGAAGCTGAATCTCAAGGGCTACTAGATAAAAAACCATGGGTAATGGTGGCTCCTTTGATGTCAGAAAAAAATTTCTTTGTCAAACACATGAAATCGAAATACGGAGCTGTAACAATTGGTTTTAGTGGATGGGCAAAATCACCTCGATTTGTTTTTGGACGAAGGTCTGATTATTCTATTCCCTTAAGTGATCATTGTGATTTTAACGAATTAGTTTCAATGGTAAAACAATCTGGAGCAGAAAAAGTATACACAATTCATGGATTTGTCAACGAGTTTGCAGAAATTCTCAAAAAACAAGGAATTGACGCTCAACCACTTAAAGAAGAATCACTTGATGATTTTATTTGATCTTAACGACGAGAACAAAGGTTAAATAAAAAATCTCAGAGGTTAAATCAATTGAAAAAAGTATTTGCTGCAATTCTTGGATTTGTTCTAATTGGAACAACGATGGGCTCAATTATTGAAGCAGAAACACTTTCTCCAAAAAAACAGATGGCAAACGGTGTTTCAGCTGAAGATGTAATCTGTAAAGGTGGTTATACTCTAATGATTAGAATGAGTGGTGATGCAGCATGTGTGACTCCTTCTACTGCAAGTACATTAAGTGCTGCAGGATGGGGCGATATTATTAAAGAGTTTGAAGAACAAGCAGAACCAGTTGAAGAAGAAGTTTCATTGGATGAAGAAGTAAGTGCAGGTGATGAAGAAACTTCAGATGATGAAGGTGATAAGAAAATTGAACTCAGAGAATCTATGACTATGGCTGGTGGTTAAACACCAATTTATTTTAGAAATTTTGAACAATCACAATTAAGAATTAAACAGGTTCCTGAATTTCTTATATGATCATCTAATGAATGATGGCATTTTTCATTTTTGCACATTCTTCTTTCTGCTTCTCGTCTAATTACTGATTGAGCAATTGAATTTGCCTGTTCTTTTGTGTAGCCTTTTTTGTCCATGTAATAGTGAACGACTTTATTGTATAGTTTGTCTGGATCAAAGGTTTTCTCAATCACTACCTGCCACCTTGCGATGGTATCCAATGCAGGGTAATAGTTGAGCGAATTTTTGAGATTTTACGAATTTTGTTGGTAATGACGTCATCTAAAACATCATTAGAATCTCCCTGAATCTTACAAAAAATATCATAAATACCATAGGTTCCCCGAACTTCTATAATCTCGGATACTTTCATCAACTCATTGATGATGTCTACTTCGGCACCTAAGTCACACTGAATTAACACATATGCTGTTTCCATCACTCATTACTTGACACTCACTAATTATTAATCTTCATTAGAATTTCATGTCTGAATTTTTAAAAAATAAAAAAAGAAAGGAAGAATTTTTCCTAACTTAGAGAGAATGCTGTTGGTTCTATTGCTGGTGCAATATCAGTTTCTCCAGTAGGAGTAACTGTGACAGAACCTACATGCATTAGAGGAATTCTTTCACCAGTATTGATGTTGTGAACTCCAGCATTAGTAAATGCCATGGCAAATACTCCATACTCAGGAGTTGGTGCAAAGTGACCACGTAAGACAAGTCTTACTTTTTCACCATTATCTAGAGTTCCACCTCCATGCAATGTGATTTTGTTTCCTTTTGCAAATCCTTTCAAATCAAGTTCAGCATATCTATCTGCAACTGAAATCTCTCCAGAAGTTTTTACTTTCCACATTCCATTATGTACATGGTATGCACTTCCATCAAAGAGTCCAATTTTTGATTCCCATGCTTGACCGCCTAATATTACGTAACCACTAGTAGAACCCTCAAATGTTACATCAGGTGTTCTATCAGGATCAATTGGTGTTGGTCTTACAACAGCGATATCTGAATTTCTTAGTCTGTCTTTGTAGAGTTCTCTAAGATCTTTTCTTTGATCTTTGTACTGATCTCTGAGTTCTTTTCTTTCATCTTTGTATTGATCTTTGATTGCTTTTCTATCTTCTTTGAATTGTTTTTTGAGATCTCTTACTTGATCTTCTCCTGATTCATCTGTCTCTTGAACATCTGTCTCAGTTTCTTCATCACTAACTCCATCTCCGTCTTCAGAATCAGTTGTTACTCCTGTATTGTCTGTAGTCGTCTGTGTATCTGGCTCATCAGCATCTGTTGTTTGAGCAAATGCAGCAGTAGAAACTGGTGCAATCATCAAAACCAAAAACAGTGCTATTGCCGAAAGGACTGTTGGGTACTTTTTTGATTTCATTGTGTCCGATTTGTCAATTTTCTTATAAGCAATTACGCAGTATTGTTACTGTTGAATTAATAGGATCCCTTATGTATCATAATTGAACGATTTTCTCATCGAATGGATACCCTTGAAATTTTTGAACTTACTCCATTTGAAAAGTGGTTTATTTCCAAATTCAAGCACATTATTAGAAAAAATCGTCTAATCTCAAAAATTTGTTAGATGAACAAAAGCTACGCGCTCATTATATACAAAAATTTGATTTAATTTTGTATGAGTATGATGGCATGGAAATGCTATAGGTGTGATCTAACATTTAGAGAAGAATCCCATGCTATCTTACACAAAGATATTTCAAATCATAGTTCACAGGAAATCAAAATTCCCTAAGTTCCAAGAAAAAAATGATTGTTTTATATTCGTCATTTTTTGATAGTTTCTTAAATGGCATCAATAGACAAAGCCGCAATTGCCTGGAGCATAGGCATTGTAGCAGTAGCTGTCGGAATAGCTCTTACCGGTGCAGGTGGTCAAAACCTCGGCGCACCAACATCAGCTCCATCTTCACCAGCAATGGAATCATCTGGTGATGCATTCTCTGATGTATCTGAAAAAATTAAGTCACAACAAGAGGAACGTGAAGCAGCAATATCCGAACAAATGAAGATGGGTGCTGGTTCTGAAAAATCTGTTGAACTCTCTGAAGCAGCAGTAACAAAAGCTCCAGCAGCTCCAGCAGGACCACAAAC
>JABAOE010004928.1_pt1 | contig 18461 bp, 16 predicted proteins | sample 7062141 | NCBI WGS metagenome assembly JABAOE01 (sample SAMN14538627, study PRJNA623070) | marine sediment metagenome | biome: marine biome [ENVO:00000428]; feature: marine pelagic biome [ENVO:01000023]; material: deep marine sediment [ENVO:00002113] | place: India: Gulf of Khambhat ... | reverse complement strand
ACACGCGGTCAGCACGAATGCCATGAACAGAATTCCGATGTAGATTGCTGGTCGCTTCATCGAACCAACCTCTCGCTTCAATTTCACAAAATGATAGGATGCAAATCCCACAAGTGCGATCCCACAATCGTCCCGGTGGGTACCGAGATGCAGCGGATCGCCAGTTCCACAGGAATGATATCCAATCCGAAGGCGCAAGTTGGCTGCGAGTGCAAACCCCAAGAATCGTGCTTTTCCGGGACTATATATCGCTCATTCCGAGCAAGGCGATCTGGTTGCGGCGCTAATTTCATGTGAGAATCGGGGTTGTCTCGGGGAGCAGACCCAATGACAGAAAATGCGATCGTTGCAGAAAACCTGACCTACCGGTACGGCGAACTCACTGCTGTAGACCATATCAGATTCCAGGTAGCCGAGCGTGAGATATTTGCCTTCTTGGGACCCAATGGTGCTGGGAAATCTACAACGGTCAACATGCTCACAGGACAGCTCAAGCCGAAGGATGGAAAGGCGATGATTCTTGGCATGGATGTTTCCGAGAATCCTGACAGGGTACAGGCCAAGATTGGTGTGTGCTTCGAGAATTCCAATCTGTATGAACAGCTAAGCGCAAAAGACAACCTCATTCTCTTCGCGCGGCTCTTTGGTGTGAGAGAGTTCGATCCTGAAGGGCTGATCGCGCGAGTAGGCCTGGAAGGTCGTGGCGAAGACCTGGTCGAGACCTACTCAAAAGGTATGAAGCAGCGTTTGATGGTCGCGCGTTCACTGGTAAATCAACCGGAGATGATCTTCCTTGATGAGCCAACCGAAGGACTCGACCCGCAATCCTCTTTGGCTATACGCAACATCATACTGGAGGAGAGGGAGCGAGGCGCGACCATATTCTTGACCACACACGATATGGTGGAAGCCGACAAACTGAGCGATCGAGTGGCATTCATCGACCAAGGGAAGATCGCCGCGCTGGATACCCCCCACAACCTCAAGCAAGAATATGGCAAACGCAAGCTTCGAGCGGAGGTCACCGGTGGCGATGGCGGACTTGAAGAGCGCGAAATCGAGCTGGATCGCCATGAAACCGCGGCCGAGGTTGAGCGGCTGTTTGACCAGGAGCAAGTCGTGACGATGCACACCGAGGAAGCAACCCTGGAAGACATCTTCATCCAGATCACAGGTCGGGCGCTCGACTGNNTCATACGCAAGGACCTGAAGCTTTGGTTTAAAAACCGCTACCTTGCGGTCGTCACCATCCTTGCCCTATTTGGGTACGGGGTAATCTACTACCTGCTCCCCAGTCAGATTGATGAGACGATTGAAATCGGACTCTACGCACCGGAAGTTGCCGCATCCATCGCTGAACCGCTTGAGGACGAGGGTGTCATCTTGGTGGATTACCCGAGTGAAGCGGCTTTGAGCGAAGCTGTTGCCGAAGGTGATGTCCCTGTCGGAGTGCAATTCCCTAATGATCTTGTTCAGGTGCTGGCACGGGGGGAGCGGCCGGTTGCTAACGTCTACCTCTCTGCGGATCTGCCGGAAGAATTCCGAGACCTTTATCCGATCTTGGTGGAGGAATGGGTTGCTCTGATGGCCAATAGCTCAATGCCGGTCGAGTTCAATGAGCAGGTCTTGGGTCCCGACATGGCTGGCTCACTTACGCCTACCCGCGATCGAATGCTGCCGCTGTTGGCCGTATTCGTGCTGATGGTTGAAGTGATGGGACTAGCCAGTTTGATCAGTGAGGAGGTCACCTCCGGAACGATCAAAGGGTTGCTTATCACTCCCCTCAGCACCGAAGGCCTCTTTGCCGCAAAGGGAGTCTTTGGCGTCGCGTTTGCCTTCATTCAGGTCTCCCTTTTAATGCTCATCACCGGAGGCCTCATCAAGCAACCGGTACTCATCCTGGTAATACTCCTGGTGAGCGCGGTCATGGTGACCGGTATCGCCTTCATGATCGCTTCGGCCTCAAGAGACATGATGTCGGTGATGTGGAAAGGTATGCTTGCCATCATCATCCTGGCTATTCCAGCGATGAATGTGCTGCTCCCAGGCCTGACAACCGATTGGATCAAGGCGATTCCGTCCTACTACCTTGTAGATGCAGTCCACCAGGTCATCAACTTTGAGGCCAGCTGGGCCGCAGTTTGGAGCAACTTGCTGGTTCTGGCTGCGTTTGCCGCCGTTTTTCTATCGCTCGGCGTGCTTGCACTGAGGAGGCAATTCCGATGAGTCTACGGCTGACCAGCGTTCTACTCTGGAAGGAGCTCACCAAGGGCTCACGAAGCTTCATTTTTATCCTGGCAATCGTCGTTCCAGTGCTTCTCTCACTGCTGCTCGGGTTGTTGTTCGGAACGGTGTTCTCTGATCGGGCCCGGCTTGGCATTGTAGATCAGGGCAGTTCGGCCATCCCGACCCGCGCCGCTGAGATGGAGGCCCTGATCGTTCGAGAGTATGAGAGCGCCGAGGACCTGAGAGACGCAGTTGAACGGGGTGCGATAGATATCGGCATGGTGCTGCCAGAAGGATTCGATGAGCAGATTGCCGCGCGCGAACCCGCGGAGGTGGAAGGCTTTATCTGGGGCGAGAGCGGTCTGGACAGCCGGGCGATCCTTGGGACTTCGATTCTCGCTCTATTCAGGGAAACGGCAGGCTACGAGCCACCGGTAGAAGTGGTTACCACAACCCTGGGAGAAGCGCAGGCCCTTCCCTGGGAAGATCGGTTGCTGCCTTTCATCGTGCTGATGTCGATCATGCTGGGGGGAATGATGGTCCCGGCAACTTCGATGGCCCAGGAACGTCAGGATCGAACGCTCACCGCGCTGACCATAACTCCTGCAAAATTGGGGGACGTTTTGACTTCCAAAGGTATTGTTGGGGTACTTGTCGCTTCTCTGATGGCGATCGTTACCCTGGCGCTCAACCGGGCTTTCGGTGGGAATGCTGCATTGCTTGTGGGCTCACTGATCCTGGGATCGATCATGGCGGTCACTTTCGGCCTGCTGCTTGGCGTCATGACCAAGGACATCAACAGCCTGTTCGGGACGATCAAAGGCATGGGCCTGATTCTGTATGCCCCGGCGCTCATTTTCATGTTCCCAGAAATTCCACAATGGATCGCCCGTCTCTTCCCTACCTACTACATCATTCGTCCGGTTATCGAAATCACGCAAGAGGGAGCTAGCTTTGCCGACGTGCTTCTGGAACTGATCATCCTGATGTTCCTCACTCTGGCGCTAATTGCGGTAACCGCATACGCCGCCCGGCGAAAGGCTGAATCAGCGCTCTAGCTTGCAGGTTGTTGTAGCCATCTAAGAGCCCCGAGGATCGGGGCTCTTTTCATGTCCAACTTGTGGATGCAGGTTGTTCATCCAACAAGGCGCAACGTTCTGGAAGCCTTTTTCGCAGTTCGTAAGGAGTTCAAAGGGGACGTTACCAGATCTGATAGCTTTCGATAGCCCCTGTTAGCACATGAGGGGCGAAATATCGGAAAATGGGCCGATTTTGTGAAATGGGGTCGTACATCCTTGTTTGAGGTAAACCCATGAGCCGTATCTCCACANNATTTCACCGCAATCCCAGGTCGACCGCTTGTGCTCGTGGCTATGGGGTTGGGACTGGGTGTAGCCGTCGACGTTCTATTTCACGGTCACAGGATCGGGATCTCATTCCCGATCTGGGCTGCACTTGGAGCCGTCGCGATCCTGGCAGCTTGCCGTATTGAACGAATCCAACCCGCTCCAGTCACCTGGCCACTGGTCGCCGCAATTCTCTTCTTTGCCACGATCCCAGCACTGCGCCACGAACCTCTAACCGTTGTGCTGAGCTTGCTAGCCACGTTGCTGGTTTTCGGCTTGCTCGTCCGCACGCTTTTGCACGGACGACTGCATCGCTTTGGTTTCCTGGATCTTGCCCTCACCTGGTTGTCTGTTCCGCTGGAAGCGATCCTCAGGCCCTGGCCCACTCTTGGCGTCGCCACACGCCAGGTGACCGGCGATCGAGTGGCACGCAGCCGCCTATTTGCAGTGATGCGCGGCCTCCTTCTAGCAATTCCGGTTCTCTTTGTCTTCGTAGCTCTACTTGCAGCCGCAGACCTCGTATTCGGCGATATGGTGGAAGAAGCGCTGGCCTGGCTCGATGTCGAGCTGATCGCAGAATACTTGGGTCGCATTCTGGTTGTGCTGGTCAGCGGCATTTTCTTTCTGGGTGCACTGGTCACAGCGCTGCGCGTGCGAGAAGCTCGGGAGCTGATCGGCGAGGACAAGCCTATTGTCGAACCATTTATAGGTTCAATCGAATTGACGGTCGTCCTGGGTCTGGTCGTGGTGATTCTTGTCTTGTTCGGGGCGGTTCAATTTCGCTACATGTTTGGCGGCGCAGCGAACATCGTTGCAGCAGGGTACACCTATTCAGAATACGCTCGGAGGGGTTTCGCGGAGCTGGTTTGGGTTGCTATCCTGAGCCTGGGGCTGATCTTTGTACTGGGGCATTGGGGAAAGCGCGCGGGCAACAAACATCGCTGGGTCTTTACCGGGTTGAGTACGGTGCTGGTTGCTATGGTCGGAGTTGCACTTGTCTCTGCACTGATGCGCTTGCGGCTTTACGAAAGCGCCTTCGGTTTTACTCGACTCCGCACTTACACTCACGTCTTCATTTACTGGCTTGCGGTGCTGCTCATTGCGTTTCTGGTGCTGTTGTACCTGAGCCGCCTGCGCGCTTTTGCCCCACTGGTCGTAATTGCGGGATTGGGGTTCGTTGCGACTCTCAGCTTGATGAATGTCGACGGCTTTATAGCTGCCCGCAACCTGGCTCGCTTTGAGAGCTCAGACGATCTGGATACTGCGTATCTGAGTCAGCTTTCACCGGATTCGCTGCCAGTGATCGCGACCTGGATTGAAAAGAGCAGGATTGCTCCACCGCAAGAGCTTTTAGCTCAGGTCGCGTGCGAGTCCGCAATCCTGGCCGATAGTATGGCTGGGGGTTCATGGCAATCCACTCATCTCGGTCGTGTCTGCGCCAGCTCAGCAATTGCATCGATTGCGGGCGATATGCGTGACTACTCGGTTCGGTCGGAGGGCATGAGCTGGTACGTTACAGATCCTTCCGGGGAGGAACAGATCTGCCAGGGAATTTGGCGCGATTGAGTCAGTCGGCAGCGATGACGGGCTCGATGATTTGCCAGGTCTGACCCCCGTCAGCCGTCGTGACCAGCGCAGTTTCCTCACCATCGACAGCCACCGCCCACATCGTGAGTGAATCCACTACGGAATACTGGCCATCCCAGTTGACGGACTTAATTCGGGTCCAGCTTGCTCCGTCGTCTCTGGAAATGTACTGATCGCGTCCGAGGGCAAATACCGTTCCATCCCCCAGCCAATGAAACTCGCCGCCGGGGAAATCACGGATGGTCCAACTGCTTCCAAGGTCGTCGGTCAAGTAGAGATATGAATTTTCAGGTCCATCCGCACCGACACACGCAACGATCAGGGTTCCCTGGGATCCTCTGACGAGATTGGGAGCAGACGAGTAACACCATCCTTGATCTGTCGATTGAGGCGCGCCAGGTGGCGGCGGAAGCTGAGTCTCCTCCCAGTTTTGGCCACCATCAGAACTGATGTCGAGGAATGGCACAACGTAATTTCCCTGACAATCGAAGGTCACCCAACCACTGTCAGAGCCAGCAAATGAAAGCCCGGTTTTCAGACAGCTTTGAAGTTGTTCTGTCTCGTACGGATTGATGATCTCCGACCATGTATCCCCCCCATCCCGCGTCGCAAACAGGGCGACCAGTTGGCTCCCAAAGCCGGATTCGATCTCCTGCATCATCCAACCATTCTGAGATCCAGTAAAGACAAACCAGGTTTTGAACCCCATGGGGTAGCCTGCCTGGACCGGACCCCAGGTCCTGCCGCCATTCATCGTGCGCCACAGGTAGTCGGTTCCAGCGTACCGGATCCACGCGTGATCCCCTTCGAAATAGCTTCCCGCCAGATCAAACATCAGCGTTGGATCCTCAGGCGGTGTAACTTCAATCCAGGAACGACCCCCATCAGTTGTCCGCAGCACATGGATAGGAGCTGAAGTGGCGTGGTCGTGATGTTCGCCAATCGCCCACCCGAGAACGTTGTCAATCATAGCTATTTGCCGGATGATCACCGGCTGACCGGCCTCCAGGCGGGGTTCCTGAACCGGCATTGCATTCAGCTCCGGTATCGGCGTCGGCTTGATCGGCTCATCCGTCATCTCAACTGGGACATCCGAGGCTGAAGGTGGAGGAGCAACCTCTGTCGGCGGAAGCGGCGTGTCTGGAACAGCAAACGGTGTCGGCGCCCCAACCAGAGGTTCGCTGCACGCTGTGAAGACCAACGCAAGCAACGCGCCTCCTACCAGCCTGTAACGCTTTCTGGACTCTTGATTGATAGGATCACCTTGCATAAGCGGTGACATTTCTCCTGTATAGGATCGCACAGTGTGGATAAGTAAGCAAAAGAACAGGCTGCAAGAGCTGTACCGCGAATTTCCGCGTCCGTTCTGGACGCTTACTGGGGCTTCCTTCATCGATCAGGTAGGTGGTGCGCTGCTCTATCCCTTTTTCGCACTGTATTTCACCAGCCGGTTCGACGTGGGTATGACCGAAGTCGGAATCCTGTTCGCGGCCTATGCAGCATCGAGTTTTGGGGGTCAGCTAATAGGCGGCGCTGTATCCGACCGATTTGGCCGCCGAAACATGCTGATATTCAGTCTGGTAGCCACTTCCACGACCGCCCTCCTGATGGGAGCCGTAAATTCTGTCATTGTTTTTTACGTGCTAGGCATCCTGGTTGGGTGGGTTGGAGAAACTGGTCAGCCCGCTCGTCAGGCGATCGTAGCCGATCTACTGCCAGAAGGAAAACGGGCCGAAGGCTATGCCATTATGCGAGTGGTTNNCGGACCAGCGATCGGGGGACTGTTGGTGAGCCGCTCCTACCTGGCGCTATTTATAGCGGATGCGGTGATTAGCCTTATCGCTGCATTGATCGTTTGGCGTTTCTTGCCCGAAACCAAGCCAAGTTCCAGTACAAGCGAACCCCAATCAGGTGTTGCCTCCAGCTTTGGAGGCTACGGAAAGGTTTTGCGGGATCGAACGTTCATGCTCTATCTGGGAGCAGGAATGCTTCTGAGCCTGATTGGTATGAATCTGTTCACGACATTAGGAGTTTTCCTGAGGGATTCCTATGGCTTGGCAGAACAGGCATATGGCCTGTTGCTCAGCATGAATGCATTGATGGTCGTGATATTCCAGATTCCAATTGGGCGCCGCGTAGAGCGCTACCCACCCATGATGGTGATGGCTCTGGGATCCGTTCTGTACGGGGTTGGATTTGGGATGTTCGCGTTCGTTGGCACCGCTGCCCTCTTCGTGCTGGCGATGGTTGTTCTCACCCTCGGCGAGATGGTCATTGCTCCCGTCTCCCAATCGCTCGTTGCACGCTTTGCCCCTGAGGACATGCGCGGGCGCTACATGGCAGTCTACGGAATATCCTGGTCGCTCCCCTTCGCAGTAGGACCGCTGCTGGCAGGCATGGTAATGGACAATAGCGATCCGCGAATACTCTACTGGGTCTCTGGCCTGTTGGGTTTGTTTGCAGCCGCTGCCTATATCGGGCTTCACAACCTCTTGCGGCAGGACTCTACGGTGGTTGTTGAACAACAGATCGATTAGCTGAAGACCTAATACACTCCATAACCTATTTGGCTAGGGAGCGATCTGCACGCTTTCTACCTGTACGGTCTGATCGATTGTCATGGGAATGGTGATCTGCTCTCCCTCAATTTCAGCCGTCATCTCACCAGTGAGGATCTGATTGACAACAGAGTTCGATAAGCCGGTCTTTAGATCAACCTGAATCTGCCCTTCCTGCGCTCCTGTCATAGTGAAATCCAGCACCATCAATCCCATGTTCAGGCCACCCTCTTCGGTTGCGAGGCGGACGGTGGATGAAACTTCGATGAGTGCCTGGTCTTGGTCGAAATCGAGCAGAGTATAGGTGTTTTCAACCACCATCGGTGCAATGACGGTGGTTTCCTGAGTCGTGTTCCAGGAATCGCCAACGCTGATCGGCTGCTCGGGGAATTCAAACAACAAACTGCCCAGCTGCTCTTTCAACGCACGCTCACCGAATTGCTCTCGAAAAGCAAGCTCAAATGTGCTCCTCAACTGGGGATCTTCGGTCTCTAGCGCCGCCAGCATCTGGTCGTACATTTCTTCCAGGCCCTGAATCTCCAGGATTTCACCATCGGGCAATACCCGTATGGAGAAGCCGCTTCCAACGATCGCAGCAATTGCCTCAACTCCCTCGGGAACAGGACCCGGATCTGCCGAGTCGTAGCTCACTGTGCCCAAGGTCGAATCGATCTCATAGAGCGCTCGAGTGTAGGTGACATCGATCCAGGCACTTCCATCAGACTCCTGCATGGTTACGGTGTATGTGTACTCAAAGCCGGATTGTTGATCCGTCTCCAGGGTCAGGCCCTGGAAATCCTGAGACACGGTTTGTGACGTCAATGTGCGGATGCGGTATGCAGCTCCTTCCGAGAGATTGAGCTGAAGTACGATCGGGTCCAGACTGGTTCCCGTGCCAAGCGGTGCGGATGGCGTATAGGGAGAAATGAACTCGCCCGATTCGGTTGGAGCTGCTGTTGCTTCTGGGATGGGTGTTTCCGTTGGTAATTCTGTTGGAGCTTCGGTAACGGTCGGCGGTACAGTTGGAGCGATGGTCGGTGGTGCATCGAGTGGCTCAACGGCAGAGGTTTGGTCTGGTGAAGCAGCACAAGCTGACGCCCCCACGCAGAGCAGAATGCTAAGGAGAACGCTGGATTTGCGCACGATGGACAATCCTTTCAATGGATGGAGTTGAAAGCAGTTAAATCGGATTGGTTTGGTGTAGGGGACCGGTACCGAGTCTGCTTGCTGGCTCACGGTATGAATGCAGCTCCTGCATAGCCAGACGCGCGATCCGCTCCCCGGCAGCGGTCGGAGGTCCCTGAGGCCAGAGCAGTTGAACCGCAGCTTGCATAAGCTCGATCTGCGAAGCGTAATTGGCCTTGTTCAGCCTGAAGAAATTGATGATGTCCTCGTCCGTTACCGGACGTTCCATAGCATCCTGCCTTGCGTGCCTGAGTGACCCCCTCCTGCACAGCGCGAACACAGCTCTCGTACCCAACAGCGTACGCGATCTGATTATTCGTGCAACTTACAGCTACCCTACACAATGTGGTTGTTGGTACCAAAGTACTTTAAGCCTCCCATTGCTCGCAAATTCCTTCACTGTTGGCCGACCAGTCTACGATGGCTGCCTCCAACCTGACTGATCAAGCGATCATTCCAAGCGCGCCATTTCATTCGAACTGAGCTCAAAATCGAACACGTCCCGATTCTCTCGCTGGCGATCTGGATTGGAAGATTTAGGAATCGCGACGACGTTACGCTGCTGGATCAGCCAACGCAGGGCAACCTGCGCAGCCGTTACACCATATTCGCGGGCGATGGATTCAAGCGCCGGCCGGCTGTGTATGTGGCCACGATCCAGCGGGCTGTATGCGGTCAACAATATGTCGTTATCCTGACAAAAGCGAAGCGTAGCTCTTTGTGGATGACCTGCAAAGTATTCAATCTGATTGGTAAAGATGCTGACTCGGGAAACTGCCATTGCATCTTCGAGCTGTGCCACAGAAAAGTTGCTGACTCCAATGAGCCGGACCTTCCCTTGCTCAACCAGTTGATTCATGGCTGCCATCGTCTCCTCGATCGGGTATCGCGAAGGCCAGTGCAGGAGATATAGGTCAATGAATTCAAGACCGAGTCGCTGCAGACTACTTTCAGCAGCTTGCAGTACTCCCTGGCGTGACGCGTTTGAAGGTGAGACCTTGGTCGTGAGGAATATCTCCGACCGAGCCAAGTTGAACTCGGCGATCGCTCGGCCAACTTCCCCCTCATTGCGATACATCTCGGCTGTATCGATATGCCGGTAGCCCATTTCCAGTGCAGTGCGCACAGCACGGTAACAGGTCTCGCCACGCATATTCCACGTACCTAGACCGATCTTGGGGACGTTTTCGTTCTGGATCTCTAGATATTCCATGAGCAGAAAAATGGCAGGGGTGTGGAGGATGAAATCCACACCCCATTGTTCGATCTTGTGGTTGTCAAAGAAGTTACTCGGTGGAACCTCCGGCGGTGTAGTCGACCGCCAGCGAGCCCTCATCCGTTCTTAGTTGAAGCCGGTCTCCATCGATGCTCCAAGTGGCAACTGTCCCGAGAGCCGCAAAATATTCCCCTTCCTGCTCCATGGTGCCTTCCGGCTCGGCGCAAAACATCTGGGTAGCGGCCAGCGGTCCAATGGACATGTTTTCGTCATCCGCCTCATAGGTGCCGCTGTAGTTATTGCAGCCAGCCAGGCCCGATAGCGAGCCATCCTCCCCAAATTCGGCGAAGATTTCATTTCCAATGACGACCGACTGTACTCCGCCCCGTCCGTTGTTGACCCCGATGGCAATCCACCTGGTGCCCGATAGGCTGAGCGGCTCAGATTCAACCATTGTGACGACGACATTACCCTCGGCATCAGCGAGCTCCAACGTATCCCCTGAGATCTGGTAGGTCGCTGCAGACTGGAGACCAGTGGTAAATCCGAACTCCTGCTCCATGAGCGGCTCAGGGCAGGCCATGAGCGTCGCGCCGAGCGGTCCGATCGAAATTGAATTGCCGTCGACTTCGTATGGGCCAAAGAATCGGTTGCATCCCGAAGTTCCGGTGATCTCCCTATCCTCAAACTCGGCACGCGCACCCGAATCCAGGATTGCATCGACCATTTCGCCATCGCGGTTGCGATAAGACTCCAGAGCCCACAATGTTCCTTCCAGACTAGCACCCGTTCCCGTCGAGCAAGCGGCCAGCGCGAGCAAAGCCGACCCGGCCAATACCAAGGTCCAGAGTTTCATGAGCATCTTCCTCCGCACGTGTGTGTATGTCCCTATGACGTTGATCGGCCCCCATTGGTTCCACGCCAGTTCGGGAATGAGGCTACCACAGGTGGAATCTGGACGCGATGCGTCATGCCGATCTGGGGGTTAGTACCAATGCAATGAAGAGTTGTCCCCGATGCACCTTCCCCCTTGAAGTCGTTGCGCATAAGGATGTAGAACTTGACCATTGCCGAAGATGCGGTGGAAGCTACCTGGAACCGGAGGGGGGCCCGCAGGTGTTCGGCCCCTTTATCGACCCCGAAGTGTGGGCCGGAACGGAAATTGCGAAAGATCTCGGCCGATGGCAGCTTCATTGTCCGACCGATGGGAGTCCACTCAAAGTCTATGAGGTCACCTATGCCGATGAATCGGTTGAAATTGATCTTTGTTCGACCTGCAGAGGCATATGGCTCGATTCAGCAGAAGGCAAACTGCTGCGAGATATCGTCATGAATGCTGGCCAGGACGATTTAACCGGTGTTTCTGTGAAAGACGCTCGCTCAGGCCCTGTGGGCTACATCTTTCAGCTCATCAGCCAATTCCCCCTGGAAGTGTGGAATCCGATTCACAACCGACCCCGGGCAACTCTCGGACTCATCGGTTTGATGTTTGCGGTCTTCTTGATTCAGGTGATGGACGACTTCGGGACCCTTACCCAGCAGTTCGCGATGGTCCCGGCTCAAATCCGAATGGGACAGAGTCTGTGGACCCTTCTCAGCTCGATGTTCCTCCATGCCGGCATTCTTCACATACTGGGCAACGCCTACTATCTCTACGTCTTTGGAGATAATGTGGAGGATCATCTAGGTGGTCGAACTTTCCTGGTGCTTTACTTCGCCTCGGGTCTGTCAGGGGCAATCCTGCAGGTGCTGACCCAGGGCGATCCAAGCGTGCCGAATGTGGGCGCGTCTGCGGGGGTAGCCGGAGTGATGGCAGCCTATCTGGTGATCTTTCCACGGGTCAAGATCTACCAGATGTTTCGAATCGTTCGGTTTCGGGTTCGGGTAATCTGGTTTTTCGTCTTTTGGGTGGCTTGGAATGTTGCCGGCGCGCTCGTCGGCGGCGGTTCTGTCGCCTGGATGGCACACATCGGAGGCTTTCTGGCTGGCGCGCTATTTGCCTATCCCTATCGAGTCCGTCCCCTTTCACAGATCTTCAGCAGACCTTGAGCGTTCGGGCTTCAAGCGGTACCGCCTGAAGCCACAGTTCCCCCATCAACAACGAGGATCGATCCATTGACGTAGTCAGAGAGCTCGGAGGCAAGGAAAAGCGCGGCCCCAACCACATCTTGCGGCTCGCCAAAGTAGCCGAGCGGAATATGTGAAAGGATTCGATCTGCAATCTGTTCATTATCCGTCAGCGCCTGACTAAAACGAGTCTTTATCGTCCCTGGGGCCAATCCGTTCACTCGGATACCTTTCGGGCCCAGTTCACTGGCCAACGCCATCGTAAGCATATTTAGCGCCGCTTTTGAGACACTATAAATCCCGAGGCCAGGGGAAGGTCGATAGCCGGCGATCGAGGACATAATCACAATCCGCCCTCCGGAATCCATATGCGGCACGGCCGCCTGGCAAAGCAGGAACGCCCCTCGTAGATTAACTTCGAGAATCTTGTCCCACAGTGCTGGCGTGGCATCCAGAACAGGGCCGAAGTGAGGATTGGTACCTGCGTTGCTCACCACGATATCGATCCGACCATAAGTCTTCATCGTGGTGTCCACCAGGTTCTGTACTGCTTGCTCTTTGCCTACATGCGCAGCAACGGCCAGCGCAGATCCACCTCTGGCGGTGATTTCGTCCGCAACGATGTCCAGACCTTCTTGTTTACGGCTTGCCAGCACCACGTTCGCTCCTGCCCCAGCGTACTCTTTCGCAATTGCCCGGCCCAGACCGGCCGATGCACCCGTTACGATCGCCACTTTATCCTTGAGTGAAATGTCCATGCTTTTCCTCCGCGGCCTGATTCTGTTCGCTGCCCTCGATCCGGTCAACCCCAGTCGCACCCTTCTCCACGATCTGCACACGGACAGCTATAATGAACCAAGCAATGGACGAACTGAACCAGCCGACACCACGCGATCTGATGAACGAAGCTTCAAGAGAAATCTGGAAGATTCTTGGTCTATCGCCAGACACCCACTTAAAGCACGTTCTCAATCCTTTGCTTTGGGCGCCCCTTCGCAGATTTGCGGAAGTTGCAACCAGGTTCGATCGGACGGTGGCCGAATCTGGCTTTCGTGAGGCTGCGCGTGAAGCGCTGCCCCGATTAGTTGATCATTTGGAGGTGGTTGGCGACCAGCTTATCCCGCCGTCGGGTCCGCTACTGCTGGTGTCAAATCACCCGGGATCCGCAGATGGGTTGGCGATCGCAGCAAGCCTACCTCGCACGGATCTCAAGATCGTTGTGAGTGCCCTACCATTCATCCGTAGCTTGCCGAACTCAGCCAAGCACCTGATCTACACCGATCCTCGCGAGCCACACAAGCGCATGGAGGTCGTGCGGTCGAGCATTCGGCATTTGAAGGACGGGGGAGCTCTGCTGCTATTTCCGAGAGGCGTTGNNGCGTTGTGGAGCCAGATCCAGCCTGGCTTCCCGGTGCAATGGAATCTCTCTCGCGCTGGTCTACCAGCCTGGGAATGATCGCGCGCTCGGTCCCGGAGACAAAGATTGTGACGGCGATCGTGAGCGGTGTCCTTGCACGCAGCAGTCTCCGAAATCCGGTGACCCGCTGGCCAAAGGACCCGCGCACACGCCAGCTGCTTGCTGAGGTGACGCAGGTAATTCGGCAGCTGCTATTTCCGTACGGGCTTTCGGTCTCGACCCGGCTCAGCTATGGCTTACCGGTCGTTGCCGGCAATCAGGACGCCCGCGAATTGACAAACGAAATCGTCCAGCAGGCCAAGCGGCTGCTGAGCGACCACCTGACTCCAGGAATCAGTGATAATCTGGCCTGAAATTACCCCCGGGGGGGGGGACGAACGACCTGGAACCAAAATACATCGACCGAATACGTTGCAAACATTGATTAACCGGAATTTGCCCTCTTTCCATCCGCGCCTAATTGAGATCACCCAATGACCACAGAGATGGGGCTGGTATTAGCCATCCTGTTCTTCGCTTTCGTGCTGCTCGTGAGCGAGAAGGTGAGGATGGACATCGTCGCACTTATGGTGCTCGGTGGCCTGGCCCTTTCTGGCCTCGTTACCGATGCGCAGGCGCTGTCCGGATTCAGCAGCCCAGCCGTTGTGACGGTCTGGGCTGTTTTTATTTTGAGCGGCGGTTTGACCCGCACTGGCGTCGCCAACATTCTTGGAGACCAGGTATTCAAACTGGCTGGCGGCGGGGAAGTAAGGATGATCATGGTCATCATGCTTACTGCAGGTGTGATGTCCGCCTTCCTCAATAACGTTGGAGTAGCTGCATTGCTGCTGCCAGTAATCATGGACCTCTCGCGGCGAACCGGTACGGCGCCCTCGCGTTTGCTGATGCCGCTTGCTTTTGGAGCGCTCTTGGGCGGCTTAACAACGCTCATTGGTACGCCACCCAACATCCTTGTGAATCAGGCTCTGCTCGGATTTGAGCTCGAACCCTTTGCTTTCTTTGACTACGCCTACGTAGGCATTCCGGTGATGCTCGCCGGGGTCGTATTCATGATTCTCGTTGGGAGACATATCCTTCCCAAGCGCGATATTACGCGCGAATCAGCGGAGGCTGACCTGGGTATGATCTTCGGCTTTCAGGAGCGGATGTGCTTCGTCAAGGTCGCTGAAGATTCACAACTTGCAGGCCGCACCCTGGCCGCCAGCCGATTGGGAGCCGCGCTGGGACTCAATGTACTGGCCATTATGCGAGAGGATGAACGCNNAACGCCTGCTCGCACCAGGCCCAGGTGCGATCCTCCAGGGAGGCGACGACTTAATTGTTGAAGGTCGGTTGGACCGGCTACACGAGCTGCATAGGAGCGAGAACCTGTCGGTGGATGACCGCTCGGTCGATCTGGAATCACTGACCTCGCCTGAAACCGCTTTTGCCGAAGTGCGCATCGCTCCCAGCTCACCGTTGGTCGGACACACGCTGCTTCAGAGTGGGTTCCGCCACCAATTCGGGGTAAGCATTCTGGCGATCCGGCGAGATGGCAGGGTGCGATACACCGATTTATCCGATCAGCCCATCACAGACGAGGATCACCTCCTGATTCAGGCCAGTCAGATGCAGCTCAAATTCCTGCGCGGTGTTCTCGAGTTCCAATCGGTGGAACGTCTGGATGCCAGCCAGGTTCACGACCGCTACGCTCTGCAAGAAGGATTGCTCGCCCTGACTATCCCTGAGAACTCCAGCCTGGCAGGCAAAAGCCTTGCTGATAGCCGGCTGGGGGATGGTTTTGGACTTTCAGTGCTGGGAATCGAGCGCGGCAGCGATACCAAGCTCGCTCCGCAGGCAGACGAAATCATTGAGGCAGGAGACCGCTTACTTGTCGAGGGAAGCCCAGATGACATCGAGACCCTGCGTGGTTTGCGGGGTCTGATTGTGGACACCGAACGCCCGATCGACATGGACATGTTGGAGAGTGGCCGCGTTGGCATGGCTGGAGTTGTTCTGTCGCCTACATCTACTTTGGACGGGAAGACTCTCCGGCAGCTGCATTTCCGAGATAAGTACGGGTTGAGCGTCCTGGCTATCTGGCGTGGAGGTACACCCCACCGCTCGAACCTGCGCAACTTTCCCCTGAAGTTCGGTGATGCACTGCTGCTGCATGGACCCCGCGACCGGCTCCGAGTGCTCGGCAGCGAGCCAGACTTTCTGGTTCTCACTCAGGAAGCGCAAGAAGAGCCGCGCATTTCGAAGGCGCCTGTTGCCGCCCTCATCATGGCGGCTGTCCTGGTTCCTGTGATCGTCGGCTGGATCCCGATCGCCATCGCAGCGGTAATTGGCGCAACTGCAATGGTCCTGACCCGCTGTCTAACGATGGAAGAGGCTTACCGCTATATCGAATGGAGGGCCGTGTTCCTGATTGCAGGCATGTTGCCGCTCGGGATTGCCATGGAGCAAAGCGGCACTGCAGCTTTTATCGCCGGTCAGGTGGTTGACCTGGTTGGCCAGGCTGGGACGGCCGCAGTGATCACGGCGCTGTTTGCGCTCACGGCAGCCACCTCTCAGATCATGCCCAATGCCGCCGTGACGGTACTCATGGCTCCAATCGCCATCAATACCGCCGCTGACCTGGGGATTTCAGCTCACGCACTGGCTATGGTAATTGCGATCTCGGCTTCTGCTAGCTTCCTGAGTCCGGTCGCCCACCCTGCCAACAGCCTGGTAATGGGTCCAGGCGGCTACAAATTCAGCGATTACCTTCGAGTCGGGCTTCCGTTGACCGCAGTTGTACTGATTGTTACTCTCATCCTGCTGCCCATCATCTGGACTTAAACACCCCTGTTCTAAACTCTCACCAGCTTCTAAATCGCCAGATCACCAGTGTGATCACGCCTGAAGTAGAATTGGCGATCCCACTTGAAGGAAAGTTCCAAATGAAACGTACCTCGATCATGATATCCAGCGTTGTTGCATTAGTTATTACCAGTTGCAGCACAGCGGGCTCCCCAACAGCATTGCCTGAACCAACCCAGACAAGCGCCCCAACGATCGTGGCGGAACCCTCTGTTGCGCCAACGGATACGATCGAGCTGGTTCCCACTGTTGAGCCCATCGAGATTGATTCCGAAACGCTCGAAGCTCTCGAATCCGAGAGTATCCCATTCGCTGATCCGCTTGATCTGGCACGCAGACTGAGTGGATTCACAGGCGAGATTCCGGAAGTCGTGGATGCCCCAACGCTGGAGGTAGGCGCACGAGCGGTCTTTGTCGCCGGGAACCAAGATACGAAAGAGCAATTCGACGTTCCGGCAACACTGCAGTATGTGACCGACCATGCCTACTTCTGGATTCAGGACGAAATTTCATTCGTTCCTGAAGATCTGGAACGGCTAGCGCTGAAGTTTGAAAATCGAATCTATCCAATGACCCAGGAATTCTTCGGGAGCGAGAACATACCGGGAGTCGATGGCGATCCGCACCTTTACATTCTTTACGCCGGGGGTCTGGGCTTCAACGTGGCGGGGTACTTCTCTTTTGCCGACACCATTAATCCCTTGATCCGCGAAGACTCCAACGGCCACGAAATGTTCTATCTGAATGCAGGCAACGTCGAGCTCGATGAGGACTTTACGGCTCAGGTCCTGACTCACGAATACCAGCATGCCATCCATTGGAACGTCGATCCGGATGAAGACATCTGGGTGAATGAGGGGTTGGCGGAACTTGCGGTGCACGTGGTGGGTCAGGCTACCGCCATTCGCCACCCGCTCTATACCGATGAACCAGATCGCTCCTTGAACGATTGGGATCCAGATGACTCCGGCCCAAATTACGGCGCAGCTTCCCTGTTCATGGTGTATTTCCTGGATCGTTACGGAGATGAGCTCACTCAAGCATTCATCAACCATCAGGCCAATGGTTTGGAGAGTATCGATCTGGTCTTTGAGGAGAACGGCGCCACTGATCCGTTAACTGGAGATCTTTACTCTGCTGATCGTACGGTGCTGGATTGGGCGGTCGCCAATCTCCTGAACGATAAAACGGTCGCGGACGGTCGGTTCTCCTACAGTTCCTTTGCTGACCTGCGGAAAACCCGGCAGACCGAAACGATACAGGACTGTTCTGCTGGCGAAGCTAACGAACGGGATGCACTGCCTTATGGAGTCGACTATATTCGCATCATCTGCGACGGCCAATTCACGCTGGCGTTTGATGGAGCCGAAGCGACTCAGGTGCTTCCAGCAGATCCGTACTCCGGCGAGTATGCCTTCTGGTCCAACAAGGGACACAGCGGCAGCATGCGTCTGACGCGTGCTTTTGATCTGTCCCAAATCAGCGGGCCGGTCAATATGACTTTTCAAACCTGGTATGACATCGAGCGGGATTGGGACTACGTGTTTGTAGAAATCTCCGACGATGGCGGTCAAACCTGGGAAATCATTCAGACGCCTTCCGGAACCGACACCAATCCGAATGGCAATAGCTACGGGTGGGCGCTCACTGGCGGGACCCGCGGATCCGAATGGATGGAGGAATCGGTCGACCTTTCGAGCTATGCAGGTAAAGAGATTCTGGTCCGGTTCGAGTACCTCACCGACGGTGCCGTCAACGGCGAGGGGATGTTGATCGATGATGTTGCGATACCTGAGATCGGATATTTCGCAGACTTTGAGGCGGATGACGGGGGCTGGGAAGCGGAAGGCTGGGTACGGATCAAGAACGTGCTTCCCCAAACCTTTCAGTTGGCCTGGGTATCACTGGGCGACGAAACCACGGTCGAATACATCCCGGTCGGTGTGAATAATACAGCTCAGATTCCGATCGATATCGGGGAAGATGGAGCCGGTGTGCTGGTGGTGGTTCCAACC
>JABAOE010011611.1_pt3 | contig 18464 bp, 21 predicted proteins | sample 7062141 | NCBI WGS metagenome assembly JABAOE01 (sample SAMN14538627, study PRJNA623070) | marine sediment metagenome | biome: marine biome [ENVO:00000428]; feature: marine pelagic biome [ENVO:01000023]; material: deep marine sediment [ENVO:00002113] | place: India: Gulf of Khambhat ... | reverse complement strand
GCTCGGCGAGGTCTTCGAGCAGGCCTCGCGATTCAAGGGCAACGTCATCATCCCCGCCTTCGCAGTCGGCCGCACACAGGATCTTGTTTATCTGCTCGCCGAGCACTACGAGGCGTGGAAGCTCGATGGATGGCGTGTATTTCTCGATAGCCCCATGGCGATTCGAGCCACCGACGTCTATTCGCAATTCCGCAATCTGTACGGCGCGAAGCTTTTTCGGGAGCGCAGCGACATGCCGCAACTCGAAAACCTCGTCGCAACGAAGACTTCGGAAGAGTCGATGGCCATCAACCGCATCGATTCCGGCGCGGTCATCATTGCCGGTAGCGGCATGTGCACGGGTGGGCGCGTCCTGCACCATCTAAAACACAACCTCTGGCGGTCGCAGTGCCACGTCGTCATCGTGGGGTTCCAGGCCAACGGCACGCTCGGGCGCCAACTCGTCGACGGTGCCGACTACGTGCGCCTCTGGGGACAGACGATCCGGGTCAATGCAAAGATCCACACGATCGGCGGCTTATCTGCGCATGCCGATCAGGCCGGGCTTCTCGACTGGTATGCCGGTTTTGAGAACCGCCCACCCGTCTGCCTGGTTCACGGCGAGCCCAAGGCGCAGCGCGCGCTCGCCACGAAGCTGCGCGACGACCACGGCGCGAATGTCAGCGTGCCGGGCCTCGGCGAGACCCGACAGCTCTAGGCAACGTGCTGCAACCGCCGATCGCGCTGGGCCGGAACTTGCTCCTGCAGTTCCGGCACTTCCGCCGTCCGTGGCGGTCGGCCGCGGCTGCGGTTCGCGACGAGCGAAATGAGGCCCGCACCGCGGGGCCGAAGGCAGGACAACGCCTGTCTCGACCAAGCGACCGTTCGAAAATGCGTTAGCGACCTATCTGGTGCAACCAGGCCACGCTGCGCTGATGGACTCGCCGAGCAACTCGGGCCGAGTGTAGTGAGCGGGAACCCAGCCGAGAGGCCCCAAGCGCGTGTACCTTCGCCCGGGAGATCGTATACGCATCGCCAATCGCCAGCTCCTCATGGGCCGGTCTTTGCGCCGGCCCGGAGCCGCGGCGCGACTCAGATCTAACGAATGGCGATCGGGCGCATCATCGAGCCCGTCGCGCCCTTGATGCGCTCCACGAGGCCGATGAACAAGAACTCATAGACCTCGTCGGCTGCGAGCTCCTCGAAGACCATGTTCTCGAGCATCGTTACGCCCTCTCTGCGAAACAGGATGTGATGCACGATCGCCGTCGGGTCCGGCCGCGGCCGCACCTCGACACAGCACGAATCCGCACCGACGATCGACGCCTTCTTCTCGACGACCCACTCGGCGCCCGCGCGCGCAATTCCCGGAGAACCCTCGTTGTCGCCCACGCCGACGTACGAGTCGTTGTACTTGGAAGGGTTGCCCCAGTTCACCGACCAGCCGTAGTTGAAGAAAATCGCATCGCCCGGCTCGATCGAGCTCTCGGCTATGTTCTGACGCTCGAGCGCGCCGCGTATGTCGGCCACGGTCACCTCGTAGCCGGCTTCGAGCGAGTCGACGCCCTTGTAAGCGGCGATGTCGATCAAGATGCCGCGCGTGACGAACGGTTTCGAGTGCTCGGCGCCGAGTGCCTCCAAGCCGTTTTGGCCGCGGTTCTCGCCGGTCAGGTCTTGTTCGGTAAAGCCGTTGTAGTAGACCGTCTGGATCGAGCCGTCGGCCATTCGCAGGTACTCGCCCTGGTGGCCGAGTGCATCCCACTGTGTGCCCATCTGCCCGATGAAGCCGGTGAAGTACTCCGAGTGCGCGTAGCCGCCGCCCTCGCGTGTGGGCGTCGGAGCCGGAATCGTGTGCATGAACCAAGCTCTGTTGCCGTAAAGCGGCATGCCTTGCTCATAGACGTGGCCGAGCTCATAGGTCTGACCCGTCCGCGGGATCGACAATGCCGCCAGGATCTTCGCCGGCGTTATGTAATTTGCCGAGCCGATCTGATCGTCTGCGCCGTGCGGTGACGGCCACCAGGGTCCCTGCTCGCGCGTTTGCGCCTGCAACGGTTGCGCACAGAGCAACGCCGCCCCGGCAGCGACGAGGCTCATCGTCTTGGACGTGCTTGATTTGTAGCGGAACATATCCCTTCCCCCCACGGTCTTAGTTTTGAGTTGCTGATTCGCCCGTCAGCGCCCTAGGACGGCGGACAACAAGCGATTGGCGCTTTTGGAGGCGCCTCGGACGGACTATATCGTGAGCGATTTGGCATTGCAGCTAGGCGCCGGGCCAGGCGGGTTTGGACTAAGTCCGACGGGTGAAAATGCCAGGGCCGGGCTGTAAAATTTCTTGAGAAACGGTCGTTCTATAGTAGGCTTCACGCCTCGTAGCGCGCCGCGGGTGACGATGACACCCGGTTGCTGAGAGCGTTACCAGAATAGCGTTATTCGAGTCGGGAGCTTGAGGAGAATCGATCATGGGTCATTTGCGGATCATCGGCGCGGCCGTCACGCTAATCGTTGGAGGCTCTGCCGCCGCTCAAGACTGGGCCACCTACACGAGCCCGGAAGATCGTTTCCGCGTGCATGTCCCGTGTGAATTTTCGATCGAGACGGTCGACTGGGAGTCGGAGTACGGAAGTATTCTGCCAGCCCGTATTTACAGCTGTGATGCAGGATCGCGCGGGGAGTACAAAGTTACGGTTGCTGACTACACGAATGCGCTCGAAATCTACCTCGCGCGCGAAGGCCGCAGCGAGGCCGACTATGTCGATCTCTATTGGGAGATCGACATTCGCGCGTCGGTCATCTACGCCGCAAGCCAGATAAGGCAACGTGAAGGTGAGATTACTTTCGACGCCTATCACTATGTCGACCGTGTCGAAGGTGAGCAGATCCAGATGACCTACCCGGATGGACGGCGCTTGTACGCGGCTATCTATCTGCACAATAGCAAGCTCTATATTTTCGAAGCGACCGTGGATCCACGCACGCCGCCACCGGGCATGTTCCAGCAATCTATGGGTTTCGTCGATGAGAACGGCGAGAGAATTCGCTATGACAACTTCGATGACGCGCCGAAGGTGCTCAACGCACCGGATCACGAGGAGCGCAGCCGACTGCGTGAATTGCGTCGACAGCAGCAAGAGCAGAGCCAACAATAGCGCTGTCTCGGGCGTGCAGCAGTCAGAAACGCTGTGCGCAAAGAGATTACTTGAGGAAGGTAACGAGCACATGAAACGCCTAGGTCTTGCCACTGTCGCAGCGGCTGCTATGACGCTACCGGCTTGGGGGCATCATTCGCACGGCAACTACACCATGACCGAGTATCTGAATCTCGAAGGTACGGTCACGGAGGTGCATTGGATCAACCCGCATATCTGGATTTATCTCGAGGTGACAGACGACAGTGGGGAACCCGCAATCTGGGCGCTCGAGGCAGCAAGCGCATCGGGTCTGACGCGCCAAGGCATTACGCAGGATATGGTCCAGGCGGGCGACACGATTGCTGTGCGCTGTCATCAGCTGCGCGATCAATCCAATGGCTGTCTGCTGGGTTTCTTGACTCCCGAAGGCGGCGAGGAACGCGAGTGGGATTGACGATCATTCACGCCATCGGCGGGATTTCAGCCGCAATGCGCTAAAAGACTCGGATTCGCTGAATCCGTTAGACTCAATCGGGGAACGATGCAAAATGAAGATGGCGCAAAGCCATCGTCGAGGAGAAAAACCAATGAAGTTGATCAAGGGCCTTTCTATTCTTGCTGTACTCGGGGTGTTTGCCCTGCCTGCCACCGCGCAGGAGATGACGTTTTTTGTAACGAGCGACGGTCCAGGTAACGGTGGCGACCTAGGCGGGCTTGCCGGTGCCGATGCGCTTTGCCAATCGCTCGCGGAGTCTGCCGGACGCGGTGACGCAACGTGGCGTGCGTATCTCAGCCAGGCTGCCAGTGGCAGCATGCAGGCTGTCAATGCGCGCGACCGTATCGGTAATGGGCCGTGGCACAACGCCAATGGGGAGCTCATCGCAGCCAACGTCGATGATCTGCACGAAGACCGCAACAACATCCGTGGCTACACCGCGCTGAATGAGAACGGCGAGGAAGTCGCCGGCCGCGGCGCGCCGGTCAACCGTCACGACATTCTGACGGGCTCGGACTCGGCAGGCCGTGTCATGGGTGATGCGGCGACGACGACGTGCAATAACTGGACGAGCAGCAGTGACGACCACACCGGAAGAGTCGGTCATCACGATCGTCTCGGCGGGCCGAACGCGTCGTGGAATTCAACGCACGGTTCGCGCGGTTGCAGTCAGGACGCGCTCGTCGGCACGGGTGGCGACGGCTTGCTCTATTGCTTTGCCGCTGATTAGTACAGCGTAGTAGCTCTCACGGACCGCCGGTACCGGTCGCGCGAAGGCGCGATGTGGGCCGGCGGTCTTTTTGCGTCTGGTGTTTGCGATCCGGTCGATGGGCTAGCCGCCGCCGGCTGGCTGAGCGCCGGGACGTGCGGTGGTGGTCGCTGGTGTGTTGTCGACGAGCCGCTGCTGCAGCGACTGTAAGGAATTGGGATCGGCGCTCAGTGCCTTGATCGTTGGGCTCGATTCGAAGGCATCGTTGCCGATGGCGGGCGCTTGGAGTTTCAGGTGCGCGAACACTGCTCGCGAGCCGCGGCCGATGGAAGCATACACATCGGCTGGCGCGTCGGGATCGAGCCTAGCTGGCAAGAACTTCAGCCGTACTGAACCGCGAACGTTGCCGCCGATCACGAGGATTCGATCGTTCTCGGCATCGAGCTTGACGACGACGTCGCAGTGGCTGCGCGTGCCCTCACCGAGATCCTCGCGGCGCTCGGCAACCGTGCTGTAGGAACCGCGCCGTCCGCGGCACAGAAGATCGCCCGGCTCTACGGCGGCTTCACCCACTTCGTGAGCGACGAAAGCCGCTTCGCTGGCTTTACCGTCGCGGGCCTCGATCGCTTGATCGATATAAACGTAGTGCGCAATTGCGCGTTGAAATTCCGCGGATTCGGAGAGCCCGCCTTCGCACATGACCCATGAGATGAACGCGGCGGACCAGGGGTCGCGCCAACGCTGGAGCGCGCCGCTGGAAGCGCGCCAGATCCGGTTCTGACGGTCGAGTATCCAGCTGCCGTCCGGCGTCACCGACCAGTAGCCGGCAATCGAGTGGACGACACGCAAGGCTTCCTCGGGCGAGACTCGGCGCCTGCGCGGCTCGCCGGGCTGGCGCTGCCGCCGCCGGCGGTTCTCGTATCCCGGTACCGTCTCATCGACGGTCGTGAAACCGAAATAGCCCCATTCCTGAATGGCGAGATCGACGATGCGCCGGCGCACCTGCGCGCGAGGCAGATGGCGGCACGCTCTGTCTTCAACCGTGATGCGGCCCGGGACACCGCTGACGCGCTCGGAGGGTGCTGTCGCATCGAGCACATCGACGGGCAAGCGCTCGAGCGGTCCGGGCTGCGCCTGAACGGCAGTCGCCGCGACAAGCGCTGCTGGAATCAGCAAAGTTCGGAAGAGTCTGCTCATCCGCGGGTCGTCTCGTACACCGAAATCTACCCAATTCTACCGAACTTCTAGGCTCCTTGGGGTGGGTCTGGAACGATATGTTGGTGCCGGCGTCGGCGCCTAGCTGTCGAACGCGAGGTCCAGCAAGACTTCGCGAACGACTTGCGTGGCTGCATCGACAAGCAGCAATTTGCCAGCCACGATCACGTAATCGAGACCCGACGGCAGCCGTGGCAGATCCGCCACTACAGCGGTTGGCAGATAACCTTTCGCGATACCCGGCGGTAGCGGCTTGCCGCGAGCGAGATTGCGCGCGATGCCTGGCGGCAGACCACCGTTGCGGCCACGCCCACGCGCATTCGTGGATGGCAGGTTCGAGTAATACGTGCGGATGGACATAATCTGGCCATTCGTCAACGTGACCGAGACGCCGGCTGTCGTCACGGGCGCAGCTGCCGGCACGGCAAGCGTCCGTTGCGGCGCGGGCCGAGTGGCTGGGCCGGTTGTGCAAGCGGCTGCGGTAACCGTGAGGCAGACGGCAAGAAACACTGATTTCGACATGAAGGTGCCCTCGGAGGCCGGATAGGCTGTCGAGCTTAGGCGGTGGATTGGCGTTGGGCCGTGACCGGTATCACAGTGCCGTGAGCCGTTGAGTTGGGGTCAGAGTAAACTGTGATTTGGGGTCAGAGTAAACTCGGGGTCTGATTTGGGGTCAGAGTAGACTCGGGAAAGCCCGAGTTTACTCTGACCCCTTTGATGGACCCCAATGGAACGCCGCTCGCGGAGGATGCTCACATAGCTTCACGATTGCTAAAACCTCGCTGGCTCATCGCCGCTATTGTGCTGGCCGGCGCTGCGGCGATCGGCGTCTGGGCACAGAATCGTCCGCCAGCCGGTCCAACGTTGTGGACCGCCGACGTTGTAAACACGTTTCCCCACGACCCCGCCGCCTTTACGCAGGGCCTGCTCGTCCATGAGGGGCGGCTCTACGAGAGTACTGGGCAGTATGGCCACTCCTCGATTCGCCGAGTGGATCTTCAGAGCGGTCGTGTCGAACAAATGACGCCGCTGAACTTCAGGCATTTCGGCGAGGGTATGACGATTCTTGGTGATCGTATCTATCAACTTACATGGAAGAGCCAGACGGCGCTCGTCTACGACTTGGAAAGCTTCGAGCTACTCGAAACGAAACGCTACGCCGGCGAGGGGTGGGGGCTCACGGATGATGGCGAGTCGCTGATCGTGAGCGACGGCACGGCGACCTTGCGCTACTACGACCCGGAGAGCTTCGAGTTGCAGCGCACGCTAGAGGTCAGAGATCGGGGTCGCCCGGTAAGTCTGCTCAACGAGCTCGAGTACATCGACGGGGAAATCTGGGCAAACATTTGGTACGAGGACCGATTGGTCCGCCTTTCGTCCGATACGGGTGAGGTGCTTGCCTGGGTCGATTTGAGTCGTCTCGTGCCGCGCATGCAGCGCAGTCGGGATGACGTTCTGAACGGTATTGCGTACGACGCTGATGCAGATCGTCTATTCGTGACGGGTAAGAACTGGCCGCAGCTCTTCGAGATCACGCTCGTGCGGCCGTAAGATTCGTAGCCTATAGATCGATCGCCCGCCAGTCGTCGTGCTCGTCGAAATCGACATCGCAGCCGAGCAGATCCTCGACCTCGAGCTCGCTGAGCTGCTCGTCGAGTAACAATTCTTCATCGTCTGAGCCGTCGGTTAACCAGCTGCTTGTAGCTTTATTCGGTTCCATCGTACACATCTCCGGAATCGTGGAGATGTCCTAATACACGCGGCGCGGCGCGCTGCGAGTTGACGCAGGTCACACTATCGTTACCGGATTATGCAAAGAAGGCTAAGCTGTGCGCTCGGTATCGAAATCCCGCTTCTCTGCGGGCCCGATCTGCCTTAGCTGCCTCCGGATGATTCAGGCTGCTCGTTGGTTTCGACGCCTGACCCAGACGATGCCTGCCAGCGCAGGTAGCGAAAGCAGACCGAGCGGATAGATTTCGACGCGCCCTATCATCGGTAGCTTGAGCGCCGGCGTCAGTGCATCGAGACCGAAGACCAGGCCGAGCACGTTGAGCTCGAGGCCCTCCTGCCGCGCAGCGAGAATGCCGAGTGTGCCAAGCAGATTGAGCTGAATCCCCGTGCCGCTCGGTGCAGCTGCCGTGAATGGTGAGTCCAGGAAGTCCTTGCCGATCGCCGTAGGCGGCAGGTCGAGCGGCAGCTCGCCGACTTGCCGCGATACATAGGCCGTGAACGTGTTCGAGTTCGGTCCCGGCCAGACGCGGTATCTGTCCGCATACGGATAGCTCTCCACGGCGCGCTGAACTCGCTCAATGAGGATCTCGGCCTCGGGGCCGCGGATGTCGGTGAGCAGCTCGGGAGCCTTGCCAAACCAACGCCCGTCCGGCGGTCGGTTACTCTGCACAACGGCGCTTCCCGTCCGTCGCAGTCGCCAGCCGTTGACCTCGTGCACGGTGAACTGCTCTGCGCGAGCTGGTTTGACCGCAATCCAGGTGTGCACGCCGAAATAGCCTCGCCACCGGACGGCGCGCGCCGCATACACTTGAATGACGGCCTCAGGCGTCGTTGCAGGATCGGGCGCGAGTCCAACCGGTGCGCGGCTGGCGGTCCGCCAGTTTTCCGCGGTTACGTTCGCATGAATCAGTGCGATCGAAATGGCGCCAATGAGGCAGAGGAGTACGTACTTCATGGCTCGGTAAGCATAGCGCACGGTCAACGCAGCGACGCGCAGGCGAGGCTAGAGAATTTCGTCGGAGACGAACTCGGCGAAGTGATGCGTCCAGTTCAAATCGACGGGCCTGTCGACCTCCTCGGAAATTGCGAAATCCGCTAGGAACACGCGCTCCATGAGATCGGCGACGACCTCAGGGCTCGATGTCGCGATGTTGAGCTCTTCGTTGATCTGAAGGCTCAGCTTGTCGAAATTCGCCGAGCCCACAATGGCCCAGCCATCGACTATTGCAGCTTTGACGTGCGACATGCCCGGATAGAGAAACACGCGAATGCCGTTGCGCAGCATGACGTTGATCGCGACTTGGTTGCTGTAGTTCAGCGGCGCATGGTTGCCGTCGGCCGGTAATATCACGCGCACGTCGACACCGCGTCGCCGTGCCTTTGCAAGCTCGAGCAGGATCGTGTCGTCGGAGAAATACGAGTTTTCGATGTAGATGAAGCTTTGCGCGCGTCGAATCGCAGCGAGCTTCGCGCGATAGATTTGCGAATCGTGATCTCGAGTTACGAGTACGCGCACGGGATCGCCGACATCGTCGGCGCGTTCTCGAGTCGATTTCATCCAGCTGACGAGCATGGCGGCATCGCCGAACCAACTGGCCTTCGACCAAGCGATATCGAGGTCGCGTTGCAGGATGTCGACGATCGGACCGCTTACCTCGACCATCATATCGTGCCACGTGTATCGGTATTCACGGCCGATGTTCATGCCGCCGAGGAACGCGACCTTGCCGTCGATGATCGTCGCTTTGGTGTGATCGCCTGTTAGCCAGGGGTTACCGCTGGTGCGCACCCTGACGTCCGAGCCTCGCTCCAGATATGACGGCATCGAGATCGGCGGTCGAAAGTCCGCCGGCATGCCTTCTGGATCGACTTGCGTGCCGAGCAATGCGCCGATGCCGTCGAGGAGCACCCGTACGTCGACTTCCTCCGAGCGTTCTCTGAGCAGATCGGCGATCGATACGGCGTAGTCGTCGTTGTCGAAGATGTAAGTGCGAATGTCGACCGATTCTTTGGCTGCCTCGATCGTCTCAGTGAAGCGCGGGAAGAATTCCGGCCCGTCGATAAGGAAGCGAACGGTTCCACGGGTTGCTGTGCCGGCAAGCTCATCGAGATCGGCTTCCCACGCTTTGAGGTCCATGCCCGGTCCATACGTGACCTCCGGAATTACGTCATTCTCGAGGCGCGCAAATTGCACGCTGCCGATCGTCATTCGACGCGCGAAGCTCGCCGTCGACTTGATGACAAGCGAGTAGAGCGCCTTGAGCGTCGAGAACGGCCGCACGAGTGGTTCGATATACGCGGCTTTGCCGAGCAGGATGGTTGCATGGGCCGCCGTTGCAGCGCGGCGTGTTTGAACGGACGAGCTTGCCGCTGTCGGTTCGCCCGGCAGATCGCCCGCAGCCGCCCAGGCTTCTTCCGACTCATCGATGACTTCGACGATCTCCGGATAGTCGGACAGATGGGGATAGCCAGTCGGCACAAATGAGCTGGCGTAGGGCGGTATCGGGTTAGGCGCCGGCTCAGGCGTGCTCGCACAGGCTGCCAGCAGCATCGCGAGCGCGATCCCGGTTAGTGTCGAGGCAAATTTAGCTATGGGTCTCTGGGCCATGCGGTCGCCGTTATGGGGCTCGGACTCACGCGAATTCTAGGCTGATTCTGCTGAATGCGCGCTTACAGTCCGCTCACACCTGTCCGTTAATGCGCTGAAATACCAGAAAAAGGCCGGAAATTCGAGGCCGTAGGGCCCGTTTTTGCCGAGTCGCTAACGGGCGGGCTAGATTTTCCACAGCGCCGGCCCGCTAGACCCCGCCGCGCGCCACGTCGCGCGGCGGGGTCGCGGAGTTTCATTGCTCGAGCGCGTCGCGCCTCCAGAGCTCCCATGGGCGATCGTAACCGCGGTTCTCGCCGGCCTCGAGCACCTCGCGAGCCTCGGCGGGGTCGAGATAGGTAACCGAGCCGCCCAGGCCGATCGCTTGCAGCTGAATCGCGGCGTTCACCTCGAGATAGATGCTGCGAGCAACGGCGAAAGGAATCGATGAGCCCGTGACCGCGACGCCATGGCCGCGCATGAGCACGGCCGTCGCATCGCCGAGCTCGGCCGCTAGCGCGCCGCCTTTGACGGGATTGTTGACGAGCATGTTGGTCATGCCGGATTCGTCGCGAATATCGTAGATGGGTAATCCCTCGCCGATGAAAGCGGACATGTGATAGACGGGCTTGATCGGCACGTCGCTGATCCCGAACGGAATAACCGACGGCGAATGGTTGTGCACGACGGAGATGACGTCCGGGCGGGCTTTGTAGATCTCGGCATGGATGAAACGTTCCGAATACTGCGAGCGGCCCCTGAGATCGACCGGGACGCCGTCGAGCGTGTACTCGATGATGTCGGCCTCGGTGACGAGTGCCGGCGCGCGCGCGGCCGCCATCAGGAAGCGGTTCGGATCGAGGTTGTGGCGAACGCTGACGTGGCCGTAGGCATCGACGATGCCATGAGATGCCAGCGTGCGATTGGCGGCGATGAGATCCAGGATGAGTTCTGGGTCGGGCGTGCCTGCCGAGGCTGGCGCGTTCTGTGCGACCGCAACCGGTGTACCGAAGCCGAGAAGCACGGCGACCACTGTCGCAAGTTGGAAAGTTGTGGTTCTTATCATCGAAAAGCTCATGGTCCGCCTCCTCGAGGTCAGCTTAAGCGTGGAAACAACATTCGCGCGTTGCCCGACTGGATGGTCTCGAGATCTTGCGCAGTAAAACCGTCGAACTCGTTGAGGATGGCATCGGACTCCTCGATCAGCGACGGCGGTGAGATCGGCAAATCCGTGCCGAAGACGATCCGCGACGGATCGACGAGCTCGGTCAGCGCGCGCAACGTGTATAGCGACGTCGCTTGCGCCGTGCCGTAGTAGAGCGTCTTCATGTAGGCGATCACGCCGTCCGGCGCACGCTCGCGCACGGCCGGATCGAAGCGCTCGCCTTGCTCGGCCAGGCGCGCGGCGATGTAGGGTGCCGCACCGCCGGCATGCGCAGTGATCCAGCGTATCTCGGGATGGCGCTCGATCGTGCCCGAGATAATCAAGTTCGCAATTGCGCGCGTCGTCTCAAACACATACTCAATGACCGAGGGCCGAATCGCGAGGCCGAAGTCACCGAAGTAGGGCGGAGCGGTCGGATGCAGCAGCACAACGGCACGTCGCCGTCCGAGTTCCGCCATCAGCGGCTCGTACTCGGGTGCGCCGAGGTAACGTCTGTCGATACTCGGGTTCAAAGAGATTCCGTCGAGTCCGAGTACGTCGAGCGCACGGACCGCTTCTTGCGTAGCGGCATCGACGTCGTACTGAGGCAGGTAGGTCAGAGCACCGAAACGCGTCGGGTGATCGGCAACGATTTCGGCGGCCGAGTCGTTGATCGCGCGACATTGGTCGACCGTGACGCGCGCGCGCGGATTACGCACGGAGAGCAGGCCGGTACGAATACTGAAGCGATCCATGAGCCTCAGTGCCGTGTCGACGTTCCATTCGCCGCCGGGCCACGATGAGCCGATGTTCACGCCCTGAAACGCATCACGGATCACGGGTGGATGCCAGTGATGGTGGACGTCGATGCGGCCCGCTTCCTGCGCGGCCGCGAACGGCGCGAAGCGCTGCGCAGCCAACGTGGCTGCGCTCGCGCCGACGAGTTTGAACGCGCGACGGCGCGTGATGTGGTGTTCTGGTTTCGTCGTCATGGCGGTCGCCTCGTTGGCGCCAGGCCTTTTAGGTCTTCTCGGGCGAGCCAGTATAAAGGAAGAGGGCGGCAACCCATCGGAATAAATCCTTGCAGTGGCCAGATTCAGGTGCTTCTGGCGCGCTTACTCCGCGGTTACCGTGACCGGCCAGCGTCGAGGAGAAGCCGTAGATTGACATATAGACATATCAGTTAATATGCTTAGACATATGAGAACGACGGTAAGGCTGGACGACGCGTTGCTTGAGCAGGCACGGCGTGAGGCGAGGCGCCGCGGCACAACGCTCACAGCGCTCATCGAGCAGGGGCTGCGACTCGCGCTCAGGCGTCCGTTGCGCTCTCCGGAGCGCGCACCGTTTACGCTGCCGGAGTGCACAGCCAGTGGCGGCGCGCTGCCGGGCGTGAATCTCGACGATTCAGCGGGACTCTTGGACCGCATGGATCGGAACGCTTGATCCTGCCCGACGTCAACGTTCTTATTTATGCATTTCGGTCCGATGTCGATCGGCACGCGCAGTACAAGGACTGGCTCGAAGCGGCTGTCGACGGCCCGGCGGCTTACGGGATTGCTCCGCAGGTGCTGGGAAGTTTCTTGCGCATCTGCACCCATCCACGGATCTTTGCGCAGCCTAGCTCGTCTGAGACAGCGTTCGAGTTTTGCCGAGCATTGCTAGAGCACCCGAATGCGACGCTGATCTCTGCCGGCGAGCGGCACTGGTCAATTTTCGAATCTCTGTGCCACGGTTCGAAAGCGACAGGAAATCTGTTGCAGGACGCTTGGTTTGCGGCGCTCGCCATGGAATCGGGCTGCGAATGGATCACCACTGATCGCGACTACGCCCGCTTCGAAGGTCTGGACTGGCGCGCGCCGTTCTAGGACCGTTCGGGCAGATAGTCGATCCTGATGAGCCTCCCGTCGCGGATGATCAAGACGGCCGGAAACTTGCCGGTGCCCCGATTGTAGATCCACTGATCAGAGACACTGATCCCTGCGAGGCGCGAGAATCCCGTCACCGTCCGCGCTCGTCTGGGCGCCTGCTCGGTGATACTGGCATCGGGTGGGCCGCATTTCTCGAGCACGTAGGCGGCCGACACCCCCGGCCGGATGAGCTTGCCGTCGCAGCGCAACGGGCCGGCCGCATGGGCCGCACCGCAAGAGAGCAGCGCCGGCACGAGTAGTAAGAGCGCGTGCTTCATGTGTCTGCCGAGTGTAGGTGCGAGCGCGGGGAAATGACAGCGATCGATGGCCAAGGTGTTCTCGGTGACTGATAGCTCTTTGTTTTTCGCCGTGCTAGCTCGGCGAGCGAGATATCTCGAGCCATCGAGTAGAATTTCGGCATAACAAGCTGCGAGGGGGTGGACGTGGACAGACGCAACTTTTTGAAGGCCGCCGGCGTCGCGCCTGCTGCCGCACTTGCAGCGCCCGAGCTCGCCCAGGCGACAGGTCCGTTCCTGGATACCGAGCAGCTGACCTTCCGCAACAACAATCGTTCTACGGTTGCCTGCCAGAACGGCATCGTCTGCGCGAGCCAGCCGCTCGCGGCCATGGTCGGAATCGATATCCTGAAGGCCGGCGGCAACTGCATCGACGCGGCGATCGCCGTCAACGCAACGCTCGGTTTGACTGAGCCGCACATGAACGGGGTCGGCGGCGACTTGTTCGCAATCATATGGTCGCAGAGCGATCAACGCTTATTCGGTCTCAACGCGAGCGGCCGGGCGCCGTATTCGTGGAATCTGGAGAACGCCAGCCGGCGCGAGCTCAATCGCATCCCGCGCGTGAGCCCGCTGGCCTGGTCCGTGCCGGGTTGCGTGAGCGGCTGGGCTTTACTCAACGAGCGCTTCGGCAGCTTGAGTCTCGCCGCGTGTTTGGAACCCGCGATCGATTACGCGCAGGCTGGGTTTCCACTGTCGCCAGTAATCGCGCAGGCCTTCGCGTGGCCCGCGTGGCTCGATGAATCCGGCGGCAACCTCGCAAGCGTCTATAGGCCCAACGGGCGAGTGCCGCAGTTCGGCGAGGTGTTCCGCAACCCGTTGCTCGCACAGACATACGAGCAGATTGCCGACGGTGGCGCCGAGGCATTCTACGAAGGTGAGGCCGCCGAGCGTATCGTCGCTAAGTCGAACGAGCTCGGCGGCGAGATGAGCTTGCGGGATCTGGCCGATCATTCGGCAAACTGGGTTACGCCCGTCAGCACGAGTTACCGCGGCTTCGACGTCTGGGAGCTACCGCCGAACAGCCAAGGCATCACAGTGTTGCAGATGTTGAATTTGCTCGAGCATTTCGAGCTCGGTGATCTCGAGCCGAACTCAGCCGAGCACCTGCATCTGCTCATCGAGGCCAAGAAGCTCGCGTACGAGGATCGCGCCCGTTACTACGCCGATCCAGAGTTTGCCGAAGTACCCGTCGAGTGGCTGATTTCTAAGGAGTATGCCGCTGAGCGCGTCGCGCTCATCGACCCGAGACGCGCGAGCCGCAGCGTGCGTCCGGGCGATCCCGAGCTCGACTCGGACACGATCTACATGACGGCTGCGGATGCCGACGGCAACATGATCTCGCTGATTCAGAGTATCTACTCCCAGTGGGGATCGGCGCTCGTCCCTGACGGTACGGGCTTTGCGATGCACAACCGCGGCGTGAGCTATTCGCTCGATCCCGAGCATCCGAATCGGCTCGAGCCGCACAAGCGCCCGTTTCACACGATCATTCCCGCATTCGTCACTCAAAACGGTGCGCCGCTGCTGTCCTTCGGCGTCATGGGTGGCTCGTTCCAGCCGCAGGGCCACTCACNNGGCAACATGATCTCGTTGATCCAGAGTCTGTATTCGTCTTTCGGCACGAGACTTTGCCCCGACGACGTGGGTTTCGCGATGCAGAACAGGGGTCAGAGCTTTTCGCTCGACCCGAATCATGCGAATCGTCTCGAGCCGCACAAGCGGCCGTTCCACACGATCATTCCGGCCTTCGTGACCGAAGGCGGGCGCCCGCTGTTGTCCTTCGGCGTCATGGGCGGTGCGTTCCAGCCGCAGGGCCACTCACAAGTCCTCATGAATATGCTCGATTTCGGCATGTCGCCGCAGCAAGCGGGCGATCAGCCGCGCGTCGAGCATTTCGGTAGCTCACAGCCGGCGACAGGGCTCGTCGAGGGCGGCGGCACGGTCGGCTTCGAGCGAGGCTTTGCCGACGACGTCAAGGTCGCATTGGCCGAGATGGGACACGAAATCACTGGCGAGCTTCGTGCGGAAGGCGGCTATCAAGCGATCTGGCGCACCGAGAACCCGCGCGTTTACTTCGGCGGCTCCGATCCGCGCAAGGATGGTGGTGCGTTCGGTTACTGAAATACAGTATCGTGTGTGCGCCATCGCACCAGCCAGTCATATCGCTTCCAACTAGCACATGTCCGAGCCCTTCGTTATCGATGAGTTGCAGGAGTCCGTCCTGGATACCGTGCGGCGCTTCAACGCCGAGGTCGTCGTGCCCGTAGCAGCCGAGCTCGACGCCAAGGACGATCCCGAAGCCTGCTTCTCGTGGGAGATCATCGAGCAATCCGACGATTACGGTATCCGCACGATGACGCTGTCCGAGGATTGGGGCGGTATCGGGGCAGACTCGCTGACCACGGCGCTCGTTGTCGAGGAGCTCGCCAAAGCCGATATCGGTATCTCTGTCGTCATGGCGCAGACGCTCAAGATCGCGCAGATCCTGCAGTTTGCCCTGACCGAGGCGCAGCAGGAGAAATACATTCGGCTATTCCGCGACACGCCGCGCGGCTTGCTCGCGATCGGCATCACGGAGCCGGAGACGGCGTCGAATTATTTCGTGCAACACGAAGCGCCGTTCCAGACGAAAGCCGAGAAGGTCGATGGCGGCTGGCGCATCAACGGCATGAAGCATTTCATCTCCAACGGCAACCGTGCGAACGTTTATCTGTTGTTCGCACAGACCGAGAAGGGTAAATCGCTCGCCGACGGTTCTACGTGCTTCTTGCTCGATCATAGTTTCGACGGCTTCACGATTGGCCGCGTGCACGACAAGATGGGTGAGCGGCTTGCCAATAACGCCGAGCTGCACTTTCAAGACTGCTTCGTGCCGGACGAGAACGTCGTCGGTGAGGTCGGCAAGGGTTTTCAGGTGCTCATTGATTTCTTTCCTGCCTCGAATGCCTATGCGGCCGCGACCGTGATTGGAACGGCGACGGCTATCTATGAACGTACGGTCGAATGGGCGAAGACGCGCGTGCAGGGCGGCAAGCCGCTCATCGAGCACGACGGCGTCAGAGCGCAGATCGCCGAGATGCATATGCTGCTGGACGTCGCGCGCACGTATGTGTGCAAGGCCACGTGGATGGCGGACAACCGCGACAAGGGTTGGGATCCGGCACTGGCCGCGTTTCCGAAGGCGTTCGCCTCNNCACGGTGGCTATGGCTACATGCGCGAGCTCGGGCTCGAGAAGCTCGTGCGCGACACCGCCGCGTTTCTGCATTCAGACGGCGTCAATCGAACGTTGTTTCTCAAAGCCGCGAAGATGATTTTCTAATGTCGCGTAGCTCGACCTGAAGCCGAAAACAGGCCGCTTGCCAGATATTCGCACCGCGCTATTCGCGCCATTATCCATTCATAATCAGGGTATTACGTGGTTCGCACCAAGGACAACAGGACGTTGATTCATAGGGGTTCATTGAACTATACTCTGGTTCATTGGGTCATAGTTGATGCAAACACTGGTCCCGATCGGCACCTTCGAAGAGAGGGCGCGGAAACTGCTTGGTAAGGCTGGCTTTGATGACATGCTGGAGTTTCTGGCCAGGCGTCCTAGAGCCGGGACGGTTGTCCAGGGTACCGGCGGATTGCGAAAGGTTCGCTTCGCGCGGCCGGGACAAGGCAAGAGTGGAGGAACGCGTGTCATCTACTACTATCACAGCGACGCCAAACCGCTTCTCTTGCTGCTGGTTTATGCGAAAGCCGATCAGGATAATTTGACGGTTGCGCAAAAAGCGCAACTCAAGAAGCACGTCGAGGCCATAGTCGAAGAGTTTGGTTAGGAGAGCAACGATGGACGACAAGCTTTTCAAAGAACTCGATGCCAATTTGAAAGAGGCGGTCAAGGTTGTTAAAGGCACCAAGGCGCCGAAGTCCGTCTATGTCGTTTTGAAACCGGCCGAGATCAAGGCCATTCGCGCCAGCGTCGGCATGTCACAATCTGTATTTGCAAGCACCTTTCGCCTGAGTCTCGATACTCTCAAGGGATGGGAACAAGGCAAGCGAAAACCCGATGCGGCCGCTGCAAATTTTTTACGCATGATCAAGGCTGACCCAGAGTTCGTCCAACGTACACTTGCGGCTTAGGTAGCCCGTCGAAGAGACTCTAGATCCAAATCGTCACGATGCTGGAGCGATATCTTTTTAACTTCTTATGAAGGCGCTCGTCCTGCATGCGCCGAACACCGAGTTCGAGCTGACCGAGGTGCCGGATCCGGTCGCAGGACCCGGTGAGGCCGTCGCGAAGGTTTATGCCTGCGGCTCTGGGCTCACGATCCAGCACTTCAAGGCCGGGCGCGTACCAGCGGTGTTCCCGCGGATCATCGGCCATGAGACCTGTGCCGAGATCGTCGAGGTCGGCGCGGGTGTCGACGGGCTTGCGGTCGGCGACATCGTCACGTCCTATTTCTATATGTATTGCGGCCAATGTAAGCCCTGTCGCGCGAACTTCCAGCCGCACTGCGAGAAACTCGGCGGTTTCGTCGGCCGGGAGATCGACGGCGGCTACGCCGAGTACATCAAGCTACCCGCGCGCTGGTTCATCAAGATCCCGGGGTCCCTCGACTGGAAGCATCAACCCGCGCACGTCGGCGTCGGCATGGACGCGCTCGCGACACCTTATAAAGTACTGCGGCGTGCGCGTATCAAGTCTGGAGAGACCGTTGCTGTGATTGGCGCCGGTGGCGGGCTCGGCATTCATCAAGTGCTCATGGCCAAGTGGGCCGGGGCGCGTGTCATCGCAGTCGACACGAAGGCGAATAAATTCGATGCGTGCCGCGAAGCGGGAGCAGACGAGCTCGTCGATGCGTCGCAGGATGACGTCGTCGAGGCGCTCATGGATTTGACGGGCGGCAACGGTGTTGACGTCGTTGTCGACTACGTGTCCGCAACGAGCACACTCGAAGCCGGCGTGCAGTCCCTGGGCAAGCACGGCCGGCTCGTAACGTTGGGTGGCGCGGGCGAGACGTTCAGCGTCGGCGCGGCTCATCTACTTAATAAAGAGATTGACGTGCTCGGCAGCCGCTACGTGTCGCCGCTCGAGATCATCGAGACCTACGAGCTCATGGCGCGCGGCGAGCTCTGGCCGATCGTCACGGAGATTCGGCCGATGGCGGAGGCCGAGATCGTCCACGATCTCCTCGAGCGCGGTGAGGTCATAGGTCGCGCCGCGCTCGCAATTTGCTGATGGTTTCGCAAATGGGGTCACGCGACGGGGGGTCA
>JABAOE010005409.1_pt7 | contig 18465 bp, 12 predicted proteins | sample 7062141 | NCBI WGS metagenome assembly JABAOE01 (sample SAMN14538627, study PRJNA623070) | marine sediment metagenome | biome: marine biome [ENVO:00000428]; feature: marine pelagic biome [ENVO:01000023]; material: deep marine sediment [ENVO:00002113] | place: India: Gulf of Khambhat ... | reverse complement strand
CCCGACGCACTTCGGCGAGAGTATCGCGTGCCATCTCCCTCGCCTGCTTCACGGTCAACACACCGTAGGTTCCGACGGTGAACATGCTTGACCGGCCGCTGGAGGTCCGGTACCAGACGATGAACGTCTTCCGGCCACTGGGGCGAACCCGCACCCCAAACCCAGGCACGCCCGGCGCCGCGGCGTCGGCGGTGCTTCGCCGGGCGCCGACGCTCGCCGACGCAATCGGGCGGCGGAAGCGGATCGCTCGGGCCTCCCGAGGCCGAGTTGCACGACACCCCTCCATGCGGTCACTTGAGGAGAGGGTTGCCACCGCCTCGGGAGGACGTCCATGAACGCCACGCTGACGACCCGTTCCCTCTCGCTCTTCCTGGGAGCGTCGCTCCTGGCCGCGCCGCTCTCGGCCCAGCACGTCCCGAGGCTCGACTCCTACGACGGGGTCGTCGTCCGGATCCTCCAGAGCAACAACGCCGGCGACGTCCAGCACATCATCGATCCGCTGAGGAACGAGGTCGTGGGCGTCATCGAGGGCTGTCCCCGGCCGCACAACCTCTTCGCCCACCCGGAGGGGCTCCACTTCTACTGCACGAACGAGTTGGAGAGCACGCTCGACGTCTTCGACACCCGCTCGTTGCGGCTCGTCGAGCAGCTCCCGCTCACGGCGCGGCCGAACAAGGGAGCGATCAACAAGAAGCATCGGAAGATCTACGTCGGGATCGCCGCCGCGCCCTTCGTCGACGTGTTCAGCCTGGACACGCACGAGAAGCTCGGGAGCATCCCCGTCACCACGGGGATCCACAACGTCTACGTGAGCCCGGACGGCAACTGGGTCGTCGCGGGGCTGAACGCGCGCAGCGAGAACTCGATCGAGGTCATCGACCCGACCATCGACGAGGTCGTGCGGACGCTCACGCTCGAGGACGACCAGGGCGTGCACCACACCGTGCGCCCCATGGCGTTTCTCGCCGCAGACGACGGCTCGACCGACAAGTTCTTCGCCCACGGGTCCGGCGTGAACGGCATCTGGGTGCTCGACTGGGAGACGGGCGAGAAGGAGCGGATGCTCTTCCCGCCGCCGCTTCCGGCCTGGCAGCGCAACGCGGACGGAAACCAGGGGGCGCCGATGCACGGCCTCGAGGTGCTGCCGGACCGCTCCGCGGTGTGGGCCTCGAGCCGGCTCGACAGCCGGATCTACGGCTGGTCGCTCCCCGACTTCGAGTTCCTGGGCGGGATCGAGGTCGGGCCGACCGCCAACTGGATGACGTCGACGCCCGACAGCAGGTACATGTACGTCGCGGTGTCCGGCGTCGACTACACGATCGCGATCGACCTCGAGACCCACGAGATCATCGCCAAGATGCAGACCGGCGCACGGCCCGCCCGGATCGACGTCGCGATCCTGCCGCCGGACCGGGTGAGCGACGGTGGGAGCGGCTCCCGATGAGCGGGCACGGCGGCCGGCTCGACCGGGCCGTGCGCCTTCCCGCCCTCGCGCTCGCGCTCGTGGCCGGGGTGGGCGTCTTCGCCACGGTCGGCCTCACGCACGCACCCGACGACGTGCCCGCGCCGGCGGCGACGGCCGAGGGCCCGGCCGAGCGCGGGGTCGAGGTCGCGGCGAACTTCGACTACTACCGCCAGAACATCGAGCCGATGTTCGCGCGACCCCGCGGCTACCCGAACGGCGGCGGAAACCCCGCGTGCGTCATGTGCCACAGCTGGCAGACGGGCCTGCGCTTCGCGCTCGAGGACATGACGGAGACGCCGGACGGCTGGACGTGGACCCCCGGCCAGTCCCAGGCCAACTACGACGTCGTGACCAAGCTCGTGAACGCCTCGGACCCCGCCGGCAGCAAGCTCCTGACGAAGCCGCTGGCGCCGCAGGCCGGGGGCGAAGGCCACTCGGGTGGCAGCTACTGGGAATCGACGAGCGACCCGGAGTATCGGATCGTGCTCGGGTGGATCGGGACGCTCCCGGCCGAGCGCTTCACGCCGCCCCCGGAGCCCGAGCTCGACTTCGAGTTCTACAGCACGTGCGTCCAGGACATGATCCGGAGCCCGAAGTACGGGCAGCTCTCCTGCTCGGTCTGCCACGCCGGCGGCGCCATCGGCTTCGCGCCGCTTCCCGCCAACGGCACCTCCTGGACGGAGGAGGAGGCGCGCCGGGGCTTCGAGGTCATGAAGCGCCTGATCGTGCCCGGGAACCCGCGCCAGAGCCGGTGGATGCTCAAGCCGCTCCACCTGGACGGGGGCGGATCGTACACGCACAACGGGCCCCGCAGATGGCAGTCGATGGACGACCCCGAGTGGCAGATGCTCGCCGCATGGGTGAGGGGAGAGCGCACGGGTAGCGACTGCGCGATGTAGCGGCTGGAGCCTCTACGGCTCCTGGCGTGCCGAAAGCTCGATCGTGTATTCGCCGGTACCGGGCCCGGGGTCGCCGGCCAGGGTCGTGACCCGGAGAACGACCAGGGTCGGCGAATCGACCTCGGGCACCGTGAAGTCCAGCGTGTCCTTGGGCGCGGATCCCCCCGCGATGAGGGGGATGATGTCGAAGTAGTCGTCGTAGAAGTAGACGTTCACGTCCACGGCCATCCCGGTCGATCGAACGACGACCCGCGCCCGCGCGCCCGGAACGGCCGAGTACACGTAGTCGTCGTAGAGCCGACCGAATTGGGTCCGATCACCCGGGCCGAGGGCTCCCGCCAGGGACTGACCCGGCACGATGTCCCGGGCCTCCTGGGCCATGCCCGCGGCGGGCCACATGAGCATCAGGATGGCCAAGGTCCGGACCATTGGGCCTCCAGCCGAGGTCGTGGGACAAGCAGCGGCGTCAGCGACGGCCCAATTGATCCGGGACCAGGAGCCGGGCGCAAGCGGAGCAAGGGCATCGGGCGGCGCGGGCGCTCGCCGATTCGGGCGAGGGATCGCGGCCGGGGCGATCGACATTCCGGCGGCGAGGCGGACGTTGCACCGCCTTCCTCCACGAAGGCTGACGGGACCGCATCGGGGAGCTTTCCCACCGGTTCCACGCGCCGATCGCCCGACGCCGGCTCCGGCATCGCGAGTCGGCAAGAGCTGCACACCTCCGTGGGCTTGCCAAGCCGACCGGTCGACCACTGCGTCCCCGTCAGCTCGCCGGGCGGATCACTCCGTACGACTGCACCCGCCGACCCTCCGGCGTCTCCGGACCCGTCACCCAGATTCGGGCACCGAGCTGCGCCGCGAGCTCGTCCGGCACGCCCACCAGCGCTACGGGGTCGTCGCCGTCCAGCCGAAACGACCCCTGTCCGCCACTCAGCAGGCCGACCGCAGGTCTCTCGTCGTTGATCGACACGATCTCGTACTCCGTGATCTCGATGCCCTCGCGGCCCATCACCTGGACGGGGGAACCGGCCACGCGAACGACCGCACCCGAAAGGCGGATCAGGTCATCCACGAGCCCGCCGCCAGTCACGCTCGTGCTCCGACCGTCCTCGGTGAACACGCCGACCATGCGGAGACCTTCCGGTCCGGACACGACCACGCGCCCGGTCCGCTCGATGCGGTCGCCGTCGGCACGGCTCGCGGGGCGAGGGGGAGGCTGTGGCGCTGGCGCCTGGGAGCCCCGTTCGAGGGGCACCGTCCCTTCCTGCAGGTCGGAGCTGTCCGTCTCTGCCGCGCATGCCGTCAGACCTCCGGCGAGGAGGACGAGCGGGATCCGGGCCCCAGGCCTGATTCTCATTCCACCCTCACGACGGTCACCTGGAACGTGCCGGGAAGGGGAGCGCCAGCCTGGTCTGTGACCCGGATTGCGGTGGCATCACGACCGGCACCGCTCACGTCGAAGTAGGCGGTCGATGCCGACCGCACCGAGAAGTCGTCCGTGAAGTCCCCGAACGGGCGGGAGCGGGGCTGCAGAGCGGCTTCCGGGCCCCATGCCTGTTCGAGACTTCGCAGATTCCAATTCAGGAACTGGAAGGTATCGAGCGCGGGACCGCCGAAGCGATCGTCGATGTAGAGCATGGGCGCCCACGTCGCCATGAGGTCCGACATCGAAACACCCAGCACCGACTCGATGGCCGCGAAACCGGGTGTGCCTGTGTGATCGACGAGGGCCCGGTGAACCGCTCGAGTGCCACCCACCCCGGCACCGTAGAGATCGATTCCATGCTGCACCACAGAGAAGGTGATCCCATACACGAGGCGGCCACCGTTGAAGCAGGGCCCTGCACTGACCAACGCCGCACCCACCCAGCTGCATTCCTCCGGTGCGGCGGCTACGCGCCCGCTCATGAAATCGAACCCGAAGTAGCTGAGGAAGTCGCCCATGTATCCGTAGTAGAATCGCTCATCCGCTCCCAGGGCTGGGTAGATGACGTCGGAGCCGTAGTTCTGGCCTTCGCTCCGTCCCTCGAACGCGAAGCCCGAGAACTGCTCGGCAGCGGTTGCGCCACCCTCGCCCATGAAGGACGTCATGAACGAGCCGCCGGCCATCTGGCGACGGCCGATCTGTATGATGTGCGTGACCTCATGTGCGAGCAGCCCTCGCGCTCGCTTCCGGGAATCCTCCAACGTCTGCGGGTCGCCGTGTATACCCGTCGGGTCAGGTGCAACCTGGTAGAAGTACTCTCCCTCGTTGCTCGCGGGGCACGAGGTCATGGGAAAGAGATCGGCGCCACTCACGAAGCCCAGGGGGCCGTCGAGCTCGTTCACTTCTTTCGAAATGACGACGACGATCCGCGAGTTGGAGTCCATGTCCGTCGGCTCGCCGAAGTAGTCGACCAGGGTCGAGTAGATGGTGCCGTCGTAGTCTGCGGCCATGTCGTCGAAGTCCTGAGTGACGAAGCCCATTGCGGGGTTGTCCCTGTCCTCGGTCACGATGACGCGTGTGCCAACGCTACGCACGACCACAGTGATGTCGATGAAATCGGCACAGGTGTTTCCGTTGAAGTCCGGGAACCGGATCATGACCTCGGTTCCCTCGATCACGTCTCCAGGGATCCCGGCTGGTGCCGAGCGGTAGGCCGGCGTGGGAAGGCTGGGGCTGGATCTTCTCACCGACTCGAGCATCGCGAGGGAGCGGTCCATGAACACGGCTTCGGCCTGCTGTCGGCGCGCCCGCTCCCGCACCTCCGCGAAATCGATCGGCGTCAGTTCGGGCGCGGGAGCCAGCGCCGGCCGCGCCAACGGCGGGCTCACCGGAGCACCCGCGGCGTCGCTGGTGACACGAACGCCGGTCAACGTCGACACCACTTCGGAGACGGACTGCACCCCAATGACGTACCGCTCGGGCCCGGGCGCCGCGTCGAACTGAAGGCAGAGATCCGCCGGGTCCGTCAGCGTCACCTGATCCCCGACAGCCATGGTGAGCTGGCCCGCTGGGCTCACCGTCGCCGCGGCCGCGGGGCTCGTCTCACCGGCGACGGACGCGATCACGTCCACGCCTCGTCTCGGCAAGCACGGGAACGAGGGCACGGTGATCTCCAGCGACGTAGTCGAAGCCTGCGTCACGGTGGCCGGCACACCGTCCACCGTCACCGTGTTGAAGGAGGGCGTCGCGGAGAAGCCCGTGCCCGTAAGCGTGGCGGCTTGGCCCTCGACCAGCGGATCTGGGCTGACCTGCGAGATGAAGACCGGGCCGGGGTCGGTGACGATCACCGACACGCTGCCGGTGACCCCCTCCGCTTCGGCCGAGATCTCGGCCGTGCCGGGGCCCGCCGCCGTCACGACGCCGGAGCTATCGACGTCGGCCACGCCAGCCGCGTCGGTCGACCAGGTCACGGTCCGGCCGGTCAATACGTTGTTCTGGTCGTCCCTCGTCGTGGCGGCGAGCTGCAGGCTCTGGGTCGTGAAGAGGTCGATGGGGCCCGCGGGATCGATCTCGACGGCCGCCACCGGTCTCTCGGAGACGTTGACCGTGGCGGTGCTGGAGCGGCCCTCGGATGTGGCGGTGATCGTTGCTTGACCTGCGGCCACACCCGTCACGACGCCTGAGCTGACGACGCTCGCCACGGTGGTGTTGGAGCTGCTCCAAGTAACGGTCCGCCCGGCAAGCGTCCCCCCCGAGGCGCTCCTGGGTGTCGCGGTCAGCTGGACCGTCTCGCCGACCAAGATGTCGGAGCTGGCCGGTGTGACGTCGACGGACGCGACGGACTCGGGCTCGGAAGGCGTGGAGGGCGAAGAGGGCGAGGAGGGGCAACCGCTGATCGCGACGAGCAAGGCGAGGCTGAGACCGAAGAGGGGGCTGCGGCGGCGCATGCGAGGTCTCCGGCGAAAGGGCCAGTTGGGCTCAGCGCTATTGTAGGACGGCACGCCCGGAGCCGAAACTGCCGGGGCGCCGAAAGCGCCTTCTCGGCCCGCTCGTCCGTGTGCGACCCCACCGCGTATGGATCGGCGGAGCGGGTCGAACGCGACTTCCCGTTGTGGGGATTGCGGCTACCTCCGTCGACAGTCGCGTCGTGCACGATGCGGTTGAGGGCGCCGGCGACCGGCGGCTAGACTGTGGGCTCCCGCCGCCCGCCCGCTCCCGCCGACACCGAGGTGACCATGACGATGCCCGCCCACCCCCGCCGCCTCGCCGGCACGCTGCTCGTGATGGCTTCGACCCTCCCCGTGCCGGTGGCGGCGCAGATCACGGCCGCCGACTACTACCGTGCGGAGCAGTTCATGGGGGAGCAGGCGCGCGTGATGGTCACGGGGGATCAGGTCTCTCCGCGCTGGCTCGCCGACGGGCGCTTCTGGTACCGGAGTCGCGTGCAGGGAGGGACCGAGTTCGTCATCGTCGATCCCGCCGCCGCGACCAGGGAGCCGGCCTTCGATCACGACCGGCTCGCGTCGGCCCTGTCGGTCGCCGCGGACACGAGCTACGAAGCGCTCCGGCTCCCCTTCGACGAATTCGAGCTCGACGACGAAGGGATTCGATTCGAGCTGGAGGATACGCTGCGGTGGGCGTGCGACACGCGCGGCTACACGTGCACGGGACCCACGGTGATCCCGCGACGTCGGCGGTCGGAGAGGTCCTCACCGGACGGGGCGTGGGTCGCCTTCACACGCGACCACGACCTGTGGATCAGGTCGACGGCGGACTCCAGCGAGGTGCGGCTGACGACGGACGGCGAGCAGTGGCACGCGTACGCGGTCAACGACCAGTGCTGCAGCCAGGTCACCGCGCCCAGAAGCGACACGGAGCGCCCGCCCGCGCTGGAGTGGTCGCCGGACTCGCGCTACGTGGCGACGCTGAAGCTGGATCGCCGTGGCGTCGAGGACCTCCATCTCCTGGAGACCGCCACCGGCCGCCCGGAGCTCCACACGTACCGCTACGGGTTGCCCGGCGACTCGGTGATCCCGACGTACGACCTCCACGTCTTCGACGTGGAGGCGCGCACGGGGCGCCGCATCGACGCGCCGACGCAGGAGGCCGTGAACACGGTGTGCTGCGGGATCATGGCGGACACCGTCCTGAAGGACGTTCGCTGGGCCCCCGAGGGCGACGCGGTCTACTTCACCGTCGGTCAGCGCGACTTCGACCGCCTCCGGCTCATGAGCGCCGATCCGTCCACCGGGGAGGCGCGCGAGATCCTCGAGGAGACGGCGCGGACCTACGTCGAGACGTCGCCGCTGTCGTCGGTCCTCCCCAACTGGAGGATCGTGCAGGGAAGCGGGGAGGTGATCTGGTGGTCCGAACGGGACGGTTGGGGCCATCTCTACCGATACGACGCCGGGACGGGGCGGCTCCTCAACCGGATCACCGAGGGCCCGTGGCTCGTGCACGAGGTCGTGCACGTCGACGGCTCGGCCGGGTGGGTCTACTTCACCGCCGCGGGTCGCGAGGAGGGCCGAGATCCCTACCTGCGCCACCTCTACCGGGCCGCGCTGGACGGCTCGCGCATCGAGCTGCTGACTCCCGAGGACGCCGATCACGAGATCACGGTGTCGCCCGACGGCCGCTACGTCGTCGACACGTACTCGCGCTACGACCTGCCCCCGACGAGCGTCGTGCGCGATCCGTCGGGGCGCGTCACCCAGACGCTCGAGGAGGCCGACATCGATGCGCTCCTCGAGGCCGGGTGGCGGTTCCCCGAGCCGTTCAGGGCGAAGGCGCGCGACGGCGTGACGGACGTCTACGGCTTGCTGTACCTCCCCTCCCACTTCGATCCCGAGGGCACGTATCCGGTGGTCGACTACGTGTATCCCGGCCCCCAGACCGGACCCATCGGCTTGCGCAGGTTCAACGCGAACCCCCGCGGCAACGCGCAGGCGCTGGCCGAGCTCGGGTTCATCGTCTTCCTGGTCGACGCGCTCGGCACGCCGGGGCGCTCCAAGGCATTCCACGACAGCTACTACGGGAACATGGGAGACAACGGCATCCCCGATCACGTCAGCGTGCTCCAGCAGCTGGCGCTCCGCTACCCGCAGATGGACCTGGACCGGGTGGGGATCTTCGGGCACTCGGGGGGCGGCTTCGCGTCCACGGACGCGATCCTGCGCTACCCGGAGTTCTTCGACGTCGCCGTGTCGTCGGCCGGCAATCACGACAACCGCAGCTACGACTACACGTGGGGCGAGAAGTACCAGGGGCTCGTCGAGGAGTCCGAGACGGGCGGAGACAGCTTCGACTCCCAGGCCAACCATCTCATGGCCGAGAAGCTGGAGGGCAAGCTGCTGCTCATGTACGGCACGCTGGACGACAACGTGCACCCCAACGCGACGCTGCTGCTGATCGACGAGCTGATCGAGCACAACAAGGACTTCGATCTGATCGTGCTCCCCAACCGCAACCACGGCTACGCGAACGAGCCGTACGTCATCCGCAGGACGTGGGACTATTTCGTCCGTCACCTGCTGGGGCAGGAGCCGCCGCGAGGCGTTCGCCTGAGCGCCGCGGAGCCGCGCGACTGACCTTGGCTGGGGTCGCGGGCGCGTCTATGGTGGGCCTTGCCGCACCGGCAGATCCCGGAAACGGAGGTTCGAGGTTATGAGGCGCGCTCCCCTGACCCTGGCATTGCTCCTGCTCGTCGGCGCGTCCGACGTCAGCGCGCAGGTTGCTCGCAGACCCTTCCTCTTCAAGGACGCCCGTGGCGAGCTCGCCCAGGCTCGGGCGCGCGGCGAGTCGGACGTCCTCCTCGTCATCGCTTCGATGCGGGGTCGCAACGCCCGGGTCGTGGACGAGATCCGGGGGATGGGGGGCACCGTGCAGTTCCGTGACGACGGGGTGGACTACGTGCGCGCCCGTGTGCCGATCGACCGCGTGCAGGAGCTCGCGGCGAGCTCGGACGTGCACAGCGTGGACGTGTCCGTCACCGGGCTGTCGCGGTCCTTCGGAATGGCCGACGGCGAGCAGGCGGTGGCGCCCGAGCTGCCCGGCATCACGCCCGCGGACACGATCACGGAGCCGTGGCCGCCGGTGCTGGGAGACTACCCGCTGCGCAACCGCTACAGCCCGCTCGAGGACGTGCGGGCGAGAGGCTTTCTCGAGGCCAACCCCACGTACGACGGCCGCGGCGTGCTGATCGCGATGATCGACATGAGCCCCGACATGCTCCTGCCCGAGCTCCAGACGGCGACGAGCCTCGACGGCACGGCGGTCCCGAAGATCGCCGTGTACGAGGCCGTGCTCGACGTCGACGAGGAGGACGACGGACGCTGGCTGCGCATGGACGACATGGTCGAGGCCAGGGGCGGAGCCTTCGAGTATCGCGATTCGACGTACAGGGCCCCGCGTGACGGCACGTTCCGCGTCACGCTCTTCGACGAGGTGCACGCCGACACGGCCGCGGTGTTCGGGAGCCAGGGCCTCGACGGCGACGTCAACCGCGACGGCAACCCGGAGGGTGCGAGCCGCCTCTTCGGCGTGCTCTGGGACGAGGCCGCCGGCGACGTGTGGGTCGACACCGACCAGGACTTCGACTTCACCGACGAGAGGACCCTCGGCGAGTTCAACGAGCGCCGCGAGTTCGGCGTGTTCGGGACCGACGATCCCGATACGCCGGTGCGGGAGTCCGTCGGCTTCGGCGTCCAGATCGACGAGGACAGGAAGCTCATCGCGCTCAACCTGGGAATCGCGAGCCACGCGTCGCTGGTCGTGGGCGCGGCGCTTGCCAGCCGGGGCGAGGAGGGGCGCTTCGACGGCGTCGCGCCCGGCGCCCAGTTGGCGAGCGTCGCCGAGGGCGGCTCGGCGTACGGTCAGACGGAGGCCGCGATCGTCGCCGCAAGGCGTGGAGCCGACGTCATCTACTTCGAGCAGAGCTCGAACATCACCCGCAACTACCTGCTGCGGGACGGGCGGCTCGTGCCCTCGGTCATCTACGACCGGGTCGTCGAATCGATGGGCCCCTCGATCCTCTCCCCGACGCACAACTATCCGGTGCTCGGCGCGATCGACGACATCGTCATGGGCCGCGGAACGATCGGCATCGGCGGCCACGAGAGCAAAGAGAACTTCTTCCTGAACCACGGCGTGCGGGTCGAGCACGACGACAACCTGCTCATCACGGGCGGATACGGCCCCATGGGCGACGGGTCGCTCAAGCCCGACGTGATCTCGCCGTCCAACTACGTGAGCACCGCACAGGGCTTCGTCGACGGGCGCGCCATCCCGGGCCTCTTCGAGCTTCCACCCGGCTATACCATCGCCGGCGGGACGTCGACCGCCACGCCCACCGCGGCCGGGGCCGTGGCCCTNNTCCAACTACGTGAGCACGGCGCAGGGCTTCGTGGAGGGCCGGGCGATGCCCGGCCTCTTCCAGCTGCCGCCGGGCTACACGATCGCCGGCGGCACGTCGACGGCCACGCCGACCGCGGCCGGCAGCGTCGCGCTCCTGATCAGCGGGGCCCGTCAGGCGGGCATTCCTCACGACGCCCTGCGCCTGAAGTACGCCGTGACGCGCTCGGCGCGCTGGGTGCCGCACATCGCGGCCTACAAGCAGGGCAACGGGGTGGTGAACGTCGAGGATGCATGGCAGATCCTGAGGGAGCTCGCCGCCGGAGCGCCGATGATCGAGATCGAGAGCCGGGCGCCGGTGCGGTGGGCCTACAGCCACCTCCTGCCGACGCCGCACGAGGGGGTCGGGCTCTACGAGCGCTCGGGTTGGGACGTGGGTGACCGGGACGAGCGCGTCGTCACGCTCACGCGCAAGAACGGGCCCGGCGCGCCGATGACCTTCTCGGTGAGCTGGGCCGGAAACGAGCACGGCGCCTTCTCGGCGCCGCTGAGCGTCACGCTGCCGCTGAACGAGCCGGTATCGCTGCCGATCACGGTCGCTCCGCGAGCGTACGGGGTGCACACCGCGCACCTCACCCTCGACCATCCCGACGTTCCGGGGTACGCGCACCGCATGCTCGCGACGGTCGTCGCGGCGGAGCCGCTGAGCGCGCGCAACGACTACTCGGTCGAGAAGAGCGTCGAGGTGCCGCGGCCGGGAATGCAGAGCTACTTCTACGACGTTCCCGAAGGGGTGACGGCGCTCAAGCTCGATCTCGCCTGGGAGGACCGCGCCGTCGCGATGGCGGTGGTGCGGCCCGACACGCGGGCGCAGCGCGGGGCGCTCGTGGGCTCCGGACAGAGCCGCGTGACGCAAGTCGTGCACGACCCGATGCCGGGCATGTGGGAGGTCCGGCTGAGCGACGTCGCGGATACGCGCACGTTCGATTGGGAGCAGGCCAAGAAGGAGGAGCCGGTTCCGCCCACCCCCGCGACGCTGACCGTGTCGGCCCTTTCGGCCGACGTGTCGGTGGTGAGCGGAGGCGCGCCGGTCGCGGACAACGGCTCACCGTCGTCGGCCGCGGCGCCGGGGTCCCACCAGGTGTGGATCACCAACCGCATGGCGGCCTTCACCGGCGGAGCCGTGAGCACTCCGGTGGGCAGCGCGCGCGCCGAGCGCCGCACGATCGCGCAGGGCGAGCAGCAGATGCTCGAGGTGGAGGTGTTGCCGGGCTCGGAGGCGCTGATCGTGCGCACCCGGGTGTCGGGCGCGGACCTGGACGTCTACGCCTTCGACTGCTCGGAGGAGGAGTGTCGCGCCGCGAGGGTGGACGGAGACCCGGTCGGGGACGAGTCGCTCGTGATCGAAGATCCCGCGGCGGGTCTGTGGAAGATCGTCGTCGACGGCGCGGACGTGCCGGCGGGGGAGGTGGAGTACGACTACCTCGACGTCGTGCTCAACCCGGTCTACGGGATGGTCGGCTCGGCCGACATGCCCCAGGAGCGGGCCAGGGACGCCCGTTGGACCGCCGCGGCGCACAGCTGGATCGCGCCGGCGGCTCACGAGGACGGCCGCGCGCCGTACCTCGTGGTCCGCGTGCGTGGTGAGCAGGACGACGAGTCCTTCTGGGTGAGCCTCGGCGAGGTCGCGACCGGGCGCGGCGCCGCGGCGTTCCCTCGCTGATCGCGGTGACTGCCGCGCAAGGCCGCACGCCCGTGCGGGCCGTTCCCCGCGGGTCCGCTACCACGGCGGTTCGGACGGGTCGACCAGGATCTCGACGTTCCGTACGATCTGCCGCTCCCGGCCCGAAACGACGTCCAGCCGGTAGACGCCTCCCGGATCGTCCGCAAGGCCGCCCCCGCCGAGGGGATTGTGGAACTTGGAGAGCACCAGCGTTCGGTCGTCGAGCCAGCCCAGGGTTTCGTGGTAGTCGAACCACGCCCTCTTCCTGCGATCGTGCACGAGCTCTCCCTCACGGTCCAGGATCACGACGCCCGCTCTGCCTCGGAGGCCGCTGACGTCGGCGGCCGGCAGCGCGAAAAGCGAGCCATCGGGGCTCCAGGAGGCCCGAGGGTTCGCGGAACGGCCGTAGAGCAGGACGTCGCTCAGGACCTGCCGCGTCTCCCCCGTGCCCACCGCCATCAGGTAGACGTGGGAAAGAGCTCCGCCGCGGACCGGGACCTGGAAGAGAATCGCACGCCCGTCGGGCATCCATGTGATCGCGTAGCCTTCCGCGAGCTTGCGGTCGGCGCTCCCGTCCGGGGACATGATGCGTAGCTCGGCTCGTCCGGGGCCGCCCTGATACAGCACATGCTCTCCGTCGGGCGACCACATGGGATTCCACGCGTCCGGGACGAGGAGCCTCGGCTCCCGCGAGCCGTCGGCGGCGGCGATCATGAGCCCCGCGCGACCCGACCAGGCCACGTCTCGCCCCAGGGGCTCCCACTCGGCTTGGCCCAGTCCGGATATGTCGTCGGCGAGCTTCGTCAACCCGCTCCCGTCGAACGCCATCCGGTAGAGACCTTCGGTCCCGTCCCGGTTGGAATAGAAGAGGAGCCATCGGCCGTTCGGAGACCAGACCGGTCGGATATCCTCCCCGGGGTGGCGGGTGAGGTTGCGAAGCTCCGAGCCGTCCGGGCGAACCGTGAAGATCTCCCAGTTTCGCGGGGGGATCATGCCTTGGAGGACGATCAGGTCGGAACCGGGGCGAACCTGCGGGCTCTCGTAACGTTCCACGAGCCACGTCTGCCGCTCCGAGAAGAAGCCACAGGCACCGAGGATCGGCAGGGCCAGGACAAGCAGGGTCGAGCGCTGGAGCCGGATCCGGCGCCGCCCCCGCCCCCGCACCCACGCCCGTACGCCGGTGACGGCGTGGAGCCCCAGGAGAGCTCCGAATACGATGAACATGACGCTGGAGCCCGGGAGGGCGAGCGTGCTGATCGCGAACGCCGATTCGGCGGCGAGCAACGCGACGGCGGGGAGGAGGATGGGCCGCTCACGACGGAAGAGCCAGATCACGCCGAGGGCGAACGGCCAACCCAGGAAGACGATCCCTCCCACGGCCAGGGACGCGAACGCGAGGGCGATGTAGACCGTGTCCGGGATCGACCCCTCCACGGGCGACTCTAGGACACCGGTCTGCTCCAGGGTCCACTCGGCGATGAGCGCGAGGATCAGCGTGCCCGTCACCAGGTAGGCGTACTCGATGACGGGTCGCAGCACAGTCCGGAGGCGCTCGAGCCTCGGCGTCGGAGCATCCATCTTCACGCTGCCCTGGAACCGCGTGCCGTCCCAGCCGAAATTTAGCAGGACGGCGCGTGTCGTCAGCAGCGCGCCGGGGAGCGTACGATGAGTGAGTCCGAGACCGGGCGTTCCCGCGCCCGTCCCGTGCTCCGCGGGCTGGTGGCCTGGAGCTATCTGCTTGCGGGGCTACTCGTTCTGCCGCTGGCCGTGGATCTTCTGCTCCACGAGCTCGGCGTGATCTCGGGCTCCGTGCTCCCTGTGCCGGAGCTGTTCGGATGGCTGACGGGCTTCCTGATCTTCCTGGGTTGGCCCTTCGCCATCGCGATCGCCTGGTTCTTCAGGCTCGATCGCGTCCTGGCCCTGCCCGCGCTGCTCTTTCTCGCCGCGGAGCTGGTCGTCGTGGCCTGGTTCCAGGTGGGCACCACCTCGAGACTCCTCGAATCGATCACCGCCTTGGCAGGCGCCGTGTTCGGAGTCGGCGCGATCCGAGCCTGGGTGCTCGTCCGCCGCGAGCGGCACGAATCTCCGTGAGCTCGACCGTCTCGTTGCGTCCGGCGGGTGGCGTGCCCGGGAAGTGATCGCGGGCATCGGGCGTCCGGGAGGATTCAGGGCAGCCATCGACCCGCCGTCCCGTCCACGCACGCCGCCGCGGGGACAGCGCTTCCCGACGAACGTCGGAGGAGGCGGACTCCAAGGCGCTCGGGGCCCTGCTCTCGGTCTCGAGCCAGCTCGCCTTTGGCTGAGGAGCGTCGGTCTCGCCCTGGGAGGCTTCGTCATCGCCAAGCTCCACCTCGCCTTCTTCGACAAGCGGTACCTGCGGGCGGGCGAGCTCGAGCGTGTCATCGGGCAGCCGAATCCACGGGCAAGACGCTCGGCCGAGGCGTGAGGCGCGCGAGTCCGGTCCCCCGGTGAGCCTAATGCCCGGCGCCCTCGAGGTGAGCGTCCAGCTCGTCCAGGAAGCGGTCGATGCTCTCGATGTGGTGAGCGTGGCTCCCCTCGATCTCGACCACGCGCGCGTTCGGCAGGTAGGACCCGAGCAGGTCGACGACGCGCATCTCCCATGGCTCCGTCGTCGTTCCTTTGGTCACGAGCGCCGGGCAGTCGATGCTCCTGAGGTCGGCGACCGACAGGTCGGACCCCATCAGCGCTTCCGACAGCCACGACAGAGCCATCCGGTGCGGGGCCGCTCGTTCCCAGTAGGCGTGGGTCCGGGCGCGGGCCGGGTCGTCGACGAACCCCGCCGATGCAAGGAACGAGGCCAGGTCGTCGTCGGTGACGATCGTCCCCGCCATGGCGTTGATGTATCGGATGAACTCGGCCAGCTCCTCGCCGACCTCGCCGACTCTCTCCAGAATCCAGTAGGCAGCGGGCTCGACGAGGACCATCGACGTCACGCGGCCCGGATGGACGGCCGCGAATTCGAGCAGCGCCCTCCCCCCGCTCGACCACGCGGCGAAGCTCGCTTGCTCGATCCCCAGGTGGTCCAGGGTGAGGCGCAGGCTCTCGCGCTCGATCTCTCTCGAGTACGCGGGGTCGCCCGGCTCTCCGGCGCTCCCCAGCTCGTTGTGGATGGGCTGCACCCGGGTGGTCCGGTAGCGGGCCTTCAGGCGCTCCTGATGCGGAAGCCATGACAGCCAGCCCGTCAGCCCTCCCGGGATCAGGACGAGGGGGTCACCGTCTCCGACGGTGTCGTGGAGCAGGACACGAGGCTGCACCGGTCAGCCTCCTTCCTCGGGGCGGCGCCGCCACATCTTGACCTCGCAGCCGCGTGCGGGTCTCCGCGGAAGGTGCGCGCGCGCCCGAATCGGGGCAGGTCGCCCCGGTCGTGAAGCGCCCGCCGCGCCACGCCACCCGCTCACAGCCCACGGCCCGCATATCGGGGAAGCTCGACCAGCTCGTGGTCGGGATGGGCTGCCCGGAACTGCGGGGTCGAGGCCACGTCCCGGGCGAAGTCCGCCGGGATGCCGATCAGGCGCCCGTCGGAGCGCACGAGCGCGTGGTCGTGCCCTCCGGCGCCGAGCATGTCCCAGTAGTGCGTGTACTCGATCGAGCCGTCCCCCCAGCGCTTCTCGACCTGCAGCACCTGGCGGCGCTTCACGTGGTCCCCGTGCTTCGCGAGCATGGGACCGGCGAGGCAGGTCCGGGGCAGCCAGCTCCCGTCGTCCGACAGGAAGAGCTGGGCGTCGACGATGTACTTCGAGGCCCGCCCGCTGATGGTCTCCTTGATGGCGGCGCTCGAGTGGCGTGAGCCGCCATTGGCGTCGCGCTCGACGACGTTGAGTCGGAACTCCGCGCCCGTCCACTCGATCACGAACTCGAGAACCACGTAGGCGCCGGCGCCGATGCACAGCGGGGAGTCCTCGTGGCTGCGCCCGGCGAAGGCGTTCTTGATCTTCACCGAGAGCCCGTTCTTGCCCTTCTTCCAGGTGCAGATGCCCTCGTTGGCGAGGGCGCCGAACCGGGCGGGGTAGAACTTGACCGGGCTCACCCGCTCGACGCCCCACGCCACGACGTGCGCGGGCAGGGACACCGACTCGACCTCGAGGTTCTGGGCCTCGAGGAGCTGCTCGAGCAGCTGGTTGAACCCCATCGACTCGTCGGCCGAGACGTCGTGTCCCATGCACATCTTCGAGAGCGTGAGCGCGACGTCGGGCGCGACCTCGATGAGCTGGTCGAGGCCCCGAAAGAACGCCCGGACCGCGTCCCGCTTGACGCCGGTGAAGAGCAGCGGCGCGGGGCCGCCCGGAAACATCGGCTTCGTGGCGTCCCGATCCGCGGCGTCGAAGCTCGCAAGGAGCGAGGACCGCGCGGGCTCGGGCGGATAGGGCCGGTCGTCGCCGCCGTCGGGCGGACGCCGGTCCTTGCAGAGTCCGTGCAGCTTCGGCGTGTCGCGCGGCTTCCGATCCACCGGGATCTTGCCGACCACGGTGGTCCGGCCGAGCAGGCGGGGCGATGCCATCGTCTCCTCCGCGTCCTCGAGGCGAGCGTGCGGGCCCGGGTGGCGCCCACGCTCACCTCCTATCGTTCGGTGCTCTCCTGAGCCGCCCTCCTACGGCCGATCCGAGATCAAGGGCGACACGTTGCGCGCGAGCAGGGTCCGGTTGAACGCCGCCACCTCGGTGTCGAAGAGCGTCGCCGTCTCCCCGCGCAGCCTCAGCACCCGCTCGTGCAGGATGCCCTGGACCTCCCGCGCCTGATCGGTCGGGCGGAAGTCTCCGTTCATGATGTTGCCGGCGAGATAGCCGAGCTCCTGGATGAGCTCGGGCGCCCAGCGGGTTCCGTCCGAGCCGGCGTTCAGGAGCTGGACGAGCTGCGACTCCACGGCGATGAGCTTCTCGTCGAGCGCCGCCGAGGCCTCGAGAAGGTCGGCCGCGTCGGCGCGCTCGGCGAGCACGTCGCCCAGGTCGTAGAGCTGGCGCCGGGCCCACTCGATGCGGTTCACCATCCCCGCGGCCTCCGCGTGGTCCGCGCGGATGTCGTCGAAGAGCGCGAGCTGGGCGCGGATGTCCGCCTCGGTCCCGCTCGAGTTCGGGTCCTTCAGCACCCGGAGCTGCTGCGTGTGCGACCGCCCGTCGACCTCGAGCGTGACGGCGTACGTGCCGGGCGCCACGAGCATCGACAGCCCCCCGCCGCCGGAGCGCCGGCGATCGGGGCCGAGGTCGTACCAGTCGGCGTACAGCGGCTTGGTGCGCAGCACCACCGAGGGCGAGGGCTCGTCCTGCAGGTTCCACCAGACACGGTTGATGCCGGGCCGGGCGGGGCCCCTCAGCGTGCGCACGACCCGTCCCGAGCCGTCGGCGATCGTGAGCGTCGCGCCCTGCGCGCTCCCCCCGGCGACCCAGTAGTTGAGCGAGGCCCCGTAGGGCGGGTTGTCGCCGTCGGACTGGTCGTTGGGGATCCGGCGGTACGACGTCACGGGCCGGAACCGGTACGCGTCGCGCGGCGCGAAGAGGTGGGACGGAGCGGCCGCGACCTGCGCGTCGAGCTGCTGCAGCGGCGTGAGGTCGTCGAGGATCCAGAAGCCGCGCCCGTAGGTGCCGACCACGAGATCGTTGAAGTGCTCCTGCACCTCGATGCCGTACATCGGCGCCGGCGGCATGTTGCTCATGAGCGGCTGCCAGCGCCCGCCGTCGTCGAACGAGACGTAGAGGATGTTCTCCGTCCCGAGGTAGAGCAGCCCGGGCCGGACCGGATCCTCGTAGATGTCGCGCACGTAGCTGAGCGGCGAGTCGGCGATGCCGTCGACGATCTTCGTGAAGCTCCGGCCGTAATCGTCGGTCTTGTAGACGTGGGGCTCGAAGTTGCCCACCTGGTGGTGCTCGATGGCGTAGTACGCCTTGCCGGCCTGGTGCTTCGACGCGTGGATGCCGCGCACGACGCCGTCGGGGGGCAGGTCGGGGAGGTTGGCGGTGATGTCGGTCCAGGTGTCACCGCCGTCGCGGGTCACGTGCGCCAGCCCGTCGTTCGTGCCCACCCACAGCACGCCCTCCTCGACCGGCGACTCGGCGAAGGAGTAGATCACGCAGCAGAACTCGACGCCGAT
>JABAOE010001303.1_pt3 | contig 18475 bp, 12 predicted proteins | sample 7062141 | NCBI WGS metagenome assembly JABAOE01 (sample SAMN14538627, study PRJNA623070) | marine sediment metagenome | biome: marine biome [ENVO:00000428]; feature: marine pelagic biome [ENVO:01000023]; material: deep marine sediment [ENVO:00002113] | place: India: Gulf of Khambhat ... | reverse complement strand
CGTGCCGGGGTCGGCCTCGTGCCGGTCCAGCGCCTCGTTGACCAGGGCGTCGGCTTCCTTGTTGTCCTCGCGACGCACGTGGCGGATGTCGAACAGGGCCAGGCCCGCGATCATGCGTTTGGCCTCGGCGAAGAGCGGTTTCAGGTCGGGGTGCTTGACCTTGTAGCGACCTTGGAGCTGGCGCACGATCAGCTCGGAGTCCGAGCGCAGCCGCACCTCGGAGGCGGACTTTTGCGTCGCGAGCCGCAACGCCTCGATCAACCCGTGGTACTCGGCGACGTTGTTGGTCGCGCGGCCGAGCGTGCCGGCGTGGCGTTCCAGGCAGCGGCCCCCGGCGTCGAGCACGGCGACACCCCACGCCGCCGGACCGGGGTTTCCTCGCGAGCCGCCGTCGAAGGCAGCGTTAAACCGCTCCACCGTTGACCGCTTCGACGCCGCCGTCGGCGGGCGCGGACGCTTCGGGCGCAGCCGGCTCGGCCGGCGATCCGCCCGCCTCCGCGAGAGCGGCCGTGATCCCGGGCTCATAAAACAAGAGCCGGCGGCAGTTCCCGCACGTGTGAACCGCCGCCGCCATCTTGATCTCCTGGTACACCTGCGGGCGGAGGCGCACGTAGCAGGTCTGGCAGGTTCCGTCGCCGGCCTTCGAAAGGAAGACGCCGCGCCGCGTCTCCTCGAGCCGCCGCACGTTGGCCAGCAGCCCTGCCGGAAGCCCGTTCTCGAGCTCGCCGCGTTCGGCGGTCAGTCGATCGATCGACCGGCGCGCTTCGGTCGACGCCTGTTCGACGGCCCTGGTCTCGACCTCGACGGCCTCGCGCTCCTGTTGGATGTGCTCCTCGTGCGTCGCGAGCTCGCCCGTGAGTTTCTCGATCTCCTCCATGTCGCGGAGGATCGCCTCTTCGTGCTCGGTGATCTGCGCCTTGACGGCGTCGATCTCCTTGAGCATCGCCGCGTACTCTCGCTGGTTCTTGACCTGCATCAGGTCATCGTTGTACTTGGTCTTGTTCTCCTCGAGCACCTCGAGTTCCGAGCTACGCGTCTTGCGGTCGAGCTCCAATTCGTCATAGCGATCCTTGATCGCGACGTACTCGGCGTTGCGTTCGCGAAAACGCCCTTCGATCTCGTCGATCTTCGCCGGAGCCGCGGCGACGACACTCTCCGCCTGGCGTAGGTTGTCGGCGACTCTCTGGATGCGCACGAGGCGAATCAGCTGTTCTTTCGAGGTCACGTCGACCCTCCTCTTCCGCTTATCGGTGCCCGAAAAAACGAAGGGCGCCCACCTGGAGCGCCCTTAATCGCCTGGCCGGTCCGGTCGGCCAACCTCCTTCATACGGAGGCCGCCTCCCGGATGCCTGCAATCTCGTTTTTTCATAAACCGTGCCACGATAGCGACTTACGCTAGCACCGTGGCGCCGGAGCGTCAACCGAACAGCAGGTTGACCACGAGCACGGCGATGAGGATCCCGGTGATGTCGGCCGCCAGGCATGCCGGTAGCGTGTGCCGTGTCCGTTTCACCCCGATGGCGCCGAAATAGACGGCCAGGACGTAGAACGTGGTCTCGGTGCTGCCCTGAAACGTGCTCACCATGTAGCCCACGAACGAATCGGGCCCGTGGGTTCGCATGACTTCCGTCATCACACCCTGTGCCCCGGAGCCGGTCAGCGGTCGCAGCAACGCCATCGGCAGCGCCTCCGCGGGCATCCCGATACGCGTCGTGATCCCGGACAGAAGATCGACGAGGATCGCGATCCCACCCGACGCGCGGAACATCCCCACGGCGACGAGGATCGCCACGAGGTAAGGGATGATCCGCAGCGCGACCTGAAAACCCTCCTTCGCGCCTTCGACCAGCGCGTCGTAGACGCGCACGCCCTTGGCCCAGCCGTAGGCGACGCACCCGGCCACGATCGGCGGCAACATCCAGAAGGAAAGGACGTCGCGAAACAAATCGAAGGCGGGGACCGAACCGGCGCGAAGCGCGACGTGGCGGACGAGCAGCGCGGCGTAGACCAGCCCGGCCAGGACTGCAGCGACGGCGGCCCAGCGACGGGTGTCCGGCACGACTTCCGTGCTCGGTCGTTCCTTCTCCGCGCCGGGGTCGATCTTCGCGGAGGCGGGTTCGCTGGCGCGGTAGGCCGGCAGCTTGGCCAGGAACCAGGCGGCGAGGATCCCGGCGAGCATCGCGCAGCCGCTGGCGACCCAGGTCGGGAACAGGATGCCCGTCGGATCCGCGGAGTCGAGCGAGGCGCGGATCGCGATCGCGCTGGTCGGCAGGATCGCGAACCCGGCCGTGTTGATCGCCAGGAACAGGACCATCGCGTTGGTCGCGGTTCCCTTTGCCGTGTTCAGGCGATCGAGCTCCTCCATCGCCTTGATCCCGAACGGCGTCGCGGCGTTGCCCAGGCCGAGGATGTTGCACGACATGTTCATGATCATCGCGCTCATCGCCGGGTGATCTTCCGGCACGCCGGGAAACAGCCGGCGAGTCAGCGGTGCGATCGCGCGCGCGATGTGAGACATCAGACCGGCCAGTTGAACGACGCGCATCAACCCGAGGAACAACGCCATCACGCCGATCAACCCGAGGGCGATCCCGACCGCATCCTTGGCGGATTGGAGGATCGACGCGTTGAGCGCTTCCATCCGTCCCGACCAAGCGGCGAGCAGCAGGGAGGCCAGGACGAGGAAGACGAAGATGCCGTTGAGCATGGACCGCTAGCGGACTAGGTCGTGTTCTCGGATTCGCGGTTGATCGCCTCTTGCAGCAGGTGATCCTCGGCGCGCTCGTGCGAGCGGAACATCTCGAGGAACGTTCCCAGATCCACACACAGGGCGTCGACGTCCTCGTTGTTTCCGGCCTGCGCGTAAATACGCGCCATCTCGAGGATCTCGATCATCTTCTCGTGTTCCGCGATCAGCCGCGAGATCTCGACGCGGCGTTCGGGCATGATCTCGAGGATCGCCTGGAACAAGCCTCCGTGCTCCTCACTCTCGTGATGATCGACGAGGCGTTCCTTCAGCCCTTCGATCTGGGCGGCCAACCGCCGCATCGGTTCACGGTCGGGAACGCCGTTGCGCAACTCGTCGAGCGTCACCTCCACCTGATCCAGGTAGAAGTGGATCTGACGATGCTCTTCCAGGGTGTGTTCGGTTTTCTGCTCGAGTGTTTGGAATCCAGTCATCACCGGTCTCCCGTTCCTGTTGTTTCAACCTGCTCTCCGGCAGCCCCCTCAGATTGACGTTAAACCTCCACCGCGATTTGTTCCAGTGACTTACGTTGCAGGTCCGGGACCGTGCAACCTTCTTTAGGATAACCGAGAGCGATCAACATGTATGCCCTTTCATTCTCGGGCCGTTCAAGTATCCTGTGGAGAAATCCCATGGGGGACGGCGTGTGGGTCAGTGTCGCCAGCCCCGCGCGATGCAGCGCCGCCAGCAGCATTCCCGTCGCGATCCCGACCGATTCGTTCACGTAGTAATGCTTGGCTTTTTCCCCGTCCTCGTCCCGGCCCCAGAGCTGCGCGAAGATCACGATGAGCCACGGACAGGTGGTCAGGAACGGCTTGTGCTCGTCCGTGCCCAGCGGGGCGAGGTCCTTGAGCCACGACTCCGGCATGCGTCGGGTGTAGTTCTCCTTTTCCTCGATCTCGGCGGCCTCGCGGATCTTGGCCTTGATGTCGCGATCGCCGACGAGAACGAAGGTCCAGGGCTGCTTGTGCGCCCCGGACGGGGCGGTTCCCGCGGTGAGGATCGCTCGTTCGACGATCTCCTTCGGCACCGCGCGGTCGTCGTAGTCGCGCACCGACCGGCGCCGGCTCAGGTCGCGGTAGAACTCGTTCGCCCTGGTGAGCATCTCGTCTTCAGCGTAGGTGCTGAATTCCAGGGGAACGAAGGGATACTCGGTAGAACTCATGGGATCGACTCCTTGGGGTCTCCTTGGGGTCAAGTCTTGGCATGGGACACTCGAACTGGCCGTGAATGGGGTCAAGTCTTGGCATGGGACNNGTCCCATGCCAAGACTTGACCCCATTCACGATAATGCTCGGTTTGACTCCTCGTCGAGCTTCAGCAACTCGATCTCGACCGTATCGGCGAGAGACTGGACGTCGTCCTTGCCGGGCTCGAACTCGAGGACGACGACACGGTGGCGGCGGCGCAGCAGCTCCGCCATCCGCCGGTAAGCCTGTTGCAGCCGGCCCAGCGCCTCCTCATTCTGGTGCGGTTCGAGCGGACCGCCGCCCGAGCGGAGCTCGGTCATGATCCCGGTGACCGGGGGTAGAACCAGCACCAACACGGTGGGAATCGGCGGTCGAACCAGAGACCACTCGTTGACCAGCCAGATCTCGGGAGCATGGCGGATGAACCGCCACCACTTGCCCCACGGGATCTTCTGTTTGCCGGACAGGTACTCGACCACGCGGTTCAACTCGCCGTCGTCGAAGACCCCGCGGTAGGAATCCGCCACGGCCCAGGCGGCAAGATCCACCAGCGCGCTGCCGTCGGTGACGACGAAACGCGCCGAGCGGCGCTCGCCGATGATCTCGCTCAACCGGGCAATCTCGATCTTCTCCGAGAACTTGGGCCCTGAGAGTCGTTTGTTCACCCCGATCAACCTCGCCAGGATCGCGGTCCAGGCTCGGTACGGCATGTGGGCGCTCGGCGCGGTGGTTTCCTGGACGCCTTCGGGGCCCGCCTCCAGCAGGGTCGAGCCCAGCCCCAGCGCCGTCCCGTGCCGGCCGAGCCGCGTGGCCACCGCGCGCATGACTTCCTCGCGTGTCCGGCCGTCGAGCCCGCAGACGGCGACGCGGTGCGGCGCTCGCGCGACGTCTCCCGGAGGCGGGGGCGGGGGCGGGGCCAGCGACAGCACGTCGTGCTGGACCTGCTCGGCGATGGTGCGCGCGTCGTCCCGCGGGTTGTAGGCGCGCGGCTTACCCACGATCGCATCGACATTCAACGGAACGGGAACGGTCTGGCCGCGTGGCCAGATTCGCTCCGGCCCGGCGAGATAGACCGGGACGACGAGCAATCCCGGCAACTTGCGAACCAGCTTGCCGATCCCGGGACGGAACCGGGCGACCACGCCGGCCTCGCCGCGACTCCCCTCGGGGAAGAAGACCAGGGAGTGACCTTCGTTGAGCTTGTCGACCAACGGTTGCAGCGGATCCACCCCTGCCTTGGGACGGCGCTGGATCGGGATGCCGTTCATCAGCCACATCGCCAGCGCCTGTTTGAACAGCGTCGAGCCGAAATAGTCCGCGGCAGCGACCGGATGGACCCGTGTCAGGCGGCGCAACGGGAACAGGCTCATCAGGATACCGGCATCGAGGTGAGAGTTGTGGTTCGACACGACCAGGCACGGCCCATCGGGCACGAGGCTTCGGCGGCGGTAACGGACGCCGACGATCCATGTCAAGACGGGTCGCACGAACCCGAGATGAAAGAGATAGAGCGCGACGGTGCGGAGGAAGCGTCTCACGGCGCGAAGTTGACCACGTAGTGGAAGAACACCGGAGCGGCGTAGACGGCCGGGACCATGCGGGTCATCGTCGCGCCGCGGCCGATGACCGCGGCGGAGCTTGTCATGTTCAGGTCGGTCGCGACCGCTTCGGAGACCAGCGCGCCGAGCGTGACGGCCACCGAGACCAGCAGTCCGGCGCGACCGCCGTCGCTGTGCGCCATGCCGGCCAGCGGCGCGAGGACGTAACCGAGACCGGTTGCCAGGAACATCGCCGCGAAGATCCCCGCCAGCGGCCGGAACCACGGGGTCCCGGGGTGCGGGCGGGCGGCCAACCGTTGGGGCAGCTCCGACGCCAGCACCAGTACGCCGAACAACTCGAGCAGACCCTGGTGCGCGGGACCCGCGAACAAAGCGAGGTGCCCGATGCAGAACACGAAGAAGATCACGCCGAGCAGCATCCGCCCCATCGACCCGAGCAACCCCCGCTCGGTCGTGCCGTAGACGAGGAACACCGGAACGATCAGGAACAGGACCACCGGAACGACGGCCTGGAACAGCTTGGCGGCGCCGATGAAGGCCGGCCACAGGATCAGCGGAATCGCGAGGTAGGACACGAGGATCGCGTAGCGGTCGCGCGGTCGCACGGGCGCGACGGAAAAGTAGGCCCGCAACGACGCGAACATCATGAATGCGAGGAGCGGGAACGCGATCCAGCGGTTCGAGCGGGAGAGCAACACGAGGACCGTCGCCATGACCCACCACAGGCCGGCCCAACCGGGGAGCGCGCGGAACCGGCCGCCGCGACGCCGCGTGACGAAGGCAACGAGGCTGACGACCGCCAACGCACCGGCCAGCGCCCAGATGAGACGCGCATCCCCGCCGAATAGCTGTGCCATCGGCTCTATTATGCCTATCCCCTTGGGTCGTTTTGGCTAGAATCGGCCGATGGCCAGCGAGCAAGAGACCCCCCGGCCCTGTGCCCTCGTTCTGTTCGGAGCGACCGGCGACCTGATGCGCCGCAAGCTCGTGCCCGCGCTGTACAACCTGCTGCTCGACGAGATGCTGCCGCAGTGCCTCGCCATCGTCGCGGTGACACGCAGGGAAACCGATCGCGACGACCTGCTGGCGCGGCTGCGCGAGGGCATCGAGCAGCACTCCCGGCGGGCACTCGATGCGGACGTCTGGGCGCGGCTCGAAAGCGCGATCTCGACCGTCGCCGCGGACGCCGAATCGGAGCGGGGGTTGGTCCCGTTGCGCGAGCACCTCGCGGAGATCGATCGGAGATGCGACACCTCCGGGAACCGCCTTTTCTACCTGGCCGTCCCTCCGTCGGCCTACGCCGGGATCGCCGCCGGACTCGGTGCGGCCGGCCTCAACCGGCCCGGTGAGGGTGGCACGTTCGCGCGCATCGTGCTGGAGAAACCGATCGGCCGCGACCTCGCCTCGGCGGTCGCGCTCAACCACGCCGTCAATGCGGTCTTCAACGAAGGATCGGTCTACCGCATCGACCATTACCTCGGGAAGGAGACCGTGCAGAACCTGCTCGTCTTCCGCTTCGCCAACGCGATCTTCGAGCCGCTGTGGAACCACAAGTACGTCGACCACGTGCAGATCACCGTGGCCGAGTCGATCGGGGTCGAGGGACGCGGGGCGTACTACGAGGAGGCCGGGACGACGCGGGACATGTTGCAGAACCACATGTTCCAGCTGCTCTGCCTCACGGCCATGGAGCCGCCGGCGTCTTTACGTCCCGATGCCATCCGCAACGAAAAGGTCAAGGTGCTCGAGGCGCTGCGACCACTCGAAGGTGCGGATGTGGCGGCCGCGACGGTTCGCGGTCAGTACGCGCACGGCGTGATCGACGGCAAGGAGGTGTCCGGCTACCGCGAGGAGCCCGGCGTCTCCGCCGATTCGCGAACGGAGACCTACGTCGCCGCCGAGTTGTTCGTCGACAACTGGCGCTGGGCCGGCGTGCCGTTCTACCTGCGCGCCGGCAAGCGGATGACCAAGCGAGTCACCGAGATCGCGTTGCGTTTCCGCGAGGTCCCGCATCATCTGTTCCCCGACGCGGCGCTGACCACGAACACACTCGCGTTGCGGATCCAACCGGAGGAGGGTATCTCGATCAAGTTCGACGCCAAGATTCCCGGCACGGAGCCGCGCATCAAACCCGTCGAGATGGAGTTCGACTACGAAGGCTCGTTCGCGGACGGCTCGCCGGAAGCTTACGAGCGATTGATCAGCGATGCGCTCCACGGGGACTCGACGCTGTTCATCCGCGGCGACGAGGTCGAGGCGTCGTGGGGCTGGATCGATCCGCTGCAGGAGGCTTGGGGCCGCGAGGAGCCGACCGTCGCGTTACCGGAGTACACCGCGGGCACCTGGGGCCCCGCGGAGGCCCACGTCATGCTGGCCCGCTCCGGCCGCACCTGGCGGCGACTCTAGACGCCGAGCCACTCCGCAATCCGGGTGGTCACACTGGAGGCGGTCAGGCCGTAGTGCTCGGCCAGCACCGACGCCGGAGCGGAGGCGCCGAACCGATCGATCCCCAGCGTCAGCCCGTCGGGGCCGGCGAGGGCGCGCCACGGGCGCGTGCAGCCCGCCTCGATCGTGCAGGTCGGCACACCCGCGGGGAACAGGCGGCGCCGGTAGTTGGCCTCCTGTTCGTAGTACAGCTCGAGACAGGGAATCGACACGACGTTGAGCTTCTTGCCCTTGGCTTCCATCGCTTCGCGCGCGGCGAGCGCGAGGTGCAGCTCCGAACCGGTTGCCGCGACCACCGCGTCGGCTTTGTCGCCCCCGGCAACGAGGTAACCCCCACGCCGGATCTCGCCGAGCTGGCCCTCGATCTCGCGGCGCACGGCGGGGAGCTTCTGGCGCGAGAGCAACAAGGCGCTCGGGCCCGTGGTGCGCTCCAACGCCTGGCCCCAGGCGAGCGCCGTCTCGACGCCGTCCGCCGGCCGGAAGACCCGGAGGTTGGGGATCAGGCGCAACGACATCGCGTGCTCGATCGGCTCGTGGGTCGGGCCGTCCTCGCCGACGAAGATCGAGTCGTGCGTGAAGACGTAGATCGCCGGCAGGCCGGCGAGCGCGGCGAGCCGGATCGACGGCCGCATGTAGTCGGAGAAGATCAGGAACGTCGCGCCGTAGGGACGGAACGCGCCGTGGTACAGCATGCCGTTGAGGATCGCGCCCATCGCGTGCTCGCGGACGCCGAAGTGCAGGTTGCGACCGCCGAACTCGCCGGCGCGGATCGCGGGGCTGTCCTTGATGAGGCTCTTGTTGGACGGGGCCAGGTCGGCCGAGCCGCCGACGAGCCCGGGAATCTCGGCGGCGGCGAGTTGGAGCACCGTACCGCTGTGGCCCCGTGTCGCTCCGTCGTCGGTGGGCGCCGCGTCGATCAGCCGCTCGGTCAGCCCATCGGGCGGTGCGGTATCGCGGATGGCGTCCCACGTCTCGGCGAGCCCCGGCGAAGCGTCGCGCCAGGCCTCGAGCTTCTGCTCCCAGGCGGTGCGCAAGGCCCGGCCCTCCTCGGCGCGCTCCTTGAAGAACGCCCGCACCTCGTCCGGCACGTGGAAGGTGGGCTCGGCAGGCCAACCGAGCGCCGCTTTCGTCGCGGCGACCTCGTCTTCGCCGAGCGGCGCTCCGTGCGAATCCGCGGTGTCCTGCTTGTTCGGGGAGCCGTGGGCGATGTGGGTGCGGCAGGCGATCAGCGAGGGCCGCTCGTCGGCGAGAGCGGCGTCGATCGCCTTGCAGACCGCATCGTCGTCGTACGCGTCGACGCGCTGGGCGTGCCAGCCGTAGGCCTCGTAGCGTCGCCCGACATCCTCGGAAAACGCCAGGGACGTCGCGCCCTCGATCGTGATGCGGTTGTCGTCGTAGAGCACGACGAGGTTGCCCAGGCCGAGGTGTCCGGCCAGCGAAGACGCCTCGCCGGAAACTCCCTCCATGACATCGCCGTCGCTGGCGATCACGAAGACACGGTGCGACACCGGGTCGAAACCGCCCTGTCCGTTGAAGCGGGCGGCGAGCATCCGCGACGCCAGGGCCATTCCCACGGCATTGCCGATCCCCTGCCCCAACGGGCCCGTGGTGGCCTCGACGCCGACGGTGTGACCGAACTCGGGATGGCCCGGGGTCTTGCTGCCCCATTGGCGGAAATCCTTCAAGTCGTCGAGCGACAGGTCATAGCCGGACAGGTGCAGCAACGAGTAGAGCAACATGCAGCCGTGGCCTGCGGACAAAACGAACCGGTCGCGATCGGCCCACGCGGGATCGGTCGGGTCGTAGCGGAGATAACGGCTCCAAAGCGTGAACCCCAGGCGTGCCGTTCCCATCGGCATCCCCGGGTGGCCGGAGTTCGCTTCTTGCACGGCGTCGACCGCGAGAAACTGGATGGTCTGGGTGGCAAGACGAGTGAGGTCGTCGTTGATCACAGTCGGCATCGTGTCACCTTGATCGTTTCGGGATTATCGGGAGAGCCGCCAGTTTAGCAGCGCCCGGTCTCAGCGGTGGGTCGAAACGTTCTCCAGCATGGCGTTGGCCAGCGGGCGGAGGACCGACAGGTCGACCCCTCGTTCCCCGGCGGCATCCAGGGCCCAGCGGAGCTCCTCGTTGTTGCCGGTCTCGAATGCCGCAACCGCGAGGATCGCCAGCACGTCGGTCGTAGCGGGCCAGTCGGACCCGACCTGGGCCTGCCAGCCACGCAGCCGCCAGTAGCGCTGCTGCCGCCGCGGCGAGAACAGCCGGAGTGCCTTTTTCGAGCGCTTGAACGCCGACTCGTAGTTCCCGTGACGCAGATCGATCCGGCCTTCCAACGCGGCGATCTCGATGCGCAGCGCGTGGCTGTCGGGCCCGAGGATGGAGACGGCGGCGGCGATCTCGGCCCGTGCGAGCGTCTCGTCGCCGCGATCGAGGGCCAGGCGGGCGAGGCGTAGGTAGGTCAGCGCGTCCTCCCGTCTGTGCTGGACCCGACTCGGCTGCAACCATTGAAGCTCGAACGCGGCCTTGTCCGGGGTCCCGGGGGCCGCCGCGAGAGAGCGACGGAAACCGGCCTCCGCGCCGAGGCCATCGCCGTCGATCAACAATCCCTGCGCCCGCAAGGCGGCGACTTTCTTGGGGTGGGTGCGCGCCGAGTAGAAGCCGGCGAGAATCTCTCCGCTCGGATCCAACGCGAGGGCCAGGGGACGCGTCTTTGTTTCGAGACGGAACCGATCGCCCGGACCCTCGAGCATCAAGTTCCCCTGCTTCGCCTGGTCGTTATCGGCGTGACCGTCGTCGAGCAGGATGCGATACGGGACGACCAGCGCGGTACCCGTAGCGTCGTCCGCCTTACGGATTGCGCGCACCACATCCCAATGCCGGTCGCCATGGGCACGCACCGCCTGATCGTACGCGGCCCTGGGCGCCAGCCGGGCCTCCCCCTCGATCGTCCAGCCATGCTTTGCATCACCATCGATCTTGTAGTCGTAATAGACCTCGGGGATCCCCGTCCCGTAAATGTAACGCTGCGCGAAGCCGCTCAGATCGAGCCCGGACATGTGCTCGAGGGCTCTCAGGAACGTCGCGGTGCTGACCACGCGATTGGAAGCGACCCCGGCGAGCGAGCGCATCATCTCGCTGAAGGGACGCTGGCCGACGATGCGCGCGAGCATCGCCAAGACGACCGCACCCTTGCGATAGACGATCGCGCGGTAACCGTTGTCCGCTAGCGTGGAGTTCAGACGCACCCCGAGCACGATCGGACCCAACGACTCCACGGTTCTCCCGACCGGCGTCGTCTGGTTGAGCGTCTGGCGCCAACCCGCCGAGAGCTCGGAGAAAAAGGCCGCGCCCTCCTCTTCGGTGTCGGCCCAGAATTGCAGTGCGGAGTAGTTGGCCATGGCCTCGGAGAGCCACTGGTCTCGGTAGCTCGACCAACCGATCAGGTTGCCCCACCACTGGTGGGCGACCTCGTGGGCGACGGTCGTGGCGCGGTAAAAGTTCATCTGTGCGCCGCCCGGGGGTACGTTCGGCGGCAGGATCGAGTCCGCGATCGTGATGAAACCCAGGAAGCTCTGGGAGTAGCGGCGTGGCAGCGTGACGACGGTGAGGTAATCGAGCGGGTAGGGGCCGAACGTCTCCTCGAAATACTCCAGCGACCGACGGATCGCGGAGATCATCTCGCGGCGCACCCCCTCGGTCAGCCGGTGCGGCCCCGAACGGTTGAACGCGACCTCGAGCGCGACGTGCCCCGCCCGGGCCCGCTCGATCTCGAAGCGACCCAAGACAAACGAGAACGCGATCGCCGGCTCCTCGAGCACCCGCCGTTGCCAGCGCGTGCGGCCGTCACGGCCGGAGTCCACGACGCGACCCGAGGCGAGCAGTTGGAGCCCCCGGGGCCAACGCAAGGTGACGTCGTAGGTTGCGCGATCCGTCGTGCCGCAGTGCGGGTACCAGTTGGCGGTATCCTCCAGATCGAACATCTTGCGATCGACCCAACGCAGGGCCTTGCCGCGGTAGACGATGTCGAGCCGGAGTTTCTGCCCGACGCGTGAGGGCTCGGGCAGCACGACCATCAGATCGCCGCCGGAGCGGAAGAAGAACAACGACTCTCCATTCGCGTCCGTGACGGTTTCCGCACGTAGGTCGCGGAACAGCTCCAACGGGATGACACGCCGGCCGGACTCGTGGGAGACGATGTCGAGCTTGGCGCTCCCGTGGAGCGTCGTCTCGTTGCGCCCGATCCTGACGTCCAATTCGTAGTGTTGGGCCTCGAAACCGGGGGATGCCTCGCCGAGCGTGCCGTCGGGATCCCAGGGGCCGGACAACCAGATGTCCCAGTCGCCGATGTCCTGGATTCGCGTATCCAACCAGCGTCCGCGTTTTTGCTGGTGCTTGAGGTGGCGTTCGAGCCGCAGGCGATCCCAGCCACGGATTTCCAACGGGCTGAAGTGCGCCAGCGTGTGCGGCTCGGTGTCTTCGGGGTCGAACTCGTAGATGAAGTCACCGACCTCGAAGCTGCGACACCAGATCGCGAAGTAATCGGCGTAGGCGTGATCGCCGATCAGTGCGTTGAACACACCCCCGCGGATGCCGTTGGCGGCACGCTCGGCGCCCTCCAGCCATTCGCGATGAACCGCTTCGACTCGTTTCAGCATCGCTGCCCCGAGGAAGGCCGGTTCGTGATGTTCGAGCAGGTCGCGCACCGGAGCGTCGGCGGCGCGTACCATGACGGCGGCCTCCAGCGACACGTCCAACTGACGCTGGCCGGCGAACAGCTCGAGCTGATCCGCCTCGATCTCGTCGGGCGGGTCGAAACGGAAACGGGCCTGACCGACGAAGACCCATTCCACGGTACGCCCGCGGACCGCTTGCGTCGGCACCAGGACGCCGTCGTGGACGCGCAACAGACCGGAGCCGAACTCGATGTCGACCTGCTTCAGCAGGACCGCGCGAGCGGGGTCGAGCTTCGTCAGCTGGAGCTCGTCGTACAGCGCCGCGGTTTCTCGGATTCCAGCGGCGGGCCCGGGAGCGAGCCACAGGACAGCGAGCGCCGCGGCGAGCGCGAGCGACGAGCGCCGCGAATCAGAGGCTGGAGTGCGTGCCGTCACAGAACGGAGAGCCGGCGGTTTTCTTGCACGTGCAGAGCGCGTAGTTCTTGGCCTTGTCGACGGTGAACTCCAGCGGCTCGATTCCCGTTCCCTCATGCGACCCGTCGCACCAGGGTTGGTTCTTCGAACGCCCGCAACGGCACCACCAGTAGGTGCGCCCCGGTTCGAGCTCGAGCACTTCCGGCCGCTTGCCGGCGACGATCGGATCGGACATCGGACTCCTCCCTTGGAGCCCTCATCTTATCCCGCCAAGGCTGCTTTGACATCACGCTCGGGGCCTGACTAGAATTCGCCGCGGCTCGAGACTCGTCCGACAGAGAACGGTCCCCCCGAATCGGGGGTGAGGTGTGGCCATGGCGCGGAAGAAAGAGGACCTCAACCTCAACAACATCGTCAACACCCAGTTCGACGCCGCGGCACGCCACATCAAGCTCCAGGACGGACTCCTCGAACAGATCAAAGCCTGCAGCAACGTGTATTACATGCAGTTCCCGGTGAAGTTCGGGAAGAAGTACCAGATGATCCAGGCCTGGCGGGCGGAGCACAGCCATCATCGCAAGCCGCTCAAGGGCGGCATCCGTTACAGCCGCATGGTCGATCAGGACGAGGTCATGGCGCTGGCGGCGCTGATGACCTACAAGTGCGCCATCGTGGACGTGCCGTTCGGCGGCTCGAAGGGCGGTGTCCAGGTCCAGGCTCGCGCCTATTCTCGTGAGCAGCTCGAGAAGATCACGCGGCGGCTGACGGCCGAGCTGATCCGCAAGGACTTCATCGGTCCGGGGATCAACGTCCCCGCCCCCGACTACGGCACCGGCGAGCGGGAGATGGCCTGGATCGCCGACACCTACGACGCGTTCCATCCCGGCGACCTGGACAACATGGCCTGCGTGACGGGCAAGCCGCTGACCCAGGGCGGGATCCGGGGACGCACGGAGGCGACGGGGCGCGGCGTGGTCTACGCGTTGCGCGAGCTGTTCCGTCAGCCCAAGGAACTCAAGCGCTGCAAGCTCGCGGGCAGCCTCGAAGGCAAGACCGTGTCGGTGCAAGGGCTGGGCAACGTGGGCTACCACGCGGCGCGCATCCTGCACGAGGAGGACGGCGCCAAGATCGTCGCCGTCGGCGAGTGGGACGGGACCATCTACAACCCGAAAGGAATCGACATCCCCGCCCTCGAACGCCACCGCAAGAAGACCGGTTCGATCCTCGGCTTCCCGGGGACCAAGAAGCTCGGCAGGCCGGGCGACTGTCTCGAGGTCGAGTGCGACGTGCTGATCCCCGCGGCGCTGGAGAACCAGATCACGCAGGACAACATGAAGAAGATCCGCTGCAAGGTGGTCGCGGAGGCCGCCAACGGGCCGACCACGCCGAGGGCGGAGGCCGAGCTGACGAAACGCGGCATCCTGGTGTTGCCGGACATCTTCATGAACGCCGGCGGCGTCACCGTGTCCTACTTCGAGTGGACCAAGAACCTCTCGCACCTGCGTTACGGGCGGCTCGAGAAGCGCGTCGACCAGGCCAAGCTCGAGAACCTGGTGGCTTCGCTCGAGAACCTGGTCGGGCACAAGTTCCCCAAGAAGAAACGCCAGGAGCTGATCGCCGGAACCGACGAGCGTGATCTCGTCAATTCGGGCCTCGAGGAAACGATGATCTGCGCGTTCCAGGAAATCCTGGAGATCCGCAACCGCACCAAGAACGTCAACGACATGCGCACGGCCGCCTACATCTGCGCGATCCAGAAGGTCGCCCGCGGCTATCTCGAGCTGGGGGTCTTCCCCTGACCCCTACGCACTGGAAAGTCTGGGTCGACACCGGAGGGACCTTCACCGATGGACTGGCCGTCGCGCCGGACGGTTCGCTCCGGCGTGTCAAGATACTCAGCAACGGTGCCCTGCGCGGGCGGGTCGTGCGCCGACGCGACGAGCGGCGGTTCGAGATCGAAGAACGCTGGGAAATTCCCGGGACCGCGCTTGCCGGATTGACGATCCGTCCGATCGGGGCGACCGAGCCGGCGGCGCGCGTCACGCGTTACGAGCGGACGACATTGACCCTCGACCGGCCGTTCGCGATCGAGGCTGGCGCAACCTTTGAGCTCGGCAGCGGGGAAGAGGCCCCGGTGCTGGCCGCACGCCTGCTGACCGCCACGCCCGCGGATCGGCCGCTGCCGCCATGTGAGATGCGGTTGGCGACGACGCTCGCGACGAACGCGCTGCTCGAGAGGACCGGTGGACCGACGGCTCTGTTCGTCACCCGCGGCTTCGAGGACCTGCCACGAATCGGAAACCAGCAGCGGCCGGAGCTGTTCGTCCTGGACATTCGCAAGCCCGACCCGCTGTACGCCGAGGTGGTCGGGATCGACGAACGCCTCGATGCCCGCGGTGGGGTGATCCGGGAGCTCGACCTCGACAGCGCGGAAGAGACCGCTCGAACGCTGCTGGCCCGGGGGATACGCAGCGCGGCGATCGCCTTCATGAACGCCTTCCGCAACCCGGCACACGAGGAGGCTCTGGCGCAGCTCCTGACGCGACTCGGGTTTGTTCACGTCTCCCGCTCGGCGGGGCTCGCCCCGCGGATCAAGCTGTTGCCGCGACTGGAAACGGCGGTGGTGGACGCCTACCTCGGACCGCTGGTCCAGGGCTATCTCGGCCGCGTGTCGACGGCCGGCGGCGAGGCGATGCGGCTCCTGATGATGACGAGCGCGGGCGGATTGAGCGACGTCGACGGCTATCGCGCGAAGGACGCGTTGCTGTCCGGCCCGGCGGGTGGCGTCGTCGGAGCGGCGCGGGCGGGGCTGGTTCACGGCCGCTCGAAGCTGCTCGGTTTCGACATGGGCGGGACGAGCACCGACGTGGCGCGGTTCGACGGCGAATACGAGTACGTCTACGAGCACGGTCCGGGAGACATCTCGCTCGCGGCGCCCGCGCTGGGGATCGAATCCGTCGCCGCCGGCGGAGGGTCGGTCTGCTGGCTCGACGGCGAGCGTCTTCGCGTCGGCCCCAGGAGCGGCGGCGCGGATCCCGGGCCCGCGTGCTACGGCGCGGGTGGCCCGCTGTGTGTCACGGACCTGAACCTGCTGCTCGGCCGGCTCGACCCGCAGCGGTTCGGGATCCCGATCCGGCCCGAAGCCGCTCGCGAGCGGCTCGACGAACTCTGCGACGAGGTCGCCGCACGAAGCGGGAATCGTCCCGACCCCGTAGCGGTTGCGGAAGGCCTCCTTGCCGTGGCCGACGAAACGATGGCCGACGCGATCCGGCGTATCTCGTTGCGCCGCGGCTACGATCCGCGCGAGTACACGTTGGTCTCCTTCGGAGGTGCCGGCGGCCAGCACGCGACCTCGATCGCGCGATTGCTCGGGGTCGGGCAGGTGCTCGTGCCTCGCGACGCGGCGTTGCTGAGCGCGTACGGTCTCGGGCATGCCGTGATCGAGCGCTTCGCCGAGGAACAGGTGCTCGAGCCGCTGCGCACGGCCGAAACCGGGCTGGCCGAACGCTTCGGCGCGCTGACCGACCGCGCCGTCCGCGAGGTCGAGTCCGCGGGAGTTGAGGCGCAGGCGATCGAGGTGCGCCGGAGGATCGCGCACCTGCGCTGGTCGGGGCAGGAGTCGACCCTCGAAGTCGACTGGCATCGCGGGATCGGGCTCGCGGACGCGTTCGCCGACCGCTACCTCGCGCTGTACGGCCACCGCCCGGAGAAACGGGAGATCGAGCTCGAGTCGATCCGCGTCGTCGCCTCGTCGATCGCGCCACCCATCGCGACCGTTGAGCCGGCCCCGCGTGCCGACCCCGGCGCCCCCGCGGCGCGCCGGACGATGCGATTCGACGGCACGGATCACGACACCCCGGTGTTCGAGCGCGACGGGCTCACCGCGGGCGCGGTGTTACGCGGCCCGGCGCTCGTCGTCGAGGCGCACAGCGCGACGGTCGTCCCGCCGGGCTGGGCGCTGGACGTGACCGGCGAGGGGTTGCTGCTCCGCGACGGAGGTTCCGGGCAAAAGCCGGTCGACGACGTCGCGCGTCCGGAGGCGGTCCGGCTCGAGCTGTTCACGCAGCGATTCACCTCGATTGTCCGCGAGATGGGCGAACGGCTCGAGCGCACCTCCGTCTCGACCAACGTCAAGGAACGGCTCGATTTCTCCTGCGCGTTGCTCGACCCGGACGGCCGGCTCGTGGTCAACGCGCCGCACATCCCGGTGCATCTGGGTGCGCTCGGCCTGTGCGTGCGCAAACTCGACGAGACGGTCGATTGGAGGCCCGGCGACGTCGTGCTGACGAACCACCCGGCCTTCGGCGGGTCGCACCTGCCGGACATCACGGTCGTGACGCCCGTCTTCGAGCGCGACGACGGCGGCCCGTTGCTCGGATTCGTCGCCAATCGCGCGCATCACGCCGAGATCGGCGGAAGCCGGCCGGGCTCGATGCCGCCCGACGCGACGAGCCTCGTGGAAGAGGGCGTGGTCCTGGCGCCGTTTCGTATCGTGCGCGCCGGGGAGGCGCACTGGGAACGTCTCCGCGGGTTGCTGGCGGCCGGTTCCTACCCGTCGCGATCGATCGAGGACAACGTGGCCGACCTGCGTGCCGCCGTGGCTGCGAACCATGCCGGGCAGCAGGCGTTGCGCGCGCTGTGTCAGGTGCATTCCAACGCCACGGTGCACGAGTACATGGCCAAGCTGGCCGGATTGTCCAGGGATCTGTTGCACGAGCGTTTGAGCGGCATGCCCGACGGCGCCTACCGCGCGGTCGAGAAGCTCGACGACGGGACACCGATCGCGGTCTGTTTCGAGATCGACGGCGACCGGGTGACGATCGACTTCGACGGTTCGGGACCGGTGCACGCGGGCAACCTGAACGCCACGCCGGCGATCGTGCAGAGCGCGGTGATCTACGTGTTGCGGTTGCTGCTCGACCGGCCCTTGCCGTTGAACGAAGGACTGCTCGACGCGATCACGCTGCGGATCCCTCGCGGGATCCTCGATCCCGGCTTCGAGGCGGACCCGCGGGCCTGCCCCGCAGTCGTCGGCGGCAACGTCGAAACGAGCCAGCGGATCGTCGACACGCTGATCCGCGCGCTGGAGCTCGCCGCCTGCAGCCAGGGCACCATGAACAACTTGATTTTCGGCAACGCAGACTACGGCTACTACGAGACGATCGGCGGGGGTGCGGGTGCGACCTCGCGTGCCGCCGGCGCCTCGGGCGTCCACACGCACATGACCAACACGCGCATCACCGACCCCGAGGTGCTCGAGAACCGCTACCCGGTGCGGCTCGAGCGCTTCGCGTTGCGCCGCGGCTCGGGAGGAGACGGGCTCCATACGGGCGGCGATGGTCTGATACGCGAGTTGACGTTTCTCGCCGACGCATCCCTCTCGATGCTCGCCCAGCATCGTGACGAGGCTCCGTTCGGGATGGCCGGCGGCAAACCCGGCGCGGTGGG
>JABAOE010002310.1_pt10 | contig 18485 bp, 21 predicted proteins | sample 7062141 | NCBI WGS metagenome assembly JABAOE01 (sample SAMN14538627, study PRJNA623070) | marine sediment metagenome | biome: marine biome [ENVO:00000428]; feature: marine pelagic biome [ENVO:01000023]; material: deep marine sediment [ENVO:00002113] | place: India: Gulf of Khambhat ... | reverse complement strand
TGCGCATTGCATCGAAGCGCCCGCTTACTGCCTGGACGTGGTGGACAAGCTCGTGCAGAAGAATCGATCGCGCGTGAACATCGTGCTCGATATCGAGGCTGGCATCAATAAAAACGCCCTCGTTTGGGGTATAGAAGGCCTTGACGCCACAGGGCCCCTTACAAAACTTGTGTTGCAATTCAGCCGGGGCAACCTGATGCACCTGGGGGTAAACCTCGGGCACTGGGTATCCGCCAACATCATGAATTGCAACGAATAATTCGGTCAACAGTGCTGCTAGGGCGACAGAGTCCAATGTCGGTCTCCTTCGTTACCCGGGTGTCCCTCCCGTCGCTCGGGCCTTAACGCAATATTGTCCGTTATACATAAATCAAGCAATTATCAGACCGCAAAAATAAGAAGATCTCCTATGAGATCCTCTTATTCGACACAAACGCCGACCCGACTGGCGGCATGGGCCTAGAGCTTGTGATACTTCATTGCCTTGCCACGGGCCTGTTCAACCGGATATTTCTTGCGGTTCAACTCCAGCTTGTCTTCAGCGGCCTCGAGCAGGTCGACTTGCAGTCGATCAGCGAGCTGCAGCAGAAACATCAGGATATCGGCCATCTCCATGGCCACCTCACGCCGCTGGTCGCTTGCCAATGAGTCCGCTTCAACCTCGCTGAGCCATTGAAAAAGCTCAAGGAGCTCGCCAGCCTCTGCGGCGAGCGCCATAGCCAGATTCTTCGGATTATGAAACTGGTCCCAAGCGCGCTCCTCAACGAATTGGCCGAGCGCACTGCGCAACCTGGACAACCTGTCATCCATCGCCATTGACAGAGCATATCGCAACGCCTCTGCCCAAAGCGAGGCCTGCCTCGGTCGTGGTTTAATGACTGTCAATGTTTCGATTGGTTTGGGCTAAGTGAATAGCGTTTGCCGCGTGTGCCACGCGCCACGGCGTTATATGCGCTCGCGTCTGACTATCGTATCGTTGCTCGCCAGCCTTGGTCTGGTCACGCCGGCCGTCGGGCAGGAAACAAACACCCTGCCATCGTTCGAACAACTCGAAGCGGAAGGTGCGGTCATTGGCGAGATCGTGATCGACAACCAGAACATCTTCAATCTGGACGACCCCAAGGAAAATAACGTTTTTTATCGCGCTGCTAACGCGCTGCACATCCGAACACGCTCTGGTGTCATCCGCCGACAACTGCTATTCAAAACCGGCGATCCTGTGTCAGTGCAACAAATTGAGGAGACGGAACGTAATCTGCGGGGCAACAGTTACCTGTACGAAGTGACCATTCGCCCTATTGCCTACCGAGACGGTGTCGTCGACATCGAAATCGTTACCAGAGACACCTGGTCACTCGACCCAGGACTTGGTTTCTCGCGCAAGGGTGGAGAGAATACCTCGAAGTACGGCCTCAAGGAACTCAACCTGATTGGAACTGGGGCAGCGATCGAATGGCAGCGCGAGGAAGGCGAGCGAGGCACGACTGACTTCTACCAATTCAACAACGACCTGATTCTCGGTACCAGAGCCAGGTTCAACTTTACCCACGTCAACGGTTACACCGGCACCAGCCAATTCGTCGCACTGGAGCGGCCATTCTATCGTCTGGACGCGCGCTGGGCAGCCGGTGCCTCGGCCTCTGCCAGTGACCAGTTAGTGTCAACCTACGCCGGCAACGTGGTGACTTCCCAGTACCGAGAAGAACGCAAGACGGCGAGCATATTCGGCGGGCGCTCGAAGGGATTAGTTGACGGCTGGACACGGCGCTATTCCCTTGGCCTTGACTACATCGAGGACAAAAACGAATCGGTGGCCGGAGTGCCCCCGCCGCCCCAGTTGCCCTTAGATGAGGTGCGTGTGTCCCCGTTCGTGCGTTTCCAGGTAATCCAGGATAACTTCCTGAAAACCGAGAACCGCGATCAGGTCGAACGTCCGGAGTACTTTCTGGTTGGTTTCTCCTCTGACGTCAAACTGGGATATTCGGCAACCGCGCTGGGATCGACCCGCCCCGCCTGGGGCTATGCTGCATCCATCAGTAATGGATGGCTGCTATCACGCAGCCGGATACTGCTTGTAAAGGCCTCCGCCGCCGGCTTGCACGCCGACGGTGATGATGAAGATCAGTTGCTGTCAAGCTCGCTCGAGTACTATGTCCCGCAAAGCAGCCGGGCTCAGACCTATGTCGCTGTTAAGGCGGCTGCGTGGAATGATATCGCCGCGTCAAACCAACTTGCACTTGGTGGAGAAACCGGATTGCCCGGCTATCCAACCAACTATCAATCGGGCGATCGTAGAGTTTTGGTCAATCTCGAGCAGCGGCTTTATTCGGATTGGTACCCATTTCGACTGTTTCGCGTCGGCGGAGGCGCTTTCCTGGATGTCGGTCACGCCTGGGGAGGAGCACTAGCCAACAACGCGGATGATGGCGTGCTAGCCAGTGTCGGATTCGGCCTGCGATTGTTCAGCGTGCGATCAGCCTTCGGATCAGTATGGCGCCTGGATATTGCCTTTCCGATCGATCCGCAAGGTGACGTTCCGAGTCATCAGATCCAGCTTTACAGGACGATTGGATTTTGAGTCGGTCCGATTGACCACCTCGGTCACCGGCCAGGTCGGCCGTGCGGGCTTACTTGGCCACTCCGTGTTTGGCTCGGTAATGCTGGCCCAGACTCTTGCGCCGTTGCGCATTGAATTGCGGGTTACGGCCCTTGCCTGATTTCGCGCTGCCATCACTAGCGCCGAGTTGTACCTGACCGTTGCTTTTTGATTTTCCGCTCTTGTTTCCCGAGCGCTTGCCGGCTGGGCGTTTCTGACTCAGTGCGTCAAAAAGCATTCGCACGGTGTCAAAAGCGTATTTGTGGCCTTTTTCAATTTTGCTGGCACGAGGACCCGCTATGTTAAGCGTACGCACTCCGCGCTCTCGCACGAACTCGGCAATTTGCTTGGCTGCTTGGCCGGGCTGCATGCCGGCACCATCAATTAACTGATAGGGTTTGGCGAGTTGGACGCAATCATCAAGGGTGCTCTCGGTACCACCCTCAATCTCGCCAAAATAAATGATTGCGGATCCATCGCTATCAACGACGTTCTTGCGCGTGCGATCACGATAGTCACCGCCGGCGAGTTCCTGTAGCGGGTAAATCTCGGGGATCGGTCCGTCTTCAGCCAGGCGCCCCTCCGGACACCATCCGCCACACTGAATATTCAATTCGAGAGCCGCGTCGAGCGCGCCCCTATCCACCCCGGTCTGTCCGCCGGTAACGACCTTGATCCTGTTTCGCCACGAATCTGCTTCGCGTCGCTGCTCTGGTGATTGCCCGTGGCCTTTCGAGCGCGAGCCTCTGCGATTTCTGGCCACCTAAGTCTTCCTTTTGCGTACGGTGGTAAGCGCTGCCTTCAATGCATTCTCCTTGGGTCGTAGAAATGGATTTACGCTTGGCTCAATGTTCAACTCGACAAAGTCGCAAACGTCCAGCGTCGCTTTCTCTTCAGTTTCCGCCAATTCGGGCGCAGGCACGCCGTTACCGGTGTGCAAAACACATGCCGCGTAACACCGCCTTTAATGCACGCACTGCATCGCCTACCAGGCCGCCCTGACTTCACACGAGCAAGGCCTTAGCAACGGACCATTGCCAGATCAATCCGGCGAAACAAATCATCTAATCGACCAACAACAACGGGGTCGATTGTCCATGCCCGATCGGTTGCAATGCCTCTTTGTCAACAGTTGTATATTGCCGCCTACACTGGCTGCCGCGGCACGCGCCTGGCCGGCCTTTGCGCACTTTTTCCTTGCCCGGCTGCGCTGCTTTTCGCTCTTTCGCGATAGCGCGTACGATATCCCTGTATTGCTATCGACATGCTGCGACTCGCTCTTGTTCCTCATAACAAATGGCGACGTCGCTGCTACTCTCGAAACCCCGAACATGCCGAAGTTTGATCTCCAAAGTGCAACTTTACCACTCCCCGCGGCAAATGTTGACAAATGCGCATATTTTCGCATTTCCAGCCATCAGCCATAGCGGTCAGGTCTGTGTGCTCGGCTCCGGCGGCCAATCTGACCTCACTGGCAAGGACATGGGATAATGCCAGCTCAGCAAATCATCACTCGCAGGAATTTCGTTATGGCCCAGGACAAATCACTCGAAGAGCTGAAAATGGATGCAGATAATCTGTTTCGTGAAGAGATTATCACCGATCGCAAGGTTGGCACGATCCGGATAATGCACCCGATCAGACCGGATGGCACGGCAGACGAATCCCGGCAACGCCTCTATGTTGGCGAAACCCAGATTGTGACGCCGATGGGCGCGCTCCCTCTGGCATTTCAACTCGATTGTGAGACCTTGTCCGATGCCATCGAAAAGTTCTCCGAAGGCGGGCAAGCCGCCGTTGAACGCGCAATGAAAGAACTGCAACAGCTGCGCCGAGAAGCGGCGTCGTCTATTGTCATTCCCGAAGGGATGCCCTCCGGACTGGCAGGGGGAGGCACCGGCGGCGGCAAGATCAAACTGCCTTGACGCGGTAGCTTCGTTGCACACCCCGAGGTCGGGTCTGACGGCAGGTTCTACTCTACGTCGCTAGCCAACCTCGCTCTTCATCGAACCGTTGTGAAACATCAGTCAGGACAACGAGCCGTCGGTGCCCCTTGAAGCGACCGCCCGGTTCTTCAAATTGGGCGCATTGCACAACAACCATGTCAATAACATGACGAAGCAGCCAAGCACGAAAATCTTGTTGATAAACCAGTTGGTGCGCCAGATGGTCCACTCGGGCGACGCGAGGAAAAGCACGAATTTGGTAACAACGATCACAATTTCAACAACCGCCACACCGACCGCAAACTCAAATGTAAAACGCGGCCAGTTCAGCAGTGCCCAGCCGAGCGCGACGTGCACCACCGGCCAAAAATCGACATAAACAAACGTAGACCATGCCAGGCCATTCTGAATTGCGTATGCGATTGGAAACACATACTTGATGACGATCGTCCAGGCTGCCAGGATAAACAGATAATGGGCAAAGAAACGATTCATAAACTGGCCTCCAGCGTCGTAGCGGCTGTTGCCTGCGGGCGCTTTACGTCAGGCGCCGCGCCGTTTCCCTGGTGAACTCTGCAATTGGAACGCCCAGCGGACACGCATCCAAACATTGCTGGGTTGTGCAATGAATACAGGCTGATGCGCCAGCCTCAAGGGCTGCATATTCAGCTTTTGCCAAGCGCTGGTCACCGTAGTCAACGTCGTACATCCGAGTGCGCAACACTTCCGCAATTTCCACTTGGTGCGGACACACATCCGCGCACACGTTGCACCCTGGCTGACAATACTGGCCAGCGCGCATGTGCGCATAACGTTCCAGTAGCTGACGGTCGTAGGCGCTGGTCTTGCCGCTGCCCGAAGCGGCTACGTATTCATCGACATCGCTAGTGCTCGACATCGAAATCACCAAAGCATCGACATTCGGATCGGAAAGCACCCAGCGAAATGCCGCGTGCGAAAAAGTCGCGCCCGGTCGCTCATACGCCCGCATGTCATTGAGCCTCGCCCCCATCAAGGTCTTCATTGCAACGACACCAATGTCATTTTGCTTGGCCTTGGCGACCAAGCGCGGCAACTGCGGCTGGATCGACGACCAGTGAAACACGTGGCGCAGCTTGTCGTAAAAATCCGGGTCCTGCGCAAAATTGTAAGCCACCAAAATGACATCGGCGATGTCATTATCGATGGTGTAGTCAATGCATTCGGCCAGCCTGCTGCCATGGCCCGAAACGCCGCGAAAACGTATCTTGCCTTGCCGCTTTGCCAATTCAGCAAACTCCAACCACTCATCATTACGCAATCGTGCGACATCATTGACGGAGTGATTGAAATAAATATCAACATAGTCGGTTTGCAATCGCCGCAAACTACCTTCCAGCGCTTTCATGATTTCCGCACGCGACTCCGATGCCCCCGCTTTTGTCTTGCTCGTCAAGATGATTTTGTCGCGACGACTTTTCAGGGCCTCGCCAATCGCCTTTTCGGCGCCACCCCAGCGATAGCTCTCGGCGCTATCGAAAAAATTCACGCCCCTGTCAAAGGCGTGCAAAACGACATCAGGATCAGAATTAGCAGAAGAACCCAACGAGATATTCGATACCTGTAATTCAGTGCGCCCGAGACGAACATATTGTTGAATGCGCGCGTCCGATTTGCTGGTAACTTGCCTATCACCAAGCGCCACAGCAGCACCCGTCAAGGCGAGCGTCGCGCCTGCTCCGATTCGAAGGAAGTCGCGTCTGTCAGCCATCATTAAGCCTCCACTTTTAGCACCGCATATGAGGTGACATACGCGGACTTATCCCGACGAGTGGTCAAATACCACGACATGTCATCGCAAATCAAGGTGAACTCGCAACCACGAAAATCGAGCCCGATATCGCCGCACCAGCCCACCAGGGTCAAGCACCCTTGACGATATTGTTCGCCTTGAGCCGCGCGATCTCATCTCGCGTGTATCCGAGTTCGGTCAACACTTGCAGCGAATGCTCTCCCAGTCTCGGCGCAGGCGTCCTCGGCTCGGGAGCAGACTCGGACCACCCGGTGGGTGTACGCGGCGCATAGAGAGGGCCCTCAGACGGATGTTCTTCCTCGATGAAAAAACCGCTGCTTCTGAGATGCGCATCGGAGAGCAAATCGTTCACTGTATTCATACGCGCGACTGGAATATCCGCCTTGTCAAGCAGTTCCATCCAATCAGCCGATGTGCGCTCTTTCATTAACCCGGCCAATAGATCGTAAATCTTGTCAACATGCGTTGCGCGCATCGCGTGAGTCGCGAAACGCGGATCACTCATCATTTCCGGGCGGCCAATGGCATCGAAAAAGCGCTCCCACTGCCCTTGGTTGTACACGAGCACACACAAATAACCATCCTTGGTCTGGTAAGGACGCCGGTGGCGCAAACGCTCGTAACCGGGGCCGCCTTTCGGTGGGCGGTAACTAAGGCCGGCCAGATGATCACCGAGCACAAAGTGCGAAACAGCCTCGAACATCGGCACTTCGACCGACTGTCCCTGTCCGGTTTTTTCCCGATAATACAGGGCCGCTGTCACCGCGTAGACAATATGCAGGCCGGTTACCCGGTCAGCAAAATTGAGCGGTGCGTAGCGCGGGGGATCCGCCCCGTCACGCGACAGTAGCCAGGGAACACCGACGCTTCCCTGGATCAGATCGTCGTATGCGGCCCGACCAGCGCGCTCGCCGCGCTCCGAGTAACCATAGGCACCGACATAAATCAAGCGTGGGTTGACCGACTTGACATCTTTGTAGGACAGGCCGAGCCGCGCCATCGCTTGTGGACGTATGTTGAATACGAGCACATCCATCTCCGCCAGCAAGCGCGTGACAACGTCACGACCGTCTGGCTGTTTTAAGTCGATCGCAATACTACGCTTACCGCGGTTCAGCTGCAGATGAAGGTGTCCCATCGATTTTGATTGCATGGGTCCAACATCGCGCATGTTGTCACCCTCGAGCGATTCGACCTTAGTCACCTCGGCACCGAGTTCGGCGAGAATCTGCGTCGCAAACGGCCCCATCACAACGGTTGTCAGATCTAGGATTTTTACGCCTGTTAATGGCCCGGCCATGTGTGCAGAATTTTTTTGCTTGGTTAAACCTCTAGGACAGGCCCCAAGTGTAACTCACCGCGGCCGCCCCCCCCATCTTTCGGCACACATCTCGCTTGATCTAGAGAGGTGTTTCCGCAACTTGCGCTTGCTGCCATGTTCGACCCTGTGACACGTGTTCTCGCCCCACACCGATCCAGGTGCTGTCGGGGTTTGACGACCGTCGCAGCCGCAATGGTCGACCCAGCAAAGCCCAGACGCCGTTGAATTCGCTCTCGTTGCGCATTGCCCAGCCGTTTACCGCGCCGGCTATTGTGCTGATCATTGCGGCTGCGGCCGCAGCGCTGGTTCCGGCACATGCAGTCGCGGCAATGCAACTCGTTCCCGCCGTCGTTCTGCCCGTCGGTATTGGCCTGAGCCTTTGGTTCAATCGCGGACGCGCTTTTCTCGCAATGGTCTCCCTATTCGCCGCATATGCCGGCTATATGTTGGCTGCGAACTATGGCGCCGACGCGTTCTCGTTGCATGCTGTGGCCAGCGGAATCGCCATTTTTGTTCCTCTCAATGTCGCACTGATTTTGGCGTTACCCGAACGCGGCGTATTTCACTTTCGCAGTTATCGCTGGTTGCTACTGCTGGTTGTCGAGTGCCTGCTGGTTGCGTGGGTTGCGAGCGCCGGCCAGACACCGCTATCGGGCACAGCGTGGATTACGGTGCTCGATCACTGGTTGCTGCGTCCGGACCCCACGCCACTTATCGGCCAGGTTCTGTTTGCCGCGGGCATCGCCTTGGCGATCGGCCGCGTCTACGAACAATTGTCGCCAGTTGAAATCGGCCTCGGCAGTGCCTTACTTGCTTTTTTCGTCGCCTGCATCTGGAATTCGGCGCCAGGGGGCTTTTCGATCTTCCTGACAGCGGGCGCGCTGATTCTGCTGCTCTCGGTGCTGCAGGAATCCCATCGCATGGCGTTTCGCGACGAGCTCACCGGATTGCCCGGCCGCCGCTTGCTCGAAGAACAGCTGCTCGGGCTGGGTCCGCAGTTCACCATCGCCATGCTCGATATCGATCACTTCAAGAAATTCAATGACACCTTCGGCCACGATGTTGGTGATCAAGTATTGCGCATGGTTGGCGCGCGTCTTGCCGAAATCGGCAGTGGTGGTCGAGCGTTTCGTTATGGCGGCGAGGAGTTTTCGGTTCTTTTCCCCGACAAGTCGCTCGAGCAAGTTGTTCCGTGCCTGGAGAGCCTGCGTACGGGGATCGAAAATTACGGGCTGGTTCCGAGAAATCGGGAAAGGCGGCAATCAGCGCGTGATGAGGAAGACAGGCGCCGCACAGTGCAACATGGCCTGGTGCAGCCCGCTCATGGGGCACTCGCCAAAGAGGCGAACATCGAATCCGTGGCTGTGACAGTCAGTATCGGGGTGGCCGAAAGAAACCGGCGGCTGCACACACCGGCAATGGTCCTGCGGGCCGCAGACGACGCGTTGTACCGGGCCAAAGATGCTGGAAGGAACAGATTGAGCCGTTAATCAACCAGCAATCCCGCATTCGCGCAGCGGCAAGTTACGACCGATCATCTGCCAAATGGCGGCCGCCTACCGCCACTCGGTGGGCTGCGTTCGTCGCGATGACGGAAATTGATACGCGCTTTGGTCAAGTCGTAGGGTGACATCTCAACCGTGACCCGATCGCCCGCGGTGATGCGAATGCGGTGTTTGCGCATTTTTCCAGAGGCATAGGCGATTACTTCGACACCATTTTCCAGCTCGACACGGAACGTGGTATTGGGCAAAACCTCCTTTACCGTTCCTTCCATTTCAATCAGCTCTTCCTTCGCCATTCAGTTGCCACTCCTGTTGTTAAACACGCCTTGTGCACAGCCACTTTCCTTCAGTGCGGGCTCTGGTGGCGCCGACCGCCAAGTCAGGGCGCCGTGTCTTGAGGTGCAATTCGCGCAGCTTGCCGTATCGCCGGCTTGGCCTCCCGGCGGCTTCGTCCCGACGCCCGTTGGTGCGACCCGAATTCCAGCGCCACCGGCTTACGGTGCAACATTCTATCCTCTTCCATCTCTTGCGGGCGCTGTTCGATAATCATGGGGCAGCTTTTTTCGTTGGAAGTCTTTGCAGTGCTGCTGATGAATTCCGCTCAACATATTGGTCGCTCGTCAGAATCGCAAATCAACAACCCAAAAAAAACCCTTGCCGGTCGATGCCGACAAGGGCTACTAATTACACACTGGCGATAAGTCATTCTACTCAGCAGCGACCGACGACTCAATGCCACTATCTATCGGGTTGATGGTGCGCGATTGGAGAGGCACAATTTTCATGTCGAGGTTACGCAGCAAAGCAATCTGAACAACCGGCATGCCTATCTACGAGCACTACATCCTGCCACCGCTGCTGCACTGCGTATGCGGCATGCCATTATTGGCCAGACATCGGGCCACACTAATACCTGGAGCGCGCGGCCAAGTGGTGGAGATTGGCATCGGTTCGGCACTTAATACTGATTATTACGATGCCGACAAAATCAATAGCCTGATCGGCATCGACCCCTCACAACAGTTGCTTCGTTACGCTCGCAAGCGCGTTACCAAGCTGCCTTTCACCGTTAGCCTAATACCCGCGCTAGCCGAATCCCTGCCCCTACCAGACGCTTGCGCGGATACCGTTGTCGTTACGTTTTCGCTGTGCACTATCCCGGACACCGCTACCGCGCTCGCAGAGATGCGCAGGGTACTCAAGCCGTCTGGGCGTCTGCTGTTTTGCGAGCATGGCTTGGCGGCGGATGGCTCCGTACAGCGATGGCAGAGACGCCTGGAGCCTGTTTGGGGCAAACTTGCAGGCGGTTGCCACCTGACGCGCAACGTTCCGCAGTTACTCGCGGATGCGGGTTTTTTCTGCGACGAACTTGAAACCGGCTACCTGCGCCACGCGCCACGCTTTGCCGGTTACATTTACCGGGGCAGCGCTGCCGCGCGACCTGCGAACTGAGCAGCACCGTCGATCAAAAACCCGAGCCTGCCCACAATGCGCACAAATGCCGTCCCGACGTCAAAATAGCATGGGTATTGCTGGCTGAGCCCACCAAGCGCTCGAACAACTGACTGCACGCAAATCAGGACGCGCGGAATGCATCTCGCCATTGGCGTCGTCAATCAGGCAAGTCAAATCAAACTAATCAGCGTTTTTGGCAAGCCAATTGCGCGCGATATCTTCTGAATCAAAGACCCTTATATCGGCCTCGACGAAAAGCGCGGTTAGAAATGCCATCCACGCCACCAGGTCCTGGTCACTGATAATAGCAATGCGGCCGACATCGTTGGCGTGCTCACGCGCAAAACGAATATCTTCGAGAGCGACGTCGATGGTGTACTTGAGCATGCCACGGAAATCGATCAGCAAATTGAGGCGTCCTTGCGCTTTGAGCTGCGCACCGACCTCTTGCTCAAATTTCCGATAATCGTCGACATGGAACTCGCCAAAAACCCCGACGACTGTCAATTTGTCTTCATGCTCAATTGAAATCATTTGGTCCCCACTCCGCGTTCACCCACGTATGGTACCGGCAAACGCCGGCCAACATCATGTCGCACTCTCCCCCGCAAGCAGTGTGCGCAACTCGGTCTTGAGTACCTTTCCATAGTTGTTTTTTGGCAGACTATCAACGAACCGATACTGCCGCGGCCGCTTGAAACGCGCAATACGCTCCAGACAAAAAGCGTCAAGCTCCTTATCCTCCACCTCTGCTGCCGGCTTCGCAACCACGAATGCGATGACTTCCTCACCCCATTCCGAATGCGCCCGACCCACAACGGCAACCTCCTCTACCGCCGGGTGGTGCAAAAGGACTTCCTCGACCTCACGGGGATAGATGTTCGAGCCACCGCTGATGATCAAATCCTTGGAGCGACCGCTCAGGGTCAGAAAGCCGTCAACATCGAACGAGCCGACGTCGCCCGTATGTAACCAGCCATGACGCCACGTCTCCGAGCTCGCCTGCAAATTACCCCAGTAACCGCTTGCTACGACATCGCCTCGCACCAGAACCTCGCCAATTTCGTTCGGTGCAACAGGGCGATCATTTGCATCCGCGACGATCACTTCCACCGAAGTGTGGGCAACACCCACCGACGCAAGTCGTTTCAGGTAGCGAGGGTGCGCCGTGTCCTTAATGCACTCCCGAGATAGGGCCGTGATCGTCATTGGCGCCTCGGCCTGCCCGTAAATCTGCACAAACCGGGGGCCCATGACGCGCAGCGCATGCTGGATATCCGCCAGGTACATCGGGCCTCCACCGTACACGATTGTTTTCAGCCCACTCAGATCGGGCTCGAGCTGATGCGCCTGCAATACCAGACGCTGCACCATGGTCGGCGCTAGAAACATCGTCACCCCCTGCCAGTGCCGACACAGCGCAAACAGTTCCTCCGGCCGGAAGTGGCCGCTCTCCGGAATCACCTGATTGGCCGCCTTGAGCACATGCGGCGGGTCATAAAGTCCCGAACCGTGCGACATGGGTGCCGCGTGGATGATGCAATCATTGCCGCTGATACTATCGACATCGGTGAAATAGCTCTGGGTAACGCAGGTCAGATTGCGATGACTGATCATCACGCCCTTTGGCTGTCCCGTCGTGCCACTGGTATAAAACAGCCATGCCAAGTCGTCTGGCGCCGATGCATGCATATCGATAGGACGACCGGCGATTTGCAGCGCTTGATACTCCTTCGAGCCAACCTCGATGACATGCGTCAGGTCTGGCAGCTCGTCGACCAGTCCCGAGATCGGGGCAAAAAGCTCTGGCGTCGCGAAACACGCACGCGCTCCGCAATCGGCCAGCATGTTGGCAAATTCACGCACGTGCAGCTTGGCATTCATCGGCACTGCAACCAGTCCAGCATGCCATGCAGCGTAACGAACTTCCAGGTACTGCGGACAATTCGTCATAGCCATGGCGAGACGATCTCCGGGCTTGAGGCCAAGTTCGCCGCGAAACGCTCCCGCCAGGACTGCGACCCGGCGCATCAGCGTCGCATAGTCAGCCCATACGGTCTTGCCATGGGAGACCGCCGGATTATCCGGGAAAGTGCGGGCCGCTCGCGCCAGAAAATGTGTGATATTCATAAGGGCCGATCCGCTCGTCACCGTATCTTATACCGGGCAGACACCAGCCGAGCTGATACAAGAAATTTTGGGGGCGGCGTTATCACGAAGTGTCGGGTGCCTCTCGATGCCAAATCAGCTCACCATTGCGCCACACGTCGCGCACACGATGCAACGGCACACTGTGCACACTGCCGTCCGTTTCGATGGCCTCGAATGAAAAATGAGCGCCTGGCTGCAGACGGATTTGCGCGTATGGCACACGCTTGATGGTGCCGGTTACGCGGTCGTAATAGCCAATCACAAAGTCTGCCATACCAAAATTCGCGTCCCATTGAATACGATTGAGCAAATCCTGTATCGGCATCATTGCGGGGCCACCTCAACGCGTGTCAACCCACCTGCCTGCGCGACCTGAAACTGGACCGGCAAGAACTGTCCAATCAGCCACATCGCGGTCCGAGTGTGACTGGTCAGCCTTGATGTCATCAATGTCGAATGCTCGCCAACGAGCGCAAGATAAATAAGCAGCTGGTCGGACGCGTGTGAATCAAGTGTTACGCCGCTGGATAAATCCCGGGCCAGTGCTGCACCAACCGAATCGCCTAGTGTTTCGGCCCGAATGCCCCGCTCAGCTACTCGTCCAGCCCCAAGGAAAGTGCATGTTGTTCTTGCCCATGCCACCACCGCGCCGCCTGCGCCAACAGCAGACTCGGAGCCGAGCGCTACCGTGTCTACGCTTATGTCTGCTTTGACCACCGGCGCCAGCCGTGCAAGCATCGCATCACGCATGCGCTCGGCGATCTGAACTGGCAAATTCGAGACATGCACCCTGGCGTTTACCGACTCGATTGCTCCCGCCCTGCTCAACCGTAGCGCCCGCAGCGGTGCTGGGCTTACCTCCACGCACACTTGTCCGCCACCCTGCGGATAGTAGCCACGCCGCACCACGTCGATGCCGACTTGCGCCCCCATTCGCGCAAGCAGCGGTAATAGCACCTCGCAAAAATAATCCGCCGGAGGAGAGCGGCGCACATCAGTGCCGCCCGTGATGATGACCTTTGCATGCTGTCCTGCGCAAATCAGAACCGGCAATACCGCCTGCAACACCAGTGTCACACTGCCCGCTGTGCCTACGTCGAAACGAAACTCGCCACCGCGCAACCGCCCCGGGGTGAACTCGATGCATCGTGAGCGCAACTCCAGTCCCGAACATTTTGCGTCACACAGCGTTGCAACAGCGCGTACCGCCGCGAGATGCTGCGCCGCCAAGCCGGGCTTGTCTCTGTGCGCACGAACCTGATCAATGCGCAACGCATTTCCAGTGAGCGCAGCCAATGCCACCGCGGTTCGCACCAGTTGTCCACCGCCCTCCCCGTGCGCGCCGTCAATTCGCAGAAACGTCATCGAAATACTCGCTGCCTCTTGCTGCGTGCATCCACTTCGTTACGTTCACGAATCCCCGATGTCATCCTTCGACTGCCCGCGCTCGTGCAGCCGGGAGATGCTCTCGACCGCCCGCGCGACTTCATGATCAGACAGCGGTGGATGACAGCGTGCACGGTTCCAGGCCAATAGCAATTCGAGCGTCACCTGTGCATCCACGCCGCGATGAAACAAGTGGCCCGCCAGTGACGCGATAGTCGAGTTGCGCCGACCTTGGTCCACACCTTGTCCTACCAGCTTGCGCCAGTGAGCAATAGAGTGGCCGCTGCGCGTCTGCTCACCACGCACCAAGTCAAGCAGCCAAGTCGGCATCGCCGCCAAGTCTGCTTGTCCGGGAGCACGCCCACGCTTCCATTGGTATCGCTGGCCACTACGGTGTACTGATGGCGGCGCCACAACACAACCACCATCGCCGCGTACGTCGATGCCCGGCATCAAACCGACACGATTGCGCACCACCGCTCCAGGGTGGCGAAAGTAAAGATGGCGGCCACCACCACCAGTGATTGCTTCTATCGTAGCCGGCAGCGCGCCATGCTCACCCTCGAGTTGCTCCAGACTGTCTTGACCGCCATGCGCTACGTCGATGTCGAGTACCACCAAGCCAGATACAACTCCAGTGACAACGGCCACGTTAGCCTGCTTTCTGGCCTCAAACCAATGCCGTGCTTCACCGGCATCGGCCCGACGTTGCTGAAACTCCAGCCACGGCAGCACCGGCCGCTTGCCGCGTGCCTCTGCCGGCACCACTGACCAGCCGCGCGCCAGATAAGACTGAGCCGCGTCCGGCACACTGGTTGGACTCGACTGGCGAGCGGCAGGACGTTTTGTGGCCATCAGCCAGTCCGCGTACAAGGCGTAAAAGCGGCCAGCGCCCATTGCCCGATTGGTTCGTCGTGACGAAGTACGTACAACGAGCCATCGTCCGCGACACACCGGAAGTGGCGTGCGGTCGGTTCCAGCCACCGATCAACTATCTCGCACACTTCCAGCCGGCGGCCACTTAGCCAGAAATAGCAAGGTTCCTGGTCTCCGCGATAACCCGCGTAACACTCGACCTTGATGCTCATGATATTTCCATGTTAGTACCTGCAGCGGTTGGATGCCATGCGAACGAGAGGGTTCAACTGCGCCGCCAGGTACAAGCCTCTACTCGCCTGGTTTTGCGCCTTGATTGACATCGACTTGCGTTTCGATAGGATGAAATCTTGGTGATGTCGCTGCATTCCAACAGCATTGGTATTAGTAGCCCGCGCGTTTCAGCGAACATTTGGTAAAAGGCGACACGTCGCCGCATCGCGATCTCAATCGTAAGTCTGTAAAACTTAATGTTAAACATCGAGCAGAACAGGAAACCGCTAACCAGCAAACAGGTACTGCTTCGCATTGTGATCATCTTTGCAGTAGCGGAATCGCTCATCATGTTGATTTTGGGTGTGATACCAGACAAAACGAACACTTATTTCGAAGTGATTGTTGATACTGCCTTACTGGTCGCATTGTCGACACCCCTGATCTACTTCTGGGTCATCAAGCCTTTTGTCACCTCCCGCAACCAGGCACTTGCCGAAGCCAGTCGCCTGGCGCACATCGATCCACTGACGCAGCTTGCAAACCGGCGCCTGCTGTCAAGTCATTTGGAGAAAGAACTCGCCAGCATCGCCCGACACAAGCTCTACGGGGCACTATTGCTACTCGATCTAGACCACTTCAAACCAATCAACGACGGTTACGGGCACGACGCCGGTGACGCCGTCCTCACCACTATCGCCAGACGGATACTATCGCTGACCCGTACCGAGGACGTTGTCGCACGATTGGGTGGCGACGAGTTCGTCGTCTTGACAAGGCAACTTGATCCAGACAAACAGCACGCGCGCGACAAGGCAAATCTGATAGCCAAAAACCTGTTACGCCTAGTAAGTGAGCCGCTCGATTACTACGGAACAAGATTACAAGTTACCGCAAGCATTGGCGTTTGCATGCTGGGCGAACGCGACCTGGACTCCGATACCGCTATCAGCCACGCTGACCAAGCAATGTATAAGGCCAAGCAGGCGGGGCGGGGATGCACCGTCTTTTTTGAGAGCTAAGGTGCAGATCCTGCACCATCGACGCACTCTGGTAGTTGCCAGTGATGATGGCGATCGACCACGCCTCGTTTTGCTACACCTACGACAAAAATGGAACATGCTCAAACGTGCCTATCACCTCTTGGAAATACCTTCTATAACCTTGCGAGCCACCCCGGTGAGCCCAGCGTGCTTGAAGTTTCTGATGGGCACCGCCGAATAACGGTACGAAGCGATACTTCATTTCCACCCGATTACCAAGCTACTGTTGCGACTAGGCGATTTGGATCCATGACACAGGTATCCCACGACCAGTAAATCCGATAAAGTTCGAATCCACACCCTCCGCGAGCAGCTTGCTTCAAAAAATTCCGCGCAACGCTAAGTAGATAGCGCATTCCAGCGGCAAACGGCTCTAATCTGCGCTACGCTAGCGTCATGCTGATTAAATTTCAGAGCGAAGCCGGCACACTAACCATGTTTGACGATGTCGCCGTGCCGCTGTTGAAACTAATGGGCCACAGCGGCACAGTGCCGAGCGCCATCATGCCTGAAGACATTCCAGCAGCAGTCGCAAAACTCAAGGCTGCTGTCGCTGCCCGGCCCGGTGCTCCAGATCCAGCGGCCGACACGCGTGGTGACCAGAACGGGGCTGAGATGCCGGTCTCGCTGAAACAACGTGCTTTTCCCCTCATTGAATTACTCGAGCGGGCGGCGAACAGGGAGTGCGAAGTTGTTTGGCGTTAAGTCAGCGTATGCCCCACCGAAACTTTCAATCAATCAGAACCAACGGCATTCAGCTACGTTGCGTTGTTGAGGGTGACGGGCCGCTAGCCATCATGGTGCACGGCTGGCCCGAGTCGTGGTACTCGTGGCGACACCAGATTGACCCGGTCTGTAGGGCCGGTTACCGCGTGGTCGTGCCCGACGTGCGCGGGTACGGGCAAAGCGACGCACCAGAATCGGTTGACGCTTACGACATGGAGAACATAATCGGCGACGTGTTGGGCCTGATCGACCATTTCGAGGAAAAACAAGCCATTCTCATTGGTCATGACTGGGGCGCGGCGATTGTCTGGAATACCACCGCACTAAATCCAGAGCGAGTGCGCGCTGTCGCCGCCATGAGCGTGCCGTACGCACCGCGAGGCAAGATCTCACCCAGCGAACTATGGAAGCAGCTTTATCCGAACCGCTTTTTTTATCAACTGTATTTTCAGAAGCCGGGCGTTGCCGAAGCAGAGTTCGAGGCCGACGTCCGAACGTCACTGCGAAAGCTCTATTATTCCGGCTCGGGAGACGCGCCGGACGGCATTTTTAGGGCAGACAAGCTACCGTCGGACTGCATGCTCAGCGGCATGCCCGACCCGGAAGTGTTACCAGCGTGGCTCACGCAAGAAGATCTCGACTACTACACTCGGCAATTCGAGGACAGCGGCTTTCGCGGCTCGCTCAACCGGTACCGCAACCAGGATCGCGACTGGCAAAACCTGACTGCCCTTGGTGGCGCACGCATCACGCGCCCCACCTGCTTCATTGCTGGCAGCCGTGATGCCGTGCTCCGTTTTGTTCCAGGCGTCGACCTGGTGGAGAACATGAAACGATGGGTCGACGACCTGCGCACGTGCGTAATTATCGATGGTGCCGGGCATTGGATCCAACAAGAACGCCCGCAACAGGTCAATGCTGCCCTGTTGGAATTTCTTGCTACGCTTGATACCCGGCTTCAGCCGCAAGCCTTAATGACGGAGAAAAACAAATGAGTGCATTTACGCTGATGGTTCATCTACGAGCAAGGCCCGATCAAGTCGAGCAGTTCATGCAAATGGCGCTGGAGAATGCGGCCGCCGCACGTGAGACTGAGCCCGGCTGCCAGCAATTCGACGTTTTGGTTGACCCCGACGATCCGACCAAGATCGCTTTTTACGAGGTCTACGACAGCAAGCAAGCATTCGAAAACCATCTCGAAACCCCGCATTTCAAGAAATACTTCGAGAATGCCGTGCCGCTCCTCGCCGAGCGGGAGCGCCAGTTTTTCACACGCGTTGCACCCTGAGAGAGCGAGGTAAGCGTGATGGAAATGAGTTCAGCCAGTCTGACCAAGCTCGAGCGCTACAAAATTCTCACCGGCTTGGTTTTTCCACGACCGATTGCTTTGGTGTCGACCCGCAGCGAAAACGGCGTCGCCAACTGTGCTCCTTATTCCTGGTTCAACGCCGTTTGTGAGGACCCGCCGCTGGTCA
>JABAOE010036876.1_pt1 | contig 18493 bp, 16 predicted proteins | sample 7062141 | NCBI WGS metagenome assembly JABAOE01 (sample SAMN14538627, study PRJNA623070) | marine sediment metagenome | biome: marine biome [ENVO:00000428]; feature: marine pelagic biome [ENVO:01000023]; material: deep marine sediment [ENVO:00002113] | place: India: Gulf of Khambhat ... | reverse complement strand
GGCGAACTGCCGGCGTGCGACAAAGTCCCTGTTGCCGATGTAATCACGGACGTAGAACAAGGCCTTCATATCGTCGGCGACGATGCGGACGGGAACCCCGCCACCCTCTGCGGGAAGAACGTGAAACGACTGGCTCGAAGGTTCGAAGTCGTGCGTCATCCCCTTGTAAATCGTCCCGTCTTTCATGTGCGCGACGACTTTCTGCTCCATCGTGTTCTCCCGGGGCCTGCCGGCGACCCCAACGCTCATCATCCTAACCGCAAAAAGGGCCAATTCGCAATCAATTGCCCGTTGACGCGTCAAGCGCCGGATCGGGCAGCCCGGCCTCGGCGAAACCTCGGGCCCGCAACCGGCACGCCTCGCACGTTCCGCACGGCGCCCCGGATGCATCTGGAATGTAGCAGGACACCGTGCGCGCCAGGTCGATCCCCATCTCGTGCGCCCGCGAGGCGATCTCGGCCTTGGTCATCTGCATGAGCGGGGCGTGGATCGACCATTCGGCACCCTCCACCCCGGCCCTCGTGGCCAACCGCGCGAGGCCTTGAAACGCCTCGATGAATTCGGGCCGGCAGTCCGGGTAGCCGCTGTAGTCGAGAGCGTTGGCCCCGATGAAGAGGTCGCGCGCGCCGAGGGACTCGGCCCAGGCCATTGCGAGAGCCAGGAAGACCGTGTTTCGAGCAGGGACGTACGTGGATGGGATGCCGGCGCCGATTTCGGCATCCGAGCGGTCCCGGGGAACGTCGATCGATCGATCCGTCAGCGCGGATCCGCCCAGCGCCGCCAGATCGACTTTCATGACGCGGTGTTCGTCCACCCCGATCGCCGCCGCCACTTCCGCGGCCCGCCGGACCTCCACGGCGTGGCGCTGGCCGTAATCGACGGTCAGGGCGTAGACGTCGAAACCCCGGGTCTTGGCCAAAGCCGCGGTGAGCGCCGAGTCCATCCCGCCCGAAAGCAGAACGACGGCCCGCTTGGCTCTCGCGTCAGACACCTTGTTCCACTCCGGGCCAGAGCAGCTTGTGGAGTTGCAGTTGGACGCGAACGGGCAACCGATCCTCCAGCACCCAGCGAGCCATTTCCCCGGGATCGAGCGCTTCGTGAACCGGCGAGAACAAGATCACGTGCCGGCCGAGCTTGCGATCGCGAACCTGATTCGCAGCCCAATCGTAATCGGCGCGATCGGCGAGGACGAATTTCAGCTCGTCACCCTCGCGCAGGTATTCCAGGTTCGGCCAGTGGTTTCGATCGACCTCGCCGCTGCCCGGGCACTTGACGTCGACGATGCGCCGCACCCCGTTCGGCACACGATCGATCGGCAGGCTTCCGCCGGTTTCGAGCAACACCGAAAAGTCGTCATCGACGAGGGCTTGCATGAGCGGGTACACGTCTTCCTGGAGCAGCGGCTCCCCACCGGTGATCTCGACCCACGGGCAACCGTATTCGCGAACGCGATCGAGCACCTCCGCAACGCTCATCGGCTTCCCGCCGTGGAACGCGTAGGCCGTATCGCACCACACGCAGCGCAAGTTGCAGCCGGTCAGGCGGACGAACACGCAGGGACGCCCCGCGTGGCTCGACTCGCCCTGAATGGAGTGGAAGATCTCTGTGATCCGCAGCACGGCGGGCATTTTAACGACCGACGCCTCGAGACGCCCGGATTGACGCTCGTTGTCAGCCTGGTTATGGGCAAAAAAGCAAAATTTGCCCTCCGATCCCGCGAGAACTACGTTTCCAGAGGAGTTTGGTGGTCGCCGGCTGCGGAACGTGCTTTGCATCCCGTCGGCCTCGATCGGGATGTCTAGGGACGCGCGCGAGGGACAAGACCGTGACGTTGTTGGAATCGATCTGGCAATTCTCCGAGGCCAACCCGGCACTGACCGGCGCCACGGTGACGGTCGTCGCCGCGTTTCTCGCCTTGCTCGCCGGGCGCAGCGGCAAGAGGCACTTGATCAAAGAGAACGCTGCGTTGAACGACAAGCTGACGCGTGCGGTCGCGCATGCCAACGAGCAGAGCCGCATCGTTGCGCGCATGCGATCCGAACAAGGCACGGTCGCCAGCCTCGCGCTGTCGCTGCCCAGCGTCGTTCGCGAGTTGAACAGCTACGACCTCAACCTGCGACGCGTGCCGGGTTTGATCCTGCAATTGGCCGAGGCGATCTTCCAACCCGGCCAGATCCTGTTCTACAAAACCGTGATGGCCGCTTCGCCTCGCGAAAATCACCGCGAGTTGCGTTTGATCGCCCACCGGGGACTCGGCGAGTTGCCGGAGAGTCTCCGCCGTATCGCGCTGGGGCAGGGCAAGATCGGCTGGGTCGCCGAACACAAGGTCGACATGTTGCGCGATGGCTGGACGAACCTCAAGCGCACCGACGGGATCGTGGTCGAGGACAATCACCCGATCTTGGAAGCGGACATCGTCGGTCCTTTGGTCCACGCCACCGTCGAGGGCGACCAGGTGCTGGGCGTCTTGAGCATTGGTTCTCCGGGTGTTCGCCCGAGGGACGAGAAACTGATGTTCCAGCTCGTCACGAACTTGGGATCGTTGGCCATGGTCACGGCCCAGCAGCGCTCGCGGTTGGCCGATCAAGCGAACCACGACGGGTTGACCGGCTTGATGAACAAGCGATCGTTCCAACCGAAGCTGGGCGAGATGATCGTCGAGGCCGAGAACGCCGCCAAGCCTGTCGGACTGTTCATCTTCGACATCGACAACTTCAAGACGTACAACGACACCAACGGTCACACCGAGGGCGACGAACTCCTGCGCAGCCTGGGAGCGCTGTTGAAGAACAGCGTGCGACCGGACGACCTTTGTTGCCGCTGGGGCGGAGAGGAATTCATCGTCGCGATGCCCGATACCGACGGACCGTCGGCGCAACAGGCCGCCGAGCGCATTCGCCGCGAGATCGAGGACTACCCTTTCAAGCACCAGGAAAAGCAGCCCAACGGAAACGTCACGATCAGCGGCGGCGTGGCCATCGGTCCGGCGGACGGGAACGACGTCACGACGTTGACCAAACACGCCGACGAAGCCTTGTACGTATCCAAGAAGAAAGGACGCAACAGGATCTCGCGCTACCGCGGTGTCCATATCGGCTCGATCGACGAAGACGATTACCGCATCCCCGAAATCCTCGGCAAGCGGTCGGAATAACCGTGCACCGTGAACAGGCGACCTTGACACGCGAGCGAGCGCAGAACATCTCGTGCTTGCTGGAAGAAATCCAACGTGAGTTGGTCGAGCGCAACCGGCTTGGCCTGCTGACGGTCACGGTGCTCAGCGTGCAGGAAGAGGCCATCGATCGCTGGGCGGAGTATGAACGCATCCTCGACGAGATTTCGTCGTTCCTCGGTTACTTCTCCAAGAACCGCATGCGCCAGTCGGACGCGCTCCTCGAGCCGCTGCTCAGCGGCAACACGTACGTGTTGTTGATCGGGCCGCCGCGCGAGGCGCGCGAGATGGACCCGCAGGACGTTCAGCTCGTGCGCGAGCGTTTGATCCGTGAACTTCGACAGCATCTCGCGCTGCACCTGGACCCCGCGCTGCTCGAGCGTTACGGGGCTTACGTGGGCAGCGCCCGCATCCGCCACGCGCCGGCGGCCGACATCGACCGTATCGTTTATCGCGGCATCGAGGAAGCTCAAGCCGAAGCGCTGAGTCAAAGCCGCGCGGATGCACGCCGCCAGGCCGACGAGCTGCGTTCGGTGTTGAAATCTCGCGGCGTCAGCATGGTCTACCAACCGGTCGTCGACATGCTCGAACGCCGGGTCATCGGCTACGAGGCGTTGACCCGCTTGCCCGGTGGGCAGTTCCGGTCCCCCGATCTCGCGTTCAAGGTCGCCACGGACCTGGGCGTGCTTTGGAGCCTCGAACGTCTGTGCCGGCAACGCGCCTTGGAGACGCTGCCGGAGCTCAACGACGACCAGCGGCTGTTCCTCAACGTCGAGCCGGATTCGTTCTACGATCCGTGGCTGCGTAGCGGCGAGTTCCTGGACGAACTGGCCGGTGTCGGCCTCGAACCGTCGCGCGTCGTACTCGAGTTGACGGAACGCGCCGCGGTCAAGGACTACGTCGCGATGCGCAAGGTGTTGAGCGAAGTCCGCAGCTTGGGTTACCCGTTGGCCCTCGACGACGTCGGTTCGGGCTTCGCGGGGCTGCAGACGATTGCGGAAGTGCGCCCGGACTACCTCAAGACGGACATGGCCTTGATTCGCAACCTGCACCTCGACCCGATCCGCCGGGAACTGGTCCGCACCGTGCGGAACTTTGCCGACAACACGGGAACGATTCTCGTCGCCGAGGGGGTCGAATCCGTCGCCGAGTTGGAAACGCTGGCGGATACGGGCGTGCGTTGCGCCCAGGGATTCCTGTTCGCGCGGCCGGACAGCCCCCCGGAACATCCCGACTGGCCGGCGCTTCTCGAGGACTCTTGACCGCTCGGTCGGCCGTCGTGCTACCCTGAGTTCAGGCGAAAGCGGAAAAGTCGGGAGGAGTCGGACCGGAAGGAGTTTCCCCATGGGACAGCCTTTCCAGGAACCGACGTCAGGCCCCACATTCCGCGGCACCCTCTCCGGGGACGGCCGCCCCGGACCGATCGAAGAACGCTTGGGTCGGCGGCTGATCCGCCTGATCGACCCGGAATCCGAAGAAGGCGTGCGCTTGCTTTCCGAGGGTCGCGTCGACCTGCTCGGCCCGGACGGCACGAGGTTGGGAACGGTTCGAGCCGCCGACGCGCTACGGCGTTTGCGACAACGGCTCGAGCAACGCGTGCACGGGCCGATGACGCCGTTCGAGAAGGACTTCGCGGCGCAAGGAATCGATCGACTCGACGGTTGGAAGCGACGTTTGGAAGACTAGCGTCTCGTCAGTCCCCGTCGACCTGCTTCAGAGCCCCACCCAGGTTCCCCGCGGCGTCCGTGATCCGAACGCGCAGCGCCGCCGGTAGCTCGCCCGCCCCGTCGTGCGGCAGCGTCAGCCGGTAGCGTTCGACGTCCGAATCCGCGACCCCGTCCTCGGGAAACACGGGCAGCCACGTGCCCGCGTCCAGCGCGACCTCGACCGCGGCGACGGAACCCCCCGGATCGACCGCCGTGAAGGCGACTTGACGGGTCGAACCGGTTTTCTCGACCGACCAATCGGTCAACGACGGTCGGGAGTTGTCGATCACGAACTGTTCGCTCGTCTTCCAGCGACTCAATCCCGCTCCCTCGGCATTGTCGTTCTCGTCGCTTGCCGTCAGCCGCACACGGTAGCGGCCGTCAGGCATCGCCCGCACGTCCCAGCTGTAGTAGGAGTCCGTCAAACCCGCAGCCAACGGGAACCAGTACGAATCATCCTCGTGACGGATGTCGAGGCGATAGGTCAGACGGTCGTTGTCGGGATCGCTCGCGGTCCACGAGAACGTGCGCGCGCCCGCTTCCCAGCCGCGGCGGATCGGCGCCCGCGGCCCGCCGCCGCGCGCGGCCCGTGCCGTGGCGTCGCGCGTCACGGGATCGTCGGCGACCAGCGGGCCGAGCCTGGCATTGGATTGCGCCGGGCCCGGAACGATCACCACCCCGGGGGGCTCGATCGTCAGGGCGGCGATCTCGGGCGCCCGGTTGCGCGGCTCGTAAGAGACCCCCAGCGCCGCCACCTGCGGCCCGCGTACGGCCTTCTTCGACAGCGAAAGTTTGACCTGAATCAGGCGGCTGCGGGGCAAGTCTCCCGCAGCGATCTGGCCGTCGGCGCCGAGCGCGATCCACCGCGACCACGTCTCGTCCGGCTCGGTCGTGTTGCCCACGCGGACCGAAGCCGTTACGGATGCGCCGGGGGGAAGATCGGCGTCCCAGGTGACGCGGCCCCAACGGGCTTCGGTCCCCGCTTCGATGGGAAGAGAGAGGTACTCTCCAACCGATCGTGATTCCGCTTCGAGCCGTTCGACGCGAGCGTCGGAGGTGCCGGCGATCAACACTTGCCCCGCGTCGTTGCGCGCGATCGCGCTGGCCTGGTTCGACGCTATCGGAATCATCCGCGCGCTATCGGTCTCGGGATCGACCCGCCAAACCTGGCCTTCGTCTCCGGTGGCGACCAGAACCGTGCCGTCACCGTCGAGCGTCATGTCGAACGGGATCCCCCTGTCGGTTTTCCACACGGTGTCGGTTCGCTCGCTGCCGATGCGATAGAGCGTTCCTCCGCCCGCCGCCCTGAATGCAGCCGCGGGCCGCTCGCGCTCCGAGCGTTGGGGCGTTTCGCCGTCGTCGTCGTCTTTCGATGGCGGTTTGGGTTCGGCGGTCACGCGGACATGCGTCACTCCCGGCGTTTGCGCGGGGTCGGGGCGACCCGTGCGGCCGGAAGGCTGCTTTTTCCCCGAGGCCGCGAGTGCCCACACGTTGCCGTCGTCGTCGTGCGCGAGCGCCACGATCTCGGCTTCGCTCGCGTCGAACAGGACGAACGGCGAACCGCTCGCGGGGACCCGTATCACCCTGCCGCGGCCGCCGGTGCCGGCGATGACCTCTTCGCGGGCGGAAACCGCGAGCGAGCGAACGGGATCGTCCCCGGTCTCGTACACCGTCTCGAGACCCGAACCCTGCTTGAAACGTTGCACCCGGCCCGGAACGCCCGTGCCGATCCAAAGGCCGCCGCGCCCGCGCTCGAGCGCCCACACGAACGTCGTTTCCGTTTCGACCAGCACCGCGTTCTCGCCGGGTCCGGTCAAGTGCAGCACGCGCCCTTCGGGGGAAATCCCCGCATAGACGCCGCCCTTCCCGTCCGCCGCGAGCGCCGTGACCAGCGACTCCCCGTCGGGTCGGTACCAAACGGCGGCGGTGCCGTCGGGTTCGATCGCGAGGACTTGACCGGGCCCCGACAGGGCGACGAACACGGTTCCCGTTCGGCCGATCGCGAGTTCCCAAACGATGCCCGCCTGCGGACCCCACAGGCGGGTCAGTTCGGGCGCCAGCGCGATCCTGCCGTTGCGCTCGATGGCCGTCCCTTCGAAGGTGCCGAGCAGGAACTCGCTCTCGGTCGAGGCGCTCCAACGATCGATCGATGTCGCTTCAATCGCGGCGCTGGAGGCCAGCGACAGCAGCGCAAGCGTGGCGATGCGAGATACGGGGTTCATCGGTCCTGCTCCTTCGAATCGTCCGGCGCGCCGGAATCGACCTTCACGAGAATCGTCAGCCCGCCGTCGACCGGTCCGTCCATCTCCGTCTGGCTGCTGGCGAGCCGGCTGACCGGCGACCGGAACGAGGCGCCGGAACGCGACCCGGTGGACAACAGGTGGGCCACGGTCGGCGGGAGGTTGGGCAGCGCCGCGCCGTCCCTCACGATCGTCGGCGCCTCCTGGTAGAGCACCGCGGTCAGGCGGTGCTCGGACTGCAGGTCGCCGACGATGCGAAGCACCGCGGGCAAATCGTCGGCCGTCTGCAGCCGGCGGGCCAGCGGGTTCCCGAGCGCCCGTTGGATCTGGCTCGGCGGTCCCACCGAGAGGCGTAGCTGCTTGCCGTTCTTCTCGACCCCGTGCGGGATGCGCAGCGCAAAAGACCGGTGCAGGGTCTCCCCGCGCCAGGGTCGCAGCGCCACGTCGATCTCGACCATCCCGCCCGGACGGACGGCCTTGCGGTCGTAGTGCACGGTTTCGACGAAATATCGGTTCAATTCGGGCTTCAATTCGACGTCGACGTCCAGGGCCTCGACGCGAGGCCGCTCAAACGGGTTGTTCCACAACATCGCCAGCGTCTGCTGCACCGTGGACGCCACGGAAACGAGCGGATCCAGCACCCCGTTCCCGGCCGCGCTGAGTTCGAAAGGCACGTCGGGGCGATCGGCGAGCCGGATCGTGCCCGAGGCCATGACCGTGACGGCCACCTCTCTGTCGACGTGGTTGAGGATCGAGTTGGACACGGAGAGTCCGGCGAGCAAAGGCGTCAGTCCCGGGGCGTCCGCGACTTGGAGAGCCGTCTCCCGCACGTCGTCCCCGGGCCCCGGACGGACGCGGACGCGCATCGGGATCATCTTCGCGTCACCCGCGACCCGGCCGACTATCGCCGTCAGACGATCGTCCGTGATCGCACCGACCTGCTCGCCGATCGCGGCGAGCTTCCTGGAACCCGCGGCATCGGCGAGCGTGTGGATCACGGCGGCGGTGTGCATCGGAAACGCAACCGCGCCGGTGCCCAGAAACGGGTGGCCGAAGGCAAGCACGTTCCCGTCTTCGATCGCGGTGACGGTGCCCGTCGCGCCGAACGTCCAACCGCCGCGCACCAGCGCGACCCCGACGGGCGAGCCGGGTTCGAGCGAAGCGCCTTCGGCGCCGCCGAGCGCGGAGTCGGCGGTCGCGGCTCCCTCGGTCCAGAGCAATCCTGCGGATTCGAGCTGCTCCCTGGCCCACTCACGGAGTTCCGGGTGCAGCCCCGAAGCCGACAGCGGAGTGCGAATCGGTCTTGCATGTTCCGATGCCGGCGCCGCCGCGGCGGCGGTCCTCGAAGCCGCGCGCATCGCGTCGATCGGCGTGACGCCGGCGATGGCGTCCTTCGGCAACGCTCCCAAGCGGTAAGAGAGCGCTCCGATCAAGCGACCTTCGAGGAAGACCGGCGAGCCGCTCATCCCCGCCGCGATGCCGACGTGCTCGGCGACCGGTCCCTCGAGTTGAACGAGGTGCAGGTCGTAGCCGGGGCCGAGGAAATCGTTGTAGGTTCCGACGTATCGGAGAGGGATGCGCTCGACTTTGCTCCCCTTGAGGGCGGTCAGCGCGTACCCGGCGGCACCTTCCTCGAGGACCTGAACGGCCGGCGGCGAGCCCGCGGCGAACCCCGGCGCCGGGCTCAGAACGGCCGTCAGGAACACGGCCAGTGCAGGGAAAAAGGCTAGCCGTCTTGAGTGCGGATGGACGATTTGATCGCCTCGACGATGAAGTTCTGCATCGACGGCTGCTGGCCGCGCACGGCGGCGTAGACCAGGCACGGCAGCTTGAGCGAGATCTGCACACCGTTCTCGTCGAGTGAATCGAGCCATTGGGTGAAGGCCTGCCAGGAATCGAACGTCTTCGCTTCAATCGCCCCGCGGCGGTACAACTCGATCAGTTCGATCTCGTTGCGCATGCGGAACAAAACATCGGTCTCATGGTAATCGGCAAAATCACTGTAGGCAAAGAACTTGACCTCGCCTGCCGTCTGATCCTTGCCCTTGATCGAGACCTCGGGGCTCTTGTTGCAGCGCATCATGATGTAGTCGTCCTTGCCCTTGAAGTGGAAGGCCAGGATCGGGTCGGTGCGAGGGTTGTCGTCGGAGGGCGTCTTCAGCGCCCGGTAGACGCGACGGGCGATCTCTGCATTGGTCTTCACCATGCGGTCCACTCCATTCAAGTTTCGAGGGAATCGAATAGGCCAAGTATACGAACGGACATAGCCCATCTCAACCGCCGACCATGCCAAACCGGCGGAAATCCCCAATACCTAGTCAGTTTCTAGTCTAGACAGGCGCCAAAACTACCCGATTCGAACCTCTCCGTTCAAGCCCCTTTTGCGCTTTGCCGGGCGCGCTCGGGGGACCTAGATTCGAAACCGGAGGGTGGCTTGAGAGAGGTCAAACGGTGGGCCGGAAGCGAGCTTTTCCACGGGGCGGTGTACGGCCTCGGGATGAGCCTTGCCGTCTGGATCCCTCTGAATACAGGCACTTTAGCCGACGGCCGGTTGGGCCTGTTGTGCCTCGCCGGAGCGCTTGCCGGCGTCTCGCGGGGTTGGGCCGGATGGCCCGCCCCGGCGGCTCTGCCCTGGATCGTCGCCGCATGGCAGATCGAAGGCGTGGGCTGTGCGATGCTGCTGGCCGTGCTCGCCACGGCGGCGTCCGCGCTGACCGTTGTCCGGCGGGCCCCGGCCGGTCTCGCTTACGACGTCGGTGCCGCGGCGATCGCCGTCGTGGCTGCCGATGGAGTTGCGCTACGCGCCTCGGATTGGATCGGCCGCGAGATCCTTTTCGCCGCGGTGCTCGTTGCGACGATGGCGGGGTTTCAAGCCTTGCGTCGCGTACTCGGTGGCTTCGGGACGCGGCACGCGCTGCGAAACGGCGTTTGGACGCTGGGCATTCTGGCCGGCGGAATCGCAGCGACGCGGCTGGTCGTCGCCCTCTGGAACCAACCGGAGCTTCGTCCGCTGCTGGCCGTCGCGCCGGCGCTTCGCCTCGGGCTCCTGATCGGGTCGCGCACTCGCCGTTCCGGCGAGCGTCGCCGGCGGCGCACGCCGACCGCACCCAAGCGGCTACGCGACCGTACCGCCGCGGCTCTGGCACGCACGCTCCCCGAGGGAGCACCGGGCGCACACCTGTGGCGCGTCCGCGCCCTGTGCGAAGCGCTTGCCGAACGTCTGGGTTCGGAACCGGTGGAGGTCCGTCGTCTCAAACAAGCGGCACTCCTACACCACGTCGGGAGGCTGGCCTACGACGACTCGGACGTCGAGGTGCATCCCAAGGTCGTCGAGACGACCATCGAGCAGCTCGGTTTCTCTCGCGAAGTTCGCTCGATCCTGAAGGAAAGCCTGGAACATTGGAACGGCGAAGGTCCGCGCGGCCTGCGTGGTGAACGCATCGGCCGCGGCGCGCGAATTCTCGCCGTCGCCGACCGCTACGACCAGCTCGCGCATCCCGCTTCGGGCCCGCGGCCCCATACGGAAGCGCTGGCTTTGCTCCGTCGAGAACCCGGGCAGCGGTTCGACCCTTTGATGTTCGAAATCCTCGACGAACTGTCCGAACGGCTGACCTCGACCGGATGCGATCTCACTCGCTCTTCGGAGGCGCCGGGCGGAGCCCCTCGGCACTCGCGCCTCGTCGATGCCGAGAACGACCTGCAGGCGTTGTACTCGATCGAGCGCGTGGCTGCGCTTCCCGTGGCCATGCGCGAGAGGTTGACCCTGATCGCTGGACTGCTCCGCACACTCGTTCCGTTCCAGCGGCTGCGTGTCGAGACGAACGATCACGACGAGTTCCGTTACGGAGATCGATGCGCGGGTTCGGAGGAACGTGCGATCGAGTTGATCTACCGCGGCGAACCGGTCGGGCGCCTGGTGCTGGCGTTCGGGGAACGCGACGCACCCGACCCGGAGCGGTGGAGGCGGCTCGAACGCGCCGCGGCATCGCTGGCGTGCATGATCGCGACCGACGAAGGTTCTCGCTGGGCCGGGATGACCGACCCGGTCACGGGCCTGCCGAACGCCGGGTTCTTGCGTCGCACGGTGGCCCTGAGGCTGCCCGCCGGCGGGCACGCCGGCCCCGGCTTCGGCCTCATCGCCTTGCACGTCGGGCGTCTCGTAGAATTGACGGCGCAATACGGCAAGCAATCCGCCGACCGTTTCCTTCAGATCGTCGCCCAGCGTCTCGCGGCGGCGTGCGACGAGCGCGAAACACTCGTGCGGCTCGGACCCGATCAGTTCATCGTGTTGACCGGCGAGAGCCGCAGCGGCGGACTGGTGCGCCGCTGGCACGCCCTGATCGAGCAGGCTTGCGCCGAGCCGGTGAGGCTGGAGGAAAGCGAGGAAACGGTGCGCATCGACGCGGCGCACGCAGCGCACCCGCTCGACGGCGAACACCTCGACGACCTGCTGGCCGCGCTGGAGGCGCGCCTGACGGGTTCGACGACGGCGAGCGTCGTGCCTTTCCGCGACCGGCGCGCCGGCTAGAAGCCCGCCAACGGTTCCCGGATTGCCGGCGCAGCCTTGGCCCGAGAGTGCTCGCGGCTTGCGCGATTGCCGGCGATCGAAGAGTGCCGCCTGAACCGGAGCGCACGCCGACCCGTCCGCGCGCCGGGCGTTGGATCAGTAATGCAACAGCGCGAAGACTTCGTGTGCGGCGCGCGACGGCGACAGCGGCTTGACGAACAGCTTGCGCAAACCCTGTTTGTCCAACCGGCCCGATCGTACGCGGTCGACGAGTTGTTCGCCGATGCGAGCGCCGAGTTCGCGAGCCAGCCCCCGGCGCAAGGCTCGGGACTGCCGCAACGCGGCACGCATCGACTCGTCGGGTCCGCTCGCACCGGAGCGCTCGAGTTGCAGATGTTTGTCGAGCCAGTTCTCATCGGGGGCTCCGGCATTGAGCGGGCGGCCGCTGCCCCCGCCGGCGTGCGGGACGGCGGAGCCGAAATCGCAGGCGGGGTCGACGAGACGCGCGCCGAGATAAGCCAGCGCTTCGTTGTACGCGGCGCCGTAGGCCGTTTGCGATTTGTCGTCGGCGAAGTCTTCGATTGAGATGAACAGGCGCCCGGTCAACGCCGCGCGCAGGAAACGCGCCGCTTCGCCCGCCGCTGGCCCCGGAAGGTAACGCGTGAGGAACATGGTGTTCGACCGCGACTCGTAAAGCGCCCCGGTTTCGGTCAACCGGCGGCGCGCATCGGCGACTTCGTGGCGCGTGCGCCCGTGTTCGGCCAGGATCGGCTGCAGCAGTTCGTTGGCCTCGGGTCCCGAATAGACTTCGGGATACGCGTCGACCATCTCTTCGCTCCAACCCGCCCGGTGGCGCAAGCGCCGGCGCTCCGGTCGAATGCCGATCCAACCCGCGAGCACCGCGATGAGGTGGTGCACGGCCGGCGTCAGGTCGATTTCTTCGTCCTGCGGCAAATCGGATTGCCAGCGATCGAGGACCTGCCGGTAGGCCTCGTATTTTTCGAGCGGCGTGGTGTGGAAAACGGCCACCGTCCGCGCGTCGACTTCGACCGGCGTTTTGGGATCGGCTCGCTGTTCGACGCGCCGCCAGTACAGCGAATCGGGGTTCTGGAACACGGTCAACGCATCCCGCCGGATCCCGTGNNTTCGCGCGGCAGATGTTGCGGCGTGATGTGGGACTCGCCGTAGAACACGATCATGCAGCGCTCGGGATCCGCGGCGACGAGATCGGCGATGCGCCGTCCGGCGTGTGCATCCCGGCGGCGCAGACCGTCGAAGCCGACGCGCGGCGGGAGATCGAGCGCCTCGACGGGGATCTCACGGTCGCGGGCGCAGTCGAGCAGGTCGCGATAGCCCTCCCACGGGTAACCCCACTCCTCGCGATAGTGCATCCGCCGGTGCAACGCATCGTCGCCGATCTCGCCTGCCTGGCGCCGCAGCAACAGTCGCTGCTGGCGCGTGAAGACGAATTCGATCCCCAGACAAACCTTCTCGCCCCGAGCGACGAGCTTTTCGAGGATCTCCACCACGAAGCGGGCGTTCGCCGCGACGGCGTGAAAATCGCTGACAAAGGCGAGACGCGCGGCGGTCACGCGTTCGACCACGTCGTCGAACGTGATCTCGCGGCGATAATCGGGGCAACAATCTCGAAGGGCGCGGAAGTACGGATGGTTGAGCGACCCGTCGACACCCATCACCGTTCGGCGTAGTCGCTCCGCGGCTTCTCGTTGGCGATCGAACAGCTGCCGCGACGGCGCGCTGTCTGGTCGGGTCACGACGAAGGCGATCCCTTGGAGCCACCGCCGCCGTCGTCGTCGGCGGCCTCTTCGTCCCCGCGGATGCCTTTCTTGAAGTTGCTCATACCTTGACCGAGAGCGCGCATGATCTCCGGAATCCTTCGCGCGCCGAACAAGACGACGACGATCAGCAGGATGATGACCAACTCTTGAATGCTCAGACCGAGGATCGCCAGCGGTGCCATGTTTCACCTCTCGGAGACGCGGGAGGTCTCCCGAGCGAAGATACCACAGCCCCCAAACCGGCCGCACCGGTCAGCGCGGCGGCAGGATCTCGCGCTTGTTGCCGACGCGGCGGGTCGTGTTTTCGGCGTCGAGATGCTCGAGCAGCGGGATCGCGTGCTTGCGCGTGAGCCCGGCCAGCTCCTTGAACGCCCCCACGTCGATCCGGGGCGATTGCTTCGCGAACTCCCACAATTTTCGCCTGAGTTCCTCGAGGGCCGCGGCGTGGAACACCTTGCCGTCGTGAAGCTTGACGAGCGCACCTCGCGCGACGAGCAAACCGACGAGTTCCGCTCCGGAGGGTCCCGGAGCGACCTCCTTCGGTTGCGGCGGCGTCAAACCGGCGTTGAGAAAAGCCTGCTCGATGCGCTGCAGCTCCTCGTCACGCCCCGCGTCGAGGACGACTTCGTGTCCGGCGAGGCAGACCTGATCACCGCGCAGTTCGATCGTGTCTTCCGATGCCAACGTGTCGAGAAGAGCGCGCCACGCTTCCTGCGGAAAACCCTTGGCGGCCTTCGCGCGCAGGCCTTCGCGATCGATCCCCAGCTTGAGCGGTCGATCGCGATGGAAGTTTTCGAGCGAGCCGATGGTGGCGACGACGACCGCTTGCCAAGTCGCGGCGGCGAACCAACGTCCTCCGACCTCGACGGCCTCGCCCTCGCCGCGAAGCGTGCCGAGGCAGCGCTCCAGAGCGGCGCGAGGCGCTCCGAGCAAGCGCGCGAACTCGCCGATCTGCAACCCCGCCGCGCCGGCGCGACGCAGCCTCACGAGCGCGGCGCGATCGAGTTGCGAAGCCGACTCCGCAAAATCGGCGGCGGCGGCATGCCGCGGGTGCGGAGGATGCGCGTCGACCACGAGACCTCCCCCGATGGTGTCGACCGGAGCCGGCCGCCGTAGCACGATCCTGTCGCCGGCAACGAGCGGAACCGGGGTCGCGCTGAAGACGACCGCGCGCAGCACGCCGTCCGACTCGCCCAGCGTGCGAAATCGAGCCGGGTAATCGGCGGTCCCGTGATGCAACCGCACCGGACCGCCGGCAGCGAGCCGCCTCGGGGCGTGCGGCAACAACCGCACGGCGGCCCAGAATCTCGTCGTCGGACGCAGCGTGTCGGGCCGGCAAAGGACCGAACCGCGCGGCACGTCCTCGCACTCGACGCCCTGCAGATTGCAGGCCGTGCGCCGCCCTCCGGCGGCGGAAGCGACCTTGCGGTGATGGACTTGAAGGCCGCGGATGCGCGCTCGCTTGCCGCCCGGCAAGACCTCGACCTCGTCGCCCTCGCGGAAGCCGGGGCCGGTCATCGTCCCGGTGACCACGGTTCCGAATCCACGCAACACGAAGGACCGGTCGACGGGCAGCCTCGGTACCGTGACCGCCGAGTCCGCAGCTTGCGCATGCGGGAGGTTCGAAAGCGCTCCCCGCAGGGCGTCGATCCCCTCACCGGTCTTGGCGGAAACGGGGATCATCGGAGCGTCCTCGAGGAACGTCCCGGCGAGCAAGTCCCGGACCTCGAGTGCGACGACTTCGGCCAGTTCGTCGTCAACCAAGTCTTTCTTGGTCAGCGCGACCAGTCCGTGCCGCAGGCCCAGCAGGGAGCAGATCTCGAGGTGCTCCCGGGTCTGCGGCTGGACGCCCTGATCCAGCGCCACGACCAGCAGGACGGCTTCGATGCCGCTGGCCCCCGCGACCATGTGGCGAACGAAGCGTTCGTGGCCCGGAACGTCGACGAACGAAACGACGTCCTTGGGACTCAACTCGACGTCGGCAAAACCCAGTTCGATCGTGATCCCGCGGCGCTTTTCTTCCTTGAGTCGATCGGGGTCGGTGCCCGTCAGCGCGTGCACCAGCGCGCTTTTGCCGTGGTCGATGTGACCGGCCGTTCCGAGAACGACGTACCNNGCTCCTCGGGCAGGCGGTCCGGGTCGATGCCGGTCAGCGCCTGGACGAGCGGGCTCTTGCCGTGGTCGATGTGCCCGGCGGTGCCGATCACGCGGTGCCGCGGGTCGTCCGTCTGGCTCATGGAAAGAGGTTAGCAGGCTTCGTCGGAGGCCAGCTTCACCAAACGGTCCCGCACGGCGCGGTGCAGGGTCTCGACGTCGAACGGCTTGGCCAGCACGACGCACCCGGTCCGCTTTCCGACTTTTTCGATGACGTCTCCGGCGGTGTCCCCGGTGGTCAGGAGCAAGCGGCCCGACAATCTCGGCTGCGCGTGGGTCAGCTGCTCGTACAGCGCCTCGCCGCCGACGCCGGGCATCCGCAGGTCCGCGATCACGAGATCGAATTCCCGCTCGGTCGCGACTTCGACCGCGGCTTCCGCGTCGGGCACGAACGTGGCCTCGTGTCCGTCCTCGCGCAACGACTCGCAGATCATCTGCGCCAACGGTTCTTCGTCGTCGACGACGAGAACCGTGGCCGGCTCCGGCATGACGCCGGCGGTCTCCTCCTCGCGAGGCTCGGCGGTCTCGGCTTCGCGCTTGGCGACCGGAAACACGACGCGGAAGCAGGCACCCTCACGGATGTCCTTCAGCGCCTCGATCGTGGCTCCGTGATCGCGCACGATGCCGTAGACCAGGGCCAAACCCAAACCCGTGCCCTGCCCTTCGGGTTTGGTCGTAAAGAACGGGTCGAAGATCTTGGCGCGGACCGCTTCGGGAATGCCGGGGCCGTCGTCCTGGACCTCGAGCACCGCGCTCTTCTCGTCGAACCGCGTCCGCACCGTGATCGTCCCGGAAGAGGATTCCGAGCGAATCGCCTGGCAAGCATTGGTCAACAGGTTGACCAAGACCTGTTGCAGATGGTGGTGGTCTCCGACCAGCGCCGGAAGATCGGCGCAAAGATCGGTCTTTACGGTCACGCCGTCGACGCGCAACTGGTAGCCCATCAGCGCGAGCACCGACTCGACGACTTCGTTGAGCGACAGAGAGCCGTGCTTGACCTCGCGACGGCGCGCGAAGGAAAGCAGATTCTTGACGATTTTCTGGCAACGCCGCGCCTCGGACTCGAGACGCTCGGCTCGCTCGGCGACCTTCCCCTCGGGGACGGCGACGCGGAGGAGCTGCGCGTAGCCCATGATGCTCGTCAGCGGGTTGTTCAGCTCGTGGGCCACGCCCGAGATCATGCGTCCCAAACTGGACATCTTGTCCGCCTGGGCGAGTTGCATCTGCATCTGGCGCGCTTCGCTGATGTCTCCGATCACGAGGACCAGGTCCGGTTCGGGTGACAGGTCGTCGGTCAACCGCGAAACGCTGAGGGCGAACGTGCGGTCGTGCTCGTAACGGATTTCACCGTGCTCGCAACGCGCACCGCGGCGCACGCGCTCGACCGACTCGAACATGCCCAGCGAACGAATCACGGCCTCCATCGAGCCGACGAGCGGCAGATCGAGTTTGGCGAACAGCTCGGTCGCCGCGGGGTTGGCCTGTTGCAGGTGCAAGTGCCCGTCGATCAGAACCACGGCCTGGGGCATCGAATCGAGGATCGCCCGGAAACGATCCGCCTCGGCCTCGTGGACGGTGAGGATCCGGTCGAGGTGCAGGCTCAACTGGTTGGCCACGGAATAGCACAACCTCAGCGACCCCTCGCCCGCCGGGCGCGAGGGCAGCAGTGCGAGGCAAGCCGCGATGCGTTCCCCGCGCGGAACCGGGAGAACGACGAGGGCGCTTTCGTCCCACTCGCGCAATTCACCGCGGGAATCGTCAAAACCCGACAGCTGCTCGACGCGCGTCGCGGGCCGGTCGTCGTCGCTCCAGCCCAACAACTGCGTCGTCTGATGGGCCAGAGCCGCCAACGCCTCGGCCTCGACGGGCCGCGCCTCCAGCGCCAGCACCGTGCGCCGGCGCCCGACGGCGTAAGCCGCGACCGCGATGTCGATGTCCTCGGCGGACTGCAGCAGATCGATGGCATAGCGGAACAAGGAGTCGAGGTCGCGGGCCTCGGCGGCGCCCCGTCCCAGGGCCTGGATCAGGTCCAGTTCGCGAGTTCGCGCGTCGACGCGTCCCTGCGCGTCGGCGAGCCCCTGGCGCGCGGTGCGCCAGGCCTCGATCGCCATCAGCGCGCGTTCGATGAGCACGATCTGCGGCGCCTGCTCGGCGAACCGCACCGACAGCCGCCAGTGCGGCCGTCCGCCGATCTCGACTTGGTGCGGCGGGCTTCCCGACGGCGGCCCTTCACGCCAATCGGCGAGGGTCTCGCTGACGCCGCCCTCGACTCTTTTGAGGTTCAACTCGGACACGTGGGGGCGCAGCGCTTGACCGAGCCCGATCAGCAGGTCGCCGGGAGTTTCGGCGCTGAGGAGATCCGACCAATCAAGCAACGGTTGGTGGGCTTCGTCGTCGAAAGCGTCGTCGCGGTAAAACCTCGAGTCCGTCACGCGTTCCCCTGCCCAAGCACGGGTGCGACCGGACGCACCTCGCAGGCCGAGTCTACAAAAGTCTCAGGCTTGGGGGCAACGAGGAACCGGGCGGGCCGGAAATTAGCCGCGCAGGCGCCGCGGAGCGCGGGTCGTCGGCACCGTGGACCGCGGCGGAGACTTGACGACTCGTTTGCGGGCGAAGATCTTCTGGAGCCGGTTCTTGGCCTGGCATTCGATCTGGCGCACGCGCTCGCGGCTGATGTTCATCATCTCGCCGATTTCTTTGAGCGTCAGGGTCGGCCCGCCGGCGATGCCGAAACGGTGGCACAAGACGGTGCGCTCTTGTTCGGTCAGGTCGCTCATGGCCTCGCTGACGAGCAAATTGGCCTCGCGCTTGATCAGGTCGTCCTCGGGCGTCGTCAGGTTGTCGTCGACGAGGTAGTCGGCGATCGGCGTGTCGCGCTCCTTGCCGACCTTGTCGTCGAGGCTCATCTCGCGCAG
>JABAOE010005628.1_pt1 | contig 18500 bp, 15 predicted proteins | sample 7062141 | NCBI WGS metagenome assembly JABAOE01 (sample SAMN14538627, study PRJNA623070) | marine sediment metagenome | biome: marine biome [ENVO:00000428]; feature: marine pelagic biome [ENVO:01000023]; material: deep marine sediment [ENVO:00002113] | place: India: Gulf of Khambhat ... | reverse complement strand
GCGGAGCAACGTGACCAGCTTGTCGTAGGAGCCGTGAACATCACCCAGGATCACGACACGGGATACCTCATCCCATTCCCAGGTGGATCGCTGCACGCCGGTGAGCGCCGGCGCGGCCAGCAAACACAGCAGTGCGAGGACCGCGCGGGTTCTCTTCATCTTTATATTGTACGCGGGAGGTGGCGCGGCCGAGGGGCGCCGGTCGCCGTCATGGAATCAGGCCGACGTCGGCTCCGGCTCTTCCTTTTCTTCCCTGCGCGGGAAGTGCTCCTCACGGCAGTCGCCACACAGAGAGTGCGTGAACATCGCCTCGGAGTGCTTCTCGATGTAGGTCTCCAGCCGATGCCAGGAGTCCGTGTCGTCGCGGATCTTCTTGCAGTACATGCAGATCGGCAACAGACCCTGCAGCGTCTTGACGTGCTGGATGGCCGCTTCCAGCTCCGCGACCTTGCCCGCGAGGGCGGACTCGAGCTTGAGCACGCGCAGCCCGACCTGGAGTCGCGAGCGCAGCTCCTGCGGGTCGAACGGCTTGATCAGGTAATCGTCGGCGCCGGACTCGAGCGCGGTCACGATGTCCTTCTTCTGACCGCGGGCGGTGAGGAAGATCATGTAGGTGTACTTGTCCCGGGGCTGCTTGCGGATCCGGCGGCAGACCTCGACGCCGTCCATCTCGGGCATCATCCAGTCGAGGATCGCGAGCTGGGGCGCATCGGGCTGGTTGAGCTCTTCGAGCGCCTGAGCCCCGTTCTCCGTCAGAACGACCTCGAACTCGAGCCGCTGGAGCGTCATCTCCAGCAGACGCCGCGAGATTCGATCGTCTTCTGCGATCAGGATCTTCATCGCCCCATCCGTTCGACGAACCTTTCCGGCGTGCGGCCCGTAACCGCACCTCTCCCTCTCGGGCAAATCTTTGGTTTCGGCCTGCCGAAAGCAAGCGAATGCCCTCAATAGGGGTGTTTTTGGGGGATTCCTGGGAGTCGGGGGCTTCGGGCCGATTTCAATAATTCGAAGCCTGCTGGCCGCCGTTTCCGAACGGAAACCCGGAAACCTCCACCCGTAGCGGCCGCCTCCCGGCCCAACCGTGGGATGCTTGTTGTGCAAATACAACAACCGGGGCGCCGGCGATCCGCCAAGCTCCCAACCTCGTGGTATTGCTTAGCCAATGGCCGTTTCCTGTCATGAGGCCTTCGGGCACTATCTCCGCACCCTCCGCGAGCGCCGCGGCCTCGCCCTCGAGGACGTCTGGACCCTGTCCCAGACCTTTCCCGAATCCCTGAACAAGGGCTACCTGTCACGCTGCGAGAACGGCAAGCAGAAGCTCGCCCTCCCCAAGGTCGTCGCGCTGAGCCGGATCTACGAGGTCCCTTCGGATGTGTTGCTGGAGCGCCTGGAGCTTGACCTGGAGCTCGAGAAGATCGGTGGACCGTCGACGGAGAACCTGACCTGGGCGCAGTTGCGGGAGGCGGGGAAGAATGCGGCGCAGCATGGGCACAGATGGGAGGCTTACGCGTTTCTTCGAGATGCAGTTCCGCTTGCCTTAAAGGCCGAACTGGATGTGACTGCGTACTCCAATCAACGGGAGCAGAACATCGTCTCTTGCGTTAATACCGCTAGCGCCGCCCATATGCTCGGCAAGTACAGATACGCTAAACATGAGTACCGACATGCGGAGGACTGTGGGACTCTCGGTCGTAACTCCGCGGTGCTCGTTGCCGAACGGCTGGCTAGCGTTTTTCTGCATCTTGACGACCATGAGCAATCACAAACCTACGCCACACTTGCGTTGGAGCGCCTGAAACAGGCACCGGATTGTCCGTTTGAAGGTTTTGTTTTTGAGTTTCATGGCCTTTATCGCTTACGCCGAAAACAACAGGCTGAAGCAATTGAGTGGTTTAAGAAAGCGTTCGCATCCTTTAGGAACCGGAGACTAAACCGGCAGAGTGTGAATTCGCTTCTTGGTCTCGCTGACAGCTATCTGGAACTGGAAAACTATCGAGCGGCGAATCGGACCTTGAACGCGGCGTTTAAGCTTTGTGAGGAATACTCACTAGATCACAAACGTGCCATTGCATTGACTCTGCAAGGAATCATCGACGAGGCAAACCATGATTCGCGAAGTGCCGAAGGCAAATTTCGAGAGGCTCGGCAAGTCGCTAAACAACTCAACAATCACGTCCTTCGCTTTCAGGTTGATTTCTACCTCTACAAACAAGCGCGGCAAATGAATCAGAAGGCAGCCGCCAGAGCTATAAGGCGACGGCTCCAGAAGCTTGCATGTTCGATACCTAGCACGGTGGAACAAGCTGTTGAGTTCAAGGCGTTCGAAAAAGAACTCGTTGATCAAGAACGTGCCGCGTTGTGACACTGCAACTTCTAGCAGTGTCACATCACAACGAACCGCACGCCTATTAGTTGAATAGCCAATAGCAGAGCGCATATCTCTTGGGCAGCATCCCAGGAGGTATCACAATGATTAGGTTTCTCATCTTCAGCATTGCGCTGATCGGCTTGCTTGTCTCGGTATCATCGACCCCGAAGAACGTCGATTCGCATCCCTCCGCGTGCGAAGTCCAAGCTCTCGTGATCGACATCGATTCATTGCCGGAATTTGAATCGCTGTGCACGGTCACAGAAGGTGGGGAGCCTTTTGGCGGCCCCTCAACCAGTGATCGGAACTACCGGTCAGGACAGGGAGCTCAGGCGGGACACAGGCATCCCGCGGTCGTGGATCCACGGAATTGAGGCCAACGTGTAGTCGATTCGAATCTCAGGGTTGGAACAACCTATCCACCGCCACACCCAACCAAACCCCCGCGCCGCGAAGGCCTGCGAACAACAACAGCCAACAAAGCAAAGCCGCTGCTCCGAGGAGCAGCGGCTTTATTCCCCCATCCCTTGCCTGCTTACAACGCAGGATCAGCCACCGAGGGTGGCCAGTTCCTCGTCGATGATCAGTTTGAATGTCTCGTAGCTCTTGGCGCCGGTCAGGATACGACCGTTGATGAAGAAGGTCGGCGTACGGTCGACGCCGGAATCCGTGCCGATCTTCATGTTCTCGGCGATGCGGTCGGTGTGCCGCCCCGAGGTGAAGCAGCTCATGAACTCGCTGGTGTCCAGGCCGAGCTGCTCGGCGCGCTGGCGTAGGTCGTTGTCGTTCAGGTCGCCGGCCATGACCATGAGGTGCTCGACGTATTCCCAGTACTTGTCCTGTTCGCCGGCGCAGTACGCGGCCTCGGCGGCGGGTGTTGCACGCTCGTGGTTCTCGAGCGGGTAGTCCATGAAGACGTAGCGGATCTTGTCGCCGTACTCGTCGAGGACGCGCTCCACCGTGGGGTGGGCGCGGCGGCAGAAGGGGCACTGGAAGTCGCCGAACTCGACGAAGGTGATCGGTGCGGAAGCGTCGCCGCGGGTAGGGTTGGCGTCGGTGACCTCGATCGGGACGCGCGGCGCCGCTAGGGTCACGGAGAAGCCCCACTTTTCCTTGAGCTGGTTGATGAAGCGGTCTTCTTCTTTGACGACGCGCTCACGGATGATCGTTCGCAGCATCGAGTCGCGAAGTTCCGGGAAGCTCTTGCCGCCGGAGCGGTGCTTGTTCATCTCGTACGTCCGCTCGAGCTCTCGCTCGGTCGGCGGCTGCACCTTTTGATCGACCTCCATCAACTGGAGCTCCTGGACGCTGATCCCGCGCTCGGCGGCTTCCAACTCGAGCATCCTCTGGATGCCAAGCCGTTCGATCGTGCCGCGGAGCAGGTCGTAGCGGCTCTGGCGCACGCGGATGAGTCCCCCGGCGGCCAGCCCTTCGATTTCGCCGAGCGTGATCTCGGAGCCGCCGACGACGGCAATCACGTCGTCCGGCGACGCGGCCCCGCTTTCCGTGGCCGGCGCGGTGGCGCCGACTTCGGTCGCATCGCAGCCCGTCAGGGTGACGGATACCGGGATCAGGAGCGCCAGCAACGGCACCAGAATCGATCGCTTCATCGAACCGTTCTCCGACTTGTCTCGAGGGCCGGTCCGGGACCGGCGAATCCGTGCAACCCGTTGAATATACACAGGGTATCTGGGGGTCGCCACCGCGGTTCGGCACGTCAGCGGGCTTCCGGGGCGGCCGTCGACCGTGCGCTATCATGCGCTCTGTCAACGACTTGGCAGGAACCGGGGAGGCGGCGGTGAGTTTTGACGGCGTCGTGGTGGTCGGCGGCGGGCTCGCGGGGAGCGAGGCGGCCTGGCAGGCGGCCCGGCGTGGTGTGCGGGTGCGTCTGTACGAGATGCGGCCTGCCCGGCCCACCGCGGTGCACAAGAGCGGCCACCTCGCGGAGCTGGTTTGCTCCAACTCCCTGAAGTCGCTCGAGCTCTCGACCGCGCACGGTGTTCTTAAAGAAGAGATGGGGCGGCTGGGCTCGGTCATCCTGGAGAGCGCGGTGCGGAACCGCGTTCCCGCCGGAGGCGCGCTGGCCGTGGATCGCGAGCGGTTCGCGGCGGAGGTCACCGAGCGGCTCGAATCCGAGCCGTTGATCGAGATCGTCCGCGAGGAGGTAACCGAGATTCCCGCACAGGCGCAGGTCGTCCTGGCGGTCGGGCCGCTGGTCTCGGACACCCTGGCCGCGGCGATCGCCGAGTTCACCGGGCAGGACTACCTCTACTTCTTCGACGCGATCGCGCCGGTCATCGAGGCCGACACGATCGATCGTGAGATCGTCTTCGCCGCCTCGCGCTACGGCAAGGGCGGCGGCGACGACTACCTCAACTGCCCGATGAGCCAGGCGGAGTACGAAGGGTTCATCGAGGCGTTGCTCGCGGGCGAGCAGGCTCCGCTGCACGAGTTCGACAAGACGCCCTACTTCGAGGGCTGCATGCCGCTGGAGGCGATGGCCGCGCGTGGGCTCGATACGCCGCGGTTCGGACCGATGAAACCGGTCGGGCTGACCGACCCGCGGACCGGCAAGCGTCCCTGGGCCGTCGTTCAGCTGCGCCAGGACAACCTCGCCGCCGAGCATTATTCGATGGTCGGGTTCCAGACGCAGCTTCGCTGGCCCGAGCAGAAGCGCATCTTCCGAACGATCCCGGGTCTGGAGAAGGCCGAGTTCGTGCGGCTCGGCCAGGTCCACCGCAACTGCTACATCAACGCCCCGACGGTGCTGCGAGCCGACCTGCAGACGCGCACGCGCCCGGGGTTGTTCTTCGCCGGCCAGATCTCGGGTGTCGAGGGGTACACCGAATCGGCCGCGACCGGCTTGCTGTGCGGGATCAACGCCGCCCGCCTCGCCCGCGGGGAGCCCACGCTGACGCTGCCGCAGGAAACGATGCTCGGTGCGTTGTGCCACTACATCTGCAACACGGACGCGGAGGGCTACCAGCCGACCAACGCCGCCTTCGGTTTACTGCCCGAGGCGCCGAAGGGGATTCGCAAGAAGCGCGACCGGCGACTGGCGCGCGGGCGCAGGGCGCTCGAGACGCTCGACGCGTTCATCGAGGAACATGCCGAGGCGTTGCGGGTAACGGAGCGTTCCGCGTGAGTCCATCCACCGAATACGCCAGGTCGGTCCGGCGATTCCTCGACCACCTCACCGATCAGCGTCATCTCTCCCCGGAGACCATCCGCGCCTACTCGAGCGACCTCGGTCAGTTCGGGCAGTTTCTCCGCGACGAGCACTGCGACGGCGAGGCGCCCGGCCCCCGGGGCATCGACTCGCTCGCCGTCCGCGGTTTTGTCGCCTACCTGATGCGCAGCGGGCTGAGCAAGACGTCCGTCGCGCGCAAGCTGTCGTCGGTGCGGTCCTTTTTACGCCACGCGGTACGCGACGGCCGGGTGGAGATCAACGCCGCGGAGGGCATCCCGACACCGCGTGCGCCGAAGGCGCTACCCCGCACCCTGACGGTGGACGAGATCTTCGCGCTGCTGGATGCGATCGGGGGCGACGATATCGCGTCGGTGCGCGACCGTTCGATCCTCGAGCTGCTGTACGCCGCGGGGTTACGCGTCGGCGAGCTGGTCGGCCTCGACCTGAAGGACATCGATCTCGGCGGCGGTCTGGTGCGCGTCCTGGGCAAAGGCAACAAGGAGCGCCTCGTTCCGTTCGGCAGCCAGGCGCAGAAGACGTTGAAGACGTGGCTGTCGGCCTCGGCGCCGCTGCGGAAACGCGGCGACGACGAGGATGCGTTGTTCCTCAACCTGCGCGGCGGCCGGCTGACCGCTCGCAGCGTGCGGAGGATCCTCAACGCGCGGCTGCGCGAGGCGGCGATCCACGCGAGGCTCTCGCCCCACGATCTGCGTCACTCGTTCGCCACGCACATGCTCGGCTCCGGCGCGGACCTGCGCGCGATCCAGGAGCTCCTGGGCCACGCGTCGCTCTCCACGACGCAGCGCTACACGCACGTCAACGCGGATGCGCTGATGACCGTGTACGACAAGGCGCACCCGCGCGCCCGAAAGGAAAAACCGTGATCGAGTTCGAACGCGCGGCCTGCGAAGCCGCGGCCCGGGCGGGTGAGGTGCTTCGCCGGCGCTTTCGCGAACAGGACCTGGCGGTCGAAGCCAAGGGGTTACACGACTACGTGACCGCGGTCGACCGCGAAGCGGAAGAGGCCGCGGTCGGGTGGATCCGGGAACGCTTCCCCGACCACGTGATCATGTCCGAGGAAGGTTCGCCCGAGGTCGAGCGCGCGGCGTATCGCTGGGTGATCGATCCGCTCGACGGTACGACCAACTTCATCCATGGCGTCACGCCGTTCGCCGTTTCGGTCGCCCTGGAAGACGCGGGGGGCCCGCTGGCCGCGGCGATCCTCGATCCCATGCACGACGAAACCTTCCGCGCTTCACGGGGCAACGGCGCCTTCTGTAACGACGAGCCGATGCACGTCAGCGCCGCGGAGGCCGCCGACGGTGCGCTGCTCGCGACCGGGTTCCCGTTCCGCGAGCTTTCGCGCCTACCCCAGTACCTCGAGTCCTTCGAGGCGTTCGCTCGTTCGACGGCTGGCATCCGGCGCGCCGGCTCGGCGGCGATGGATCTCGCGCGCACCGCGGCCGGCCGTTACGACGGGTTCTGGGAGATCGGGCTGTCGCGCTGGGACATCGCGGCGGGCGTGTTGCTGGTGCGCGAGGCCGGCGGCATCGTCACCGACCCGCTGGGCGCGCAGACCGAACTCGACAGCGGCGACATCCTCGCCGCGGGTCCGGCGATCCATGCGTTCATGCTGGACGTGACGCGACGCGCCTTCGGTTAACCCCTACACGGGTCGGGGAAAGACTCGCCCGCGAATGATGCACGTGCATCATTGCGTCAACCCGGCCCGGATGGTCCCATGGATCTCAACACTTTGTCGCGTTGATGCGTGTGCGACAAACTGGAAAACCCTGACTCTCACGAGGGGGTTGAACGATGTCGGACCGACGCCCTGTAGTCCTCTCTCTCGAGTGGTCCAGATTGATTCGACTCGCGGTGACCGCGTCGCTCCTGTCGCTGGTAGCCGTCTTCCTCGTCTTTGCCGGGGACACGGTCCCCACGGAGATCGAGCAACCGGGCACGCAGCCGCTCGAGGCACCGGCCTTCTCCGCCAGCTGCGGTTGCCATTACGGGACATCCAACCCGCAGTGGGAGCCGGGCCGGGGATGGGAAGGCGGCATGATGGGCAACGCCGGCCGCGACCCGTTGTTCTGGGCGACGCTGGCGATCGCCGAGCAGGACTTCCTGCCGAATGCCGACCCGACCCAGCGTGGCGGCGCGGGCGATCTCTGCATTCGATGCCACAGCGTCGGCGGTTGGCTGGCCGGCCGTTCGACACCGACCGACGGGAGCGGGCTGGCCGCTTCCGACGATCGCGGCGTGGAATGCGAGTTCTGTCACCTGCTGGTCGATCCCGATCAGGCGGTGAACATCACCGGCACGGTCGAAGAGCAGAACTCCCCGTTCGAGGCTTACGATCCCGTCACGGGCGAGGCGTACCACGGTTCCGGGCAGTGGGTGATCAACAGCGGCGGGACGCGAGTCGGGCCGTACGCGGAAGGCGACCACGTGGCCAGGCATGCGGCGTTCGGGTCGGCGTTCGTTCGTGATGCCGATTTCTGCGGCACCTGCCACACGGTCAGCAACTCGGCAGTGGGCGATCTCGCCCACAACCACGGCGCGCAGGAGATCATGCTCCAAACGGGTACGTTCAGCGGGGTCGTGGGCGGTCCGATCGAGGACAAGGCTGCCTTCAACAATCCTCCCTACGCCTACGGCGTCGTGGAGCGGACGTCCGCCGAGTGGAACGCCAGCCTGTGGAAGAACACCCTGGTGAACGACTTCCCCTCGATTCCACCCGAGCTGCAGCATCTCGGAGGTGCTCCCGACATCGCCTACCACCGCGCGTGGGACGCACGGCAGGACGCCAACTACGAGGACGGCACGCTGCGCTACTTCACCTGCCAGACGTGCCACATGTACGCTCGCACCGGCGTCGGCTCCGACAAGAACAACTCCCCCGTGCGCACCGATCTCGGCCAGCACGACCTGACCGGCTTCGGCCACTGGGTGGCCGACGCGATCATCCACCAGAACAACAAGGGCACCCTCGTCTTCGGCGGCGGGTTCGACCAGAACAAGGCGGACGCGATGCTCGAGGGCAAGCAGCGCGCGATCGATCAGCTCAGCCGCGCCGCAAGCGTGAACGCCACGCAGCTCGGCGAACACCTCGTGGTCACCGTGACCAACCTCACCGGTCACAAGCTGACGACCGGCTACCCTGAAGGACGCCGTGTGTGGCTGAATGTCGTCTGGAAGGACGGCGGCGGCGCGATCGTGCACGAGGACGGCGCCTACGGTCCGCTCCCGCGGGCCCCTGTGGCCGATCTGGACGGCGTCCCGCATTACGTCGAGTCGATCCTGGATCTGGACGACACGGTCATCCTCGAAGCCGAACCGGGCATGGATCAGGAGTGGGCCGCGCAGCTGTCGAGCCTGGGTTATCCCGACGGCATGGTGCTGGGATATGACCGCCTGACCGATACGCCGTACCACACGCTCGGCGAGCTTCGACTCGAGGCTCCCGGTGCGGCGTACCACACGTTCCACTTCGTGCTGAACAACGTCATGGTCCGCGACACCCGCATCCCGCCGTGGGGCATGAGCTATGACGAGGCGCGTCTACGCAACGCGCTGCCGGTGCCTTACAGCCAGTTCGGCAGTCCCGATACGGGCGGTGTCTACCAGCATTGGGCCGACTACGACTTCGACATCCCGATCGGCGCGGAGACTGCGGAGGTCACGCTGTTTTACCAGCAGACCACGTGGGAGTACATCCAGTTCCTGTGGTTGGAGAACGACCAGCTCGGCCCGTTCCTCGGTCAGGAAGGCGTCAACCTCCTGGACGCGTGGCTCAATACCGGAATGGCCGCACCTGTCGAGATCGCAACGACATCGGCGGCGGTTACCTCGGTGACGGTCGGTGTGCCGGGAGAGGCGTCACACCAGTCCGTTCCCGCCGAACAGATGCTTGCGGGTTACGACGACTCGACCGGTTTCATCGACCTCGCCTACACACCGGCCTGCGATGCCGCGGACCACACGATCTACTACGGCGATATCGCCGGTGTTTCGACTTACTCGTATTCGGGCGCCGAGTGTTCGATCGGCGTCGGAGGCAGCTACAGTTTCGACCCTGGCACGGGTAGTTACTTCTTCCTCGTCGTGGCCAACGACGGAAACGAGGAGGGATCGTACGGGAAGGGTATGCTCGCCGCGGAACGTCCGGGTGCGGCGTTGTGTGCCTACTCGCAGAACCTCACGGGGATTGTCTGCGAGTAGAGAAAAAAATCAGTTGGCGGCCTCTTCGGCCTTGTACAGGTAACGGATGCTGTGCTTGTAGACGAGGAGGTTCGGCCCGTCGTCGCGATGCACCTTGAGACAGCCACGGTCGTACCACTCGATGTGGCCGTGCAGCTCTTCGCCGTTGTCGAGCACGATGATCATCGGCGTCTGCGTGTTCATCTGTTTCAGGTAGTAGAACGCTTCGGCGTTCGTCGACTCGGCGGGTGCCGGACGACGTTTGCCTTGACCAGCCGCGGCCGCGCCGTTGCCGCGTTGTGCGTCGGGCGCGCCTCTTTGATCGCCCATACGGCTCTTGAGCTGGGCCAGATTCGGACGGACCAGTTTTCGATTGACCATGATGTTGAGTCCCCTCGCGTCGGATCTTTCGGATCTTGTCGCCCGATTCGATCGGTTCGCTTTCTTTGCCGGTTAGCCGGTACCGTTCTGCAAGAAGGGGCGGTTCCTGAACCCCGATTGTGGTCGAAAAGCTACCACGCACCCGGGATCGCGGCAACCGATTTGTCACATTTCTTCACACACTTTATCAGCATGTTGAGTCGGAAGCGAGGCCACGAACTTGGGCTTGACGCACCATTCGGATTCGCTCCTCGCTTTTAGCATGAACTCGGAGAGCCTCTCCGCATAGCGCTCGTCTTCCAGCCGTATGCGCAGTTCATCGCGCACTTCCTCGATGGTTCTCCGCGCGCCGATTTGCACGCTTTCCGCGTAAAGGATGTGGAAGCCGTAAGGCATCTCGAGGATTTCGGACACGGCGCCGGTCGTCAGGGAAAAGGCTGCCTTCTCGAGCGTTTCCGAGAGGTCGCCCCGTTTGATCACACCCAAAAGGCCACCCTTGCTTTGCGTTCCCGCCTCGGAGGATTCGGTGGCCACTTGCTCGAAGTTTTCAGCGGTCAAACTCGCGTGAAGCGATTCGACCTCGGCCCGTCGTTCCGTCTTCTTCCCCGGCGTGTCGGCCATCAACACGATCTCGCGCAACTCCGCCTGGTCTTCGTTCCTGAATTCGTCCTGGTGCTCCGCGTAGTACGTATCGACTTCGTGATCGGCGACCGAGATCCGGCTCGACACCTCGAATCGAACCACCTCGTCCGGCGCGAACATCTCGACCAGTCGTGTCTTGAGGCTTTCGACCGTCATCCCTTCACGCTGCAGCATGGCGACGAACTCTTCCTCGCTGTCCACCTGCTGCTGTTCACGGAAACCTTCGTAAAAGACCTCCTTCATCCGCTCGGTGTCGAACATGCGGCCGGCGCGATGGACGAGTATCTTGCGATCGATCAGGTCCATCAGCAGCGTCTTGCGAACGGCCTCGACGGCCATGTCCAGCTCCGCGCCGGTGTAGCGGCGATAGATGTCCTGGACCATCGACTGCTCGGCGTCGTCGTACTCCGATTTCGTGAGGATGTCGCCGTCGACCAAGGCGACGATCTCCTCGATGATCTCGGCGCGGGCCGGGGGAACGGCCAGCACCGCAACAACGATGAAGCACCCTAGGACGGTGTGCCCGACTGATTGCATCTCGAACCTCCGCGGAGTTGTCGTGGCCATTCTATGCGCCGGCCGTCGAACCGGCCACGCGAGCCTGCGTGTCAGTCGGAGCCGGTCAACACGTAGGTGAAGCCCAGGTTTTCCTGCAGGATCCGGATATCGGCAGCGGCTCGCAGATCGGCGACGAACGTCTTCCAGGCCGCACGCCGGGCCCTGGAGATCATCTCTTCCCGCGCCGCCTCGATCTGCGCCTCGGGCTCGGGGTCGATCCACTGCACGACTTGGAAGAGGTAGACGTTGCCTCCGAGATCGACCGGAACGCTGCTCCAGCCGCGGCGGAGCTTCTCGAGTGCTTGCTGGACCTGGGGCGGCAACGTCGCCCACTCGACGACCGTCGGGATCCCCTGGCTCTCGTCGTCGCTGTTCTGCACCACCGCCTCGTTGAACGTGATCCGGTTGCGTCGTAAGTCTCGGTGGACGCGTTGGGCCTCGTCCGCCTCGTCGAAGCGAAGCGAACGGAGCCGGACTTGCCTGCCTGCGATCGACGAGTCCGGATTGTCCTCGAGCCAGCCCAACGTCTCTTCCTCGGTCGGCAGCCGAACCTCCTGCAGCACCTGGCTCTGCACGAGCTGGATCAGCAAGCGGCTGCGCAGGTAGTTGCGTTGACTGTCCCGGTCGCCTTCTCCCGCTTCGTAGGCCGGATCGTCGAGGTGCTCGTCGAGCAGCTCGTCATCGATCGTCAGCCCACGCACGGCCGCCTCGGAGAGCACGAGGTGCTCGTCGATCCAGGTATCCAGCAAGCGGCTGCGCACGCGATTTGCCTGCTCGACGCGGTGCGCCAAAACGGCTTCACCGCTGTCCCGCGACTCCATGCGAGGCGGCTCGGCCGTCTCGTCGGCTGCGTCATCCGGCGTCGCGATCCGGGCGAGGTTCAGCGCGAGATACGCATCGAGCTCGCCGCGCGTCAGCGTGGCGTCGTCGATCTTCAGCACGGCTCGCTGCGCCAGCTCGACTTCGGAGCTGCAGGCGAACGCGGCCGCCAGTAGCGAAACGACTGCGACACGCCGGATCACGCGGCCGCCCCCGCAAGCCGTTGCAGCACGTCGCTCACCGCGTCGATGCGTCCCGCGCCCTTCGGCGGCGCCTGCAACGTGAGTCGCCCACTGGGGCTCAGGGTCCCCTCGTCGCTCCTCACGATGTCGAGGATCTTCTCCGGATCGACGGACGGACGTTCGTGGAACCGGATGACCAGTCTGTCCTCCACGATGTCGACGCTGTGCACGCCGAGCGCTTCCGCGATCAACCGCAGGCGGCCCATGGCGAACAGGTTCTGCACGTTGGCCGGCAGATGCCCGTAGCGGTCCTCGATCTCTGCCTGCAAGCGATCCACGTCTTCGCAAGTAGAAGCGCTCGCGAGCCGCTTGTAAACCACCAAACGATCGGCCTCGTCGGGCAGGAACTTTCCGGTGATCTTGATGTCGACGCCGAGGTGCAGGTTGGCCGGCCTGCGCTCGACAACCGGCTCGCCGCGCATCTCCTGCACGGCGCGCTCGAGCATCCGGCAGTACATGTCGAAACCGAGCGCGGCGATGTGGCCGTGCTGGCGCGAACCGAGAAGCTCACCCGCCCCGCGGATCTCGAGATCGGCCGCCGCGAGGCGGAAGCCCGCGCCGAGCTCGCTGAACTCCTGCAGCGCCCGCAACCGGCGGCGCGCCTCGTCGTTGAGGTGCTGCCGTCCGGGGATCACGAAGTAGGCGTAGGCGTGCTGGTGGCTGCGGCCGACCCGCCCGCGCAGCTGGTACAGCTGCGCGAGACCGAAACGGTCCGCGCGGTTGATGATCATCGTGTTGGCTTTCGGGATGTCGATCCCGTTCTCGATGATCGTGGTCGTGCAGAAGACATCGATCTCGCCCGCCACGAACCGCAGCATGACCTCCTCGAGCTGGCGCTCGCCCATCTGACCGTGGCCCATCGCCGTGCGCGCCTCGGGGACGAGCTCGTTGATTCCCCGGATCAACGACGGCAGGGTCTCGATCTTGTTGTGCACGAAGAAGACCTGGCCGCCGCGCCGGAGTTCTTGTCGGATCGCCTGCGCCAGGACCTGCTTGCGAAACGGGATGATGTAGGTCTGGATCGCCGTGCGTCCCGGGGGCGGCGTCTCGATGATCGACAGGTCGCGCACACCGGCCAGCGACATCTGCAGCGTCCGCGGGATCGGCGTGGCGGTCATCGACAGCACGTCGACGCCGACCGACAGCCTCTTGAGCTTCTCCTTGTGCGCCACGCCGAAGCGCTGCTCCTCGTCGACGACCAGCAGGCCGAGCTTCTTGAACTCGACGTCCTTCGAGAGCAGCCGGTGGGTGCCGATCAGCACGTCCACGGCACCGACCTTCAGCTCCGCGAGGGTCTTACGCACCTCGGCCGGCGTGCGGAAGCGCGACACCATCTCGACACGCACCGGGAACGAGGCGAAGCGGCTGCGGAAGGTCTCGTAGTGCTGGTAAGCGAGTACGGTCGTCGGGGTCAGGACGGCGACCTGGCGGCCGTCCATCACCGCCTTGAACGCCGCGCGCACGGCGACCTCGGTCTTGCCGAAGCCGACGTCGCCGACGAGCAGCCGGTCCGCGGGCCGGTCGGACTCCATGTCGCGCTTGATGTCGGCCAGCGAGCGTTGCTGGTCCGGGGTCAGGTCGAACGGGAAGGAGGCTTCGAGCTCCTGCTGCCACGGGGTGTCCGGGCCGAACGCGTGCCCCCTGGCGGCGCCACGTTTTGCGTACAACTCCAGCAGCTCGCGGGCCATCGACTCGACCGACTTGCGCACGCGCTTCTTGACCCGCTCCCAGCCGGGGCCACCGAGCCTGTCGGTCTTCGGCGCCTGCCCGGCGACGCCGCTGTACTTCTGCACGAGATCGAGGCGGTCGACCGGCACGAACAGCCGGTCCCCCCCCGCGAACTCGAGCACCATGAAATCGCGGTTCAGGCTGCCGCCCTTCGGACGGCCGAGCCCGAGGTACTTGGCCACGCCGTGATCGACGTGCACGATGTGGTCCCCGACCTTGAGATCGCGGAAGTCGGAGACGAACGCCGCGTGCCCGCGCTTCTTCGGCTCGGCCCTCCGCTTCGTCTCGCCGAACAAGTCGCGCTCGGAGAGGACGATCAGGCCCGCCTGGGGAATCTCGTAGCCGGACCGCAACGACCCGATGCCGATCAGCAAGCCGCTCACGGCGGGCGCTTGTTGCAGGTCCGTGCCGACCAGGTCGTACTCGTCGAAGATCTCGCGGAGGCGCTTGGCGCTGCCCTCGGCGCGCATCACACAGACGGTTCGTTGTTTTTCTCGCAGGTTGCGTTTCAGATCGGCCGAGATCTCCCCGACCCGGCCGGCATAGTTGCGTGCGGCGCGCGACACGATGCGCAGCTCGGATTCCGCCTGCTCCGGCGGGTCGCCGGCGAGCTCCTGCAGGAACATGCCCGCCGTGGCGAGCCGCTCGCGGATCTCGCTTGCGTCGCAGAACAGCTCGTGCGGCGGCGGCAAGATGCGATTCTCGGATTGCTCGTGGGTCATGCGGATGTCGTGATCGGCGCGCACCAGCTCCTCGTCGGTCCGCTCGGGCTCGTCGACGAAGGTGACGAAGGGATCCGTGTAGGCCAACACGCTGCCGGCCTCGGAGCAGGTCATGCGCGAAAGCGCCTCGAAACCGGGCCAGTCTCCTTGTTCCTGCAACGTCTCGAGCAGCTCGCGGAACGGCCGGATCGATTCTCCTTCGGCGACCGCCCGGTCGGCCGCGTCCTGCAGGTAGCGTTGGACGCGGCGAACCGCTTCGTCGGTCGGCGGGTTTTCCGACGCCGGGGTGACCGTGATTTCCTCGAGCCCACCGGTCGAGCGCTGGTTGTCGGTGTCGAACGCGCGCAGCGACTCGACCGTGTCGCCGAACAGCTCGATGCGCACCGGCTCGTCCGCGGTGGGCGGGAAGAGGTCGACGATGCCGCCGCGGCGCGAGACCTCGCCCGGAGCGTTCACGATGTCGACACGCCGGTACCCCAGCTTGACCGCGTCGAGCACGAACTCGTTGGGCGGCAGGGTGGCGTCCTTGCGAATCGTGCGGATCCCGGCGTTCCACTCCGCGGGCGACGGCAGCGGGTTGAGTAGCGCTCGCGCCGGCAGCAGCAGCAGGTCGATGTCCCCGAGCGCCAGCCGCTGCAACACCAGCACGCGCTCGCGGACGACCTCGGGGTGCGGCGCTAGGCCACCGTAGGGATCGGCGTCCAGCGCCGGCAGCATCGCGATCCGGTCGGCATCGCCACCCGTCAGCGCCGCGGCGGCGGCCAGATCACGACGCCAGCGGTCGAGCGCGGGATCGTCCGGGACGACCAGCAGGATCCTGGTGGACGACACCCGCGACAGCAGGGTCAGGACGAGCGCGCGGGCCCCCTCGACCAGGCCGGAGACACAGGTGGCCCCGCCGCCGTCTTCCAGACGGCGCCTGAGCGTCTCGAAGAACGGCGCCTCCAGCAACGGCCGCCAAGGCGCCAGGCCCTTTTCCATGGCCCGCGCAGGATAGCAGGATGGGGTCAAGTCTTGGCATGCGACACAACTCGGACTTCACGCGCGGCAAGCCGATTGCCGGGTCCGTTATGTCGCATGCCAAGACTTGACCCCATTACTTGTCGGGGTTGTAGGCGCCTCTGCGGAAGCGCCAACGGATGCGGGCGACGTCCCGGAGCATGTTGATCGGGTCGGTGATCATGTTGACGCGGGAGTGGGGTTCGTTGCGCCAGACGACGGGGATCTCGCGAACCGCCAGGCCGTAGCGGACGGCGAGGTAGAGCAGCTCGACGTCGAAGGCGAAGCGGTCGACGACCATCTTCTCGAAGAGCGGCAGCACACGCTGACGATCCATCAGCTTGAAGCCGCACTGGGTGTCGCGGAAAGGCAGGCCGGTCATCGCGCGCATCAACACGTTGAAGGTCTTGCCCATGGTCTGGCGGACCCAGGCCTGGCGAACCTCGATCCGGGAATCTTCGAGGCCGCGCGAGGCGATCACGAGATCGACGTCGTCGTCACGCGCGGTGGCGGCGAGCTTCTGATGTTCCTCGATCGGAGCGGAGAGATCGGCGTCGGTCATCAGGACCCAGCGGCCGGCGGCCTCGGCGACGCCCCGGCGAACGGCAGCTCCCTTGCCTCGGTTTTCGGCCAGGCCGATCACGCGGCCGCGGCGGTCTTTCAGGAGCTCCCCGGCAACCGTGGACGTTCGGTCGGTGGAACCGTCGTCGATGACCAGGATCTCACCCTCGATGCGGTGCTCGCGCAGGTACTCGTCGATGCGCTCGAGCGACGCCGGCAGGCGGGCTTCCTCGTTGTACGCCGGGATGACGACGGACAGATGGAGACGGGAGAGCACCGGTCGCTAGTCGAACAGCGAGCCGCCCTGATCCTTGATCTTGTCGTAGGGCACCGGCAAGCCGTCACGGACGATGAAGATGCGCGGGTAGCGCACCACGTCGCCCTTGGAATCGAACGACGTGCGTCCGGCCGCACCGTCGAAGTTCTCGATCCCGCTGAGTCCCTGGCGGATGCTGCGCGGGTGCATCGAGCCGGCCGTGGTGATCGCAGCAGCCATCAGTTTGACGGCATCGTAGCCGTGCGCCGAGTAGATGTCCGGGTCTTCGCTGTACTTGGCCCGGTAAGCCGTGATGAATTGCGAGACCGCCGGCTCTTTCGATTCGAGGTCGAGCACGACCTGCGGGTAGACGATGTTCTCGGCGCTGGTGCCGGCAAGCTTGACGATGTCGGCCGTCACGGAGGACGTGCTCATGCGCACGGACTCCAACCCGGCCGACTCGAACTTCTGAAGCAGCGGGATCAGCTCCTGGTCGTAGGCCACGACGTAGACGGCATCCGGGCCGATGGTCTTGGTCTCCTCGACCCAGGTATCGAGCTGATCCATCATCGTCTCGTCGAAGTCGAAGCGTTTCTCGACGCGGCGGAACCGGCCTTCGTATTGTGCGGTGAACACATCGGTAAGGCTCCTGCCCCACTCGCTCTTCTCGGCGAAGACGACGACGGTCTCGGCACCGACCTCCTCCTTGGCGAACTTGGCCATCGCCGTGCCCTCGATCTGATCCGAGGGGTAGTTGCGCCAGATCCAGTCACCGGCATCGGAGATCGAGTTTGCCGACGCGGTCGGGGACAACAGCACGACCCCGGCTTTTTCGCAGATCGGCGCGATGGCCAATGTGACGGTCGAGGAGACCGCGCCGATGATCGCGTTGACGCCGTACTCTTCGATCAGTTCGGTCGTGACCTGGGTGCCGACGTTCCCGTTGGTCGCGTCGTCTTTATACAGCAGCGTGACCGGACCGCCGTTGACCCCGCCACTTGCGTTGATCTCTTCGACCGCGAGGTCCATACCTCTCCTGACGTGCGTACCGTAGGTTTCGACCGAGCCGGATTCCGAAATCACGGCACCGATGATGACCTCCTTCGAGCAGCCGAAGGCGAATACCGCGAGGACGAAAGAGAGCGGCAGAGCGAGAAGGCGTAGGGGGCTCATGGGCGACTCCTGGGGTTGGTCCGAGTATACGCCACGACAGGCCGGCGCTTCAGCCTCGCCCGCGCGCCTGTACGTTCATGCGGCACAAAGCCCGCTTGAGCTTGACCTCGGCGCGGCGGAAGGCGTCGCCCGAAGGGCCTTCCCTCAGCGTGGCTTCGGCGGCTTCCTTCGCCTTTTTGGCACGGTCGAGATCGATCTCGTCGGCGGCCTCGGTCGTGCGGGCCAGCACGCTCACCCGGTCGCGCAGGACCTCGGCGAAACCGCCGCTGACGGCGAGGAACGTGCGCTCCTGGCCGATGCGGTAGGAGACCTCACCGACCTCGAGCTCGCACAGCGCCGGGGCGTGGCCGTAGAGCACACCCATCGACCCGTCCGCGCTGGGCAGCACGACCTCGTCGACCTCCAGGCTCAACGCCCGGCGGTCCGGGGTCACGATTTCGAACGCGATCTTGTCGGCCATGACGATCCCCGCTCAGGCCGCCGCCAGTTCCTTGGCCTTCTCGAGGGCTTCCTCGATCGTGCCGACGTAGAGGAAGGCCTGCTCGGGAACGTCGTCGTGCTTGCCGTCGACGATCTCCTTGAAGCCCTTGATCGTGTCCTCGATCTTGACGTAGCGGCCCTGCATGCCGGTGAACTGCTCGGCCACGTGGAACGGCTG
>JABAOE010004212.1_pt4 | contig 18531 bp, 17 predicted proteins | sample 7062141 | NCBI WGS metagenome assembly JABAOE01 (sample SAMN14538627, study PRJNA623070) | marine sediment metagenome | biome: marine biome [ENVO:00000428]; feature: marine pelagic biome [ENVO:01000023]; material: deep marine sediment [ENVO:00002113] | place: India: Gulf of Khambhat ... | reverse complement strand
TCAGAAATCACCGTCTTTGCTCGCATCCATATCCGTTATGAAGGCACCGATACGCCGATCGCCGTGCCTTTCGGCGACATCGCCGAGACGACGAAGGCGTTCGAGCGCGCTCACAAGGCGCAGTTCGGCTTCATCTATGACGGCAAGCCGCTGATCGCCGAGGCCGTCGAGGTGGAAGCCGTCGGCGGTGGCGCCCGCCTCGCCGAGCCGGAACGGCCGGCCGCGGCGCTTGAATTCGTCACCGATCAAGCCGTGCCGGTGTTTTCAGGCGGCTTCTGGCATGATGCCGGCGTCGCCCATCGCCGCGACCTGGCGCCCGGCCACCGCATTGTCGGCCCGGCGCTGATCATCGAGGACCACCAGACCATCGTCGTGGAGCCCGGCTGGACGGCCGAGATCACCGCCCGCGACCACGTCGTCATGACCCGGACGGAGGCGCTCCGGCGCGATCACGCCATCGGCACCGATGCCGATCCGGTGATGCTGGAGGTCTTCAACAACCTGTTCATGTCGATCGCCGAGCAGATGGGCGTGACGCTGCAGAACACCGCCTATTCGGTCAACATCAAGGAGCGGCTCGACTTCTCCTGCGCCGTCTTCGACGCCGGCGGCGACCTGGTCGCCAACGCGCCGCATATGCCGGTGCATCTGGGCTCCATGGACCGCTCCGTGGAGACGGTGCGCATGAACAATCCCGATATTCGCCCCGGCGACGTCTATGCCCTCAATGCGCCCTATAACGGCGGCACCCACCTGCCCGACATCACCGTCGTCACGCCGGTCTTCGACGATGCCGGCCCAAATAGCGAAAAACCGGAAATCCTGTTCTGGGTCGCCAGCCGCGGCCATCACGCCGATGTCGGCGGCAGCGCGCCCGGCTCCATGACACCGCGCGCCACCACGGTCGACGAGGAAGGCGTGCTGATCGACAATTTCAAGCTGGTCGACGGCGCCGACGGCACCTTTGGCGAGGATGCCCTGATCCGCCTGCTCACTGACCATCCCTGGCCGTGCCGCAATCCGGCCCAGAACGTCGCCGACTTAAAGGCGCAGATCGCCGCCAACGAAAAGGGCGTGGCGGAGCTTAGGAAAATCATCGGCCATTTCGGGCTGAGCGTCGTTCAGGCCTACATGAAACATGTCCGCGACAATGCGGCGGAAAGCGTCCGTCGGGTGATCGAAAGCCTGAGCGATTCTGGGTTCGCCTACGAAACCGACCAGGGCGCCGTCATCAAGGTGAGGATTTCCGTCGACCGGAAGGCGCGCTCGGCGACCGTCGACTTCACCGGCACATCGCCGGCCCGCGACAACAATTTCAACGCTCCCGCCCCGGTCACCCGCGCCGCCGTGCTTTACGCCTTTCGCGTCATGGTGGAGGCCGACATTCCGATGAATGCCGGCTGCCTGGAGCCGATCGACATCATCGTGCCGCAGGGCTCCATGCTGGCGCCGCAATATCCGCGTGCTGTCGTCGCCGGCAATGTGGAGACCAGTCAGCACGTCACCAATGCGCTGTTCGGTGCGCTTGGCGCCATGGCCGCCAGCCAGGGCACCATGAACAACCTGACCTTCGGCAACGACACCTATCAGTATTACGAGACGATCTGCTCCGGCTCGCCGGCCGGCCGCTTCAACGACGGCACCGGCTTTGACGGCACCGACGCCGTCCACACCCACATGACCAACTCGCGCCTCACCGACCCGGAGGTGCTGGAATGGCGCTTTCCGGTGCTGCTGGAGGATTTCCACATCCGCAAAGGCTCCGGCGGCAGCGGCAAATGGTCGGCCGGCGACGGCACAAGGCGCACCATCCGCTTTTTGGAGGAAATGGACTGCGCCATCCTGTCCTCCCACCGCCGCGTCCGGCCGCACGGTCTGCAAGGCGGCGAGGCCGGCCGGCCCGGCAGCACGCAGGTCCGCCGTCTTAACGGCCGGCTTGAGGAGCTTGAGGGCTGCGATCAGACAATATTGAAAGCCGGCGAGGCGGTGATTGTCACCACGCCGACGGCCGGCGGATTTGGCAAAACCGCCGCCTGAGCGGCGGCAGCGGCCGGTAGCTGCCCTGTTCCGCCGGCCGGAACAGTCTGTTTTTACTGGACATTTTGACGATCCGGCGGCTCAATTGCCGGGCGACCAACGAAAAATCGGGAGGAGTGAGCTATGAAACGGCGAATTTTTGGCGCCGCGCTGATCGCCGCCGCACTGGCCGCCGCACCTGCCGCTGCCCAGTCCGGCAAGGACTTCTTCAAGGGCAAGACCATGACCTATGTCGTGGCAACCAGTGCCGGCGGTGGCTATGACACCTATGGCCGGCTGGTCGGAAAATACCTGGCCAAGCATCTCGGGCTGGACAAGGTGGTGGTGCGCAACATGCCCGGTGCCGGGCACATTATCGGCGCCAATTTTCTCTATGCCGCTGAGCCGGACGGACTGACGCTGGGCACCTTCAATACCGGCCTGATCTATGCCCAGCTTATCGGGCGCGAAGGCGTCCAGTTCGACCTCACCAAGATGAGCTGGGTCGGCAAGGCGGCCGCCGACACCCGCACCCTGGTGGTCGGCGACCATACCGAGTTCCAGACCTTCGACGATGTGCGCAAAGCCGACCGGTCGATCAAGCTGGCCGTATCCGGCGTCGGCTCCGCCTCTTATACCGAAACGCGGCTAATGGCGCGCGCCTTCAACCTTAATCTCGATGTCATTCCGGGCTTTTCGGGCACGGAGGACGCCCTGGCCATCATGCGCCAGGAGGTTGACGGGACATTCGCGTCCATGAGCTCTTATGCGCCGTTCGTCAGCGACGGCGAAGGCCGCTTCCTGGTCGGCGTCGGCGGCGAGGCCAAGGATGGCGTTCCGCAGGCCCGCGATCTGGTGGAGGATGAGGTCGGCGAGGCGTTGGTTGCGGTGATTGAATCGCAGGCCACACTGGCCCGCCTGACCGCCGGCCCTCCCGGCATTCCCGAAGACCGGCTGGCGGCGCTGCGCGAGGCCTATCTTGCCGCCCTCTCCGATCCGGAATTGCTGGCGGATGCCGAAAAACTCGGCATTCCCATCGTGCCATCGGCGGGCGACCAGGTATCGAAGGCCGTCGGCGCAGCCCTCGACCGGCCGCCGGAGATCAAGCAGATCATCGCCAAATTGCTGGATGTGGAGATTCCCACCGAAACGGTGACGACCAGCCTGACCGACATCAAGAAGGAAGGCCGTCAGATCTTCTTCCAGAATGCCGGCGACGAAGTGAAGGTCAAGATTTCCGGATCGCGGACCACGGTGAAGATCGACGGCGCGGAGGACAAGCGCAAGAACCTGGTGGTCGGCATGAAATGCACCCTCACCTTTGCCAAGGACGGCGACAGGGAGGCGACACTGGTCGACTGCGCCAGATAGTCACGGCTTGTCAAAGCCGGTGGATTGCGAAATCGCGGGCGGCCTGGCGCCGCCCGTTCAGTTGACGACCGCGATGTCTTCGGCGCGAGCGAGGCCGTCCTTTGTGACCACCTCAAAGACGACGACCTGATTGGGCTGCAGCGTCGCCAGCCCGGCGCGCTGAAGCGCGGAGCGGTGGACATAGATGTCGTGATAGCCCTCCGCCGGCTGGATGAAGCCGTAGCCGCGGCGCTGGTCGAACCAGCGGACATTGCCTGTGTGCATTTTTATTCCTTTGTCAAATATGGTTGCGCCGGCGCCATCGGGCGCCGTGCTGTTAATGACGTTGATCTGAAAAAGCGGTCCGAGCGTGCTTTTGCTACGGCAGCGCCGTGACAATTCGGCGACGATTGCTGGCCGACGTCCGGCGCATGATCGCCTTGCACGGCGATTTTGCTTTTGATCGCAACGATCGCTGCGTCATGTAAGGATCACGGTCGCTCGTCACAAGGCCTATGCGGCGCCGGCCGCCGGTCCCGGCCGGTCGGCGGAGGCAATGTAGGGCTTGATGTCGATCACCGGCGAGCCGCTCAGGCAGTCCAGTGCCTCAACATCGATCTTGCCGCTGTCGTGATCGATGGCGGTGATGCGGGTCAGCGACAGCAGGATCGGATTGGGCCTGACCGGCGAGCGCAGGGCGAAGACGCCGGCCGGCTCCTCGCGGTGTCTCGGTGCCTGGACGATCAGGTCGCGTCGCGCCCTGTCGGCCCACACAAGCACCTGGATCCAGTCGCCGGCGGCAAGCCCCGACAGCCCGGCGCGCCATTCCGCATCGATGGTGACCACTGCCGGCCGGCCGCGCTGGCGCGCCTGGCCCATATTGCGCGGGCAGTCCGACCGCTCCCTCCACGGCGTTTGCGCACGACCGATAAAGATCACGCCGGCATCGGGCGCGCGCTGGGCCGGATCGAAGGAAAGCGCGATCTCCCCTGACCGAATTTCTTCGGGCCGGATATCGTTGCGGCTGGTCATGAGGGCTCCCCGTGGCTTGCGATCGTTTCGACACCGCACTACACGAGCGGACCATGCAAATCGATATCTCTGATGTCATTGAACGATTTCCGCAATTTTCCGTCGCAGTCGTGACCTGCGAGGAACTGGCGATCGCGGCCACCCGCCCGGCATCACTCGGCGCGGAAATCGAAAGCCGCGAAGCGGCGATCCGCAGCGCCTGGGGTGAAACGCCGCTTGCCGAAATTCCCGGCATTGCCGTTTGGCGGCAGGCTTATAAGGGCTTCGGCGTCAAGAAAACCAGCTACCGCTCGTCGGTGGAGCGGCTGGTCAAGAATACGCTGGCCGACCGGCCGCTGCCGGCGATCAACGGTTTCGTCGATTGCTACAATGCGGTTTCGCTGACCCATATCTTTCCGGCTGGAGCCGATGATCTCGACAAGCTCAGCGGCAATATCGCCTTCCGCTTTTCACGCGACGGCGACAGCTTTCTCGACATGGGCGCCACCGACGACAGCGGCGCGCCGCTCAATGACCCGCCCAAGCCCGGCGAGGTCGTCTATGCCGATGCCGAAAAGGTTCTGTGCCGGCGCTGGAACTGGCGGCAGGATGCGCGCTCCGTGGTCACGCCGGCGACACGGCGCGCCGTCATCACCATCCAGGCCAACGGCGCCGGCGATCTCAAGGCCGCCGTCGATGATCTGACGAATCTGCTGCAAACGACCTGCGGCGGCCATATGGGTGTCGTCATCGCCGACGCCGACCAGCCGGTCGTTGATCTTGCCCTGAAGGATTGCTGAGCGACCCGGTTGAGGCGCCTGAAGGCGATCAGGCGTCCGGCACCGGCGGCATCGTGTTCTGGAAACTCGGTCGCTCGGCGTGGCGATCGTAATAGGCGCTGAGGATTTGCGAGCCGGCGATCCGCGTGCCGCCTTCCGGCGTATTTTGCAGATAGAACAGAATCGGCAGGATATTGATGTCGGCAAAGGTGAAGCGGTCGCCGGCGAGCTGGCCGCTTTCGCCGATGGCGCGTTCCAGAATGCCGAGCTGGCTGTCGACCTCCGGAAGCAGCGCGTCGATCGCCGCTCGATCCGGCACGCCGTTGGCGCCCTTGGGAAAAAGGTAGCAGAACAGGTAGTCGCGGATCAGCGTCTTGTCCATCACCGTATTGACGATGGAGACCCACTGGTCGATCTCCGCGGTCAGGTCCCGGGGAAACAGCACCGGCCCGTCGAAATTGCGGTCGATATAGCCGGCGATTGCACGCGATTCGCACAAGCTCACGTCGCCGTGGCGCATCACCGGAATCTTGCCGAACGGATGGATGGCGTTGACGGCATCGCAATGCGGCGGTTCCGGCACCAGCTCATAAGGCACACCCTTTTCCTCCGCCGCCATGCGAACCACACGCACATAGGTGCTTTGCGGAAATCCGATAATCTGCAATGCGCTCATCGCCGGTTGCCTCCCTACGCCGCAGCTCCGCCGGCCTGCTCTTCAATATGCCGGGCCAGGTCGTTGAAGCTCGACCTCCAGCCGGCGCGATGCCTGTCGCACAGGTCAGGCGACTGGAAGGTTTTCTGTATCAGGATCATGCGGGTGCCGCCATCGACCGGCTCAAAATCAAGCGCCACCTCCGTCTCGTGACCGCGCACGCCGTCAACGTGCCAGGCCCAGGTAAAGACGAGCCGCTTCGGCGGATCGATTCGCCGATAGACGCCGCTGACCGTGTTCTCGCTGCCGTCGCCATGGCGCATCGTCGTGATCCAGGCGCCGCCCTCGCGCAGGTCGAGATCGTGATGCGGCGTGGTGCAGCCTTCCGGCCCCCACCAGCGCACCAGCCGATCGGCATTCGTCCAGGCATCGAACAGCTGATGCGGCGTGGCGGCAAAGACGCGCTCCAGGCGCAGGATAGTGTCGTCGCTCACCCTTCACTCTCCTTGCGGCTTGCCGTTTCGTCTCCGGCGTTCTCCGCAAGCATCCGCTCCAGACGGTCAAGCGAAGCGTTCCAGAACCTGCGCTGCTTTTCCACCCAGCCCTCCACGGCCACCAGGGCATCGGGCCGGATGCGGCAGACCCGCCACTGCCGGTCAACTCGGCGCTCAATCACGCCGGCCGCTTGCAGTACCGCCAGGTGCCTGGAGATCGCCGGCGCGGAAATCGCAAACGGCGCGGCCAGCTCGCCGACCGTCTTTTCGCCCTCCGCGGCCAGTGTCTCCACAATGGCAAGCCGGTGCGGATCGGCCAGCGCGGCAAACAGCGTCGGCAGATCGGTGCGGGATGGAGCCTGTTGCATGACCATCATTTAACTGATAAATTAATTAAATATCATGTCAATCGAAAGATGCTTGCTATCCCCTCCGGGCACCGATACCGGCCGCTGCGGCTGCTTTGTGTTGCGTTAACGTGTTTGATGATATAAAGATATTGTTATATCTTGTTGTGAGGTTCAAATGCCGCTGTTGTCGGCAAGCGTCAGACAGTTGAAGGCCGCCGGCGACGAGACGCGTCTGCGCTTACTGGCGCTGCTCAGCCATGGCGAGCGCACGGTCAAGGAACTGACGGAGGTTCTGGGCCAGTCGCAGCCGCGCATTTCCCGACATCTCAAGCTGCTCGGCTATGCCGGTCTGGTGGAGCGGCTGCCGGAAGGGGCCTGGGTTTATTACCGGCTGAGCGAGCAGCAGCCCGGCGCCGGCCTCATTGCCGCGATCCTCGCCGCCACAGCCGCGGAGGATCCGCTCTTGCGCGCCGACCTGGAACGGCTGGAGCAGGTGCGCCAGGACAACCAGCAGGCCGCCGACCGCTATTTCGCCGAGCACGCCGGCGACTGGGACCGTCTTCGCCAGCTCCACGGCGGCGAAAGCGCCGTGGAGGCGGCGATCCTCGACGCGGTGGGGCCGGGGCCTTACCGGGCGCTGCTGGATATCGGCACCGGCACCGGCCGCATGCTGACATTGCTGGCCGATCGGGTGGACCGCTCCGTCGGCGTCGATCTTTCCCGACCGATGCTGAATGTCGCCCGCGCCAACCTGGAGCGCGCCGGCATCGGCAATGCCCGGCTTCGCGTCGGCGATGCGCTCAGATTGCCGGTTCCACGCGACAGTTTCGATCTGGTGATCGTCCACCAGGTCCTGCATTTTCTCGACGACCCGGCCCGCGCCGTCGCCGAGGCGGCCAAGGCGGTGACCGGATCCGGTCGGCTGCTGATCATTGATCTCGCGCCCCACGAGATTGAATCGCTGCGCGCCGAGCACGCTCATCGCCGGCTCGGCTTTTCCCACGAGCAAGTGTCGCAATGGATCGAGGCGGCCGGCCTGACCATAACCGGCGTGTGCGATCTGAAGCCGAAAGCGCGCGCGCCGCATGCGCTGAGTGTCACCCTGTGGTCGGCGCGCGATCAGCGTATGCGCCAGGCCGGCGGTCTGGCAACGGGCGGTGATCCGACGTGAGCGGCATAAACGACAAGGGTCGGCCATCGGCCTGCCTGTCGCTTTCGTTCGAGGTGTTTCCGCCCAAGACCGACGCCCAGGCCGATCGCATCAGCGAGGTCGCCGCGTCGCTGGAGCCGTTCGATCCGGCGTTCATCTCAGTCACCTACGGGGCCGGCGGGTCGACGCGTGCCCGATCGATTGCCATGGTCCATCGGCTGGTCCGCGACACCGGCGTGCCGGTCGCGGCGCATTTGACATGCGTGGACGCCAGTTGCCGGGCGCTCGACAGGGTCATCGATGATTTTCGCCGCCTCGGCGTTGAGCGTTTCGTCGTCCTGCGCGGCGATTCCCCTGACGGCATCGGTGCCGCCTACCGGCCGCATCCCTATGGCTACCAGGACACGGCCGACCTGGTCCGTCATCTCAAGGCCACCGGCGCCTCCGATATCAGCGTCTCCGCCTATCCCGAACGTCATCCCGACAGCCCCGACTGGGACACCGATCTCGACACGCTCAGGCGCAAGGTCGACGCCGGCGCCGACCGGGCTATCACCCAGTTCTTTTTCGACAACGAGCTTTACGAGTCCTATGTCGGGCGGCTGCGGGCGGCCGGCCTGTCGATTGCGGTCGTCCCGGGCATATTGCCGATCCACGACATCAACGCCGTGCGCAATTTCGCCGACCGCTGCGGCGCCAGCGTGCCACAGGCGATACTCCGCCGTTTTTCCGACATCGAGCCCGGCACGCCCGAGCACCGGCACGCGGCGATCGAAATTGCGCAAGAGCAGATCGAAGACCTGCGGGCGCGCGATGTTCGCGCATTTCATTTCTACACCCTGAACCGGGGCAACCTCGTCGTGCCGCTTTGCCAGTGGCTGGCGGGGCAGCACGGCGACGGCACGAGCGACAGCCAAGCGGCCTGACCGCTGCCGCGGTCCGGCAAGTCTCGCCGTCAGTCACCCGCATTCGCGGCCTAGACCGCGAGACGGTTGCCTGAAATCCGGCAGGGTTTTGGGAAATTACAGCGCGCCCAGCAAAATCGCGGCAATGAAGGCGAAGGCAGCGCACACAACCAGAAGGTTGAGCGGTTTGATCAGCGAAGCCATGAGTATGCCTCCCTCACGTATCGACGCCGATTTTATACGAAAGTTTGAGACGCACGAACCGGATTTGATGTCGCAGCGCAGCGCAAACGCCGACAGGAAATAATTTCCGCATTTTTTCCGCTTCGATATCAGATCATTAGGCAGTTCGTGCACCGCAGCACAATTTGTTGTCCACAAATATGCCACAATACTTAATCGGTTGGTCCAGTTGGTTTGCCGACGGCTTGCCTGGCCGCCTGGCGGGGGATGGGTTCGGTCGCCGGCGACGCCGTCCCGGCCGGGCATTTCAGGGCAATTCGCAAAGCCCTCCGCAATTTTTAAGCAGCCGCACCGGCTGGCCCAATCGGCGACGACCGCGGCCATCGTGATTCGCTGCCTGTTCAGGCTCGATTTCCGCGATTGCCGGCCATGAAAGAGCCGTCGTCACGGTTGGCGGCGGGGAAATACCGCTTAGTCCTCCGGCATCGTCGCGGTGATCGTAATCGATGAGTACCAGGCGGCCAGGTCGGCAATGTCCTCATCCGACAATTGGCTGGCAATGATCGACATGATCTCGTGCACCCGTTTGCCGGAGCGGAAAGCCTTGAGCTGGGTCTCCAGATAGATCTGGCTCTCGCCGGCAATATGTGGCGCGATCGGGATTTTGGCGATGCCGTCAATGCCGTGGCAGGTCTGGCACGCCGCTGCCTTCTTGCGGCCGGCCTTCGGATCGGCGGCCCAGCCTGCCGATGCGGCATAAGCGATCACGGCAAGTGCGATCAGCGCAGTCAATAACGATCTCAGGGTCATCGATTGTCCCATCCGACTGTGCAAAGGCGGCAGCCGGCGCTGACGCCGGCTGCCTGCTTGTCGGAACCGTCGCTTACTGGCCGTAGGAGATACGATAGATCGCGCCGACCAGATCGTCGGAGACCAACAGCGATCCGTCCTTCATCACCAGCACATCGACGGGCCGGCCGAGATATTCGCCGGTATCCCTGTCGAGCCAGCCATCAGCGAAAACCTCCGTGCTGGCCGCATTGCCGTCTGAATCCAGCGACGTAAACATAACCCGCGCGCCGATCGGATCAGTGCGGTTCCACGACCCGTGCTGGGCGTTGAAAATGCCGCCACGATATTTTGCCGGGAACATCCTGCCGGTATAGAANNACGCCATGCCGAGATCGGCCGCATGGGCATCCATCTCCACCTGCGGATGAATGATGCCTTCCGGCGGCGTATCGTCCTTGTACTCGTTAGTGCGGGTCGTGCCGCCGCCGAACCACGGAAAGCCGAAATCGTAGCCCATGCCCGGCGCCTTGTTCAGTTCGCCCGGCGGGATCAGGTCGCCCATGCCGTCGACCTGGTTGTCGGTAAACCACAGCTCGCCGTTCGCCGGATTGAAATCCATGCCGACGGAGTTGCGCACGCCCGTGGCATAGACCTCGCGGCCCGAGCCGTCGCGGTTCATGCGGATGATGCCGCCAATGCCCCATTTCTTGTAGAGATTGAGCTTCTCTGCCGGCGCCACGTTGAACGGCTGGCCCAGAGAGATGTAGAGCTTGTCGTCCGGCCCGATCCGGCAAACCCGGGCCGTGTGGTTGTAGCTCTCCTCCTCGACCGGAATNNAGACGTTGAACGGCTGGCCGAGCGAGATGTAGAGCTTGTTGTCCGGGCCGATCCGGCACACACGTGCCGTGTGGTTGTAGCTTTCCTCGTCGACCGGGATCAGTTCGCCCTGCGGAACGATCGGAATGGCGACGACGTCCGGGCTCTCGTAGAAGAACTCAGCCGCCGGATACATCATCACGCGGTTCTGCTCGGCGATGAACAGGAATCCGTCCGGCGAGAAGCACGGTCCGTTGGGGATCGCCATGTCGACCGACGGCGCAAACCGCTTGACCTCGTCGGCCACCCGGTCCTTGTCGCGATCGGTCACCGACCACGCATCGGTTTTGCGCGTACCGACGAACAGGACGACGCCCTGCGGCCCCAGAGCCATGTGACGGGCATCCGGGACGATCGCATAAAGATCGATCTTGAAGCCGGCCGGCAGGTTGACGCGCTTAAGCATGTTCCTGATCGATTCAGCGCGGCTCCCACCCTGCTCAATCACCGTGAATTCGGTCACGCCCGTCGTTTTGAACTGCCCGAGCTTTTCCAGATTGGTCTGTGCATTTGCCGCAGACGTGGCAGCAAAGACCACCGCCGCCGCTGAGGCAAGCCAAACACTACGCATTGCATCCTCCCAAGTTTTGCCGCATTGGCTAGGTTTTTTGAACACTGCATTGTTGACCGGACCCGAGCCTTTTGCAACAGTTATTGCGTGCTTTTATTGGCTGCAATTTCTGTTAATGGATTGGTTTTTAGTCGTTTTTTCAATTCAAGCGTTCTACTGCCAACGGCAGCTCGCCACAGACTGACAAGTTCTGGCATGCTCGCCCGGCCCGCCAGCGGCATCACCGCATTTTTGCTTGCCCGCCGGCCGCCGCCGGGTGAAAATCCGGCTGCGGCATTTATCACGTCAGCGGCGAGGCCTATGCGCGAGAATAATTTCAGGCCGGCTCCATGGCCGGTTTATCGGCGAACGGTGACGTCGCCAGGGCGGCGGACGGTGTTGACATTGATCGCCCTGCTGGCGATGGCGATGGCGCCGGCGCGGCTGCCGGCGGCGCCCCTGTCGACCGGCGGCTTTACCTTCAGCGACGAGCTCGGCGGCTTCCGGCTGGTTGCGGTTTCCGGTATCGGCTCCGCCGACGATCCCATCGTCGTGGAGGAAGAACTGACCGGCACCGGCCCGGTGGTTCTCGTTATCCGCCGCGATGTCGTCCGCAATCCGGCCGATCCCTGGGCGCGCAACGGCGTGTGGACGGCGATCTATCTGACCAAGATCATTCGCAACCGTTCGCGCCGCATCTGGGCCGGCTTCGAGCTGGAACTGCAGGAAGAGCTGCACCAGCCGAGCGTCTATGGCGACGGCCTGTCCTTCGACCAGGGTCGCGCCGTGCCGGTGGAGATCAGCTCTAACGCCTTTGCCAAAAACCGCCGCCTGTTTGAGCCCTATGACCGCATCCGCTTTGAAGACGGCTCCGTCGATCCGGATGGCTCGCTGCGGCTGGAAATCCACATCACCGATCCGACGCCGGTGCGCGAATTCTATCTGGTCCAGGATCCGCAGATCCTGTTTGCCGGCCTTAACACGCCGCTGACAATCGCCGATCGGCGCTGGAAGCCTGCAAAGCCCGCTAGCGCAACTGGGCCAGCAGTTCCGGCGTCGGCCAGGAATCGGCCGGCAGGCCGAGACTTTTCTGCACTGCCTTGACGGCGGCCCGCGTGCCGGCCCCGATAATGCCGTCGATCTTGCCGACATCGTAGCCGCGCGCCGCCAGCAGTCGCTGCAGCTGCTTGGTTTCAGGCAGGCTGAGGCCGGCGGCCGGATTGCCGTGATCGACCTTCGGCGCGCCGGCAAGGCGGGTGGCGAAATAGGCGGCGGTGGCGGAATAGACCAGCGACCTGTTCCATTCCAGATAGACCCGGAAATTGGGATAGGCGAGGAAGGCCGGGCCATTGCGGCCCATCGGCAGGATCAGCGAGGCGGGCAGCCGATCCGCCTTCAGCGGCCCGCCGCCGCGCCCCCTCACACCCCATCTCGCCCATTGGGCGCGCGGATGCTGGATCGCCAGATCGGCCTGGTCCCATGGCAGCCTCGCCGGCACGGCAACCTCCTGCAGCCACGGCTCGCCGGCCCGCCAGCCCAGCGAGGCGATGACATTGCCGGTGGTCGCCAGCACGTCGGCCACGCTGCCCTTTAAATCGACGCGGCCGTCGCCATCAAAATCGACGCCGCTGCCCAGATAGTCCGACGGCAGGAGCTGCGTCTGGCCGATTTCCCCGGCCCAGGCGCCGACCATCTGGCTAGGCGGCAGGTCGCCGCGGTCAATGATTCTCAGCGCATCGATGAGCTGCGGCCGGAACAATTCCGGCCGCCGGCAGTCATAGGCCAGGGTGGCAAGCGCATTGAGGGTGGAAAAATCGCCCTGATTGGCGCCGAAATCGGTCTCCAGGCCCCAGAAGGCGGCAATCACCGGGCCCGGCACGCCATAGTGTCGTTCCACCGCGGCGAAGACTGTGGCATATTTTTTCAGGTTTTTGGCGCCCTGGGTCAGCCGGTACTGCGCCACCATGCGGTCGGAAAACTGCCGGAAGGTCTGGGCAAAAACGCCCTGCGCACGGTCGCGGGATATGACGCGCTTGTCGTAACCGACCTTTGAAAGAATGCCGAGCGCCCGGTTGGAGACGCCGCTTGCCGCTGCTTGGCGCCCGACACCGGCCAGCCAGGCGTTGAAGTCGCCGCCGCATTGCTGCGCGGCCGCTGGCGCCGCGACGCTCATCACGGCCAGCGCCGACGCCAATGCTGCAGGCATCGTTTTGGCGGCAAATCGGAAAGTCCTTGGCTGCATCATCGGTTCCGGTTCCAGGTGAGTCGCGCACAAGTTTGGCAGGGAAAACCGAAAAGTGCGAGTGTGGCGGTTTGATGAGGTCGCCGCAAAGCGGACTGAATCCATGATTGCGTTGACACGCCGGCTCGGCCGCTTTCAGGGTCAATCCGCCCTTCGACTTCCTACAGGTTCGGTCCTTTGCGCATTGTCTGGAGCCTGACACCAATGGCGTCTGACAAAAAGCCGATCGCCGCTCATAGCAATTCCACGGGCTTGATTGTTTCCGGCGCCCTGTATGCGGCTTTGTTCGGCGGGCTGTCGGGCGCCGCCGCCGACCCCTTTGCCGAGGAGAAAAGACAAGCCATCGCGCGCTGCCAGGCGATTGACGAAAAATCCTATAGCACCGGCATGATTTTCAATCCGGCGGGTTAGGCGACGATGTTTGAGCGCTCCCGCTGTTTCCAGGATCTCGCGGTCGCTGAGCGCGATCCGTTACTTTGTGATGGTGTCGTGGAACGCAAATCCTGGTTTTTCGACGGCTCCGCCATCTCCGAAGGCAGCTGCCGCAAGCTTGTGGCACAACGCGTCGACAAGGACCGGCAGGACTTCGCCGGCAAGGATTTCAGCCGGCTGCATCGCTTGCGGTCAATCGGCCTGGCGCGCAACGGCAACGGCAGGGATTTCGATTTTTCGGTGCGCACGGAGGGGGCGCTGTCAGGCGCTTATGAGCTTGCGCTTTGGCTGCGGCCGGCCGGCGGCGGCGAAGCGGTCGCCATCTACGAGGAGACCAGCCGGCTCGCCGAGGCTGGCTCGCGTCGCATAATCCTGTTGCGGCAAAGCCTGTTGCGCGAAAGGCTCGGCGAGACGTTTCAGCAAACCGAATGGCTCGCCAGCGCCACCCTGCAATTTGCCAGAACCCGGTCCAACCGCTTCTATTACGACGCGATTCCCGCCACCTTTCGGGCAAGCCGGCTGGCGATACGTCTCAGCTTTGCCGACCTGCCGCCCTGGCGGCCGGAGCCGCTGAAATAGCATGGCGGGCCGGCACGCCCTGCCCGCTACGCGACACCAAAGCCAATTGAGTCCGCGGCCTGGAAAAGCTAACTGTGCGGCGCCTGACAACTCCGCCGCCGACAAGCCCGCTGCCCCGGCTGCGGCACCAATCAAGAAAGGAACAGCGCGATGGCCCACTGGATAAGGTTTGAGCATGACGGCACCATCGGCTTCGGTACGCTTAACGGCGACACCATCACCGTCCATTCAGGCGACATGTTTGCCGATCCGCAAGCCACCGGCGAGACTCTGTCGCTGGCCGCCGTCAAGGTCCTGACGCCATGCCAGCCGAGCAAGATGCTGTGCCTATGGAACAATTTTCACGCGCTGGCGGAGCGGCTGAAGGTCCAGGCGCCCGACGAGCCGCTCTATCTGATGAAATCGCCGAGCGCTTTCCTCGCCCACGGCGAGACCATTCGCCGGCCGCTCTCCTATGCCGGCAATATCGTCTACGAGGGCGAGCTGGGCATCGTCATCGGCAAGGAATGCCGCAACATCACCGAGGACGAGGCCGCCGATCACATCTTCGGCTACACCTGCATCAACGACGTGACGGCCGCCGATCTGATCGCCAAGAATCCGACCTTCGCCCAGTGGGTGCGGGCCAAGAGCTTCGACACCTTCGGCGTCTTCGGGCCGGTGATCGCCACCGGGCTTAACCCCGACTCCTTGTCGATCGTCACCACCGTTAACGGCGAGGAGAAGCAGAACTATCCCGTCGCCGACATGTTCTTCCGGCCGCACCGGCTGGTCAGCCTGATTTCCCGGGACATGACGCTGATGCCCGGCGACGTCATTGCCTGCGGCACCTCCATCGGCGTCAGCGCCATGCGGGCGGCCAAAAACGACATCGACGTCACCATTGAGGGCATCGGCACGCTGACCAACAGCTTCGTCCAGGACGTGCCGTTCCGCTATTCCTCCGAGCCCGTCGCGCCGATGCGCATCGGCATCGTCGGCGCCGGCGCCATCGGCGGCTTGCTCGCCGTCAAGCTGGCCGGCGCCGGTCACGCCGTGACGGTGATCGACATGGGCGCGCATCTTGCCGCCATCCAGAAAAACGGCCTGAAGCTGATCTGGGAGGACGGCAGCGAGGAGGTCGCCAAAATCAACGCCGTGGAGAGCGCCGCTGAGGCCGGGCCACAGGATCTCGTCGTCCTGGCGGTCAAGGCCCATTACCTGGAACAGGTGGTGCGCGATATCGACGCCATGCTGGAAGCCGATACCATGGTCATGACCGTCCAGAACGGCCTTCCCTGGTGGTATTTCCAGCGCCTGGGCGGCCAGTATGACGGCCACAAGATGGACAGCCTCGATCCGACGGGCATTCTCGGCAAGAAAATCGACCCGGCCAGGGTTCTGGGCTGCGTCGTCTATCCGGCCGCTGCCGTCACCGAGCCCGGCGTCATCCATCACGTGGAAGGCGACCGCTTCCCGATCGGCGAGCTCGACGGCTCCGAAAGCGAGCGCGCAAAACGCCTCCATGACGTGCTCGTCGGCGCCGGCCTCAAATCGCGGGTGCTGGGCGATATCCGTTCCGAGATCTGGCTCAAGGCCTGGGGCAATCTGTCGTTCAATCCGATCAGCGCGCTGACCCATGCGACCCTCGTCGATATTTGCCAGTTCGCCGAGACCCGGCAGCTCGCCGCCGACATGATGGCGGAGGCCCAGGCGGTCGCCGAAAAGCTCGGCGTCAAGTTCCGCCACACCATCGAAAAGCGCATCCAGGGCGCCGAATCGGTCGGCGCCCACAAGACGTCGATGCTCCAGGATGTCGAGCTTGGACGATCGCTGGAAACCGAGGCGCTGGTCGGCTCGATCCTGGAGATTGCCGAGCTGACCGAAACGCCGGCGCCGGCGATCCGCTCCGTCTATGCCTGCGTCAAGCTGCTGAACAAGATCATGCTGACGCAAGGCGGCGGCGTGACGATCAGCAGGGCGGCCTGAGCGCCGCCGCACCCGCCTGTCGCCCGCCGGCGGCCTGGCTCCGGCGGGCCGGCATCAGCTGACCCGAAGATGGCTGCTGCCATAGGCCAGCAGTTCCTTACTTATAACCCTGTCGATCTGCAGGTAGTCGCAGGCGGAAATGACATGATCGACGATATATTCGGGGTGATGCCCTGACGGAAAGACGTGCTCGTCCTTGTAGAACTCATCGAAGAATTCGTTGAGCATCTCTTTTTCGATAACGATGTCGTGTCTGGCGCAGACGTTTTTAAATATCTTGAAATAGTCTTCCTTACTCGGCGTCGGCACGCGGATCTTGAAGTAGAGCCGGCGCAATGTCGCCTCGTCGGCGAGGCTGCGTGGTGCGATATTGGTTGAGAAGACCACCAGCTCGTTGAAGGGAATGGAAAACTTCTTTCCCGAATGCAGCGTCAGATAATCGAAGCCGCGCTCCAGCGGGATGATCCAGCGGTTTAGAAGCGTCTGCGGCTCGACCTGCTGGCGGCCGAAATCGTCGACGATGAAAATGCCGCCGGTTGCCTTCATGTGCAGCGGCGCCTCGTAGAACTTGGCGATCGGATTGAAGGTGAGATCGAGCATGTCCATGGTCAACTCGCCGCCGGTCAGCACCACCGGCCGTCGGCAGGCGACCCAGCGCGGATCGGCGACGTCGGAGCGCGGCCGTTCTACCCTTCTGTGTACCGTCTCGTCGAAAAAATTGATGATCTGGCCGCCGACCTCGATGCAATAGGGTACGTGGATGACCTGTTCAAAGGCGCCGCCCAGGGCTTCCGCGATGCTGGTCTTGCCGTTGCCGGGATCGCCGTAGAGCAGGATCGATTTGCCGGAATTGACGGCCGGGCCGAGCCGGTTGACCAGCGCTTCCGGCAGCACCAATGCGGACAGGCTTTGCCTGAGCGCCGTCCGATCGACCTTTTCGCCGGCGATGTCCTGCTTGACGACCTGGGCGCGGAAGGCGTCCATGCTGACCGGCGCCGGTCCGACATATTGCGACTGCTCTAGCGCATCGGAGGCGAAGGTGTTGCCCTTGTGGGTCAGCGCGTAGCGGATCTCGCCGGTCATGTCCGGTCCGCTCAGTCCGCGCGATTCAATCATCGCCAGATTGGCCATCTCTTCCAGAAGCTCCGTCACGACGATCGGCGAGATCATGATCTCGTCGGCCAGTTGTGACGGCGTTACCGTGCCCAGGGTGAACATCGCCTTGGCGATCAGCATCATCACCAGGTTTCGCTCAATGCCCGTCTCCGCAAGCGTGTCGGGACGGATCGGCGGTTCAAAAACGTGCACCTTGGTCTCCTTTATCGGCACGACGACGGGCACATGGAACAGCACCGTTTAGCGCTCCCGCCTGCTGTGGCAAGCACAAACGGTTTGGTCAAGCCGGCGATGACGGCGGCGCGGGATCGCAGCTCGACGAAACTGCAATGGCAAGGCAGATGCCCGAGGGCTGAAAAGAAGGGGCGGCTCTGCTTGTCGATTGCTGGCAGGGGCTTATCGAAATCAGACCGAAAACCCGACGGACGAAACCGACGCTTTCCCTTCAAGCCTGGTGCGGATTCGCTGAGCTCCTTACCGTGAAAATGCCTTGTATTTGATCCTTCGCGGGTTCTCCACCGCGTCCTCGCCCAGCCGGCGTTTCTTGTCTTCCTCGTAAGATTCGAAATTGCCCTCAAACCACTCCACATGGCTGTCGCCTTCAAAGGCCAGGATGTGGGTGGCCAGGCGGTCAAGAAACATGCGGTCGTGGGAGATGATGACGGCGCATCCGGCGAAGTCCTCCAGCGCCTCCTCAAGGGCGGCCAGCGTCTCGGTGTCCAGATCGTTGGTCGGCTCGTCGAGCAGCAGCACGTTGGCGCCCGATTTCAGCATCTTCGCCAGATGGACGCGGTTGCGCTCGCCGCCGGACAGCTTGCCGACCGGCTTCTGCTGGTCGCCGCCCTTGAAGTTGAAGGCGCCGCAATAGGCGCGCGAATTCATCTCCCTTTTTCCCAGCTCGATGACCTCCGCGCCGCCGGAAATCGCCTGCCAGACGGTGTCCTCCGGCTTCAGGTCGTCGCGCGACTGGCCGGCATAGCCAATGACGACGGTCTCGCCGAGGCTGACTGTGCCATCGTCCGGCGCTTCCTGGGCAGTCAGCATGCGAAACAGCGTCGTCTTGCCGGCGCCGTTCGGGCCGAT
>JABAOE010001675.1_pt6 | contig 18533 bp, 20 predicted proteins | sample 7062141 | NCBI WGS metagenome assembly JABAOE01 (sample SAMN14538627, study PRJNA623070) | marine sediment metagenome | biome: marine biome [ENVO:00000428]; feature: marine pelagic biome [ENVO:01000023]; material: deep marine sediment [ENVO:00002113] | place: India: Gulf of Khambhat ... | reverse complement strand
CGCCATTCGAATGATAGTTAGGTAAAACAGTAATACTCTTTTGCGCCTTCAAGCGATTGCGATTTTGCTGCTCTGACGATTGAGAACTGAGTCAACAATGCTCAGGATATTTTTCCCGCTTGCAGGCTTTCCCAGATGCGCATCTGCAAAGGCGTATTCCTTGCTTTTTTGTCTTGAGTCATGACTTGTCCGAACCGTGAGCATCACAATCGGGATATGCCGGGTATCCTCTCTAGACTTTAGGTTTCTTGATACCTCCCATCCATCAATATCAGGCATCATCACGTCCATGAGAACGAGGTCGGGGTTCTCTTTTTCTGTCTTTTTCAGGGCCTCTCTTCCTCCATTGGCTTCCACGACAGTGTACCCTCCTCGTTCAAGAAATCTCCTTACCAAGTAGATAATATCTGGTTCGTCGTCCACAAGTAAAATCTTCGCTGCATCCATCATACTTCACACCGTATATTTGCGCCTCTCTGGCGGTTATATAAACCTTGCTAAAAAACAGGGATAAGCTAGGTAAAATCTATAAGCAACAAGCTCAACGTTTTCCTAGGAGAAGGGCATGACGGAGACTGGGATTAATGAGGCGGGGCTTGAAAGCTGCATCTACTGCGGGGCATGTTTTAGATATTGCATTCTCGGAGTGTATTCCGAGCTTGACGGAATAGAGCTTAAAAGTCTGGTTTCCGGTGTGACTAGAATTGCACGAAAGGGTTATCGGAGCGGGAAAGACGACCGCATCAAGGAGCTTCTTGAAAGATGCACCCTTCAGGGATACTGCGACAAGGTCTGCCCTGCTATGGTAAAGCCGCTTCTGCGAAACAAAATTGCTAAAAAAAGTATCGAGGAGGGGAAATGACAGATTACACTGATCTGAAAAGGGAGGTTTGGGATCGAGACAGATGTTCAGGCTGTGGAGCATGCGTTGGGTCATGTCCTCTGGAGGCGCTCCACTTCAGGGGGGATGACAATCCCGTTTATGACGGGCTGTGCTCAAAATGCTCGACCTGCTACAGCGTGTGTCCCAGAACAGATGGTAAAATATCGATAAGCGTCAGCAGGGCGCCAGAAAACAAAGACAACATCGGCCCCCATATTGGCATGTACTTTGCAAGGTCATCTGACTTTCAGATAATCAAAAGAGCCCAGGGATTCGGCGTGGTTACATCGGTTCTCAAACATATATTGGATGAAAAAATCGTTGACGCTGCGTTCGTTGTCACATCAGACCTTTTCATGAACACTCATCCCATGATTGCAAAGGACTTTGGTGATGTGAAGAAGAGCGCGAGGGTCAAATACATCTGGACTCCGGTTCTTTCAAAGCTTCGGGAAGCGGTTCTCGATGAATCCATTGAAAGCATTGCTGTTGTAGGGGTGCCCTGTGTGATGCAGGCGCTTGAGCTGATTGATCGAAGCAAGCTCAAGCTATACAAAAAGAAGATCAAGTTTCGGATCGGGCTTTTCTGCTGGGAGATATTTCGGCATATTTTGATTTCTGAGATGATTCACAAGGAACTCCAGCTCGATATTGACCCACGCAGGATATGGATGTTTGACATTCGTCACCGCAAACTTGTAGTGGAGCTCACAGACAGCACTGAGTACCACATTCCCCTCGAAACCGCCTCAAGATATGCACGAAAGGGGTGCAACTACTGCGTGGATTTCACCAGCGAGTGGTCGGATATAAGCGTTGGAAACGCAGGGGCGACCAGTGATTTTCTAACAGTTCTTACAAGGAGCAAACTTGGAGAAAAGGTCTTTCAAGACATGATAGAAAAAGAGAGGCTTGTTACCGGCGAATTCGATAAATCAGTCTTTTCACTTGCAGAGAAGGTGAACAAGAAGAAAAAGCAGAGGATAAAAAACTTCAAATCTTCTGAAGGAAAGGATTAAATAATTAGGAAGCACAGTTTTATCTGGTGATTGAGATGGAGGAAGGAGAAATCGAGAAGGAGGCGGAGGGCGAGGTCACGCCCGAAGAAGCTGAGATCAAGCCTGAGACAGATGTCAAGCCTGTTAAAGAAACAGGCAGCGGCCTACGGGGGCGGATGAAAAACTGGGTAATAATTATACTGTTCATAGTCATTCTTACTTCCATTGGGACCCTCTTTTTATGGAAAGGGGGGATCGATAATCTACAGGGTGATGAGTTATATCTCATAGTTGTGCAGGAAAAGGGTGTTGCAAAGGCTGGGAGCATCTACGAGCTTGCAACAGACGAGGCGGACATAATAAACGTTGAAGAGCTTCCTGCAGTAACAGACCTGGGCAGATTCTACAGAGACGCCTCTCAGGGGCAGAGAATTGACCGTCTAATCGTTGTAAGGGTGGACACCATCACTGAATTATCAACTGAGCCCTATCTGGAATATCGAGGGGAAAAGATACCTTCTGAGGACGTGGGCGGCTATATCACAGGCGCGCTTTGGGATGCCGACCTTGCAGGGGACGATCCGCCATGGAAATTTAGGGCAAACCTGCTTTCAGAGTGGCTGGAGCTTCACAGCGATAAGATATGGAGTGGTGACTACAGCTCCAAAGTTATTAATAAACTCTTCATGGACTATCGGTCTGGCAACATAAAGATTTATCCCAGAAATACAGCACTTATAATTCTAAAATACATTCCTCTTGAGCAGATATTTCTATGATTGAAATTTCCAAGGGGTCTAGAAGGCTCTGCAACGCTAGTGTGGCGAACACATTTTTCTCTCGATTCATGGGATTAATGTTTAGAAATGGCCTAGCAGAAGAGGAAGGGCTCCTGATTGAATATTCCCAACGCCTCGGCTCGAAGTCTGTGCACGGCTTCTTCATGCGCTTCACCTTGGATCTGATATTTCTGGACAGAGAAAAAAGGGTTGTCGACATTGCAAGGCTTAAGCCCTGGAGGATTTACAATCCGAAGGTTGATTGTGTCTGGGTTCTGGAGCTGAATTCTGGTTTTTCAGAAAAACAGGGAATCAAAGTCGGTGATGTCCTGTCATTTCCTAGTTGAAGTGTCACCTGACATGCTTCTTATTCCTTCTCAAAAAGGAGGGATTTAAGTGTATTGGGTTTGGTTCACCTGAAATTTACATTGTTCTAAATCATTTCTTTATTTTGTTTCTAATGCGGCTTGTATAATTACAACGATTAAGACTAAAAAAATTAAACCAATAAACAGCTGAGGAGCGTATCCAATGATTTTTTTAGCTGTTTCATCTCCTGTTCCTATGCCATACGCAACAATCAAAACAAACACTGTTAAAAAACCACCTATAATCGGTCCCAAAGGACTTTTTCCTTCACTCATAGCTCATCACCAATTAAACGAATTAAAGCCATTTTATTTAGATTTTACCCAAAAGGAGGCGTCTTAAGATGGGTGACTCGGAGACTAGTTAAAAGGCTGCCTGAAATCTCCGAACTATGCTTGATATAAAGAGTCGCAGTCCAAAGGTGTTGAAGGGATAGCGAAGTATGAATCTATTGTTCGATCTGTCGCTTTCAAGAATCCATTCATCTCTGTCAACCTCCAATAATATTGGTTGCGATAGGGTTTGAAACGTGATTTCAATGGATCTGGAATCAATCCACACTCGCTGGGTCAGATGTTCACTAGACGTTAGAAGAGAAACATCAACCGGCATCTGCACGACATCTCCACTCTGGCTCAGGGTTGCGCTGACATGGTAGGTTCTGCTTTCGTTTCGAAGGCTGGCTGATTCAATATAGAAGTCTGGGATTGCGGTTGAACCGAGCCACTCGTCAAAAAACCACCCAAGTTCATCCCCCGAAACCTCCTCTGCAATCTTTTGGAAATCTGCAACCGAGGCACTTCCACCATTATATCTCTTCAGGTAATCTTTCAGCGTTTTTGAAAAAGCCTCATCCCCGATTACGTATCGGAGCATGTGCAGGACATAAGCCCCTTTGCTGTAGACAGTTGCGTGGAAAACCTCGTCGTACTCCATCTCAGCAGACAAGATTGTCTTGTCATCGCCCAGGTCTTTTACTCTTAAATATTCACTTCTTTTGGATTCAAGGGCCTCTTTTGCAAGACCCGGATCCAGACTCTCGAGATACATTACCCCTGCATAGGTAGCAAAACCTTCTGTCAACCACTTTGAATCCTTTGCTGTCACCATGCCCCCGAACCAGCTGTGAGCCACTTCATGGGCCAGAAACTCCTCGTAAGTTGACCTGCTGAGAATATCTGATGACATGAGAATAAGTGAGTGGTCTCCATGACCTCCGTTCAGTCTCCCTTTCACTTCTGCAAGGGCAAGCTTTGGATAACTGTAGGGTATGAGTTTAGATGAGAAGAACGTGGTCGCATCTTTTAGGGTGGTTGCGCAACCGGACTTGGGAGAAAGTAGATAGCAGCTCAGGGGGCGGTGCTTTTCATAGTCCGTAATCTCCAGATACCTGCCAGATGAAAATGAAAATCCGATCTCAGGAGACCCAACCTCCCAATAAAAAATATTCTCCTCTGGTGCATATTCCGTAAAGGCGCCGTTGCTCACTCCCTTCCAACCTGAGGGGACCTGAAGCCCGATTTCGGCCGTGGCTCTATCGCCTGGCATGTTGGGATACCAGTTGGCCTCGTAAACTGCATAGGCTCCATCTTCACTTATATGGGCCCAGCTGTGACCCTCTACATCTTCTTCCAGTGATCCAGCATATCTCAGAGTGATTACGTTAGCCCCGTAAAGCGGTCTTTTAAAGGCAAGATTTATCTTCTTTTTATGCCTCTGAAAGTCCAAGTCCTCCTTTCCCAAACGGGCTGATTGCACTGTTAGATTCTCGTCGAGATTGAGCGTAAGCCTATCAAGCTCTGAAGAGTTCATACTAATTGAAGCTGTTCCAAACACAACCTCCTCCTGAGGTATAACCTCTAGTTTTATCGAGTAATGTGTGACGTCTGCTTTTGGTGCGGCCAGAGCCTGAGGAAGAGTAGGGAGCAGTATTAGCAGCAGAAGAATGGTTTTCATGTATCTTCTTTCAGCCATACTTGGCAATAAATCAATTGATATATAATGGTTAGTGGACTTTCGCCTTTCCTATTGAATAAAGCTCTCCCAGCTTTGTGAGGGTTATTGTTAGATTCTTTCCCTGCTTTTTTGTTTCGATAAATCCGCCCTCTCTCAGCTTCTTTATGTGATAGCTCATCCGAGCCCTCTCTTTTTGATAGCCTGAAGAGTTTTTTTCAATCCCTACCACGCCCTGGATCAGGTCGTCCACCGAATCCATACTCCTCCTGGTTGTAAGGAACCGCAGGATCGCAAGCTCCTCTGATCCAACCTCTTTTAGGGGAAAGGAAGGAATATCCAAAACGCGGCGAATCCCAGCGAGCTTTCCCTCTTCATAGGCAGGAAGAGCCACATAGAGCTCGGCATCAGTCACAGCGCAGGCGAGGTAGCACGAGATGCCAACGGTGCGAAGCGATCCAGAGGCATTGACCTTGACAACGCTTCCTAGTTTTTCCTCAGCTACGATTTTTTCTGCGATTGCGATTGCCGCTGAGTACACGTCATCTGCGTCTATGCGGATAGTTTCAACTTCAGCGAGCGATCCAAACTCTTCTTCAATTTGTCGTGCAACGGCTTTTGCTGTCTCCTCACCGGGTCCTGTTCCCTTTCCCAGGACCAGCACTATTTTGTGGAATGGGAACTGGCGCATCCCTTTGGTGAGTGTCGTTTTTGTGTGTCCTACCGGGATGATGTGAACTGTTTTTTTCATATAAAGACACGTTTTGACTATAGTATTTAAATTTTATTAATAAAAATTCTTTTTACAAAAATATTTTTAATAGTTAAAATTATTTTTTATATATAGAGGTGAAGAAAATATGCAAGAAAACCGCGAAGACTGCTCATGGCAGGAGGTCTACAGGCTAAACGGAGTCGTGCTCAACGCAGACGAAGACTTCGACGCGCTGGAACTCGATGAATTCGATGAACTCGTGATCGGATTCACAAGCCCCCTGGAGCCAGTAGTTAAATTCGACGTGCCAGAAATAATCTTGAGACAGTAAACATTAAAATATAATAAGGCCAATGTTAGTGTAAAGAGAAGAAATTGAACTGGTGAAAATATGATGAGAAAGGTTTCTGAATCAGATGTTTCTAGAGCTATAATCGAGGGATTTACACAGGATCTATTGGATCACACACAGACAGATGTGGTCATCGTTGGATCAGGACCGGCCGGACTCACTGCTGCCCATTACCTCTCCAAGCAGGGAATACGCACGCTGATTATCGAGCGCAATATATATGCGGGTGGCGGATTCTGGCAGGGCGGTTTTCTGTTCCCTAAGACCGTGGTCCAGGCTCCGGGAAACGAGATAATCGAAGAGCTTGGGATACAGATGGAGGAGGTCAAGCCAGGCCTCTACATTGCAGACTCCTTCAGAATTGTTTCAAAGCTGCTTTCAGAGACAGCGGAATCAGGGGCAAAACTCTTGAACAGCACCTATGTGGACGACGTCATCTACAAAGATGGAAGGATAACAGGGGTTGTTGTAAACTGGTTCCCAATCACCCAAATGCCGAGTTTCATCACATGCATGGACCCAATCGCGCTTGAGGCAAAGGTCGTGATAGACGCCACAGGACATGATGCAGTCATTTCGACACGTGCTAGAGAGATACTAGGTCTGGAGAATATTGACCCTGCAGAAAGAAGGCACGGCGCAATGAATGTTGATGCAGCTGAAGAAGCTGTTGTAGAGCATACCGAGGAGATCATCCCTGGGCTCGTGATATGCGGGATGGCTGTTGCCACGATACATCGGACGCCCCGCATGGGCCCGATCTTTGGCGGAATGCTTCTTTCAGGGCGAAAGGCAGCCGAGACCGCGGCAAACATAATCAAAGGCACGGTAGTTTTGGAAAAATAAATTCATGGGTTGAATTAGATGGTTCTAGTATACGGGGAGCCCATAAAGCGGTGGAGCTGTGAATTTACAGAATGTCAGGCACTGTGCTGCAAGGCAGGCCGAGAAGTCACAATTCGCGACATCAAAAAGGTCTCTGAAGGAATGGGCTTTGCTCCTGAGGAGTTTCTCGAAAACCTTTCAAGCAAGGGCGGTCTCTTCCACCTCAAAGGCAAAGAGGGCAGATGCATCTTTCTTGCTGATAACTTCTCATGCAGCCTCCACGAAAAAGGCATAAAACCCCTTTTCTGTCAGATGTATCCCTTTAAGTTCGATGGAATCATTTATGCCGATGATCTGGTTTTAAAGGTCAGGCCCACTCATGACTGTCCAACAATAGGAAAGGGTGAGGAACTGACGGAAGACTTTGAAATCGCCATTGAATCAATGGGGAATCGATTCCTGCGGGATATTGAGGATTATATCAGGCTCAAGTCAGAAGGCAAGGACTTGAAAGCGATTTTAGAGCAGGTTTAGGGAATAGAAAATCTTATCTGCTAGAAACTTAATGACTGATGATTATGGAAGAGACTGGCACGCCGCGGGTGAAAAAAGGACTTGCCCAGATGCTGAAGGGCGGGGTGATAATGGATGTGACCACGGCTGATCAGGCCCGAATCGCAGAGGAAGCGGGAGCAGTAAGTGTAATGGCCCTTGAGCGGGTGCCTGCCGATATCAGGGCTCAGGGCGGCGTTGCGCGGATGGCTGATCCACTCAAGATTCAGGAGATCATGGATGCTGTGACCATCCCTGTGATGGCTAAGGTTCGCATTGGACATTTCGTTGAGGCGCAGATTCTTGAGGGTATGGGCGTCGACTATATTGATGAAAGTGAGGTTTTGACTCCGGCCGACGAGTTTAATCATATTGATAAGTGGAAGTTTACGGTGCCCTTTGTCTGTGGCGCGCGGGACCTTGGTGAGGCTCTGCGCAGGATTGCGGAGGGCGCGGCGATGATTAGGACCAAAGGCGAGGCTGGGAGCGGAAATATTGTCGAGGCAGTCCGTCATGTGCGGGCTGTTACAGGCATGATTAAGAGGCTGCAGGGAATGGATGAGGATGAACTTTACACTGCTTCAAAGGAGATCGGAGCTTCCATCGACCTAGTGATGGAGGTTCGTAAGCTCGGCAGGCTTCCGCTTGTGAACTTTGCAGCTGGTGGGATTGCGACTCCGGCGGATGCAGCATTAATGATGCAGATGGGCAGCGACGGCGTGTTTGTCGGCTCAGGAATTTTCAAATCCACTGACCCGGCGGCCAGGGCGAAGTCCATAGTTTTAGCCACCACCCATTTTGATGATGCTAAAACTCTTGCCGAGGTGTCGAAGGGCTTGGGCGAGCCCATGAAGGGAATCGACATTAAGACTTTGAAAGAGGAAGAGCTGCTGCAGACACGGGGAGTTTAGAAAATCCCATCACATAGTGCCTTTTTTTTGGGCGTGGAAAAAATGGGTGTTATAAAAAAATATTATAATTATTATATAAACACCAGTATTTACAAGAAAAGCAGGTATTCTTTTCTGCATAGAATACACGTGATTTTCACTTTTTTATGAACTCTTCTTAAACAGCTTTATATAGCTCCTTTCGCTCAGTTTTTATCTACAGCCATTAATTCTCAAAGGAAGATGATAGTTGGTGTTCTTGCAGTCCAAGGCTCATTTGAAGAGCATATGCATGCCCTACATGGGCTTGTAAAAGAAGTCAAACTAGTTAGAAGTCCCGATGATCTTAAAGGGCTAACAGCACTCGTAATACCTGGTGGTGAGAGCACGACTATTGGTGACTTTCTGGGTAAGCATGGGCTTTCTCAGGCAATCGATTCGGATCTTCCCATTTTTGGCACCTGTGCAGGGCTGATAATCCTTGCGAAAAAGATGGTTGGAAAACAGAAAGAAGGGCAAAGTTTATTAAAAAAGATGGACATTACCGTGGAAAGAAACGCCTATGGGAGGCAGACAGAAAGCTTTGAGGATGAAATTAACCTCCCGTGGGATGATACTCCATTTCCAGGGATTTTCATAAGAGCTCCTAGAATAACAGAATACGCAAAGGATGTTAAGGTACTGGCATGGCATAATAATGTGCCTGTGCTGGTTCAGCAGGAAAAGTATCTTGCCTGCAGCTTTCATCCAGAGCTCACTGATGACTTAAGGATCCACAGGTATTTTATCGATGAAATAGTGAAAACTGATAGATAAAAAACTTGTAAATTGAGAAGATTATTAATTAACTTTAAACTCTTCCCCTTCTCCATCTATAGACTCTATATAGCCTTGATAAATTCGTACCACTTTTGCCTGAGATTTGAATCCCTGGCAGTATCTCCGAAATGTTATGAAGGTTAAGTCTCTGTTTCTTTTTTGAAATTTTTCGCACTGCATCTATGTCTTCGAGAGGTTTTGATTCAAGATACCCATCTTCAACAGCTTTTTTGTAAAGATTTTCTCCAAGCTTTGTTCTCGTCAGAACAGTGGACCACGAACTTGGAGAGCCAACAGAACCAATAGAGACATCCGCAAGTTCAGATGCAAAGTCCAGGCACACATGACATGCGTCTCGGATGTGCTCTTTTACTTCTTTGAGAGGCACTTTTTGAACATTCTCTTTATCTTTCAATGAGATATTCATATACTTTCCCTTGATGTCAATTTTTGTGATGTCCTCAAGATTAAGGTTCAGAGTTCCTATAATTACTTCATCAACCAGCGAGTTAAAATAGCTCTCCATGCAGAAGAGGCCCACGATTACCTTTACCTTTTCCCCTATTATTTTATATTCGCTTGTTTTCTGTATGCTTCGGATACCCTGAATCTGGCAAGGGGTTCCGATAAAGGCAATCCGCTCAAGTTTCTCCTCTGTAACAGCTTTTGCAAGGTTAACAAGACTCGGACAACTGTTATATATGGAACCTGCACCTTCAATTAAATCCTTAAAATTTCTCGCAAGATACCCTTCAGCCTTCCAATTACTTCCCCTAACAGCAATTACGCCATCCACAACATCATTTTCTAAGAGATACTTCAAAAAGGAGGTTGCCACCCCTCCATCCTGACAGACCTCCAACACCTGGGAATCAGAGGATCTCGCTGTATAACCCTCACTATAGTGACCCAGGGTTTCATCATTTCTTATTGCTCCAAAGGTCTTCCATTCAAGCTCTGATTTAACAAGGTCCGATCTTGGGCAGGTTGGGATGCAATTTGGACAGTCAACAGCACATTCTTCGACATGGGCTACCTCATCTCCTTCTTTGATTTTATCGCATAAGGCAATGCAAGCTCCACAGTAAGTACAGAGCCCGTTACGGACAACATCCTTAACAAATTGAAAATCCCATTTTGGATCCAGATGGTCAACATGATTTTTTGACATGATTTTTGATTCCATAACCCTTCTCCGGAGACTATCCAAGAATCCTTTCCATAACTCCTTGCTCTAACTCCTCCACTAGAGGAATACCCGTTACCTTAGAAGCTCTTTCGGTAAGACAAGCCAGATCCTCTCTATCTAATAGGTCAAGTTTAAATTTTCTTGAGCCTGCCATAAGTTGCTGTAATCCATAACCAATTCGGTCTATAAAGTATGTGTATAGCCCTATGGCTCCCGGTGGAAGCTTTTTATAATCCTCGCCAAACTGGTGTTGTAAATCCGTTGACGCAACGAAAAATGTGTCTGGATCATTGCCATAAAGATTCACAAAATCCATTGGGAGATTGCCTTCCTTTGCAAGCTGAGTGTAATAATCACCTTTAAACACTGCTGTTATTGCGGATCTCGCCATTCCAGAGGACTTGACATAAGGCCCTTCACCAAAGTTGCTCAGAGCGATGGACTTAAAGACCTGTGTCTCGTTTATCATGCCACCTGCCATGACTAAATCAGGAACATAACGACCCTGTTTTCTAAGTATTTCAGCACACTTCAATACCTGAACTTCCAAGAACAAGGTCGGTGTTGAGCACTCCTGCATCATAGGCACAGGAGACATACCAGTACCACCGCCCGCACCATCAAAGGTTAATGCATCTATTTTTGCTTCTGAAGCAACCTTCATTGTAAAAGCAACTACCTCGGGTCTATAGGCACCTGTTTTCAAAAAGACCTTCTTGGCACCGTTGTCTCTGAGCCAGGCAATATCTTCGACAAATCCGTTTTCCTGCGGCATACCGACTCGACTGTGACGTTCAAATGTTTTGAAGACACCTTTTTTGAATGCGGCTTGAACCTCTTTATCCTCTGGATCGGGGAGAACAACGTAACCTCTCTTTTTTAGCATGATGGCCTTGTCGAGATCACTTATCCTCACCTCTCCACCTATTGCCTTTGCTCCCTGACCCCATTTTCTTTCTATGATGTTTACCTCTAAATCGTTTATGGCATAAAGATCCACACCAAGCCTCTGGTCCTCTACATTGGTCTGAACGATTATATCGCCATGTTCACCGTCCCAGAACTCTCTATACTTCTCCACTCTATATCTTAGGTCTGGAGATTCCTTAACCTGCCCTTTTTCTATAGTTGATTTAGGATCCATCCCGCAAACGTTCTCCCCGATTGTCATTATGGTCCCGGAAATAGCTGTGCCAACTGCGAGACCGTCCCAGTTATCACTTGCAACCTTGGTTGACCCGAGCCCTGGTACCAGAACAGGCACCTTCAGTTTCACTCCTCCAACTCTAGTGCTAAAGTCAACATTAGGAAAAATTGCCTTGTCAGAGTCAGCCTCGATACCTTTAGCACCTATGACATCTACCATTATTTGAAGGTCTGAAAAATCTAGCACATAATCCTTGTTGGATGCTTGAGTGCTTGTTCCATATTCCTCAGGATTTGGGTAAAGAACTTCTCTTCCCCTAAAAGCAGATTTTCCGATTTCGCAAAGTGTTGTGCATGACTTTATGCATACTGGGCACATTCCACTTGAAAAACTCACGTCCCAAGACCGCGTCTCGGTTCCCGTGGTACTTCTTGCATTTGGATAACTTTCTGGCATTTTTTACCTCCTCTTAAAACATTTTCAACATTATTTTTAACTCTTCAAATCCCCTTTTAACATATAAATATTGTTTATGAACTTTTATGAATTTTTCATAACAGAAGAGGATGAATGAGAATATCTTTGGATAGGTACTTATGAAAAATCCTCCAAGAAAAATGATATTTCCTAAAATGTGAATACTCATTGGAGAAACTGTTTTAAAGTTTAATATCTTTTTCTTTATTTAGTTTTTAATAACTTTTGGAATAAATCATGATAATTTAATACAGGAGTGGTATTATTCAGACATATAAACCGAAATCAATGATCTATGTAACCTTTGCGATTGTACTCTGGAGCACCATCGAAGTCTTATCGAAGTTTATACAATTTCAGGTAACACCCCTTGTTTTGGGTTTTATTAGATTTTTCCTTGGAACTTCAGTTTTACTTGGCGTCTGTTTTTTTTCTGGTAGATTGCATCTTACAAAAGAGGCCTTGAATAAAAAATGGAAAGGCTTTATTATGATAGGGCTGGCCATAAGTATCACCATCAGTTTTTTTCATCATGGGATAACATTGACCCGTGCATCGAGTGCAGCCGTAATCTTCAGTATTAATCCAATCTTTGTAGCCTTTCTAGCATCGTTGAGAGATGAAAGACTGACATTTAATCGTATTTCAGGTCTCGCTCTGGGTTTTCTAGGTGCCGTTTTCATCATAACTGAGACAAAAAATATTCCAGCCCTTTTGTCATCGAAATTTATCAAAGGAAACTTTTTGATGCTAATTTCTTCAGTAACCTGGAGCCTATATACCATTTACGGCAGGGAATATTCAAAAGAATTCGATGCTCTTACAGCAACACTCCTAGGGTTTATACCAGGGACTTTCTTTTTATTTGTCGCCGCTTTCTTTTTAGAGGATTTGACCCTCCTTTTTCGGTTCTCTTTTTTAACTTGGGGAGTTGTCATTTTCCTGGGTGTGGTTGTTATTGGGGCAGGTTACCTATCCTACTTTATAGGATTAAAAGGGGTAGAAGCTTCCAAAGGTATCATACTCTTCTATCTCAAACCTGCTTTGGCTTCTATCTTCGCTTATCTTTTATTAGGCGAAATCTTTACAATGTGGTTAATTGCTGGAATTGCTGTTGTAAGTCTGGGGATAGTTGTTGCTCAGAAATAAAATGATGAAGATTATATATTCTAATATTCATTTTAAGAATGAGTCATGACAATAGATTTTATCGGTAAAGGAATTGAAGATACAAAAAAGGTTGCAGCCCAAAGGAAGGCCTTTACTCTAGTTAAAAAAAGACAAAAAGAAAATATAAGTAAAATAATGGACCTTAAAGGAAAAATAGCAAAACTAAAATCGGCACGAGACCTTTCAGTGGGGGACAAAAAGATTTTAGATCAGGCCATTTGGAACCTAAAGAAAAATGGATTTAAGGTATTTATTGCACAAACAAAGGACGAGGCAATAACTCATATAATAAATGTAATAGGCAAAGAAAAGAAAGTTATAAAGTCAAAATCCAATACAACTAGGGAGATAACCCTAAACGCAATGCTTGAGGCTAAAGGGATTGAGATAATTGAAACCGACATTGGTGATCGGATCATCCAGATTTCACATGAAAATCCATCTCACCCCACAGGCCCTTTATCACATCTAACAATAAAGGATATTTCCAGGTTAGCAAAAAAGCATTATAAAACAAAAGTAAAGCCCGAAGCAGAAAATTTGGTAGAATTAATCAAGAAGGATATTTCTGAACATCTAAAAACGACAAATATAGGGATTACAGGAGCTAATGCAATTTCAGCCGAGGAAGGCGCTGTTTTCCTAGTGCATAATGAGGGGAACATCCGGGAAGTAATGATGAACACGAAAAAACACATAATTATTGCCGGAATAGATAAGATATACCCAAATCTAGAAGAAACCTTAAACATGGGCAAGCTGCAGACATTCTATGCGACAGGTTCATTGATGCCTTCTTTTATGGACATAATTGGCGGCCCCAGCAAAACCGCAGATATTGAAAAAAAGCTCATTAAAGGCCTATATGGACCTGATGAGATTACAGTAATTTTATTAGATAATGGTAGAGACGAAATAATTTTAAAAGGATATAAAGAACTTCTAAACTGTATCGGCTGTGGCTCTTGTCTTCTACATTGTCCTGTTTACAATTTAATGGGAAATAAATTTGGTAAGGAAAATAAATTCGGTGGTCAAGGGGTTGTGTATAATGCTGTATTAAATGGTTCAGGTGATACTGGCTTAAAGTATTGTGTTACTTGTGGCCGTTGTAAAGAGAATTGTCCTTTAAGTATTGATATCACAAAATACATAAAAAAACTTAGAAATGAAAATAGGAACAACGTGGGTTATTTGGAATCACATTTAATTTTCCTAATGTCATCACTTAAGTTTGGAGTTTTTCAAATTTTATCTAGGTTTATGAGGACTAATTGAAAAATACTTTAATTAGACCATTAATCCTATAAAAATTATTTATTTTCACATTTTTATTATGAAAAATTCACATGTTGTCTCAAATAATATTTTATATTAAAAACTTTAGTAAGACTCATGAAATACCTTGAAGGGATGATAATGTATGGTCAATAAAAATAAAGATTCCCAAATAACGAATATATTGGACAGATGCAAAAAGAATAAGATAGAATTTGTAAAGTTCATGTTTACAGATATTCAGGGTATTCTGAAAGGATTTTCTGTTCCGATCTCAGAGCTGGAAACTGGATTTGACGAAGGCATGGGATTTGATTCTTCTTCTATAATGGGATACACCCCCATCCACGAGTCAGACATGATAGCTATGCCTGATTTGAGTACTTTCATGGAGCTACCCTGGAGACCATACGTAGCAAGGGTGATTTGTGACGTCCAAAAACCTGATGGAAAACCCTTTGAAGGCGACCCAAGGTATGTCCTTAAAAGAACTGTAGAAGAAGCCGAAAAGAAAGGCTTTTTAATGAATGTGGGACCCGAGCTCGAGTTCTTCGCCTTTAAATCAATGGATGGAAATCCTGAAACTACAGACATCGGAGGATATTTCGACCTTCTGCCGCTGGACGAGGCAGAAAACCTAAGAAAAGACATAATCCATTACCTAACAAAAATGGACATTAAGGTTGAGTATTCACACCATGAGGTTGCACCTTCACAACACGAGATAGATTTGCGATATACTGACGCCCTAAGTATGGCGGATGTAGCCCAAACTTACAAGTTAATTGTGAAAGCCACTGCTAGACAACATGATCTATATGCGTCATTCATGCCAAAACCTCTCTTCGGAGTGAATGGCTCAGGTATGCATACCCACCAAAGTCTTTTCTATCTAAAGAATGGAAAAAACGCTTTCTACGATAAAATGGATTCATCAGGATGGCACCTTTCGGATGTCGGCAAACAATACATTGCCGGATCCCTGAAATATGCTCGGGAAATAACTGCCGTACTCGCTCAATGGGTTAATTCCTATAAAAGACTTGTTCCAGGTTATGAGGCGCCAGTTTACATTTCATGGGCTCTCAGGAATCGCTCTGCTATGATTAGAGTACCACTTTACAAACCAGGGAAAGAGGGAGCCACGAGGATAGAGTTAAGGGCACCAGATCCAGCCTGTAATCCTTATCTCGCTTTTTCAGCTATGCTTGCAGCCGGACTTGCAGGTATAGAAGAAAAACTATCACTCAGAAAACCAATAGAAAAAGACATCTTTGAGATGAGTAAAACACAAAGGAGAAAAGAAGGGATAAATGATCTACCTGGAAACCTGGGTGAAGCTTTAGATGAGTTTGAAAACTCAAATTTGATGAAGAAAACAATGGGGAGTCATGTATTTGATAATTTTATCAGAATAAAAAGAGCAGAATGGGATGAATACAGAATCCAGGTCCATCAATGGGAAATTGATAAATACTATCAATTGCTGTAAACGTTCCAAATAATCGCTGAACTTTAATTTATCCTTTCTTCAAAAAGTATTTGTCTAAACAATTTTATGAAAAGTTCATATCATATCTTATTTATTCACATAAGTTCTCAAACCACTTTATATATTATATTAAGTTAAATAATCCTTAATTTTAAAAAATGGGGAGAAAATCAAACGGCCTCGAAGGAAGATGAGTATCGGAAAGGTAAACATTGAGGAAATGTGAAAAATGTGCGGCTTAGGCGGAATAATAAATAAAGACGGGAAGAAGGTCGGCGGTAAGGCCATTACAACTATGGGTTGTATGATGGAGGCACGGTATGACGAAAGAGGTGGGGGCTTTGCTGCCTATGGTATTTACCCCGAACATTCAGAACAATACGCCCTACATCTTCTCTTTGATAACGAGGTGGCAAAAGAGACAACAGAAGAATACCTAAAAGGTAGGGTAAATATAGTTAAAGATGAGTGTGTTCCAACAACACATGTTAAAGAGATCCCACAGTTACACGTCCCATGGCGATATTTTGTCGATGTCCCTGAAAACTTCGAAAAGGTAGAGGAAGATTACATTGTTGATACAGTAATGCATGTAAACAATCAATTTCCTGGAGCATTCGTGACCTCGAGCGGGAGGAACATGGGTGTCTTTAAAGCGACGGGGCTCCCACGACATGTGGCCACACTCTTCAATATACAAAAATACAAGGCATATATGTGGACTGTGCACGGCAGATTTCCCACGAACACCCAAGGCTGGTGGGGTGGTGCGCATCCATTTAACATTCTTGACTGGTCGGTTGTCCATAATGGCGAAATAAGCTCTTATGGCACGAATAAGAGATATCTTGAGATGCACGGCTACAAATGCAAGCTCCAGACTGATACAGAAGTGGTGGCATACCTCTTTGACCTCCTTGTGCGTAAGCACGGTCTAACCGAGGAGGTGGCATGCAGTATTATGGCCCCACCCTTTTGGAAACACATTGACCGAAGCGATAAAAAAGAGTATTATGAGGCATTGCGAATGACCTACGCTCCGGCGATGCTCAACGGCCCCTTCGGAATAATTGTTAACAATGCAAATACAATGATTGCCTTCAACGACAGGATTAAGCTGCGCCCTCTTATTGCGGCTGAGACCGATGAAGTGACATACGTTGCTTCTGAAGAAGCGGCGATCAGGGAGATTGAGCCCGATCCAGAGAAGGTGTGGGCGCCGAGGGCAGGGTCCCCGGTTATCGCCAGGCTTAATGAAATGGAGTGGTAAAAAGTTATGGCAGCATTTCCACCCAAATTCGAAGTTGACGTGGACATGGAGCGGTGCACGGGCTGTTTGAAATGCACCCTCGAATGCCCCTTCGGCGTTCATATCTATGATAAGAAGGCCTTTAAGGCGAGTGGGAAGGAAAAAGATGAAAGGAGGCACTTCATCACCCGCGAGCAGGAGAACTGTGTCGCATGCCAGAGGTGTGTTTACACATGCCCGGTTAAANNTTGAGGTGAGACCACCAACCTTTAACCCCCATCCAGTGTGGACAGATGCTGTGAGAAGGGATATCAAGACCCAGGCAGACACTGGCGGTGTTCTCCTTGCGGCTATGGGCAACGAGCAGCCTCATACATCATATTTTGACCGATTGGTAATCGACGCTTGTCAGGTGACAAACCCCTCGATTGACCCCTTGCGTGAGCCTATGGAGCTACGTACGTATCTCGGGAGCAAGCCTGAGAAACTTGAGTTCGAAGACAACGGGACAAAGCTCAAGACAAAGGTTGCCAAGAACCTGAAGCTCGAAACACCGATCATGATCGCCCACATGTCATATGGCGCTATAAGTCTGAATTCACATAAGGCGCTCGCAGCAGCTGCAGCGGAACAAGGCACATTCATGGGCACAGGCGAAGGCGGGCTTCACAAGGACCTATATCACCTTGCAGACAGCGTGATTGTTCAGGTGGCCTCGGGGAGATTTGCGGTACACGAAGAATACCTGAAAACGGGCGCTGCCGTCGAAATAAAGATAGGGCAGGGCGCAAAGCCCGGTATCGGCGGGCATCTACCGGGGCGAAAGATCACCGAGCCCATATCGAAGACAAGGATGATACCTGTAGGTAGCGACGCCCTATCGCCTGCGCCCCATCATGACATTTATTCAATCGAGGATCTTTCAAGGTTGATTTATGCGATAAAGGAGGCCACTCGATATAAGAAACCTGTGTTTGTAAAGATTGCGGCTGTGAACAACTCAGCGCCCATTGCAACTGGGATAATTCGGGCTGGTGCAGATGCTGTGGTCCTCGATGGGTTTACCGCTGGGACCGGGGCTGCGCCGCAGGTGATTAGAAACAACCTTGGCATCCCGATTGAGGCAGCAATAGCGTCGGTGGATCAAAGGCTCCGCGAAGAGGGCATCCGGCACTGGGGCTCGATTATTGCGTCGGGCTCGATTCGCTCTAGCGGTGATGTTGCAAAGATCATCGCTCTCGGCGCAGACGCCGTCTATATTGGTACCGCCTCCCTTGTGGCTTTGGGCTGCACAGTTTGCAAGCAATGCTACACCGGTAAATGTGCATGGGGCATCGCGACACAAGAACCCAAGCTTACGAAGAGACTTGACCCAGAGGAAGGCGCAAAAAAGGTC
>JABAOE010017542.1_pt2 | contig 18538 bp, 16 predicted proteins | sample 7062141 | NCBI WGS metagenome assembly JABAOE01 (sample SAMN14538627, study PRJNA623070) | marine sediment metagenome | biome: marine biome [ENVO:00000428]; feature: marine pelagic biome [ENVO:01000023]; material: deep marine sediment [ENVO:00002113] | place: India: Gulf of Khambhat ... | reverse complement strand
GTAAGCGATCGAACCGCCGCCGGCCCCGATCGTGTCGATGTCGACCATCGGCAGCATGGCGTCGTAATCGCCGATGCGCGTGTCGAGCAGGTGCTTCATGCGCAACTCGCCGCCGGGCGCGACGCCGATGTCCGCCGACGTGCCGCCGACGTCGAGCGTGATCACGCTCGGGTGGCCGACCTGCCGTCCGACCTCGATGCCGGCGATCAGCGCGCCGACCGGCCCCGACAGCAGCAGCGAGGCGGGCCGTTTGCGGGCCTCGGCCACCGGCACGATGCCACCGGCCGACGTCATCAAATTCAGATCCGCACCGAAGCCGTCGTCGGTCAGCGCCGACGCCAGTCGCTCGAGATAGCGCGCCGTCTTCGGGCCCACGTAGGCATTCAGCGCCGTCGTCGAGAAGCGTTCGTACTCGCGGTACAGCGGAATGACGTCATGGCTGACCGACAGATACGCGTCCGGGAACTCCTCGGCGACGATGTCGCGAATCCGACGCTCGTGCGCGGGATTCAGGAACGACATCAGGCAGCAGATCGCGACGGCCTCGACGCCGCCGGCCCTCAGCTCGCGCGCGGCCGCGCGCACCTCGTCTTCGTCGAGCGGGACCTCGACGTCGCCCGACGGCGCCCGGATTCGCTCGGTCACCGGCAGCCGCCAGCGCCGCTTGACGAGGGGCCTCGCTTGCCTGGGTACTTCCTGCGCATGCGAAAAATTGAACGGGCGATCCTTGCGGCCGATGTGCAGCACATCGCGGAAGCCGCGCGTCGTGATCAGCCCGACCTTGGCGCCGTTCCGCTCGAGCAGGATGTTCGTGGCGACCGTCGTGCCGTGCACCAGGAAGTCCAGTGCCTCCGGCGCGCTGCCGGCGAGCTCCAGCAGGGCGCGCAGCCCGGCGAGGCCGGCCTCGGACGGGTCATCCGGCGTGGAGGGGAGCTTGTGGATCACGACCGCGCCGCTGTCGTCGTCGCGGAAGACGAGGTCGGTAAAGGTGCCGCCGATGTCGATACCCACGCGCTGCATCGAGTCGCCTGATCGCTATTTGGTATACCAAAAATACCCGGAAATCGCGATAATGTCCACTTAGGCGGTCGATNNGCCGGGGAGCAAGATCGCGCGGCCGGCCAGGATATGGGACCGCATCGCCGCCTCGGCCCACTCCTCGTCGCCCGCGCGCAGGGCGTCGACGATATTCTCGTGGTGGTGGAAGCTGCGCCACAGGTCGTCGCCGGTGTAGGTCGAGAAAGCCTTGACCAGCACGGGCAAGCCGACGATCTGCTTCAGCGCGGCGGCGAGGCTGCGGTTCCGGGCCATGTCGACGATCTGCCCATGCAGTTCCCGATCGAGTTTCAGATAAGCGCGCCGCACGTCACGCGCGTCGCGATCGAGCACATCACGCATCGTCCGAATCGTCGCATCGAGCGCGGCGAGCGCCTCGGGCGACGCGCGGCGCGCCGCGAGCTTCGCCGCGAAGCTCTCGAGGTGCGCGCCGACCGAGAACAGCTCCGCGGCCTCATCCAGGCGCAACTCGGCCACCTTGCCGCCGCGGCGCGGTTCGATCTGCACGAGGCCCTCTGCTGCGAGCCGATGCAGCGCTTCGCGGACCGGCGTGCGGCTGACTTCGAGGTCGGCGCAGATGTCACGCTCCTTGAGCCGCTCGCCCGGCTGATACTCGCCGGCGAGGATCCGATCCCACAGCGCGCGATACGCTTTTTCGACTGCGACGCTCATGACTGCCTCATTGCGCGGCCTATGACATGGCACATTACATGACCGAGTGAATCTGGTATACCAGACAGCCGATCACGCAGGCAAACCGCAGACAGGCAACCTCTTGGGCACACTGACCCGATCGATCGTCGAATTTCTGAGCGGTCCGGCCCTCGCCGAGCCGCCGGGCCGGGCGCTGTCGATCGCCGCGGACGGCTTCACCGACTGCGTGGCCGTCATCATCGCGGGCGCTCGCGAACCGGTCGTGCGCCGTCTGCTCACCCACGTCGTCGAGCGCGGCGGTGCGCCGGAGAGCCGGCTGCTGTTCGGCTCGCGACGGGCGACTGTCGGACACGCGACGCTGGTCGGCGTCGGCGCGGCGCACGTGCTCGACTTCGACGACTACGCGTTCTCGAATCACGTGTCCGCCCTGCTCGTCCCGGCGATCCTCGCCGAGGCGGAACGCACGCCATGCCGGGGCGCGGACATGCTGCGCGCCTACCTGGCCGGCTTCGAGTCCTGGGGCGCGATCATGAAACGCGAGCCCGACCACCTGCACTCGAAGGGCTGGCACCCGACCGGTGTCTTCGGGCCGATCGGCGTCGCCGCGGCGCTGTCGCGACTGCGCCGACTGACGCCCGAACAAACCGCCAACGCGCTCGGGCTCGCGGCCGCGAGCGGCGGCGGTGTCATGGACAACTTCGGCACCCAGGCGAAACCCTACCAGGGGGCGCGTGCGGCCCAGGCCGGCGTCGCCTGCGTCGAACTGGCGCTCGCCGGACTCGACGCCGGCGCCGATGCGATCGACGGCAGCGGCGGACTGCTCGCCGCGCTGTCGCCGGCGGGCCGCGCGGACCTGGTGTCGCCCGCGGACTGGCTCGGCCGTGACTGGCTGGCGGTGCGCGACGGCCTCAACATCAAACCGCACCCGACGGTCGGCGCCTCGCAGCGCGCGATCGACGCTGCGATCCAGTTGCAGCGCGACCATGCGCCGAACATCGACGCAATCGTGCGAGTCGTCGCGCGGGTCAGTGAGAAACACGCGGCGGTCATGCGCATCCATGCGCCCGGCAATGCGCTCGAGGCGAAGTTCAGCCTCGAGTTCGGCGTCGCGGCCGGGCTGATCGCCGGCAAGGTCGGGCTGGCCGAGGTACGAGACGCGTTCGTCTCGCGCGCCGACGTGCAGGCGTTGATGCGCAAAGTCGTGATCGACATTGGCCCTGACGACGACCCCGACTATCCGGTGGGCGCGAAGACCGACTCGGTGGCGCTCGACCTCGCGGACGGCAGCCACGTCGAGAGCGCGACGGTCGCGCGTTTTCGCGGTCACAGTCAGAACCCGATGAGCCGCGACGAGCTGCGCCGTAAGTTCGACGACTGCGTGGCGCCGGTCGTCGGCGCCGACCTCGCCGCGACCCTGTTCGACAAGCTTCAGAACTGGCGCGACGCGGACGGCGTCGACGCCCTGCCGGTGCTCGACCTTTAGAACTGCGCGAACGCAGACTCCGCGAACCGCGCCGCGCGCAGCAGACCCTCGTCGCCGAAGCGCGGCGCGACGAGCTGGATGCCGACCGGCAGACCGTTGCCGCCGGTGAATCCCGGCACGGTGATCGCCGGCAGGTGCAGCCCGGTCCACAGGCGATTGAACGTCGCCTCGCCGGTCGACTCGAGTCCGCGCGGCGCCTCGCCGGGCACGGCCGGCGTCAGCCACGCGTCGAAGTCGCGCAGCGCAGCGTCGAACCGCGGGCGGCGGGCGGCGAGATAGTCGTATGCCCAGCGCATCCGCTCGCCGTCGATCTTCCGGGCGTTCTCGACCTCGTCGACGAATGCGGACGCCAGCTCATCGCGGCGCGACAGGTACTCGGCGAGATAGGCCGCCCGGCCCTCGCCGTGCATGATCACGTCCTGCGCCTCGTTGAGCCGATCGACGTCGTCCGGCCCGGCCACGTCGTTCACGCTCGCCCCGGCGGCTCGCAGCGCATCCGCCGCGGCGACCAGTGCCGCGCGTGTGTCCGGGCCCGCCGCATCCCAGTACGGCGTTCGATACAGGCCGAAGCTCGGCCGCGGCGTGCCGCGCCCCGGTTCGCGACCGATCCGCAGCGCGCGCGCGACAAGCGCGAGGTCGTCGACCGAGCGCGCCATCCAGGCAACGGTATCGAGGCTCGGCGCGTACGGCCGCAGCCCGTCGGTCGACACGACGCCGTAGGTCGGCTTGATCGCAGCGACGCCGCAGAACGACGCCGGCCGGATCGCCGAACCGCCGGTCTGCGTCGCGAGCGCGACCGGCACCATGCCGGCCGCGACGGCCGCGGCGGAACCGGACGAGGTGCCGCCCGGCGTGCGGGTCGCATCGTGCGGGTTCGTCGTCACCGGAACCCGACCGAGCGATGCAAATTCTACCGTCGAGGTCTTGCCGAGCACGATCGCTCCCTCCGCGCGCAACGCGGCCACGCAGGTGGCGTCGCGCGACGAGCGATGCCCCCGATACAGCGGCGAGTTGTATTCGGTCGGCATACCCGCGGCCTCGAACACGTCCTTGACGCCGAGCGCGACACCGCGCAAGGCGCCGACGCGGCCGCTTGCATCCTGTTTCCCCGCGACCTCCCGCGCGGTGTCCACGTCATGACACGCGAACGCGCCGACCTCATGCTCGCGCGTCTCGAGCGCGGCGATGCACGCCTCGATCGAGGCCGCACTGGTCAGCTCACCCGCAGCAATCGCGCGCACGATGTCGGTCGCCGTCATCACGGGATTGCTTGTGGTCCTTCGCGAAATGCCTTTATGCTAATTGCGACTATCATCGCCCAGCACGCAACAGAATCACAGGCCGTCGAACGCATGGACATCGAGGCGCACGAATTCACGGGCGAACGCACCGCGCAGCTCGCCGAGGAAGTACTGGCGGTCGCAGCGACCGCGCTGACGGCACACGATCATGACCAGCTCAAGCGCCTGCTGCTCGATCACCTCGCATGCTGTTATCGTGGCGCCCACCTGCCGTGGGGCGCGAAGATGCGCGACTGGGCCGCCCTCAACGGCGGCGCCGGTCCCGCGCGCCTGTTCGCCGACCCGATGCGCACCGCGCCGGTCATCGCCGCCTTTGTCAACGCAACCGCGGCCCACGGCCTCGAACTCGATGACACGCATGACGAATCGGTCAGCCATCCCGGCGCCGGCATTTTCGCGACCGCGCTCGCGTTCGCGCAGGCGCGCGGCAAGGGCGGCGGCGAAACGCTCGCGGCGGTCACGGCCGGTTACGAGGTCGTCGGTCGGCTCGGCGCCGCGACGAACGCGGCCGAAGTCATCGAGATGGGCTACCACCCAACGAGCCTGTTCTGCGGCTTCGGCGCGGCGACGGCCGCCGCGAAGCTGCTCGACTTCACGCCGCGCCAGCTGCAGCAGGCGTGGGGGCTGATGCTTTCGATGGCCGGCGGCTCGATGCAATTCAGCCAGGAAGCCGAGGGGACGACGGTCAAGCGCCTGCACGGCGGGCTGGCCGCGCTGCACGGCGCGACGGCGGCCGACCTCGCGGCGCTCGGCATCGCCGGGCCCGAGCAGGCGCTCGACGGGCGCTACGGGCTAACCGCGATTTTCGGTCGCAATCAGGACCTCGGCCGCCTGGTCGCGCCGCATCCCGACGGCCCGGAGATTCATCGCATCAGTTTCAAGCCGTATCCGTGCTGCCGGCTGTTTCATTCCACGCTCGACGCGCTGCAGGAGGCGACCCGCGACTTCGCGATCGGCGGCGACGCGGTCAGGCGCATCACGGTCGGCGGACCGGAGATCATGGTGACGCAACACATGCTGACGCGCCCGACGTCCGAGATGGCCGCGCAATATAGCCTGCCCTACACGCTCGGCGCGGCGTTTTATTTCGGGCCGCGCTCCGTCGACGGCTTCGAGGAGAACGTGCTGGGCGACGCGCGCATCCTGGCGGTCGCCGATCGCGTCGAAGCGGTGGTCGACGACGACATGCAGGCGGCGTTCCCCGAGCATTTCGGCAGCTGGCTCGAACTCGAGACGGTCGACGGCAACGTGAGACGCGCCGATGTGCTGGACAGCTTGGGCACCCCGGCGCGCCCGATGACGCTGGACGCACTTGTGGCGAAGTTCGACGAGCTGACCGCGCCGACCGGCTTCGGCCGTCGCGGCGCCGAGATCGTCGAGCGGCTCGAAGGCTTCGCGGGATCGGATGACGTCGGCGAACTGGTCGGACTGTTCGCCGTGGACCGGGACGGGACATGATGAATGCCGGGCGCCGCACCGACGATCCGGTCGCGCCGGAACAACTGACCGCGGACGTCGGCCGGCTGTTCCAGGTCCTGGACGACGGCGGCATCGGAATCGTCCCGCTCGACGTCGCGTACGCGGTCAACGCGACGAAGGCCGACGCGATCAAGCGCATCTTTGCCGCGAAGAACCGGTCGTACGAAAAGCCGAGCGGTATGTTCGCGAACACGACCATGTGTCGAGAGATTCACGTCATGGAAGACTGGAAGTACGACCTCGTGGATACGCTGATCCGCGAGGAAGGCTTCCCGTTCTCCGTCGTCGCGCCGTTCCGCGCGGACCACGCGTTCTTCGCGAACGTCGAGCCGTTCGTCATCCAGAACTCGACGAAGGTCGGGACGCTCGACATGCTGCTGAACGCGGGGCAGTTTCACGAAGAGATCGCGCGCCAGGCCTGGGAGCGACAGACGCCTGTGTTCGGCTCGTCGGCGAACACGTCGCTGGCCGGCAGCAAATATCGCTACGCGGACATCGAGGCGCCGGTCAAGGTCGCCGCGGCGATCTACTTCGACTACGGCACTTCGAAGTACGCGAACCCCGAGGGCCGGTCGAGCACGATCGTCGACTTTCGGGATTTTTCCGTGATCCGTGTGGGCGTCGTCTTCGAGCGCGTGCAGGCCGGCTTCAAGCGCCACGCGGACATCGACCTGCAGCTCCCCTGACGGCGCGATCGTATACCAAAATCGCTGCAGAACATCAGAATGGTCCAGCGAGGTGGCTTTTCGCGGACGATGGTATACCATGTCGCCTCGTCGTCAAATCCGGGGGGAGTGACCATGCGACCGCACCTTCGACCGCTCGTCTTGCCGCTGGCAGCGCTGCAATTGACTCTGCCGCCCATCGCGACCGCCGCGGAACACGCCACGGTGCTCGACAACATCGTCGTCACGGCGGAGAAACGCGAAACGGACCTGCAGGACACGCCGATCGCGATCTCCGCCTACCAGGGCGACTACATGCGCGAACTCGAGCTCAACGAGATCCAGGACGTGATCCTGCAGTCGCCGGGCACCGCGTTCAGTCGCGCCGGAGGCGAAGGTCAGATTTATATTCGCGGCGTCGGCACGAACCTGTTCGGCATCGGCCAGGATGCGAACGTTGCGGTGCATCAGGACGGCGTGTACCTGAGCCGGGCGCAGATGGCGTTGAACCAGTTCCTCGACGTCGAACGCGTCGAAATCCTGCGCGGCCCGCAAGGCACGCTATACGGGCGGAACGCGACGGCGGGCGTCGTGAATATCATCTCCAACCGTCCGACGCCCGAACTGGAAGGATACGCGTCGGCCTACGCCGGCAACTTCGACCGCTTCGATCTCCAGGGCGCGATCGGTGGACCGATCGTCAATAACATCGGCTTCCGACTCGCGGGCCGGTGGATGGACGACGACGGTTTCACCGATGACCTCGAGCCGGCCGGCGGCGACGTCATCGACGACAACGGCTTCTGGGCCACGCGCGGCATTCTGAGTTACGCGCCGTCGGACCGGTTCGACGCGGACCTGATCCTCGAGTACAGCGAGACCGACAATAACAACCGGAGCGTGCGCCGGCGCGATGACCTGCATACGTCACAGGCGAGCGTCTGCGCGGACTGCCCGGCGCTGCCGAACGCCGCTTTCGATGAGACGCGCAACGAAATGCCGACGTTCCTCAAGCAGGAGAATCTCGGGCTCAACCTGACATTCAACTGGGCGATCACGGACAACATCGTGCTGACGTCGATCACGGGTTACCGCGAATTCGAGGACGACTTCAGCTTCAATACGGACGGCGTCGAAATCTTCGTGACCGAGACGCAGTTCAAGCGCGACGTGGACCAGGTGTCGCAGGAACTCCGGCTGGCCTCCGAGGGACTGGACCGGTGGCAATGGCTCGTCGGCGTATACCTGCTGAACGAGGACAAGAAAGAGGCGCTCGGCCTGCCGAGCATCAATTTCGGCGGGTCTTTCAATATCTTCGCGACCAACGAGGCGGACAGCTGGGCGGCGTTCGGCGAGCTCTCGTATAACGTGAACGATAGCCTGAAGCTCACGGCCGGCCTGCGCTACAACGACGAAGAGAAGGACGACGCCGTCGTGCGCGGCGTCAACGGCGGCGACTTCGACGGCCTGCGTAGCGACGACCCAACGAGCTGTGCGTTCTTCTGCGGCTCGCGCGAGACGAAAGACTCCTGGGACGACTGGGCGCCGAAGTTCGGCATCGATTACCGCATCGACGACAACACGCTGCTGTACGGCTCGATCACGAACGGCTTCAAGTCCGGCGGCACGAACTCGCTCGACCTGAACCCGTCATTCGACCCCGAGGAAATCTGGAGCTACGAGATCGGCTACAAGGCGGACATGTGGGACGATCGCCTGCGCCTGAACCTGGCGGCGTTCTATTACGACTACAGCGACCTGCAGGTATCGACGTTCTCCCAGGGGACCACGCTGATCGAGAACGCGGCATCGGCCGAAGGCCTCGGTTTCGAGCTGGACTCGTCTTTGTTGATCACGGAAGGGCTGGTCTGGAACGTCGGCCTGTCGCTGCTCAACACGGAGTACAAGGACTTCGTGACGACCTTCGGCAGCGAGGTCGTCGACGTGTCCGGCAACACGCTGATCAACGCGCCGGAGGCCAAGCTGATCACCGACCTGACGTACGACTGGCAGCTGTTCGGCAACACGGCATTCGTGTTCGGCCAGGTCGCCTACCAGGACGACGTCTTCTTTTCGCAGTTCAACGAAGATGTCGTCGGCCAGAGCTCATACGTGCTCGTCAACCTGCGTGGCGGCTACCGCTTCGGCGCCGACGAGAACTGGGAGCTCGCGGTGCTCGTGAAGAACGCCTTCGACGAGGAGTATTTCCAGAACGGCGTGCGCTTCACGTCGCTGAGCGATAGCGGCACCGATCCGGAGCGCATCGGCGCGGCGCTGGGCTACCCGGGCGAGGGCCGCAGCTACGGGTTGCAGCTCAGATTCAGTTTCGACTAGTCGCCGACGCCGGAGGCCAGCGCCGATAATGCCCGCGGCGTGCGCGGCATCCGGCGCATCAGCGGCGTCAGGACGGCACCGCCGACGATGACCGCGGCAGTGATGACGCCGAACTGAAGCCACGTCGTCGGCGTGCCGCGCGCGGCGTTGACGATTGCGAGCGGCCAGGCGAGATAGCCGAGGCCGAACATGAGCGCGGCCCAGCCGTGCAGCCACTGCGAGCCATGCCGGATCAGCGTCATGATCAGGTATGCGCCGCAGGCGTTGAGGACGATGAACAGGAACGCGGCCGGATCGCGCGTCATGAGAAACAGGGCGACGGTCGCGAGCAGCGTCACGACGCCGCTGACGGAGCGGTGCCCTTCGATGGTCCTGATGTAGAACGCCGGGTACACGACGGCGAGCACGATCGTCGCGAGGCCCAGCCAGTTCAGGCCGACGAAGCCGATCGTGTAGAGGGAGAACGCCAGCGTCAGGCCCGCATTGAACACGAGATCCGCGCCGCTGCGGGTCGACTCGGTCAGGTACCAGCGATCGGCGGCATTCTGGGCTACCTCGAACGCGGTCGAGCCGATGTAGACGGCCGAGGCGATCATCACGAGCGTCGGGCTCGCCAGCGCCGTCGGCAGCGCGTCGGCATACGCGCCGACCGCCCAGATCATCACGAGCGGCGTCGCCAGCACCCACAGGTGAGTGACGATGAGCCAGACCGCGATGCCGCCCGGCACATCGAACTCCTCGCGCAGTTGCCGCAGGAACCGCTCTGCCATCATGGTGTGCGGCGAACGAACGTGGACAGCGCCAGCAGCACGGCGAGCATGGAAAGCGTCACCGCGGCGCCCGCGACGGCCGGTGTCGAAGCCTGCTTGCTGAAAATGCCGAATGCGGCCCAGGCGATCACGAGCACATAGACGGGATCACGACGCAGCGACACGACGGTCGCGCCAATGGCTCCGGCGACGGCCAGCTTGGTCCAGGTCCACTGAATCGCCGTCAGGCCGAGATCGTCCCAGCCCCAACCGACCTGCAGGGCGCTGATATTCGCGATCGTTGCGACCGTGATCCAGCCGGTGTAGAGACTGAATGGGAACGCGACCAGGATCCGCTCCACGGGGCTCGCGGTCAACCGCTGCTCGCCCAGCTCGCGGTAGATGACGATCAGGGTGATCAGAATGGCGACCATCAGCACGAGCGACAGGAGCAGCTGATCGTAGTGCCACGCGAAGATCCACGCGGCATTGGCCACGCAATTCAGCTTGAAGGGCAAGCCGATGCGCGCCAGCACCGCATTGTTGCGTTGCGCCGGCAGGCTTTGGTAGACCACGAAGGCCAGCAGGCTGGCGTAGATGAGGCCCCAGATTGCGAAGGTGAAGCCCGCCGGCGTGAAGAGCGACGCGTATTTCGCTGAAATCTCGCCGGTGGTCTGGCCACCGAGCGGCACCCCATTGGCCATCGCGTTCACGGCGATGACGATGACGAACGCGGCGATATTGCCGCCCCAGTCGCTTGCGGATCTCATGCCAGCTGCCTCCCCGGTTGGGTCCTGCTCCCACGTTACACGAAACCCGTTGGCACGTCAGCGACCATCGCGATGCCGAACGACTTGCAGTAGACTTTACTGGCGGGGCGCAGCGCGGTGTGCAGTGCGCGCGCAGGTTTGTTTTCCTGTGACATGGCCCAAGGGGAGTGAACAATGCCTAACGAACTGGATCCCCGGCCGAACCAGTGGTACGCGCACCTGGACAAAGGTCAACATTTTCTCGTCGTCGGCATCGATGAGGATGCGGACACCATAGAGGTCCAGCACTTCGATGGCGACGTCGAGGAATTTTCCAGGGATGACTGGCGCGAGCTCGACATCGCGCTCAGCGAAGAGCCGGAGAACTGGGCCGGTCCGTTCGATATCGCGGAGCGGGACGATCTCGGCACCGGCGTCACCGACACGCAGCCCGAGGACTGGGCCGAACCCGAGCAGGAATTTCCCCTGGCCCGCCAGGCGTGGCTGAGCAGCGAGTCCGGAGCGCCCGGCGATGACTACGGCGAGGGCTACATGGAGGAGGAACCCCTCGAGTGATCCCGGGGGACTGACCATGGTCGACCACACCCTCGTCAAGCGGCGCGACGGAAAGCTCCAGGAGAGATTCAGCGACGCATGGATCGCGGAGTATTCAGAGCATCCGAGCACCGGACTGTGGGAGGTCGAAATCTTCAGGCAAGACGTCTGCGAGTGGCACGCGCTCGACTTCGAATCCCTCGAGGAGGCCCGCCTCGCAGCGCAAGGCTTCTACGACCAGGTCTGAACCCCGCCCGCCGGGAACGGGGTCAGACCCCGACGCGGCAAGAGGAGAACAAGATGGCTCGACTGGCAGGCAAGGTCGCGCTGATCACCGGTGCGACCGGGGGCATCGGCGCCGCAACCGCTCGTGCATTCTTGCGCGAGGGCGCGAACGTCATGCTCGTCGGGCGCTTAAAGGACAAGCTCGAGCAGCTCGGTGAGGAACTCGGACACGCCGACCCCGTCGCTGCCTTCGCGACCGACGCGGCGGACGAGGCCGGCGTGCGCGACAGCGTCGACGCGATCGCGCCGGGCATGATCGACAATCGCATGCCGCATTCGATCGCCGACCAGATCGAGACCGGTAACGCAGACGGCGTTCTGGAGGGCCTGATATCGCTGATTCCGATGCGGCGCCTGGGCCGCAGCGAGGAGATCGCGGAGCTTGCGGTATTTTTCGGCAGCGACGAATCTTCCTATTGCACGGGCTCGGTGCACTTGATGGACGGTGGTTTCGTGGCCGCCTGAACCGTGGTGATTCCTTCGCGCCGCCTCGCCGGGCCGCTGTTCTCCATCACCATGATCCTGATCGCCGGCTGTGTTCCGTCGCCGGAACACGCTGTTCCGGTCTCCTCCGGCACGCAATTTGCCGTGACGGGCAATGCGGAAGCACTGTACTTCGACATGCAGGGCATTCTCTGGCGGTTGCCGCCCGCCGGCGGCGACGCCGTCGCGCTGACCGAGGCCGGCGATGATCTTCGTGGGGTGCAACTCAGCCCGGACGGGCAGTGGCTGGCGGCGCAGAGTTTCGCGACGGGGGCGTGGGACATCGTCGTCATGCACAGCGACGGGAGCGCGTACCGTAATCTGACCGCCGGCCCCCACGACGATCGCGAGCCCGCCTGGTCTGACGACGGAACGTCACTGCTGTTCACCTCAGACCGCGCCGGCAACGACGACATCTGGTCCCTCGACATCGCGAGCGGGGCACTCAGCCAGCTCACGACCGATGCCGCCGACGACTATGCACCCGCGGCGATGGGCGACGCCGTCTTGTTCGTATCGAACCGCGGCGGCAAGCCGGGGCTATATCGTCGCAGCGCCGGCGATGAACCCAAGTTGCTCGGCCGGGCCCCCGCCGGACCGCTGCACGCGCCGCGCGCCAGCCCGGACGGCCGATCCGTCGCCTTCGTGCGGGCCGCCCGGCGTAGCGCGTTTCCGGCGGTCGCCGAGAACGAGCTGGTCGTGTTGGACGTCGAATCGGGTGAGGCGCGCACGTTGTCGGGTGCGGGCCGCGACGTGTTCCCCATGCCACCCGCATGGCTGGACGACGCCACGCTACTCGCGACGGCCGACGGCGGAATTCAGCGGATCGACATCGGGACGGGCGAGCGCACCACCCTGCCGTTCACCGCCCGCCTGCCCCTGATCCGCAGCGCATTCACGCCGAGCACACCGCTTGCGTTCTCGGCGGCTGCGCGACCCGCGCTGGGCATCGTCGACCCGATCATGCTTCACGACGACGACATCGTGTTCACCGCGCTCGGCGACCTGTGGCGACTCGATGCGAAGGGCGGACTCGGGCAGCTCACCGACGACGCATTCGTCGAGCGTGATGTCTCGGCGTCCCCGGACGGCACGCAGCTCGCCTTCATCTCGGATCGCGGCGGCGATATGCAGATCTGGCTGCACGATCTCGCGACCGGCGCCGCGCGCCAGCTGACCGAGCGGTCCAACGGGCCCCGTTACCCGACATTCGCGCCGGACGGCTCGCAGCTGGCGTACCAGGAGGTGGGGCCGCGCGGCACGCAGGACTTCACCGTGCGGGTGCTGGACCTCGCGAGCGGGAAGTCGCGCCGACTCCGCAGCAGCCCCGAGATCTGGCCGGGCCGCATGAGCTACAGCGCCGATGGCACGCACCTCACCGTGGCCGAACTACACCGGACGTCCGGCCGCGCGACCGACGGGCGCAACCGGCTCGTCCGTCTCGATGTCGCCGCGGACACCGCGACGCCGATCGAGTTGCCGGGCGGCATCACGCCGGATTTCGGCCCGGTCTCGGCACCGGACGGTCAACAACTCGCGCTGGTCATCGACGGCGCGCTGTGGCGCATCCCGGTGACCCCGGACGGGCGCCCGGCTGGCCCTCCCGTCATGGGGCTCGACGCACTCGTGGAGTCACCCGCCTTCAGCCGCGACGGCCGGCGCATCGCGGTGCTGACGACCCGCGGACTCGAGCTCGTCGACCTCGGCACGGGGGAACGCACCGACCGCAACCCGGCCCTGACCTGGCAGCCCGCCGTCGGCGCGGGCCGGCAACTCATTCATGCGGGCCGCCTGTGGGACGGCGGTGGCGACGACTACCGCCGCGATGTCGATATCACGATCGAGGCCGGCCGCGTCGTCAGCGTCCGGCCGCATGCCGCGCACCCGGACGACCTCACGGTGATCGATGCCGGCAGGCGCACCGTGGTGCCGGGGCTCATCGATCATCACGTCCACTTCGAGGCGCACGAGGGCGAGCGGGTCGGCCGCTCGCTACTCGCGTTCGGCGTCACCACCGCCGTCGAGCCCGGCGGCCTGCCCTATGAATCGCGCGAGNNCCGGCGGCCTGCCCTATGAATCGCGCGAGCACATGGAAAGCTGGCTGAGCGGCCGGCGCCCGGGCCCGCGGCTGGTGTTCGCCGGCCCGCAGCTCGACGGCGCGCGGCGCACGTACTATTTCGCGTCACACGTTACGAGCGAGCAGCGGCTGCAGCGGGAGCTCGAGCGCGGCGAGCGCCTGGGATACGGGTTATTGAAAACCTACCGCCGCATGAGGCCCGAGCTGCAGGCGCGCACGGTGGCGCTCGGACATGCGCGCGGGTGGCCGGTGACGGCGCACGCCGGCCTGCGCAATCTCGGTTTCGGTGGGGACCGCACCGAACACCTGCGCGGGTCGAGCCGGACGATGAGCTCGGCCAAGCAGTCCGACCTGCTGGCAAGTTATGAGGACATGCTCGCGATCTACTCGTTGCCGCAGGCGACGGTCACGCCGACCCTGGTGAACCAGGGCGCATTCTTCGACTTCGCCCTGCGCTTCCCGGAGTACGCCGAGGCGCCGCAATACCGGGCGCTGTATCCTGCGGCGTACCGACGGACCCTGGCGACCTTCGCGCGCGTGGTTTCCCGGAACATCGACCTGATTCGCGCCGGGCTCGGCAATGCGGGCGCGACGCTGAGCGAGCTCGACTCGCGCGCCGCCACGATCGTCGCCGGCACCGACTCGCCGATCTTCCCGCATGGGCTCGCACTGATCATCGAATTGCAGGCCTACGTCGATGCGGGACTGACGCCGGCGGCGGCGCTGCGCACCGCGACGTGGAATGCGGCGCGGGCGGCAGGGGCGACCGACCTGGTCGGCAGGGTCGCGGCCGGCTTTCTGGCCGACCTGGTCATAGTCGACGGTGACCCGCTCGCGCGCATGACGGATCTCCTGAATATCGAGGGCGTGATGCTGAACGGGCGTTATCTCCGGATCGAGGATCTGACCACCGAGTGAAACTCGCGCGGGCAAAAGCCGGTCTGCTGGCCGGGCGACGACAATTGTCAGCGCCAGAGTGGACCAGTTGATGAGCAAATGCAGCGCGATACGCGTCGCGTAACGAATTCGGGCCGGTTGAACTGCGTAAAGCAGCTACTGACCTATGGTAAACGTNNCCTTGATCCCACACGAATCCGCTTGCCGTCACGCCAGTCGTGGTCGCCGTGTACCCGCCGAGTGCCGTGCCGCCCTGGCCCTTCCTGTTGGGCGACCGGGTGTTCCAAGTGGCTTCCGCAACACCGTTGCCGTCACTCGGTCCGGTCGTCAGCTCGGCCGATTCGGGTCCGCTGATCGCCACCGTCACGGTGGCATTCGGAACCGGGGCGCCGCCTGCATCCTGGACGGTTGCCCGTATCACGATGCCATCGCCCTGAACGAAGTCACTCGTAAGCACGAAAGTCATGGTCTGATTCTTGCCTTTACCTTCCGTGACCCACTTGCCCGTCGGCATCGGATCTATCACGACCACCGGCACCTCCTGCCCGGGCTGGGTCGGGATCGCGCAGAGGATATTACTGAAACCCGACTCGCACGCGGCACTGTAGGAAGTCGCCTTGTAGCAGTACTGCTGGCCGTTGGTCAGACCCGTGTCCGTGTAACTGGTGCAGGCTGCCATGGAATCTGACGGGCACAGCAAATCTGCAACGAACTGCGCCTTGCCGGCCTGATCGTAGTACAGCCTGAAGCCGACGATATCCGGCTCATCCAGGATTTCCTGCCAATTCACGGACACCTCTTTGTCGCCCGGATTGGCAGCAAGTAAGGTCGGCGTCGTCGAATCGCATTCACCCGGCGGCGTCCCCCAGGTCGCCGATGCCATCACATAGGGCTCAGCCATGCCGGTATTCAGCCATGCGTCCAGGATGTTGATGCCCTCCTCGCCGAGGAACGCGTTGCCGCCCTGGTTGGGATCGGAACCGTTATTGGCCAGGTACAGGAACTGGATGTACTCCCAGCTCGTCGGCTGGTACATCAGATTCAACTCGGCAGACTGAGCGCCGGCTGGTGGGTTCAGCGCAACCTCGTCGAAGTAGTCATAAGTACCCCCGGGTGTGCCGCCATACTGGTCCGCCGGCACCGGCAGGGCATTCCGAATCCGCGCCAGGTCGTAGCTCATCCCGTACGGCGGGATCCGGTTGTCCTTGACCACCGTGTTGTTGAGGACGAAGTGGAAGGTCTCGTGATACTCGCCCGGGTTGAGGGCCGCGACGTCGGCGACGGTGTGCGTGACCACCCCGGTCACGCGATCGTACGCGACCGGCACGGCGCCGTAGCTCGGCGACACCGCGAGCAGCTTGTTGGCCCACGCCTGCGTGATCGCACCGTGCGCCTCGTAGACCTTCGTGTTCGGGTCGTTCAAATCGAGCAGCGTATCGACCGTGTCGTTCACGGCGTCACCCGTGATGTCGTAACTCAGTTGCAGCGGGCCGTATGCGCCGTCTTCGCGAATCGTCCCGCCGCCGCCATCCTTCCACACGATGTTCAGCCACATGCGCCGGCCCTCGGGATAGCCCGAGATCAGCTTGTGACCCGTCAGATTCACGATCCGCAGCGTATTGCCGGTGACCGACAGCGAGGCGGCGTTTTCGAGATTGGCTTGGGCGCGCGTGACGCCGGCATTCATTCCGGAAATCTCGTCGCTGCTCAGGCTCCCGCCGAGCAACAGCGTGTCCTGCCCGTCCATGTACTGCATGACCTGTGGCATCCAGTAGTTGCCGCCGGTCAGGTCGTGCATCGGCTGGTCGGGACGCTCCCGCGCGTTGTTCTTGTTGCAGCCGAATGCCGTCGTCGCCGGCATGTGGCACGTCTGGCAACTGAAGTAGCGCGGCGCGTTATCTTCGTAGTTGCCGCCGGTGCCGGCGCCAAGCGCCGCGGCGCGCGCGGCCTGGATCGCGCCGTCCTGCAGATCCGCGGGCAGCGTCAGATAATCGGAGACCAGTGTCTGCGACAAAAGGCTCGCCTTGTACTCGCTGTACGTGCGCTCGACGACGCCGTATTTATAAGGCGGGTTGTTGAACGCGGCCTTGTCCTCGATGTTGCGCCGGTTCGACGGCGTGTCGAGCTCGCCGTCGAAGGTGCCAGGATCCAGAGGCTGCTGCGCGCCGTTGTTCGGTGCGAGGTCGCCGACCACGGGGTTGGACACGTCGTGGCAGGAACCGCAGAAGTCCACCGAGCGATGGTACAGCGACTGTTCCCACTGATGCCTCGGTACGGCGTCGCCATAGGGGCCGAGCTTCGTGCTCCCATCGAACAACGACAACTGGCCGCTGCCGTAATGACCTTCCGCCGGGCTGCCGCCGTCGTTGGCGACGAACGGCGGAAACTGCGCGCCGAGATGTTCCGAATTATCGGGGTTGGTCATCTTGTGGCAGACGTCGCAACCGACGCCGTCGGCGGCGTCGGCGTTCGTCAGCGTCGACCCGTCGGTCGGTGTCGAACGGCCGGCCTGCCAGCCGACCATCGTGTGGCAGCGGATGCACAGGTCGCCGGCCCCGTCGAAGTCCTGCTCCGCGATCGCGAGCGTCGCCCAGAAGATCGGATCGCGCCCGGCGTGAGCCATCATGCTGCCGCGCCAGTCCTGCTGGATCGTGACGATCGGGTTGTTGTCCTGGTGGCAGTTTTCGCACCGGTCGGACGTTTCGAGATTGCCGACTTCGCCCGGCTGGGAGCCCGGCATCTGCGCCTCCATCGGCACCGTTGTGGCTGCCCTCGCGGGCGTCCACAGGCTGAGGCAAATAGCGACCACCAGCGCGAGGCGCGCCCCCGGCGCATGCCGGCGGCGCACGAACAGCCGTGAGCAGAGAAGCCGCGGCACATAGCCCTTCACAATGACTTCCCCTTAAGCATTTTTTTCAGCCTGTGTGATACCGGGAAGCACCGCAATACGTAGATTACGCAGCCAAGTGCATCACGGCCCCGGGGTCCTCCCTTGGCGCGCCAGAGTCGGCCGGCGGCACAACCAAATGCCAACGTGGCCCGGCGAGCGGTTAGAATCAGCTCGTCGTCCTACAGTTGAGAATGCGCCCGTGCCGCTGACGTTAACCGCCAACGAGGCCCGCGTGATCGGCTGCCTGATGGAGAAGTCGGTCGTCACGCCGGACCAGTACCCGTTGACGCTCAATTCCCTGACCAATGCCTGCAATCAGAAGTCCAGCCGCGACCCCGTCATGTCCCTGGACAAAGGGGTCGTGCAGCGCACCGCCTACGACCTCAGAGACAAGCACCTCGTGCGCGTGGAGGAAAATTTCAGGACCGGCGTGGAGAAATACCTGCAGCGATTCTGCAACACGCGGCTCGCCGACTATCAGTTCGACCCGGCCCAGTTCGCCATCGTCTGCCTGCTGTTGCTGCGCGGTGCGCAGACACCCGGGGAGCTGCGGGCGCGCAGCGGGCGCCTGCATGCCTTCGCCGACAACGCTGCCGTGGCGGATACCCTGACGACTCTCGTCGAGTGGCAGGGCAATCCGCTGGTGGTGAAGCTGCCGCGCACGCCCGGGCGCAGGGATTCGGAGTACATGCACCTGTTTTGCGGTCCTGTCGATGTCGCCTCGCGCCCGGCTCCCGCCAGGGCCGCGACGGAGCGCGCCAGTCCCAGGATCGGCGGTCTGAGCGAGCTGGAGCAGCGGGTCAGCAGGCTCGAAGCCGAGGTCGCCGAACTCAAGGACCAACTTCGACGTAGTCGCTCGATGGGGGTCTGACCCCGATGAC
>JABAOE010003363.1_pt1 | contig 18572 bp, 18 predicted proteins | sample 7062141 | NCBI WGS metagenome assembly JABAOE01 (sample SAMN14538627, study PRJNA623070) | marine sediment metagenome | biome: marine biome [ENVO:00000428]; feature: marine pelagic biome [ENVO:01000023]; material: deep marine sediment [ENVO:00002113] | place: India: Gulf of Khambhat ... | reverse complement strand
TGTCCGGGTGACAGTCCGTGGATCGGTTCCGCCACCCGACGCCCTGCACGACGTTGTCGACCTCGCCGCTGTCGAGGTCGATGCGGGCGACGAGGTTGCCGGCGAAACCGACGCTGAAGTTGTCGGTGACGTTGTCGCCGGTTGGGACTCTCCACACGGCGCTCAGCACCCGCGGCGTGTCGTCACGCCTCAGAACGACGATTCGCGCGCTGGTCAGCCGGTCACCGCAGCGCGCGGCGACCTCGTCATGCGTCGACAGCAACTCCTGGAGAAGGTAACCGCGAGCGCCGTGGGCCCGCAGGTCCGCGAGCATGTCGGCCCCGTCCGCCGGGCTGCGCAAGGCGCGCGCGAGTCGTCCATGGGCTCCGCGGATCGGTTTGGCGAACAGCGGATACGCAGACGCATCGGTCAGAAACTCGGTGGCCGCCACCAAGTCATGCAGCTCGACCGCCCCCGACAGGCTGCGGCCGTCGGGATGATACACCGCGGCGACTCGGGGCAGCGGCGCCGCGTGCGCGCGCATGAACTGGTTGAATGTCAACTTGTCGTTCGCAACTTCGCGTGCGGGACCGCGGTTCAGCTTTCGGTCGATCGCGATCTCGCGACGCCAACCGATGAACCGCCGCTTCTCCGCCATGGCGTAATGAGGCAAAAACGCCTGAAAGAAGTAATACTCCCAGGGGTCGAGGCGGCCGCGGCTCCAGCGCAGCAGCGTCGCCTGCCATAGCTGGCGCCACAAGCCGATGCCGAATGCTCGCTTCGTGCGGATCGCCTCAGCGATGAGTGCCGGAACCTCCATGGCGCGATGTTACGGTATGCCGGGCGCGCCCAGCCGGCGCTCGCAGGCCGCTGCGCGAGACTGCCGGCCCACGTCGCACCCGACCGCTGCTCGAACCCTAATCGGACGGCGTGTACCAGATCGGCGACGTGTAGGCGCGCTCCTGCGTCATCATCGGCACGCCGTCCGCAAACTTCACCTTGTAGAACGCCGCCTCGTATGCCGTCCACCGCGGCGTCGGAATCTCGAGGACGCGCGCGTAGTAGACGGCGCGACGCTGCGGGTCGAAGTCGGGATCGGTCCAGACGCCGATCAGCTCCGGCGCGCCGATGGTGTTCGTCCAGGTCGCGTTGGCGACGTCGACCGTGTTGCCGACCGGCGGCAGCTTGCCGTCGCTGCCCGGGCGGCGATCGCCGGACCAGACCGCGTCGTAGACTTTCTCCTGCCACTTGTTGTCCTCGTCGAGCCAGCCCTTGACGATCTGGATACGATCGAGGTTGCCGGAGTACGGATCCTTCAGCGCCGCCACGAGGAACGTCGGCGCCTTGCTCTTGTCATCGTCTTGGGGCGCGGCCGGCAGGTCGCCGCCCATTGGCACGCCCTTCATATAGCCGGCATTGGCCGGCAGGCGGTTCTGCGCGTCCGCCGCGTCGAAGTCCCAGCCGCCGAAGAAGCGCACCAGCATGCGCGGCCCGGTCGTGGCGTAGGTCTCCTTGCGCATCATCGCGTCGAACAGCGCCTCGCGCGTGTTCTCGGTCGCCCAGACCGCGGCCAGTCCCGACGCGACCATCGACCACCCGGCGTACTCGAGGTCCCCCATCTTCGCCATGGGGTGCTTGTAGCGCTCCGGCCCGGGTTCGGAACCGGAGTGCTTGCCGAAGAAGTTGTCCTCGCCNNATCTGGCCGAACTTGTACGGGTTCGTGCCGTAGCGTTCCTCCAGCATCAGCCCGATGCCGAGCGCCGAGCGCGCATACTCATACTCCAGCATGTCGTCCTCTTTCAGCGCGCTGAGATCCAGGTTGCCCTGGTCCCAGGTCTCGTANNTCGCCGTCGCCCTTGATCTGCGTGACCTCGTAGAGCGGCTCCCACTTCGCGCGCGTGCGCGCGTAGCTCTTGCTGATGCGGCGGCCGGTGAACGAGTCGACGAGCGGGAACATGATGCCGTTGCTCAGATTGCCGTTGTGCGCGATGGCCAGCACGTCGCCGCCGGTCTTGTCCTCGTAGGACTGCAGCCACTTCCACAGGTCCACCGGGTTGTCGCTGCCGTACGGCGCGATCGTCGTATACGGTTCCATCATGCTCGCCTTGGCGCCGCCGTCGCGATAGACGACGACGCGGTGCAGGTTGTAGCCCTTCGTCGTGGACGTCCACTCGTAGCCGATGAACGCGGTGAACTCGCCCGGATCGTTGAATTCCTCGGCCGCTTCGATCGCTTCGTCCCAGGCGGAGCGGTAGACCGCGGTACCGGGCTTGGACCACAGCGCCTCCGGGAACGTGCCGTCCGTGAAGCCGGTGATGGCCTCGACCGCGACCTGCACGGCGGTTTGGCCACCCTGCTGGATCATGTCGTACCAGCGCTTACCGGTCGGATCCGCCAGGTATTCCGGGTTGCCTTCCAGCAGGTTCGGGAAGAAACCCATGTTGTCCGAGTGATCGGCGACCACGAGAAAATCCAGCGGCCGTGACAGCTTGGCCTGGTGGCCGGTCGACGTCGTCACCTCCTCGCCGCGGGCGAACCGGTACGCATCCTTGGGCAGCAGCCGCGCGCCGAAGGAGCCGGCATCGAAGGACATGCCCGTGTGCAGATGGGTATCGCCCCAGTACACGCTCGTCGGGAAATTCCGACCGGCATAGGGCGAGTAATGCTTCTGCGCGCGGAAACTGTCCTTGACGTTGTCGGACGGCGGCGGGAGCTGCGCGAGGGCGGCGCTCGCGCCCGTGATGGCGAATACGATCGCGGTCAGGCTGGCCCGTCGGCCCTGGCATAGTCTCATCGCAGATTCCTCCCGTGCGGCGCCGACCGGGAGCCGCGGCGCCGTGTTTCGTTGTGATTGGAATTCAGGGATTCTCTGCGACGGCGTGCGGTGCATCAAGTCCCGGAGCCAGATCGCCCGAATCGTCGACCTCGGCGGCGTCGTACCCGTGTAAAATCGCGGGCCGGATCACCGCACGCCTGAGTGTCGGCAACGCCCTTCATTCAGAATGAGAATCAGCCATGCTGACCGAAAACTCGACAAATCTGTATCGTTTCCTGCGCCCGCACTGGCGCGCAATACCGGCGGTGCTGGCCATCCTGGTCACGGTGGAGTTCGTCAACGACTACGTGCGCCTGGATCGACCCGTGTTCTCGCTGAGCGCCGTGGGTCTGCTCGTCACCGCGCTGTCCGTCTTCCTGGTGTTCCGGATCAACGAGGGGTACGGGCGCTGGTGGGAGGCCCGGACGCTGTGGGGCCAGCTCGTCAATTCGAGTCGTTCGTTCGCGCGGCAGGTCACGACGCTGATCGTGGCCAGCACGGTGGATCATTCGGCCCAGCGAGCGGCGCGCGAATTTCAGCGCGAGCTGGTCTACCGGCAAATCGCCTTCGCGAGCGCGCTGCGCCTGTCTTTGCGTCGACAGGACGACCGGGGTGAGCTGGAGCCGTTCCTCGATGCGCCGGAGCGGGAGCGGCTCGCGCGGGCCGCGAACAGACCGACGCAGCTCCTGCAGCGCCAGGGCGAGCGGATCGCCGCGGCACGCACGGCCGGACTGCTGTCGGCGCTCGGTCAACTGCAGCTCGACAGGACCTTGTCGGACCTGCACGACGTTCAGGGCGGTTGTGAACGCATCAAGGAAACGCCGTTCCCCGATCGGGTGGCCTACGTCACCCGGGTGGTCGCGTGGATCATGGCCGGCGTCATCGCGATCGCCATTACCGATCCGAGCAATCGATTCGACCTGGTGGACACACTGGTCGTCCCCGTCCTCATGCTCGGCTTCGTGCTGCTCGAGCGCGCGGGTTCGGAACTGCGCAATCCGTTCGACAACGAGCCCAACGACACGCCCATGACGACACTGTGTCGGACGATCGAACGCGACCTGCTCGAGGTGCTCGGAGAGCAATCACTGGCTCCACGGATCGAGCCGACTGACGGTGTCCTGATGTAGCGGTCGATCCGCGACCGGGAAGCCCGAACTTGGCCACCGACCTGACAACCGGACCGGTCGCCGCGCACCTGCGGCGCCAGGCGACCCCATTCGCGGTCGGCCTGATCGCGCTTATCTCGTTCGACGCGGTCGACCTGTTTTTCGTGTCGCGGCTCGGGGACCAGCCGCTGGCCGCGATCAGCTTCACCTTCCCGATCGTCTGGTTCCTGAGCAGTATCATCATCGGCTTCGAGGCCGGCGCGGCGTCGTGCATCTCCCGCGCCGTCGGCCAGAACGACCAGGCGATGGCGCGGCGGCAGACGACGGACACCGTGATGCTCGCCGGGCTCGTCAGCCTGACGCTGTGCATGATCGGCCTCGCGAACATCGACAGGCTGTTTCGCGCACTCGGCGCGACCGACGAGTTGCTGCCGCTGATCGGCGACTACATGGGTATCTGGTTCTTCGCCGAACCCGCCGCAGCCGTCATGTGGACCTGCCTCGCCTCCATGCGCGCGCGCGGCAATACGTTGCTGGAAGGCAAGATCATCACGACGGCGGCCGTCATCAATGCGATCCTGGACCCGATCTTCATTTTCGGCTGGCTCGGCTTTCCCCGCATGGAGATCGCCGGCGCCGCCCTCGCGACGCTGGTCGCGAACGGGATCATGCTGCTCGGGACGCTCGGCTGGCTGCACTTCAGGCTGCGCGTCTTTGCCAACCCCTTCACCCGGTTCGCGCATATCCTCGATTCGTGGCGCCGGATGCTGCATGTCGGGCTGCCGGCGATGGCGACGAACGCGATCGTGCCGATCGCGAACGGCATCATCGTGGCGATGATCGCCGGCTTCGGCCTCGACGCCGTCGCGGGCTTTGGCATCGCAATGCGGGTCGAGCCGATCTTCCTGATCGCGTTCTACGCGCTGTCGGCGGTGACGAGCCCCTTCATGGGGCAGAACTTCGGCGCGTCTCGCTTCGATCGGGTCACCGAGGCGCGGATCGTGATAGGCCGCTTCTGCCTGTTCTTCGGCCTCGCGCTGGCCGCGGTGCTCGCGGGCGTCGCGGCGCCGATCGCGTCGATATTCAGCCAGACCGAAGCGATTCGCGCGGTGGCTACCCAGTACCTGTGGATCATGGCGATCAGCTACGGGGGCTACGGACTCGTCATGGCGACCTGCGCGGCGTTCAACGGCATCGGCAATCCCGGGCCGGGGCTGGTGATTTCGGCGACCCGCGTGCTGATCCTGTTCCTGCCGCTGGCCTATGCCGGCAAGGCGCTGATCGGTTTGAGCGGCATCTTCGTCGCCGCGGCCGTCTCCAACATCGTGGTCGCGGTCATGGGCTTCGCCTGGCTCGGGCACCGGATCCGGGTCGCCACGACCTCCAACCTGCGATGACGCATGCCGGCGCTGCGCCGGAAGACGCTGCTCGTGTTCGCGTCCTCAGGTTCGCAGGATATCCTCCAGCGCGGGCCGCAATTCGGGGTAGTCGAACTCGAAGCCGTGGCGGCTGATCTTATCGGGGACGACGCGCTGGCCGTGGAGCAGGACCTCATCCGCGAACTCTCCCAGCATCATGCGAGCCATGAACGCGGGCAGGGGAGCGACGGCCGGGCGGTGCAGCACGGCGCCCAGCGCCGCCGCGAAATCTCGTTGCCGCACCGGGTTCGGTGCCGTCGCGTTGACGGCCCCGCTCAGTCGGGGCTCGTCGAGCGCGAACTCGATCAGCCGCACCAGGTCCTTGCGGTGGATCCAGCTCCAGTATTGCCGGCCGCTGCCCATCGGCCCGCCCGCGCCGAGCCGGAACGCCGGCAGCATCTGGGGGAGTGGCCCGCCGTCCGCTTCGAGGACGATGCCGATCCGCAGGCGGACGACGCGCATGCCCAGCTCCTCGCCGGCGCGCGCCGCCTGTTCCCAGCGGTCGCAGAGCCGGTGCGAGAATCCGTCACGGGCTGCGCTGCGCTCGGTCAGTGGCGTGTCGTCCTGGTGGCCATACCAGCCGATGGCAGATGCGGAAATCAGGACGCGCGGCGGCACCTCCTGGCGTCCGGCCCAGCGGATCAGCGCATCGGTCGCGCCGACCCGGCTTTCGATGAACAGCTGCTTCAGCCGGGGCGTCCAGCGGCCGCTGTTCAGCGGCTCGCCCGCGAGGTTGACCACGCCTTCGATCGCCGGCTCGGGTGCCGTCTCGTCGAGGCTCGCGACATGGCGTATGGCGGGGTGATCGATCAGGCCCGGCCGCCCGGGTTCGCGCGTCAGGACCGTCAGGCGACAGCCCTTGTCGAGCAGCGACCGGCACAGCGCCTGGCCGATGAAGCCGGTGCCCCCGGTCACGAGCACCCGCAGCACGTCAGGCGTATCCCGCCGTCAGCTCTTCAGACACGGCCCACAGGCGCGCCGCCATTTCGCGGTCTTCGGTGTGACCTCCGGGGCGGTGCGGGTTGCAGTGGTTGAAGAAGTAGCCGCTCACGTTTTTCAGGGCGGGCGCCGTCGCGACGTAGCAGGTGGTCGCCGCGCCCTGCGGGATCGTCTTGGTAAACAGGCTTCCAACCGTCTCCAGCGTGAAGGTTTTCCAGCGCGGCATGTGTCGGCCGAGATTCGTCGGAATCACGCCCGGTCGCAGCGAATTCGCGGTGGCGCTCGTTCCCTCGAGCCGCCGGGACAGCTCGAGTGCAAACAGCACGTTGGCGAGCTTGGACTGACCGTACGCCCGCCCCGGGTCGTAGCCGCGTTCGCCGGACAGGTTGTCGAACTCGATGCCGACCTCCGGTGCCGTGCGAATCGACGCGCCGCTGCTGACGACGACGATCCGGCCCTGCGGCGCCGCGATGACCTGCGGCAGCAGCTGATTGACGAGGATGAAGTGCCCGAGATGGTTGACGACGAACTGTTTCTCGATGCCGTTGACTTGCTCGAGTTCGGGCAGCTCCATCACGCCCGCATTGCAGATCAGCATGTCGATCGCGTCCGTTCGCGCCCGCACTTCCTCGGCTGCCGCGACGATCGACGCGAAATCCGTCAGCTCGATGACGATCGGCGTGGTCCGCCCCTCGACGCTGTTGCAAGCATCGACCGCCTTCTGCCGCGTCCGCCCCGAGCCGAACACGTGCGCGCCGCGCAGCGCCAGCACTCGCATCGTCTCGTAACCGATACCCGAGTTGCAGCCGGTCACCAGCGCGGTCAGGCCCGTCAGGTCGATGCCGGCGGTGACTTCCTCGGCGGTCGAGTCCGCCCCGAACGGGCCGATCGGGACGTCCGGCGGAAGCGGTAGCTCGTCGTTGCCGCCGCAACCGGCGAGCCACGGCGAAGCGAGGGCCGCGGGCGCGGCGGCGAGCAGTCTGCGTCGGTCGGCTGAAAACGTCATGTTTGCACTCCGGGGCCAGTGACGGCAACGCTCTGGCCGGGTTTACGGCGCGGACACCGGGCGATCGTTCCGCATGATGCCCGTTCGGACGGATCACAATGCGAGAAATAAGAACTATAGCGGAGTCGACCACGATTCGCCTCGTCGTGATGCCCGAGGTGATCGACAATTCGACGCTGAAGGACAACGGAAAGACATTCTGGTACAACGGGTCTGAGTGCGCCGGTGCCTGGCTGCCCGGCGGTATAAGGGCAAGAATAATCGAGTCGACATTATGCTTCTGTATTCATTCACCATCACGCCGAACAACCGCAAGGTCGAGGCATTCGTCAAGCACTTCGACCTCCCGGTCGAGGTCTACCACGTCAATTTCCGCAAGGGCGACACCAAGACGGACGAGTTTTTCGCGATCAATCCGATGCGCAAGGTGCCTGCGCTGGTCGACGGGGACCTAAAGCTCTGGGAGTCGAACGCGATCCTGACGTACCTCGCCGCCAAGTTCCCGGAGACTGACACTCTGCCGGAAGGCCTCGCGGCCCGCGCCGACGTCGACCGCTGGCTGCACTGGCAGAGTTGCCACCTGATGCCGGCCATGGGGGCGCTGAAAGTTGCCGAGGAGAAGGACTTCGACTCGTTGCTGCCGTTGCTCGACATCCTCGAGCAGCAACTGGAAGGCAAGGAGTACGTCCTCGGGCACCTGACTGTCGTGGACTTTGCGCTCTCGCCATACCTGATGACGAAGCTGGGTCGCCAGCTCGATTACTCGAATCATCCGAACGTCCTCGCGTGGCGGCAGCGCATGGAAGGACTCAAGGGCTTCGTGGAGACCCAGGTCAAGGCACCGCCAGCGGCCTGATTCGAAGCGCGATGAATCAGGCGGAGACAGACATCAGGTTCGGCCCGATCTGGCTCGCGCCGGGCATCACCCGCGTCAACGTCCTGACCAAGTTCTGGTGCGCGTTCGTGTCGATCGCGATGCTCAGCGGCGCGAGCCTGCTGCTCGCCTACCTGCTGACGGAGCACCTGAAGATCCCGCGGCCGCAGCAAGGAACGATCGCCGGCGAACTTTCGTTCTGGGTCGAGATCGTCGCGATCCTGGCATTCAACCCGGTCGGGATCCTGGCCGATCGCATCGGGCGGCGGCCCGTCTACATAATGGGGATGCTGTTCGTCGCGACCGGCTGGGGACTGATGCCGTTCGCGACGACCGTCAACGAACTGCTCGTTTACCGGCTCATCTACGCGGTCGGCATGGCCGCGACCGCGGGCACGATGGCGACGCTGACCAACGACTACCCGCGCGAGGATTCGCGCGGGATGATGATCGGCATCACGAGTATCTTCAACACGCTCGGTTCGATCTTCGTCGCCGGCGTGATCGGGCGCATTCCGGCCGTGCTCGCCGGCTTCGGCTACGACGCCGTGACCGGGGGCAAGGTGATGTACCTGACCGCGGCTAGCCTCGCGGTGCTCACCGTCGTCATCGCGAATTTTGGACTGGCTCCCGGCACGCCCGTGGGCCGCCGCGAGCGACCGGCGGTCAGCCGGCTTTACAAGAGCGGGATACAGGCCATGCGCAACCCACGCATCGCGCTCGCCTACGCCGGTTCGTTCGCGGCGCGCTCGGACCTGGTCATCAAGGGCCTGTTCTTCGCGCTGTGGGCGATCCAGGACGGGCGTGGGATGGGCCTGAATCCGGGGCAGGCGATGGCGCGCTTCGGCATCATGATCATCATCATGAGCGGCGTCAGCGTCCTGTCGGCGCCGGTGTTCGGCTGGTTCATCGATCGCGTGAATCGCGTGACGGCGATCATCGTCGCGCTGTGCTTCGCGTCGATCGGCTACTCGTCCATGGCATTGATCACTTCGCCGCTCGATTTCTCGATGGTGCCGTTCTTCATCATCATTTCGCTGGGTTCCAGCTTCATGATGAAGTCATCCCTGAGCCTCGTGGGGCAGGAGGCGAAGAAAGCCGAGCGCGGCAGCGTGATGGCGATGTTCTCGATGTGCGGTGCAATCGGCATCCTGATCTTCACGAAATGGGGCGGCATGGCCTTCGATGCCTGGGGGCCGTGGGCGCCGTTCCTGGCCGCCGGGCTTTACCAGGCCGTGCTGCTCGTCGCGGCGATCGTGATCCGCATCGTGGCGCCCGGCCGACCGGCACCCAACCCGTTCAGACGGGCTGCCCTGTCGAAGGCACCGGCGGAATCGCGAGCCTGACGCCGATGTGTCTGGCGTTCCGGCCGGCAGCGGGGCCGCGATGAACGGCGAAACCACCCTGCCGCAATTGACCGCGAAGGCGATCGCGCTCGGCATCCTGCTGTCGATCGTGCTGGCCGGCGCGAATGCCTATCTCGGGCTGTTCGCCGGGATGACGGTGTCGGCCTCGATTCCGGCCGCGGTGATCTCGATGGCCATCCTGCGGCTGTTCCGCGAGTCGAACATCCTCGAGAACAACATCGTCCAGACCTCGGCCTCGGCCGGGGAGTCGCTGGCCGCCGGCGTGATCTTTACCTTGCCCGCGCTGATCATCCTCGGGTACTGGCAGCTGTTCGAGTACTGGTGGGTCTGCGTGATCGCCGGTCTCGGTGGTTTGCTGGGCGTGCTGTTCACGGTGCCTCTCAGGCGCTCGCTGATCGTCGAGCAGCAGCTCACGTTCCCGGAGGGCACTGCGACCGCGGAGGTGCTGAAGGTCGGCGAGGATCCGGGTCAGGGGATCAAGTACCTGGGGCTGGCCGCTCTGACGGGCGGCCTGGTCAAGTTTGCCGAGACCGGGCTGCGCGTCTGGCCGGGCGTCGCGCAGTCGGCCGCCTACGCGGGCCAGTCGACGATCGCCTATGTCGGCACGAACCTGTCGCCCGCGCTGCTGAGCGTCGGGTTCATCGTCGGCCTCAATATCGCGACCCTGGTATTCATCGGTGGTTGCATCTCGTGGTACGTCGCGATACCGATTTACAGCACCTGGTTTCTGGACGGCGATCCAGCGCTGCTCGCGCAGCTCGAGGCCGGGGCGACGGCGACCGATCTCGCGTTTGCGATCTGGACGTCCAAGATTCGTTACCTCGGAGTCGGCGCGATGCTGGTCGGCGGGATCTGGGCGCTCGTGTCGATGCGCGGCTCGCTCGTTTCGGGCATCGCCAGTGGGCTGCACCAGTACCGCCGCGGCGACGCGCTGGCCGTGGCGCATACCGAACGGGATACGCCGATGCAGATTGTGCTGGTCGGCATCGCCGTGTTCGTCATTCCCCTGTTCGCGCTGTACCAGGCGATCGTCGGCAGCGTCGCGATCGGGCTCGTCATGACGCTGATCATGGTCGTCACGGGGTTCCTGTTCTCAGCAGTGGCGGCGTACATGGCCGGCCTGGTCGGGTCATCGAACAACCCCATCTCGGGGATCACGATCGCGACGATCCTGTTCTCGTCGCTGCTGCTGTTCTGGCTGATGGGCGGCGTCGACACGGGGCCGGCGGCCGCGCTGATGATCGGGGCGGTCGTCTGCTGCGCAGCCGCGATCGCGGGCGACAACCTGCAGGACCTGAAGGCCGGCTACATCGTCGGCGCGACGCCGTGGAAGCAGCAGCTGATGCAGTCCGTCGGCGTCGTGTCGGCCGTGCTGGTCATGGCGCCGATCCTGAACCTGCTGCTCGAGGCCTACGGCATCGGCATTCCGACGGCCAACAAGCCGAACTCGCTGCTGGCCCCGCAGGCGACGCTGATGGCGTCGGTCGCGGAGGGTGTCTTCGGCGGGGGGCTGCCGTGGGCCATGGTCGGGATCGGCGCAGGTATCGGGGCCGCGATCATCGGCGTCGACGAAGTCCTGAAGGCGCGCGGCGCGACGGTGCGTGCGCCGGTGCTCGCGGTCGCCGTCGGCATCTACCTGCCGCTCGAACTGGCGGTTCCGATTTTTGCCGGCGGACTGATTGCCCATTTCGCGGGGCGCAGCGCATCGAGCGATGAGCACAGCCTGCGACACGGCATGTTGTTTGCGGCAGGCCTGATCACCGGCGAGGCGTTGATCGGTATCTTCATGGCGGTGCCGATCGTACTGGCCGGCGACGCGGAGGTGCTGGCCGTGCCGGAAGCGATTCGCCAGGGCGGCCCGCTCGGCCTGGTCGTCATCGCGCTTGTGGCGTTCGCTCTGTACCGGGTCGCGGTCAGCCGGCTCGCCGATTAATCGGCCTGGATGGATTCCAGGTAGTCGACGAGTCCTTCGAGGATGCGCTCGACGTTCTCGTCGGAAAAATTCCCGGCGCCTTCCGTCACGTAGAACTCGTAACCCCAGACCGGCATCGACTCGGTGCCGTGCGCGTCGATGCGAAAGCGGCCGTCGATGGTGTTCCGGATCATGTCGCGCGGGAACTGGCCGCCGCGACGTCGGGCGATCAGCGTCAGATCGGGTGCGCCGTCGACGAGCGCCGACGCGACGGGCCCGTCGCCCTCGCCACTCTCGCCGTGGCAAGCGGCGCAGAACCGCTGATAATTTTCCTCACCCACGCTTTCGAGGACCTCCGCCGCCTTGCCGGCCGGCGCGACCAGCACGGCGGCGAGCGCGATGCACGCGAGCCGGAGGTTTTTGGCGTCGATTTCGATCATGCGTCAGTCCTCTTGTTCATTTCGCGCGGATCGTGATGTGCAAGTCCTCCGCATCGGCGAGCTCCAATGCCGCGGACTTGAAGCTCGGGGGGCCGAATGGACTGCGCGCGTTGTTCGAAAAGCCATAGTCCTCCCTGGGCACGACGAGGAAGGTATCCAGGTCTCCGTTGCCGTTCTTGTCGTGGTACGCCGCAACCGCGTAGGTGCCTGCCGGCAGGTCCGTGAACTCCGTCTCGCCGGTCAGGTCGTCGCCGATCTCCACCGCGGCCTCGCCGATCGGTTTCTTCAGATAATCTTCCTTGCTGGCGAATACGGCGATGATCACCTGGCCCTTCTGGTTCTTCAGGTTCTCGACCGTGATGCGCAGATTCGCGCCTCGTGCATCGGCGAGCGCCGGGCCACTCGGCGCGGCGACGAGCAACAGCGACAGCAGCGCACAGACCTGCCTCATGACGATGCCTCAAATTCAATCTGTGACGACAACAAATAAAGAGGGCCGCCAGCGGCGGCCCTCCGCGAGATCGGGTATCCCCAACCTCAGGATCGACGCATCGATCCGGACGTCTGTCCCTACAGCGAAGGCTGCTCCACCGCGGGTGCGAGACGCGAAGGTTGGACGGATACCTGGTTAATCTCACTAGACATCTCGATCACCTCCTCTGCATCTGCTAATCCCGGGGGCGAGTATCGTATGCTTCGGTTCAAAAGGAAAGGGGCCGATCCGCCGCATGGTAAATACGCGATCAACGGTACCGTTCTGGAGCTATGCGTTCCGGCCGTTCTTCCTGTTCAACGGGCTGTTTGCGGTCGTGGTCATGGCACTGTGGGTCATCGCGCTGCGAGGCGCCGGTCCGGCGGCCCTGCCCGCCGACCCGGCCTGGCACGCCCATGAGATGCTAGTCGGGTTCGCGATGGCCGCCGTCGCCGGTTTCGCACTGACCGCCGTCGCGACGTGGACGGGCCGGCCGCCCGTTTCCGGCGTGCCGCTCGCGGTGCTGGTATCGACGTGGCTGGCCGGTCGCGCGGCCATGCTGGCCGGCGCCGTGCTCCCCGACGCGGTCATGGCCGCGTTGGACCTCGCGTTTCCCGTCCTGCTGCTCGTGCTGATCGCGCGCGAAGTCATCGCCGCGGGCAACCGCCGCAATTACCCGATCGTCGCGTTGATCGCGCTGCTCGCCCTGGCGAACGGGATGTATCACGCGGGCTACGAACTGCTGGCGGTCCATGTGCTGATCCACGCGATACTGCTGCTGATCACCGTGGTCGCCGGACGCATCGTGCCGAACTTCACGGCCAACTGGCTGCGGGCGCGGGGACACGCGCGCATGCCGGTCAGCCGTCCGCAGCTCGATGGCCTGACAGTTGTCGCGACCATCGGAGCCGGCCTTGCGGCGGTGGTCGCGCCCACGAGTGCCGTCGCCGGCCTACTCGCGCTGGCCGCGTCGGCCGCCCACGGCATTCGCCTGTCCGGCTGGCGTGGGCTCGCGACGATCAGCGACCCCCTGTTGTTCGTGCTGCACGTCGCGTATCTGTGGTTGCCGGTCGGCTACGCGCTGACCGCGCTCGCGGCGTTCGGGCTCTGGTTCCCGCCCACGGCGGCCCTCCATGCGCTGACGATGGGCGCGATCGGCAGTATGATTCTCGCGGTGACGACGCGCGTCGCGCTCGGGCACACGGGGCGGAAGTTACACGCGGCGCGGATGACCGTCGTCGCGTATGCGATCCTGACGGCGGCGGTCGTCGTCCGCGTGCTGAGCGTGTTCGCGGGCGGGGCGTATTCCGGCCTGGTCGATATGGCCGCGCTGGGATGGATCGCCGCGTTTGCGATATTTTCATGGGTGTACTGGCCGGTGCTGACGGGCCCGCGTGTTGATTGAGTGGAACAGGATGACATGACCGGACTTCTGGGCACCATGCGCCTGCCGTTCGTGACGTTGACCCCCGTCTGCGTCTTGCTCGCCGTCGCCGCCGCCCGCTTCGCCGGCGGGTCGCTGGACGCTCAGGGTATCTGGCTCGCGCTGCTCGGCGCCGTCGCCGCCAGCATCACCGTCAATGTGCTGAACGAATACGTCGACTTTCGGAGCGGCCTCGATCTGGAGACGATCCGAACGCCGTTCAGCGGCGGCAGCGGCACGCTGCCGGCGCACCCGGAACTGGCCGGACCGACGCTTGCGATGGGGCTGCTCAGCCTGGCGACGGTGATCGCAATCGGCATCTGGCTGCTGGTCGAGCGCGGCCTCGGTCTGTTGCCAGTCGGCGTCGCCGGCGTCCTGCTGATCGTGTTCTATTCGACCTGGGTCGTGCGCCATCCGCTCGTTTGCCTGGTCGCCCCGGGCTTCGGCTTCGGCACGCTGATGGTCATGGGCACGGCCTGGGTCGCGGCGGGCAAATTCAGCACTGCGGCGTTCGCCGCGTCGCTGGTGCCGTTCTTCCTGGTCAACAACCTCCTGCTGCTGAACCAGTTCCCGGACGTCGACGCGGACCGCCGCGCCGCTCGCAAGACGCTGCCCATCACGATCGGCCGGCGTCGTTCGAGCTATGTGTACCTGGCGTTCGCACTGCTCGGCGCCGCCGCACTCGTCCTGTCCATCGCCATGGGCTGGTTGCCGCCAGCGGCGGCGGTCGGGCTCATCGGCTTCGCGTGCGCGTTGCCCGTGTTTTTCGGCGCGTTGCGCCACGGTGCCGACACCGACCGACTGAAACCGTGGATGGCCCTCAACACCGTCATCTGCCTGGTGACGCCGCTGTTGGTTGCCGGCGGCCTGTACCTCTCGACCTGACGCGATGCGCTTGCGGACACTGGGTGCGGCCGGGCGCGTGACCGGTTCCTGTCACCTGATCGAGGCCGGCGACTTCCGGATTCTGCTGGACTGCGGACTGATTCAGGGAGGGCGCAAGGAGGAGGCCCTGAACAGCGAGCCGTTCCCGTTCGACCCGGCGCGCATCGACGCGGTGGTGCTCAGCCATGCCCATATCGATCACTCCGGTCGCATCCCGCTGTTGATCAAGGGTGGGTTCGAGGGTTACGTCTTCGCGCACACGGCAACGCGTGCCCTGTGTGACATCATGCTCAAGGATGCCGGCTTCATCCAGGAGCACGACGCGCAGCGCGATAACCGACGTCGGCAACGCAAGGGTCTGCCCACTGTCGAGCCGCTGTTTACGGCCGACGAAGCGGTCGCCGGCATGCGTCAGTTCCGGTCGCTGCCGTACGATCGGAAAGTGCGGATCCTGCCGTCAGTCGTTCTCAGGTTCCGGGACGCCGGCCACATCCTGGGATCATGCATCGTCGAACTGTGGCTGACGGAGGGTGGCGAAGAGCGCAAGCTCGTCTTCAGCGGCGACCTGGGCCACGAGGGAGCGCCGATCATGCGCGACCCCACCATCGTGCACGACGCCGATCTCGTGTTGATGGAATCGACCTACGGCGATCGGGACCACCGATCCTGGGAAGAGACGGCGCAGGAGGTCTTGGAGATTGCCGCCGAAACGCGGCATGCAAGAGGGAATATCCTGATTCCCGCATTCGCGGTCGGTCGCAGCCAGCTGCTGCTCTACTGGATGGCTCGGAACTACGAGCAGAACGGGCTCGGCGCGTGGCGCGTGTTCCTGGACAGTCCGATGGCGATCCGCGCGACGCACGTCTATTCGACTCACGCGAGATTGTTCGATGCGGAGGCGCGCGAGTTGTGGGGTAACAGGCCGATCGAGTCGTTGCTGCCGAACCTGACGTTCACGCGCACCGCCAGCCAGTCCATGCAGATCAACACGATGCACTCGGGGGCGATCATCATCGCGGGTAGCGGCATGTGTACCGGCGGTCGCATCGTGCACCACCTGATCCGCAATCTATGGCGCAAGGAATGTCATGTCATCGTCGTCGGTTATCAGGCGCGGGGAACCCCGGGGCGCCGACTCGTCGACGGTGCCCCTCGCATCCGGCTGTTCGGCGAGACCGTGCGGGTCGCAGCGAAGATCCACACGGTCGGTGGCCTGTCCGCCCATGCGGGCCAGGCTGCCCTGATGCGCTGGTACGACCAGTTTCACGAGCGCCCCCCGCTGATTCTCGTGCATGGTGAGGCGGACGCGCAGCGGACGCTCCGGGATTTGCTGCGACGAGAATATGCCGCGCCGGTCCACATTGCCGAGGCGGGGGAGGGTTTCGACCTCGCAAAGCCGATCCCTTTCGATGCGTGACGTGGGTGCTCTTCACTTTTGGCGCCGACTGCGACACAGTATCCGGGTGCAGGCATGCTCGCGGAGGGGTTGCTCATGTTCGCGCGGACGATTCGACGTACGCCATCACTGATGCTCTGGCTGAGCGCGGCCCTCGCGCTCGCCGGCTGCGGTCCGGAACCAACGCCGGGTGGTGACTCGATCACTGCTGCGGACCTCGCCGGGCGCGTCGCGCGAGGCAGCGCCCCGATGATTTTCGACGTCCGCACCCCCGACGAATATGCGGCCGGGCACGTGCCGGGCGCGATCAACCTGCCGCATACCGAGGTCGCGGCGCGGGCCGAGGAGTTTGCGGCCTACAAGGGTCGCGATGTCGTGGTGTACTGCGGCAGCGGAATGCGCGCGGCTTCGGCGGCGTCGGATCTTAAGGCCGCGGGGTTCGGCAGAGTGCTGGACCTCGAAGGTCACATGCAGGGGTGGCAGGCCGGAGGTTATCCGCTCGACGAGGTGACGGAGTCGAATTAACTCAGAGTCCGCGCTGCCATTCCTCGCGCAGCGGAACGCTTCTCGGACGGTGGATCGCGGCGTCGATGGTATCCAGCAATTTCTGCTTGTCCCTGCCTAGCGTTCCCTTGAGCACCAGGTAATTGGACGCATGGTCGCTGCGGAAGATCGTGTTATCGAGCTCGAGTCCCTCGAGCAGCCAGCGCATCTCGCGAAACAGGCCGGTCCGCTCAAGAGGCTCGAATTCGCCGCCGAAACCGGACTGGTATCGCTCCATGCCGAGCGGAAAACTGACCACGAGCGTCGACAGGTAGTCAGGTTGCGCATCGGTCATCAGGCGCGCCGAATTGCGGGCGTGTTGTTCGCTGTAACGTCGGCCGCCGAGGCCATTGAGAATCATCACCGAACTCTTCGCCCCCGCGTTCTTGATTTTCCCCAGCGCGTCCAGCGATGAGGCGTAGGATTCGCCCTTGCTGACACGCTCGAGCACCAGGTCGTCGCCCGACTCGCAGCCGACGTAGTACAGCGTCAGTCCCATGTCGCGCAATTCGGCGAGTTCGGCCACGGACTTGCTGCGGATGTTACGCGGCAGGCAGTAAGAAGAGACGCGCTGCACCCCCGGCAGGTGACGATTGATGCTCTCCATGATCAGCCGGAGTCGTCGCACCGACAGCGTCATCGCGTCGCCGTCTGCCAGAAAGATGCGCCTGACCGGCATGCCCGAGGAAGCCACAGCGGCGAGCTCGTGCTCGATCTCTTCCTGGGGCTTGGGCCGGAACTTTTTCTGCGGTTGCGTGTACATCTCGCAGAACGTGCAGCGGTTCCAGGAGCACCCGTTCGTGACCTGCAGAATCAGCGAGCGGGCCTCGGACGGCGGACGAAAAAGCGGTTCGATGTAGCGCAAGGCGGTCATGATCGCCATGATACCGCGTGACGTCGCCGGCCGATGCTAAGATGCGCGCTCGACTCCGACAGAGGGCCTGTGAACAGATGAAGATCGGCGTGACGGCGGCATCCGGTCGACTCGGACACGCGACACTGGACGAGCTGTGCGCGGCCGCCGGTGCGGGGGGCGTGGTCGGTATCGCGCGCGATCCGGACCGGATCGACCGCGAGGGGATAGAGAAGCGACGCGCGGACTACCACTCGCTCGACGAAATGACCGAGGCGCTGGCCGGGATCCACACGGTGATCATGATATCGGCGCCGGTCAAGGTCGGTACGGACCGCGTGGCCATGCACGGCAAAGTCGTCGACGCGGCGCGCCGCGCCGGCGTTCGAAAGCTCGTCTTCACCAGTGTCGTCGGCGACGACGTCGCCGAGGATGCGCTGTTCTATCCGTTCCAGCGGGTGAACCGCGACACCGAGACGCTGATTCGGGATTCCGGGCTGGACTGGGTCATCGCGCGCAACGGCCTGTACCTGGACCTGGACCTGCGCGCGATTCGCGCCGCGGGCGGCGCGGGCGTCTATCGGACGAACGGGCGCGACGGCCGCTGCGGCTATATCTCGATCGCCGAGCTCGGGTTCGCGCTGGCCCGTCTCGCGATTCGCGACGGCTGCAACGGCCGGATCGTCAACCTGACCGGCGAGAATCTGACGCAGGCCGAGATCGTCGCGCTGGCCAATGAGGTCTTCGGGCTGGCGGTTCGCTACGAGCCGATCACGGCGCAGCAGTGCGTCGACAAGTTCATGGCACTGCCCGAGTACGCGGCACGCGGCATCGAGGTCGCGCGAATGCTGGCCGGCTGTTTCCAGTGCATGGCCGACGGTGCCTTCGACGTTCCCTCGGACTACGAGAGCGCCGCCGGGCGGCCGGTCCAGACCACGCGTGAGCAGATGCTGCGACTGCGCGAGGCCGGCTGATATGCCTATTTTCGCCTATCGATGCGCCGCCTGCGGCCATCAGTTCGATGAGCTGCAGAAGCTCGGCGCAGCAGCGCTGACCGACTGCCCGGAATGCGGCGAGCCGGCGCTCAAAAAGTTGCTGTCGGCGCCGAAGTTTCACCTGAAGGGCGGGGGCTGGCGGCATT